>Ga0105106_10002467_pt1 | contig 13317 bp, 13 predicted proteins | sample PPLLaktember2015_5_FD_79109 | JGI IMG/M metagenome (GOLD analysis project Ga0105106, IMG submission 79109) | Freshwater sediment microbial communities from Prairie Pothole Lake near Jamestown, North Dakota, USA - PPLs Lake P8 Core (1) Depth... | ecosystem: Environmental > Aquatic > Freshwater >...
CAGAATCCGCAGGAGTTCGCCGACGCCTTCGCCCGCGCGTGGTTCAAGCTGACTCACCGCGACATGGGCCCGCGTGCCCGCTACCTCGGGTCGGAGGTGCCTGCCGAAGAGCTGATCTGGCAGGACCCGGTGCCGGCCGTGGACCACGAACTGGTGAGCGACCAGGACATCGTGGCGCTGAAGGCCAAGGTGCTCGCCTCAGGCCTGACCATCCCGCAACTCGTGACCATGGCCTGGGCGTCGGCGGCGACGTTCCGCGGCTCGGACAAGCGCGGCGGTGCGAATGGAGCGCGCATTCGCCTGGCGCCGCAGAAGGACTGGGAGGCAAACCAGCCGGCTGACCTGGCCAAGGTGCTCACGAAGCTCGAGGCCATCCAGAAGGAGTTCAACGCCGCCCAGTCCGGCAGGAAGCGGATCTCCCTGGCGGACATGATCGTGCTGGCGGGTTGCGCTGCGGTCGAGGAAGCGGCGAAGAAGGCCGGCCACTCGATCCAGGTGCCCTTCTCGCCCGGACGCACGGATGCTTCGCAAGAGCAGACCGACGTGGAGTCGTTCGCCCCGCTGGAGCCCGTCGCTGACGGCTTCCGCAATTACCTCCGCGCTGGACTCAAGACGCCCGCCGAGGAATTGCTGCTGGATCGCGCCCAGTTGCTGACCCTGACCGCTCCCGAACTGACGGTGCTGGTCGGCGGCCTGCGCGCGTTGAACGCCACCTTCGGGCAATCGAAGCACGGTGTCCTCACCACGGCGCCGGGAACGCTGACGAACGATTTCTTCGTCAACCTGCTCGACATGGGCATCGAGTGGCGTCCTGCCTCGACCGAAGGGTTGTACGAAGGCCGTGACCGCGCCTCGGGGCAGGTCCAGTGGACCGGCACTCGGGTCGACCTGGTGTTCGGTTCCAACTCCGAGCTCAGGGCGCTGGCGGAGGTCTATGCTTGTGACGGCAACAAGCAGAAGTTCGTGAGGGACTTCGTTGCGGCCTGGAACAAGGTGATGAACCTGGATCGGTTCGACTTGGCGTAATCAGGGGCAGAGTCCAGGCCCGGGATTGATCCTGCCGCGGTGCGGTAGTACATTCTGACTACCCCTCGGAGCATTGCCGATGTCCGCCACCAGCCTGAAGCTTCCCGACGACCTCAAGCGCCGCATTGCCAAGCTCGCCGCCAGTACCGGACAGACGCCACACGCATTCATGGTCGATGCGCTGGCGCGCGAGGCGGAGCGATCAGAACTACGCCAGCGATTCGCTTCCGAGGCAGCCGAGTCGGAGCGCGAGGCGCTCGGCAGCGGCAAGGCCCATTCCCTGGACGCGACGTTCGACTACCTGGCCGCGAGAATCGGCGGCAAGAACCCACGGCGCCCGCGGGCTCGTTCGTGGCGCGCGTCGAAGTAACCGCCCGCGCGCTGCGCGACTTGGAGCGCCTGTTCGATTTTGTCGCTGAAGTCGATCCCAAGCGGGCGCTGGCGCAGCTCTTGAGCGTACGAGCGGCATTCGAAGTGCTCGCGGATCACCCGCTGCTGGGTCGTGTGGCCGAAGATGGCCGGCGGGAACTCGTATTGTCTCGCGGCAAGTACGGTCACATCGCGAAGTATCGCTGGTTGCCTGCCGAGGACGTCGTGCTGATCCTGGCGGTCCGCCATCAGCGCGAAGCGGGTTACACCGAAGAGCAGTAGTCGAGTCGTCCTGGAGCGGACGCGATCGAATGGCGGCCTGGGTCGGCAGCAGCCGATCACGATTGGCTTCTCTTCTCGACGAGCCGCAGGATCTCGTGCGCGGCGGAGTAGAAGTGCTCCAGCGTCTCGAGGTCGAACTCCGCGAAGTGGCGCGCTGGCAGGCTCGTGACGATGAGCTTGTCCGGTCCCGCCTTCCGCAACCAGCCCTTGGCCACCAGTTGCCGGATCTTGCGCCGGACCGTCTCGCGGGGGATCCCGGTCGACAGGCTGATCGACATGGCGTTGCAGGGCCGCGCGTGCGGCAGGTGCGCGCCTCGTTCCGCCAGTTGATGGAACCCTTCGGCGGCTTTCGCGCCAACCTCGGCGTAATAGCGACGATAGTTGTACTGACCGATCGTGCCCAGCACGATCGCCGCCGTCAGGTCGCCGTCGAACGCCTTGTAGACGCGAATGAAGTGTTCCGTCATGAAGCGGCCGAGGACGTACGTGACCTCGAGGTGATGCTGGCGCATTTTCCTTTTGTCGAGCATGACGCCCTCCTGCGGACGACTCGACTATTTGCCTCCACTCGGCGACGCCGTCAATGCCCCTTTCGTACCCATGAGGCCTCGTCACGACCGGCTGCAACGCCACGCTCGAACAGGGCTCGCATGACTGCCCCCGGCCAAGTTCGGCTGTTGATCGCAGCGACGGGTCGGCCATTGGGGTGACTGCTTATACTTCTGAATCAGCCGAATCGCTCCAGCCAGGGAAGAAGCCAAGATCATGAAGACAATGAGGGTGAAGAATGGACGACCTGCAACTGCTGGTTGATCTTCATCTGGAGGCCGATCGACAGGGGCCTGGCGGTGACGCAGAGACTCGTCGTGCGATTGAGCTGTCCGGCCTTCGGAATAGACACGGCCTGGAAATCGCTGACATCGGTTGCGGCACCGGCGCATCGACGCTGGTTCTGGCACGGGAACTCGATGCCGAGATCATTGCGATCGACTTCCTGCCAGAGTTTCTGGAAGTGCTCGAGGAACGCGCGATACAAGCTGGCGTCGCAGAACGCATCGCCACTGTGACAGCATCCATGGATTCGCTTCCGGTCACCCTGGGTGCGCTGGATGCAATCTGGTCGGAGGGAGCGATCTACAACATCGGTTTCGAAAAGGGCGTGCAGGCTTGGCGCCGATTTCTCAAACCGGGCGGCATCCTCGCGGTGTCCGAGCTAACTTGGCTGACATGCAACCGACCCGCTGAACTCGAGTCGTATTGGCGATGCCAGTACGCGGAAGTCGATACTGCCTCGTCCAAGATGGCCGTCCTCGAGCGAAACGGCTACACCCCGTTGGGTTATTTTGTGCTTCCGGAGCAGTGCTGGCTTGATGCCTATTACCGTCCGATGCAGAAGCGTTTTGCAGCCTTTCTGGAAGCGCATGAGTCAAGCGACTCGGCAAAGGCGATTGTTGCAGCGGAAGAGCGGGAGATCGATCTCTATGAGCGCTATCGGCCGCACGTCGGTTATGGCTACTACATTGCGCAGAAAACCTGCGCCGAGTCGTGATTTAGCTACAACGACATAGAGACGACGGTGGCACTGCGTGTGATTGGCGTGTGAATTTTCGGCGATCGTCCACTGCCGCGAGAGCTGGGCCCCGACAGCAATGTAGTAAATCTTCGCCAGATCGGCGGCCCGTTCACTCGTCAGTCCAGGCGAACGCCTTCAGCGCAGCCACGTCCAGCAGCCGGATCCGGTTGTAGCGCGCGTCGATCCATCCGGCTCGCCGCATCATCGCCAGTATCCGGTTCACATGGTGGCGCGAGATGTTCGCCATCTCCCCAAGCTCCGCCTGCGTCAGCGCATAGCCTTGCCCATCGCCCGGCGGCACCTCCCCCATCGCCGTCACCCGCAGCAACACCGCCGCCAGCCGCCGCGCCGAATCCCGGATCAGCAGGTCGCGCGCCACGCGGATCACGGTCTCGGTGCTCGCATCTGCCATCTGCGCCAGCCGTGCGGCGAAATCGGGGTCGCCCTGAAGCCACGGCCGCAGCCGCTCCAGCGGCACCTGCAGCAGCGTGGTGGGTTCGGCCGCAATGAAGGTCAGAGTCCGAGGCCCGCCCCGCAGGACCGGCCCATGCCCGAACCAGCCGCCCGCCCGCTCGACGTGGGCCAGCGCCGGCGACTGCCAGGGCGTCCCGCCCATCACTGCGACTGCGCCTGACACGACGCCGAACACGCCGCCCGATGCATCGCCCGTGTGAAAGACCGGTGCCGTACGTTCCAGCGCCACCAGCCGCCCCAGGCTGATGAACTGCGTGCGGAACGGCTGCGGCTGGCGAGAAAGCCAACCTCGCGTCGAAAACACCCGTTCCAGTTGATCCACCGTCCGTACCCGTCTGGCTCATCCGTGAGAGATTGTCGCAAATGACAACATCTCCCGGCCCAGAAATCGGCATTTAGAGCGCTCGCCTCACGGTCCAGATTCAAGGAAGCCTCCATGACCCGCCGCCTGGTGATTGCCTCGGTCCTCGCCTCCGCCCTCGCACTGGCCGCCTGCAGCAAGAAGCCAGCCGACACCGCCCCCGTCGCGGCCGCGGACCTCATCATCACCGGCGGCCCCATCGTCACGATGGAAGGCGACCAGCCGGTCACCGTCGAGGCGATCGTCGTGGACGACGGCAGGATCACCTTCGTCGGCAGCAAGGCGGATGCACTCAGGCAGCAGGGCGACGGCACGGTGCTGAAGGATCTTGCCGGCAAGACGCTGATGCCGGGATTCATCGACGGCCATGCCCATGCGCAGCAGTTCGGCACCCAGGCGGTTGGCGCCAATCTGCTCGCGCCGCCCGACGGCGCTGTCAACACGATCGACGACCTCGTGGAGCGGCTGAAGGACTTCGGCTCGGGACCGGACGTGGCCCTGACCGGATGGATCTTCGGCATCGGTTATGACGACGCCCTGCTCGGCCGCCATCCCACGCGCGAAGACCTGGACAAGGTGTCGACCACCGTGCCCGTGATGGCGACTCACATCTCCGCCCATTTCGCGGCGGTCAACAGCGTGGGTCTGACGCTGATCGGCTACGACGCCAGCTCGCCCGATCCCGAAGGCGGCGTGATCCGCCGCGAAGCCGATGGCAAGACGCCGAACGGCGTGCTCGAAGAACTGGCCGCCATGCCCTACATGGTGAAGTTCCTGGCGCCGGCGACACCGGCGGGCAGAGACGACTTCCTGAAGCGGGGACTCGAGCTGGCCAAGAGCTTCGGCTACACGACGACGAACGAAGGCCGCATGTTCGGCCCCATGCACGACCAGATGGCGGATGCGGCCAAGCGCGGGCTGCTCGACATCGACTTCATCGGCTGGATGGACTACACCGGCCGCACGGCGTTGGACACCGGCTACAGCGCTTCCTATTCGAATCGCTATCGGCTCGGCGGTCTCAAGATCACGCTCGACGGCTCGCCCCAGGGCCGCACTGCCTGGCGCACCGTCCCCTACCTGCTGCCCCCGGACGGCCAGAAGGCCGGCTACAAGGGCTACCCCGCCATTCCCGACACGAAGCAGGTCGAGGCGTATCTGGAAGAGGCGTACACCAAAGGGTGGCCGGTCAAGGTGCACGCCAACGGCGACGCAGCGATCGACCAGTTGTTCGAGGCGCTGAAGCCCGTGATCGCGAAGCACGGCGTCAAGCCCGGCCAGGTGACCCTGATCCACGGCCAGTTCATCCGCCCCGACCAGGTGAAGGAGTTGAAGTCGCTCGGCATCTTTCCGTCCATGTTCCCGATGCACACGTTCTACTGGGGCGACTGGTACAAGCAGATCGTCGGCCCGGACCAGGCCGCCCGGATCTCGCCCATGCGCTCGATCCTGAACACCGGCCTGCACGCAACCAGCCACACGGACGCGCCGGTTGCGCTTCCCAACCTGATGCAGGTCGTTTGGGCAACCGTGAATCGCACGTCGCGCTCCGGGACGGTCATCGGCCCCGACGAGCGCGTCACCCCCTACGAGGCCATGAAGATGATCACCCTCTGGGGCGCCGAGCAGTTCGGTGAGCAGGCGACAAAAGGCTCCATCAAGGAGGGCAAACTCGCCGACCTCGTCGTGCTTTCCGACAACCCGCTCACCGTAGACCCCGCGACGATCAACCAGATCCAGGTTCTCGAAACGATCAAAGAGGGCAAGACGGTTTGGGCCCGCGAGTGAGGGTTCTCCTCAATGCCTCCCTACTCGGCGATGGATCGTCACGGATCGGTCGCGGCGACGAAATCAGGATCGCCGCGTTCGCGCTGCCAGTTCGATCGTCATTCCGTAGCCTGCCGCCGGCGTACGCGCACCGCCCACCAGGCTGCCCCGCCGTAGAGCAGCAGCAAGGCCGTCATGTTCAGGAATTCGGGGCGGATTTCGCTCCACGTAGCGCCCATCTGGTTCAACTTGACGAACCCGAAGATGCCCGGCGTGGTCGGGACCAGCATGGCCAGCGCGTTGATCGCTGCCGGCATGGCTTCGCGCGGAAATACGATCCCGCCCATGAACAGGAACGGCACGGAAGTGGCCAGCAGAACCTGGAATGCGCGCTCACGGTCGGCGAACCAGGCGCCAAGGGCAATGCCGAGGCTGGCGACGGCCAGCGCCGTCACTGCGGCAAATGCGACCGCCCCGGCAAAGTTTCCGCCGCGCGGGTAGTCCTGGAACCAGAAAACGAAGCCGATGAAGTAGAGCAGCGCCAGAAACACGAACAAGGCGAAGCCGGCGATCGTGCCGAGCAGCGTGCCGGGCCCAACCGCCTGCGAGCCGAACAGCGTGCCGGCTCGCTGCTCGAGCCAGGTACCGACAAGAGCGGCGATGGCCATCAGCATCACCTGCTGAACGATCAGGATGCCCACCGCCGCGACTACGTAGCCGCCATAGCCGCGTGTCAGGTTGTACAGTGGCTGATCGATGAACGCCGGTCCGGCGCGCGCCGATTGCAGCAGGGCAGCGGCCGGAGCGCCCTGGCGGGCCAGGCGCGCAGCGGTGACTTCGCCCGCCACGCCCTGCACCACCGCGCCAACACTGCCGAGCACGGCCTTGTCCTGGACGGGATAGGCGCCGGTGCCGAACACGGTGACGGCGGTCGGCGTGCCGCGCGCCGCGTCGCGTGAAAAGTTTTCGGGCACCACCACGATCCCGGCGATCTGCCCGGCGGCCAGCGCGCCGCTTGCCTCGCGGACGGCCGACGCGCTGCCGCCGATGCGTACAGTCGCAACCGTAGAGAGCCTCGACACGAAGTCGCGCGACATCGGGCTGGCATCGAGGTCGACCACGACCAGTGGCGCGTTACGCACCGACTGCGTCGCGTAAGGCAACGGATAGAAGAACGAGTAGAACGGAACCGCAGCCACGAACATCATCACCAGCCCGCGATCGCGCAGCGCGGCAGCGACCGTGGTCACCAGCGCCTGCCACGGCATCATCGGGCGCCCCAGCGGGCCGGTTGCGCCACCGCACGGCTAAGCAGCGGCAGGCCAATCAGCAACGGAACGACGATGAACAACAGCAGCGGTACCATACCCTGCGCCCATGCGCTGGCACTGGCGCCACCGAGCCATTGGCCCTGCTGCACCGGCAGGTAGTGGGTGTAGGGCAGCAGGCCGGCCCACCACTGCGCGACGGTGCCCATGGCGGCGCGTGGATAGGAGAAACCGCTGAACGCAAGCCCTGTCGCCACGTATACGCCGGTCAGGCTCAGCGCCCTGCGCAGGTTGAGCGTGAGACCGACCAGCATGATCGCGATCGTAACGGACACGATCATCAGCACCGCGATCGCCAGCATCCAAAGCACCGGGCTGCCGGCCGGCGCCCAACCGCGCCAACCAGCAAACGTGACCACGATGCCCAAGGACAAGAGCACGTAGACCAACCCCACCGGCGCGAGCTTGCCGGCCAGGGCACGCGGCAGGCTGCCTCCTGCGCTGGCCAGCCATGCATCGACGCTGCGGTCACGGAATTCGCGGCCGAGCGCCGAGACGGCGGCGATGACGCAGAACAGGTGCAGCGCCACAGGCAGCAGCATGCCGGCGAAGTAGGCTTCGTAGGACAGGCTGGGGTTGAACAGAGTTCGCAAGTCCGCCTGTACGCCGTTGAGACGCATCGCAGCCTGGGCGAAGCCGCCGCCGAAGCGGGCCTCGCTGGCCACCATGCGCTCGACCGCCATCGAGGTGACGGCCGCGCGCACGTCGCTGCCAATGATGCCGGCGACGAGCGAGAACTGCGCGTTGTCGTACAGCACGACAGGCGGCGACACGTTGCGCAAACGGTCCCGATCCCAGTCGGCAGGAATGTGCACGATGCCGTAGACGGCCCCACTGCGCACCGTCGATCGGGCGGCCTCGAGGCTGGGCGGTTGCGCCGTCACGGCGAGCCCGCGCATTGACGCGAGTCGGCGAATCAGTTCGCGCGAGCCGCTACTGTGGTCCTGATCGACGACAGCAATGGGCAGGCCCGTCGGGATCCCGCTCGAGAACATCCACAGCAACAGCACGAGCGACGCCACCGGGAACCACAGCAGCAAAGCCAGGTCCCACGGCTGCCCGCCCAAGTACCGAATCTCGCGCGCCAACGCGGCGCGAAGTCCGGTGGCTTCCATCGTCAGCGCGGCGCGACCAGCACCGACATGCCGGGCCGCAGGCCCTCGACGGGGGCTTGCGGTCGCGCCCGGACCTCAAAGGTGCGCACGTCGTAGCCGCTCGACTGGCGCGTGGCGCGCCATGTGGCGTAATCACCGCGCGGGCTGACGGTGTCGATCACGAAGCGAACCCGCACGTTGCCCAGCGCGGGTACCGTGCCATCAAGCGGGGCGCCGATCTTGATGCCGGCGAAATCGTCTTCGCGGATATTGAGGACGACCCAGATATCGGCCAGGTCGACCAGCGTCAGGATCGGAAAACCCGCGCCGGCGAGTTCGCCCGGATGCAGCACGACCTTGTCGACCTCGGCTGCGAGCGGTGATTTCAGGACCAGATCGATCGCCGCCGCATCGACCTCGGCGACGCCACCGGCCGCCTGTCTCGCGACTGCGCCGGCGGCCAGCCTCTCCTGCGGCCGCGCGCCGCTGAGCGCGGCATCGTACTGTGCTTTGGCCGCGAGCGCGGTTTCGAGCGCGACTTTGTAGTTCGTCTGCGCCTCGTCATTACGTTGCAACGAGACGAGGCCTTCCTTGTAGAGCGCGTTCAAGCGGCGGTAGCTCTTGTCGGCCAGATCGGCGGCGGCGGCAGCCTTGTCCCACATCGCCCTGGCAACGCGGACATCTTCGTCCCGCGCACCGCCTTCGACGAGGTCGCGCTTCGCGTCGGCTGCGTCCTGCGCGGCACCCGCCTGCGCGAGCCTGGCGCGCACCTCCGGGCTGTCGAGCGTGACCAGCACCGCTCCGGCCTGCACGGCCTGGCCCTCGCGCACGGCCAAGGTTGCGATGCGGGCCGTAATTTTTGGCGCGACGTTGATCGTTCGCGCCTCGACCTGGCCCTGCAAAGGCACTGGCGCCGGATGGTAGGCCAACCAGAGGCCCCAGCCGATGAAGACCAACACACCGAGCAGGATCAGGGCCCTGGCTGCGCGCGCAGCAGTGGCTTTCCGATTTGTGGTCATGGCTAGAGTCGCACCTCTGCGCGCTGCATGAATTCAGGGAAACGTCCGACCTGGCCAGACGCTTCGAGCAAGGCACCGAGCGCGATCACGAACTCGTACGCTATCTGCGCCCGCCCGGTCTCGACACGAATCAGGCTGCTGCGCGCCTCGTTGACGTCGATCGCCACCGACTGCCCTTCCTCGAAAGAACGCTCGCGCAAGCGCAGGTTCTCGCGCGCCAGTTCCACCGCCGAATCGAACAACAGAAACTGCTCGCGGGCCTGGCCGAGACGAAGCCACGCGTTCTCGACGGCATCCTGGATGCCGTTGACCGTCTCGGCCTCGAGTGCGTCCACCTGCGCCTTCTGCGCCCGTGCGGCCCCCACTTTGCTGGCCCGGTCTTCGCGGCTGAAGAGCTTGATGTTGACCCCGACACCGGCGATCCAGTCGGGCTCGATCGGCGTCAGATAATCGCTGATCAGGTTGTACTGGCCAAACGCGAACACCTGCGGCAGGTAGTCTGATTTCGCAACCGCGAGGCCTTGATCGACGGCCTGACCCTTGGACTTGATGAGCGCCAGCGTCGGATTCGAAAGCTCGGCGTCCCGCAGCCAGACCGTGAGTGGTTCGATCGGTGAGGTGACCACGAACAGCGGCGTTGTCGGCCGTGGCGTGCCGGTGCGGCGCAGCATTCGGGCCAGCGAGGCTTCGGCCGATTCACGCTCCCTCTGCGCCTTGACCAAGTCGCGCGCCGCCTCGTCGCGTGCAACCTGGGCGGACATCCGTTCCACGACGCTGATTTGCCCTTGCGCTTCGAAACTGCGCGAACGGGCGAGCTGGCGGTCGGCCTGTTCGAGCTGATTCTGGCGCAGGCCCTCGACGATGAGGGCCAGGCGGAGCCCGAAGTAGCGAGCAATCAGCTGGAAATCGAGCCGCTCCTCGGTCTCCTGCAACTCAGCCTGGGCGCCCGTAAGCTCGGCCTCGCGCAGCTTTTGGGCTGCGCCGATCTTGCCGCCGCTGAAGATCGGCCAGGTCATCAGCAGCGAGCTGCGCGGGCCGTCGAAGTCGTAGTCGTAGGAATCGATTCCGATCGGCAGCGCACTCAAATCCAGGTTCTTGCGGCCGTAGACCTGGGTCGCATTCAGCGTGAGATCGGGATAGCCCAGGGTCTCGACCGCCTTGACCTCGAACTCCTGGCGATTGACGTTGGCTTTAGCGGCCTTGAGCTTGTCGGACTCGGCATGCAACGCGGCGTACGCATCGTCGAAACTCAGGTCTTCGCCGCTGCGCGCCGCAGGAGCCCAGCCACCCAGCATGCCGGCCGCGACGACGAGCGCCAGCAGGCCCCGCCACTTGCGGATGCGCACGAGCCGCGGCAGGACGGACGGCGCATTCAAAGCAAGTTTTCGTCGGGGCTGGAAATCGATGGCCAAGCGCTCTTCAGGCGGCAGTCTTCGTGACCGCAGGCTCGCGTCGGGATGTCGTTCAAGGTGATCGAACTGCCTACGATCAGGATCGAGAAGTTGAAATGAGGGTGGAGAGGTTAGCGTACTTATCGACCGACCGCTGCAAACCGCACCGTATTGTCCGCCGTCGTGCATGCCGTTGCGTCATGAGCCCGCGCCTCTCTCTTGTTGACCGTTCTGCCCATTCACGAATGACCGCTTCCACAGTCGCGACCTGTTCGCAAACGGACGACAACAGCCAACGCCGCACAAGGCGAAGACCCGGGAAGGCCGCGTGATCGATATGCAGCTCGCGCCAGGGGGCTGGGCTTGAGTTGGCTGACGTTGTCTCAGCTAGGCTGGGACAATGGAGCGGGTGCTGGGAATCGAACCCACGTGAGTGCCGCCGCCCCACTCGCCGAATCAAGCACCTACAGGCGGCGTTGGCTCGGCGTGTGATTCACGTGTGAAGGTGCGGTCGACCACCGCTCCACCACCTCGGTCCAGGAGCCGACGCATCAGGACGCTCACTTCTGCGGTTCCGGCCATGACGACAGGAGACCGGCCGCCTCTTCAGCCCACAAGTGCCGAATGCCCTCGCTGACGATCCGCGGCACGACGGTGTAGTGATCCTCGCCGGTGAAGATCCGGGTCTCCAGCTTCAGCGATGGGTACTGACGCAGGCGCAGCGTTTCCGAGAATCGCGCCATCGAACTCACGATTCCCGAGATCGCAAGAAAGTACTCGTCGACCTCGCGGTCACCAGCACCAAGGAACAGCGTTACGTCGAGATCCTTGGCCCGCGTCGCATGGTCGGCCTCAGCCGTGAACACAGCGCCGCGGACGCCCTGCAGGTACGGACTGCCGATGATCATCTTGTCGAACGCTCCGGGGCGCTGGAAAAGTGCATACGCTGCGAACATCCCACCCGCTGAGTGGCCGAACAGGGCGTGTTCGCCCGAGAACCGGTATTTCGCGGCGACTGCCGACCCCGATGACGATCATCTCGGGGGCGTGGTTCCCGATCACGAGCGTGTCGAGGATGCCGACGGCCGTTCGCAGCATGAGTGGCGCATCCAGCACCCACAGCACTGGATATTTCCTGTCCGGCGCGGCGTCGTAGGTTGCGGGCGGCGCGACCGTGATCTCGTGGTCGTACGTGAACTTCGCGCCGCGAACCGTCGACGGTTCCAACATCTTCATGTTCGCCCGCGCGCCGGGAATCGATGCGAGCTGCGGATTGGCAAGACTCTGCGAGCAAACGAGCGACGTTGCGCACAGCAAGACGAGCGCGGACCGGATGGCGAACTTACTCATGCTCAAGCAAAAGCCCGGATCGATCGATGGCGGGCGTCGGTGCCAGGCTAATTGGAATGCTGCACTTCCACGTCGCACGCAGAGCCGGCCGCTGAATCCCTTGCCTGACACGCTGCCTCGCCCCGGATCAGCGCAGCGTGGACTGCACCGGCGGCGCCAGCAGCTCGAGCACCGCCGCGACCATAGCCTCGGCGCCGGTGCGCACGGCCGGCTCCGGTTCGATGCGGAACAGCGGCGAGTGATGCGGCGGCAGTGGCGGGCCACCCGCGGCTGCGGCGTCGATCACCGCCTGCGGCGTGCCGCCGAGGGCGAAGTAGTACCCCGGCACGCCGAACGACGGCGCCACGAAGTGCGTGAAGTCCTCGGCCGCCATCGATGTCTGCTCGAAAGGCTCCACCACCCTCGAGCTGAATCCAGGGACATTCCGACCCACGCCCGCCGCGTCAGGCGTGTGAACGTGCAGCGTACCGCCATTGGCCACGGCACGGTATCGAGCGCCGCGTTGGCGAACTCATTCACCGATCGCTCCGCTTCCGTGCCCACACCTGCTGCAGGTAGCCACCGGCAAGCATGGCGACGAGAAAAACGAGCACCTCGTCGTTGCCCAACGCCAGCCCCGCAAGCGCCGGACCAGGACAGTAGCCTGCGAGCCCCCATCCGATGCCGAACAGCAGGTTTCCGATGAGCAGCGAACGATCGATGGGCTTTTTCGGCAAAGCCGGAAACTGTTCCTCGAACCAGGGCCGTTTCCTGCGTCGCGCAAGCTGAAAGCCGACCACGGAGACCAGCACCGCACTCCCCAGTACACCCATCAGGTCGGGGCTCCACACGCCGGACCAATCGAGGAAGCTCAGCACCTCGCCGGGATTGGACATGCCTGAAAGCATCAGTCCGAAACCGAACAACAAGCCAGCAACCAATGCCGATAGATTCGATCTCATGCCGGCACCCCCAGCCAGTGGCGCAGCAGGCTCGCGGTAAAGACACCGGCCGCCATGAAGACGAGCACGGCCACCAGCGAACGCGGCGCCAGGCGCCCGAGGCCACAGACCCCGTGTCCACTGGTGCAGCCACCGCCCTGACGCGTTCCCCAACCCACCAGCAGTCCGGACGAGACCAGGATCCAATAGCCTGGATTCGGCCGAGTGACGATGTTCAGCGTGGGAAACAAATACGCTCCCAGTGCGGCGCCCAGCACGATGCCGACGAGAAACAGCCAGCGCCAGAGCCCTCCCTCCTTGATCCCGGTGAAGAAGATGCCGCTGACGCCGGCAATTCGCCCG
>Ga0105106_10002468_pt1 | contig 13317 bp, 10 predicted proteins | sample PPLLaktember2015_5_FD_79109 | JGI IMG/M metagenome (GOLD analysis project Ga0105106, IMG submission 79109) | Freshwater sediment microbial communities from Prairie Pothole Lake near Jamestown, North Dakota, USA - PPLs Lake P8 Core (1) Depth... | ecosystem: Environmental > Aquatic > Freshwater >...
CCTGCAGCCAGGGCAGCGGTAGCGCCGGCAAGATAACTGTCACCCGCCCCCACTGTATCCGACCTCGAAATTATCATGAGCCCTCCGATCTCAGAAATTCCTTTATCGTCAGTTACAACCGAGCCCCTGCTGCCACGGGTAATGAAAAGGGGTTTCCGGTATCTTTCGTACAACCGTTCCGCGGCTAAAATTACATTTTGATATGATACGGTCCCTCCGGGCTCCATAGTTATTCTGCATTGCCTTGCTGCCTCTGCATCATTCATCTTTCGCCAGGCGCCACTGTAATCATCAGTACAATTCCTGGTGTCAGCAATAAATATCTTATCGGGGAAATGGCTGATTACCCCTGCAAGCTTCAGCCTGAAATACTCTGTATGAATTCCAGAAAGTACCTGCTGATTTATTATAACAATATCCGCCTCCTCCGATTCTTTCTGCAGATTCCGGATCAATCTGTCGGCTGTTTCATCTGAAAGAATATTGAAATTGCCGAAATCAATACGATTCTGTTCATTTTCACCGACATGAGGTTTAATATACACATGTGTTGCCCACTCTTTATCCTGGATCAGCATGTTTGATGTATTTATCCCTGTCCGGTTCATTATCGAGATCATTTCAGCGCCAAACGGATCATTTCCGATGACTCCAAAAGCATGGATATTGCTAATATTAAGTGCTGCCAGGTTGTTTGCAACGTTCCCTGCTCCACCGAGGGAGTACTTCTGGATCCGCACAGGCTCCGTCGGTCTTCCGGTTTCAATTGAAATTTCTCTTTTAGATTCATCGACAAACCAGTAGGCATCAAGACAATAATCACCAACGATCGCTATCCTGACACCCCTGATCTTTTCAAGTATTTCCTTTAGAAATTCAGGTTTCATTTTATTCAATTGTAAAGTTAAACCTACTATATGGTATTTTGATCATTTCGGATTTCGGATTTGCGATTTCGGATTGTATTTGTTACTTATTCCGCAATCAAAAATCCGCAATCCGCAATAATTTAAATAACATCAGGGTTAATGGCAATAAAAATGATCTTCAACAATAAGACAAATAGCATGAAGGACAGGCAGATGGAGTTCCTGTACCCAGGCGGTCCTCGTTTCGGGGACATTTATGAGAAGATCGCAATATTGTTTCATTTTGCCCCCGGTAATTCCCGTGATTCCTATGACATTCAGATTCAATGTCCTGGCAGTGATACAGGCATCCACTACATTTTGAGAGTTACCCGATGTGCTTATTCCGATAAACACATCACCCTCGTTACCAAAGCCAATTATCTGCTGTGCAAAAATCATCGACGGATCAATGTCATTTGATATGGCAGTTGTAAGCGCCGTATTTGAAGGCAATGAGATTGCAGGCAATGAATGTTCAAGTTTTTCAGCCAGGATTTTACCCCTGCTGCTGGAAATTTCGGTAAATCTTTTTTTAAGACTTTCATCGAGCGGACGACGCGATTCAAAGCTCTTCATCAGCTCAGCTGCAAAATGGTCAGAATCGGAACTGCTCCCGCCGTTACCGCAAACAAGCAGTTTCCCTCCGCGGGTATAACAATCGATAATCATACCGGCTGCTTCAGCTATGCGATCCTTTAAATCCGACAGTGAAGGATACCGTTCAAATAACTGGTCAAGGATCTTGTCGTTCTTCATATCAAAAAGATTATTCTGTTATAAAAATATTAATTTTAATGCTGATTCCAATTATTAATTAAAGTTGCTTGGCACTGGTTGCTGGTTGCTTGTTGTCCCCAACAAAACCTGGAAACTGTAACCCGGAAGACTTATGATGCATACGCACGGTATACGACGAACGGGACAAGGCGGAGGGTTAGAAAGTGGGTTAAATATTATTTGTACTTTTGAATTATGAAACTCATTGCTGAAAGCGGAGGCACCAAAACCCAATGGTGTGCTGTGTCCCAGTCAAATGAAACTGAAATAGTTTCGACAATTGGATTAAATCCGAATTTTGTTACGGAGGAAACAATCAGGGAGGTGCTTTCTTCAGAAGTACTTCCGGCTATTGGTAATCCTCCTGTTGATGAGGTCTGGTTTTACGGGGCAGGATGTGCCGGGAAGAGTATGGAAAAAAAGATTATATCTGCCATAGGATCTGTTCTGCCATCGGCCGAAATTAACGTTTTCTCAGACCTGGCCGGAGCTGCACGGGGATTGCTTGGAAATAAGAAAGGATACATCTGTATGATCGGTACCGGCTCAAACTCAGGATATTATGACGGCATGACTATTACAGCCAATGTTCCCCCACTGGGTTTTATTCTGGGCGATGAGGGAAGCGGCGCTGCAATGGGAAAAAGGCTCCTTGCAGATTTCCTAAGGGGTATTATGCCCAAGAGCCTTGCAAATGAATTCAGGAACATATATGGTGCAGAAAAGGATCAGATTGTCAGCAATGTATACAGGGGTATTTTTCCCAGCCGCTATATCGGCGGATTCGTTCAGTTCCTCAAGGAACATATTTCTGATCCCTACTGCAGGGACTTTGTTAGGAAAGCTTTCAGGGAATTTGTTGAAAGAAATCTTAAGCTATATAAAACAACAGGTAAAACTGAAATAGCGGTTACGGGCTCTGTAGCCTGGCATTTCAGAGATATTCTTGAAGAGGTATTCCTCGAAAATGACTTTGTGATCTCAATGATTTTGCAGGGGCCGATTGAAGGGATCATAAGGTACCATAAAATGAATAAGTAAAAAAATGTTAATCATAACAGAATCTGAATCACTGTATTGCAACCTTGAGGAAATGTCAGTCAGGGAAATGCTCGAATCCATAAACACAGAAGATCAGAAAGTGCCCCTCATAGTCAGAAAGTCTATTCCGGAAATTGGGAGGCTCGTTGAAGCAATCGTGCAAAGAATGAAAAAAGGAGGACGGCTTTTCTATATCGGTGCAGGAACCAGCGGGCGGCTTGGAATTGTTGATGCATCTGAGATCCCTCCCACCTTCGGACTCGATCATGGATATGTTATCGGACTTATTGCAGGGGGCGACAGGGCCATCAGGAAGGCTGTTGAAATGGCTGAAGACAATGAGGAACTGGGATGGACCGACCTTCAGACTTTTAATCCAACCATCAGGGATGTAATCATAGGAATTGCCGCATCAGGAACGACTCCATATGTTGTCGGTGCATTGAAAAGAGCAAGGCAGAACGGGATATTTACTGGTGCTATAACCTGTAATTCAGGAACTCCGCTTGCAGAACAGGCTGACGTGGCTATAGAAGTCATAACGGGTCCCGAGTTTGTTACCGGCAGTACCCGGATGAAGGCCGGAACAGCCCAGAAGCTTGTTCTGAATATGATCACCACTTCGGCGATGATCAGCCTGGGCAGGGTAAAAGGGAACAAGATGGTTAATATGCAACTTACAAATCAGAAGCTCATCCGGAGGGGAACAAAAATGATATCTGACGAAACAGGACTCGATCCCATAACATCAAAGAAACTACTTCTGCTACATGGCTCGGTTAAAAAGGCGCTGGATTCATACAATGGATAAGAATACTTAATAAGGACAAACGGCATAAAACTCACGCCTCACGGAATACAACCCCCCGCCGCCCCCCGCCTTCCAAATACCTTATACCTAATACCTCACATTTGTTTTTGCCGTTATGCCGTTACGCCTTTATGCCATAACGCCTTCATCCCCCCTTATAGGTATAAATACTAACATAAAATAGGCTTTAACCCTCTTATCTGCCTTAATTGAAAAGAATACTTTTGTTGTTAATATTTTAACAGGACAGGTTTTTCCTTAAATAGATAACGGATGGAGAACTATCACGATTTGCTGATGCACGATGTCAGGTTCAAAGAGGGGCTGAAAGCATGTATGAATTGCGGAGTATGCACAGCAATATGTCCTGCTGCCGAATTCTATGATTATGACCCCAGAAAAATTGTTGACCTTGTCCAGGGGGGTGATAATGAGGAGATAGAAAAACTTCTCAAATCTGAAACAATCTGGTATTGCGGTGAGTGCATGTCGTGCAAAACAAGATGTCCCAGGGGAAATACTCCTGCCCTTGTTGTTATGGCACTCAGAACACTTTCTCAAAAGCTTGGATTCTTTACGGAGTCGGAAAAGGGAAGACAGCAGTTTGCTATAAAAAGAACAGTGGGCGAAAATATTTTCAAATACGGATACTGTGTTGCAACATACGCAGTTAAGCCGGAAATGCATCTTGAACAGGGGCCGATATGGGAATATATCCTCAATAATACACACGATGTTTATGAACGGCTTGGAGGTCAGATAAATGAGCTTGGGGCCGGACCGCTGAGAAAGATACCGGAGGATGCCAGGGAAGAGCTTAAAAAGATATTTGAGGTCACCGGTGGTACTGAGTTCTTTAATACAATTGAAGAGCATTCAAAGAAGAAGGCAGCAGAAATGGGACTTCAGTTCAGTAATGAAGGCATTGATAATGAGTATTTTATTGAGGTTTATACTGCAAACAACGGAACACACACAGCCTGATATACAACAATATGGAAAACGAAGGGAAAAAAAGGATCTGGTCCGATTACCAGAAAGAGATCGCTGATGACCACTTTTTCTATGTCAGGTCCTGTATCCGGCAAAGTTTCTACCCGGGATCGGAACAGTTTTTCCTCGACTTCATGAGAAATGTCCTTGGAAAGGATGTATATGAGAATCCTTCTCACACAACCTGCACAGGTATTGGCTATCATGGTGATATAGTGCCATTACAGACTATCATGACCGTTGTTGCCCGTCATTTTGCACTAATGAAGGAATCGGGTTACAGGAATATTGCAATTTCATGCGTTACTTCTTTCGGCATTTATACTGAGATCCTCGAGACATGGAAACACTTCCCTGAAGAGCTCGAGAAAACCAGGGAATATCTTTTTAAAGCAACCGGCAGGGAATTCGATATTCCTGAGAATATGGCCCATACAAGTGATATAATCTATAAATTCAGGAACGAAATAGCGGAAAAGGCAAAGAATCTTCTGATAAACAAAAAGACAGGAGAACCTCTTAAGGTTGTAGAGCATATCGGGTGCCATTATGCAAAGATGTTTCCGAAATATGGTGTTGGAGGGGCTGAATTTCCCCGGGTTCTGAGCGGAATGGCAGAAGCATGGGGAGGAGAGGTGGTTGATTATCCCGAAAGAAGGCATTGCTGCGGTTTCGGATTCAGGCAATATCTCGTGCAGGCGAACCGTGGATATTCACTTTCAAATACTGCCAAGAAATTTTCATCGATGCAGCCATTCAACCCTGATCTTGTTCTTACCAACTGTCCGGGATGCAATATGTTTATGGATAAATGGCAGTACACTATAAAAGAGATGGATGGCACAACTTACGGGGCTGAAGGTGAATCAATTCCGGTTCTCACGTACGAGGAGCTGGCAGGTCTGGTAATGGGCTATAATCCATGGGATCTCGGCCTTCAGTATCATATGGTTCAGTCGGAACCCCTGCTTGAAAAAATGGGAATTGAGACAGATAAGAAAGACAAATTCAAGACCAAAGACGGCAGGCAGATGCCAATCCCCGGGAACCTGATAAATGCCTGATATGACAGGAAGCATTGTTGTGATAGGTGGTGGAACGGCCGGAATGGAGGCAGCAGGTCAGCTTGCAAAAGCAGGCCTGTCGGTTACTCTCATTGAAAAGGAAAAGGATATGGGCGGACACCTGAAGGATTGGTATCATCTTTTCCCTGACCGCCGGAGCAGTGATGAGGTCCTTGTATACCTGAACGATCAGGTTGCTCACGAGAATGTTAAACTGCTGGCAGGCGAAACTGTCAGCGGATTTCACAAAAAGGGACACGGATTCATTGTGAACACCGGCAGCGGTGAAGCGTTAAATGCTGACGCTATACTCATGGCAACCGGATTTGACCTTTTCAGAAGCGAAAGGAAAGAGGAGTATGGTTACGGAATATATGACAACGTAATTACATCAGCCGACCTCGAAAAAATGTTCCGGAACAGGGAGCTGAAACTTAAAGGTGGCGGGAAGCCTGAAAGAATTGGCATTGTGCATTGTGTCGGTTCGAGGGACGAAAAGGTCGGAAATCTTTATTGCTCGAAGCTATGCTGCGTAACAGCGGTAAAACAGGCTATAGAGCTTAAAAAGAATCTAAGCGATTGCAGGGTGTTCTGCTTTTACATGGACATGAGGATGGGTGGAGCATTATATGAAGAACTTTACAGGGAGGCCCAGGAGAAGCATGGGATTGGCTTTATAAGGGGAAAAGTATCAGAAGTTGGTGTTACTATAGATAATAAGCTGGTTGTAAAGGTTGAAGACACCCTTGTTGGCCGTCCACTCAAGATGGAACTAGATATGCTGGTCCTGATGGCCGGCATGGAAATGTCGGAAGAAGGTATTAAGCTGGCGGAAGCAGGGAAACTGAACAGAGGTGAAAACAGGTTTTTTGCACCTGCCGATCACCATTTCGGAAGCAATAAAAGCAATGTAAAAGGGATATTTTATGCGGGTGCCTGCACTGCACCCATGAATATTACCGAAACCATATCTCATGCACGCGGTGCGGTTACCGATATTATTAACTACTTAAGATCCATAAAAAAGTAACATGGAGAAGTTTGGCTTTGCTCTTTCAAAGGCACGTGTTATCGACTATGATGCGAACGATCGCGCCATTGCCGATTATATTCTTGAAAGGGAACCAAGCTTCGGGGCTTGCATCGAGTGCGGTGGCTGTTCTGCAACATGCACAACAGGGAATTTTACAGGATTTAGCCTCAGGGAGATTCATATACTGTTAAAGCGCGGCGAGAATGAGCAGGTCAGAAAAAAAATAAGGAAATGCATGCTCTGCGGCAAATGCTCACTTGTCTGCCCCAGAGGTGTAAATACCCGGAACGTAGTTTTCCTTGCAAGACAGGCTTTCCAAAAGGAGGAGGATTATGCAGTTTGATCCGTTTGTAATACCATTCAACCTTGGACTTTACTTCATACTTTTTTACGCAGTAGCAAGGAGTATAATATGGTTCAGGGAACTTTCACGGCCCGACAAGTTACGGCTTCAAAGAGGCTTTTTCGGAAAGGCATTTGGACAGAGCCTGAAGGAGATCTTTCTCGAAAGCCTTATTCACAGGAAGATACTTAAAACAAATCCCCTCCTGGGATATATGCATATGAGCCTTGCTTTCGGATGGTTCCTTCTGATATTATTCGGAACTATCGAAGCTGATGTGTTCGGTGAAAAACACCTTAATCCGCCCTATAAGGCAATTTTCTTTAAATTCTTCAATCCCGATCATGGCAAGACAATATTTGAAGCAGGCTATTCATTCCTGATGGACCTTATACTGGCATTTGTCCTTTCAGGACTCATCCTGGCTGTAATAAAAAGATTCTCTTCAAAAGCAGTTGGAATGAAAAAGACAACCAGACTGAGGACCCTCGATAAGGTTGCCCTGACATCCCTCTGGCTCATATTTCCAAGCCGCCTTATAGCCGAAAGCCTTACAAGCGGAGCATACGGTACGGGAAGTTTTCTTACAGGAACACTGGGATCATGGCTTGCTTCATTCCTGCCCGGACGTGAAGCGGCATATCCGTTCTGGTGGCTATATTCACTATCGCTCGGAACTTTTTTCCTCCTTCTGCCTCTGACGAGATACCTGCATATCCCCACTGAACTGTTTCTGATCTTTATGCGTAATTCCGGAATCAGGACCGGAGATAAGGCAGGCACTTTCTCGGAGGTGGAGGTTCATTCGTGCTCATCCTGTGGAATATGTATTGACACGTGCCAGCTTAACTTTTCAGCCGGTATTAACACGATCCAGTCGGCCTATCTGATGAAGGCAATCAGAAATAATGGTGAAACATTTGAAATTGCCCATAACTGTCTTCTGTGCGGTAGGTGCGACCAGGTATGCCCGGTCGGGATTGAACTTTCGCCGATAAGGATGATCCAGAGAAGGGCAGGGGATTCGGAGATTAAATATGTAAATTCATGGAAGGGATACTTCCGGAACAAACAGAGCCTTCCGGCTGCGAGACCGAATATCAGAAGCTCCTATGACTTTCTTCCCGAAAGTAGTCCCTCAAAAGCAGATGTGCTTTATTTTGCCGGATGCATGACTCATCTGACACCTTCAATCAAAAATGCAATGACCAGGATTATGAATGCATCTGGACTAAACTGGTCATTTATCGATGAAACGGGTGGAGTCTGCTGCGGAAGGCCGTTGATGCTGGCCGGACAGGATAAGGAGGCAAGGGAGCTTATAAACTATAATTCACAGATAATCTGGAAATCAGGCGCCCATACTCTGGTAACATCGTGCCCTATATGCTACAAGGTGTTTAAGGAGAGCTATTATCTTGATGTTGAAGTGCTTCATCATTCCCAGTTTATAAAAAACCTTATAGACGAGGGATCCCTGAAGCTGAATTTCCTTCATAAGAGGGTAACTTATCATACTCCCTGCGAACTGGGAAGAGGTTCAGGTGTGTATAATGAGCCAAAAGAAGTGCTGCGGCATGTCTCAAATCTTGAGACTACCGGTTTTGAAGATGAGAATTCATTGTGCTGCGGGGGAAGTCTTGGAAATATTATGTTGAGTCATGAGAACAAGCGAAAAATAGCCTCTGATGTTGCCTCTGAGCTGACAAAAGAAAATCCGGATTATCTTGTCACTTCGTGTCCGCTTTGCAAAAAGACGCTCGCCCCTGCAACAAAATCAAAGGTGGCCGATATTTCAGAAATAGTGGCTGAAGCTATTGCATCTCCTCCCTCAGTAAAAAAAAATTCAGTACGGTATAAGAAGAATGTGAGAGAGTCCGCAGGGATAGCATAGGAGGATCAGGTGGATAAATTTGATTGAAATTGTTAATAACTTATACCCAGGTTAATACAGGTTTGGTATTTTTTTTGTTTTTTCGCACTCTTAAAATATACTGAAATTGATTTTTAAACGTTATCAAAAAGTTGTTAGTCATAAAAGCATAAATATATGAATGGAAAAATCTTTACTCTAGTAAGTCTTGTTTTGCTATTGGCCTGGTCGTGCGGTAAGAAATCCGATTCCCGTAATGTATCAGAAAATGCCATTTTACAGGACTCAGATGGAACTTTTGCGCTTAACATGGCAGATGCTGCCTGTTACAGCGATGATGTCAATCCTGAAAGCAATACTGCCGAATGGATCGTTGTTGTATCAAAGCCAGGTACCTATAAGGTATGGCTTTCAAGCGCAACAAAGGATACAACTAACCTCAGCTATATTAATTCTGTCAGGATAAGTCTTCTTGACAAACTGATTGAGGTTGATCCCGAAATTGACAGGGTAGTGCTGGACTCCGATGATGTATCGTATCCGTATTTCAGGGCAGATTCCTATGCCGGTTCCTTTTATTTTTCAGAGCCGGGGGAATATAGTATTCAGGTAATTAGTGAAAAGGTGCTGTCAAAGGAAGCCAGGAACAACAGTTCATCGGGCCCTGATGACACCAAACTGATGTCTGTGATACTTACTCCATTGACCCGCTGACTTTTACCTCGATCCATTGCCTTGCACTCACAAAGGCTTTGATCCAGGGAGTCACTTCATCATTCCGTTTAGCAGAAGGATAAAATCCGCATTGCCATGGGAAGAATGTTCTCTCAAGATGTGGCATCATAACCAGATGCCTGCCATCGTCCGAACATAAACCTGCCACGTCATAATCAGAACCGTTAGGATTTGCGGGATATGTGCTTTTACTGTACCTGAGAACAACATTGTATTTTTCTTCAGGATATGGCAGGCTGAACCTTCCCTCACCGTGAGCAACCCATATCCCAAGTTCCATTCCGGCCATTTTTTCGAGCATAACCGAATCGTTAACAGGAATTTTTACGCCAATAAATCCTGATTCAAATTTCCCTGACCTGTTATGCAGGAGTTTTACTTTCTTTCTGTGACGGGGATAGATCAGATCGAGTTCCGCCATAAGCTGGCATCCGTTACAGACTCCAAGCGAGAGAGTATCAGGACGTGCATAGAAATTTTCGAGCGCATTCCTTGCTTTTTCGTTGTATTTGAATGCTCCCGCCCATCCTTTTGCTGACCCAAGTACATCAGAGTTTGAGAATCCGCCAACAAATACGATCATATTAAGATCTTCCAGGTTTTCTCTTCCGCTTATCAGGTCGGTCATGTGGACATCCTTAACGTCGAATCCGGCCAGCCAAAGCGCATATGCCATCTCCCTGTCGCCGTTAACTCCTTTTTCCCTTATAATGGCGGCTTTTGTGCCCCATTTTTTCCTTCTGTCAGGGGAAATTCCAATTGATTTGAATGTCCCCTGGAAATTTCCGGTGTCGATTTTCAGAGCGTGATACTTATAGTTCTGATACCGTTCCCTTGCAAGATCATTTCCGCTTTGCCGCCGGTCGAGGATAAAGGATGTGTGGAACCATAAGTCCCTCAGACGGTCAATATCAAAATTGAAGCTATCATTATTGGAGGTGACCTTTATTGTCCTTTCCATGATCGGATGTCCTATCGAGTAGTACGATATTCCGTGTTCAAGCAGGATCTCTGCTATCTCATTTACATCCCTGATCTGTATTATTATTCCCGGATTCTGGCTCAGCAGAATCTTTATAGTATCTTTTTCATTAAGCGCCGAAAGGTCGACAGCAGCACCGCCGTCAGGATTTGAAAAGCACATCTCGAGAAGCGTTGTGATCATCCCGCCTGCTGATATATCATGTCCTGACAGGATTCTTTCCTTTTCTATCAGATCCTGAACAGTATTGAACACTTCTGCAAAATAGGGGGGATCAGTCACTGTCGGCACTTCATCCCCAAGTTTATTAAGGATCTGAGAGAAGCTGCTTCCTCCCGTTTTAAAATAGTCACGGCTCATGTCGATATATAAAAGGCTCGTATAAGGATCATTTACCATCACAGGTTCCACAATCTTCCTGATATTGCTTATCTCTCCCGCGGCTGATACAATTACGGTTCCGGGTGAGATAACTACCTGATCCCCGTAATTCTGGGTCATCGACAGGCTGTCCTTGCCTGTAGGTATATTTATTCCCAGGTCAATGGCAAACCTGCTGGCAGCCTCCACTGCGGAATAGAGTCTGGCATCCTCTCCGGGATTCTTGCATGGCCACATCCAGTTGGCAGAAAGCGAAACACTTTTCAGTCTTTCCGACAGCGGAGCCCATATTATATTTGTAAGCGCTTCGGCAATTGACAGCACCGATCCTGCTGACGGATCTATTAGTCCCGCTGCCGGAGCATGTCCGATAGAGGTAGCCATTCCCGATTTTCCCCTGTAATCAAGAGTGATGGCTCCCAGATTGTTGAGAGGCAGCTGAAGCGGTCCGGCACACTGTTGTTTTGCCAGACGGCCGGTGACGGACCTGTCAACCTTGTTCGTCAGCCAGTCCTTGCATGCTACCTCCTCCAGCTGAAGGACCTTCTCGACATATTCCTGGATCTTTTCCACACTGTATTCGGTCTTGCTGTATATTGTTCCCGGCGAATTGTCGGTCATCACTGTCCTGGGAGGATTCCCGAAAAGTGATTCCAGTTTAAGGTCGATAGGCTTTTCCCCGGTTATACTGTTCTCAAATGTAAACTGGTGATCACCTGTTATTTCTCCGATTACATAAATGGGAGCTCTTTCCCTTCCGGCTATCGCAATCAGCGAATCGATATCTTTGGATTTCATCACAAGTCCCATACGTTCCTGCGATTCGTTGCCGATAAGCTCTTTTGCCGATAGTGTCGGATCACCTACCGGCAGTTTGCTGATGTCTATCATTCCGCCTGTGGCTTCAACAAGCTCGGAGAGGCAGTTAAGGTGTCCGCCGGCTCCATGGTCGTGTATTGAAACCACGGGATTGGCAGCCGATTCGGCCAGCGCCCTTATTGCATTATAGACCCTTTTCTGCATTTCGGGATTTGCCCTCTGGACCGCATTGAGTTCTATGGAACTGTCATACCTCCCGGTATCAACCGACGAAACAGCGCCTCCGCCCATTCCGATCCTGTAATTGTCGCCGCCGAGAAGAACAATAAGATCTCCTTTTTCAGGGGTATCCTTTTCGCTGTCACTCTTCTTGCCGGTCCCGATACCTCCGGCAAGCATGATCACTTTATCGTAACCTAATTTTCTAGAGTTTTCAAAATGCTCAAAGGTAAAAACGGACCCGCAGATAAGCGGTTGTCCGAATTTATTGCCGAAATCGCTTGCCCCGTTCGATGCCTTAATGAGAATATCTGCCGGTGTACGGTAAAGCCAGGGTCTCTCTTCTGTAACTTTTTCCCATGGCCTGGCCCCGTCGGTCCTGGGGTAGGAGGTCATATAAACGGCTGTACCTGCAATAGGGAAAGCTCCTTTTCCCCCGGCGATCCGGTCTCTTATTTCACCCCCTGTGCCTGTTGCTGCACCATTGAAAGGTTCAACCGTTGTCGGAAAATTATGAGTCTCTGCTTTGATCGAAAGTACAGATTCGAACTCCTTAACTTCAAAATAATCGGGCTTATCCTGGGAAACCGGTGCAAACTGTTCGATAACAGGTCCCTGCAGAAAAGCGCAATTATCCTTGTATGCTGAAACGACTCTGTTGCGGTTATAGTGGGTGGTATTCTTTATAAGCTGGAACAGTGTGGAATCCTTTTCTACACCATCGATTATAAATATCCCGTTGAAGATCTTGTGACGGCAATGTTCCGAATTTACCTGTGAAAACCCAAAAACCTCGCTATCGGTAAGCGGCCGGTTTATTAAGACCGAAAGATCCCCGAGATATTTTATTTCCTCGTCATTCAGTGCAAGACCCTCATTGTCGTTGTACTGCCTGATGTCGTTTATGAAAACTATTTTATCAGGTACCCTGTCAATTGTGAATATCTCCTGATCAGGATCATCATATATCGCCTGCAGCATCGGGTCATATTCAGGAGTTGGTGATTTCGCCGGAAAAAACTCCTCAATTCTTGTGATTCCGCTGATGCCCATATTCTGGGTGATCTCAACGGCATTTGTGCTCCATGGGGTTATCATCTCCTTTCTCGGACCGGTAAATTTACCTTCAATCCTTTTTTTATGAAGTAAAGAAGCCTCACCAAAGAGCCAGATAAGTTTTTCAATATCATTTTTCAACAACTCAGAGATCGTTCCAACGGCAATTATATTTCCGGATCTGCATTCAAAGAATAGGATCATTTTGATACTTTAACAAATAGATGAATAGTAAAACATAATTATTTTTGATCAATAAAAGCTTAAAGATAACACTAG
>Ga0105106_10002469_pt1 | contig 13316 bp, 10 predicted proteins | sample PPLLaktember2015_5_FD_79109 | JGI IMG/M metagenome (GOLD analysis project Ga0105106, IMG submission 79109) | Freshwater sediment microbial communities from Prairie Pothole Lake near Jamestown, North Dakota, USA - PPLs Lake P8 Core (1) Depth... | ecosystem: Environmental > Aquatic > Freshwater >...
GACGAAAGCGCCTCACCCACTCGCCCGGCAGGTCTTACCGGCGACACGGCGCTGACCAGGCCGACTATCTTGCCCTGGGGGTCGCGGAGCGGGGCCTTGGCCGGGATCCAGATGCCGTACTCGTCCGCGTAGAGGGCGTTCACGTCGGGTTTCACCCCCCGCAGCACCTCTCCCATCTCGTAGTCGGTGGTGTAAAGCTCGTCCCCGATATGGGACTTCCATCCCTCCTCTTCCTCCGGATCGACCACATAGATGAACCGGGCTCCCTCTCTCCGCTGGGTGGTGAGGAAGCTGACGCCCTCGGCGCTCCTCAACACGTCTCTGAGGACCGCGGCTATCTCCTCGTACTCAGGCCGGTCCTCGTCGTCCCTGGTCCTCAGCGACTCGTGCTTCTGCGTGTCGACCAGGGCGGCCGCTCTCTCCGCCGTCCGCAGGCACACCTCCCGCTGCCGGTAGAGGTCCGCCAGCACTTCGAGGAACGCGTCGACCATCTCGGGGTCGAACTGGGAGCCACGACCGCGCATGAGTTCCAGCCGGCATTCCGCATACGGCAGGGCCCAGCGATACGGGCGTTGGTACGACATGGCGTCGTAGGCGTCGACCACGCCGAGGGCCCGCGCCAGCACCGGGATCTCCTCTCCCTTGAGCTCGTCGGGGTAGCCGCTACCGTCGTACCGCTCGTGGTGGTGGCAGATCGCCTTGGCCTGTTCTTCGTCGACCATGGGCCGGAGGATATCCTGGCTCGTCTCGGGGTGGGTCCTCATCACTGCCCACTCCCGCTCCGAGAGGGGACCGGGCTTGAGCAGCACGGCGTCGGACACCACCAGCTTGCCGATGTCGTGCAAGAACCCCGCCTCCTCGGCCCGCTGCACCGCCTCGGCGCTCCAGCCGAGCTTCTCTCCCAGTAGCGACACGTACTGGGCGACCCGAGCGCCGTGGCCCTGGGTATAGGGCTCCTTGGCCCCCAGGGCGCTGACCAGGGCTCGCAGGCCCCCTACGTGGATGCGGCGCAGTTCCTGGTATTGCTGGGCGTTGCGGACGGCCAAGCCGGCCTGTGCCGCCAACCCTCGGGCGAATTCGATGTCGGCGGTGTTGAAGCGCCTGTCCGATGAAGACCGGTGAAGGACCATCGCTCCCAGACGCGACCGCCCGAAGGGCAAGGGGATCACCAGCCGGCTCTTATGGCCGTGGGCCGTCATGTAAGCTCTCAACGCGGGGGAGAGGTCGGCGTCGTCGACGTTCTGCTGGAGCGGGAGGTGCCCGTGCTCGCCCAAGAGGGCCGTCTTGGGTCCGCGGCTCTCGTCGCCGGGGTCCGGCTCGAGCCCGGCGGGGTACATGGTGCATCCGTCGCAGTCGAGGGCCGCCGTCGCGTGGTCGGCGACGACCTCGAGCACGTCTTCGATGTCCAGGCTGGAGTTGATGGCCCAGCTCGCCTGGAGTAGCGAGGCCAACCGGACGTTGCGTTCGGCGGTCTGCCGCACCAGATGGGCGGAGTGCATGGCCTGGCTGGCCAGGGAACCAAGGCCCCGGGCCAAAGCCATCTCGGCGTCATCGAAGCTCCGTTCGTGCTGATCATCGTAGAAGGCCATCAGCCCCATGCGTTGCGAACCGACGAGCAGCGGGATCGACAAGCAGGTCTGGATCCCCCACTTCAGCATGCTCTCCCGGCTGGCAGGGTCCAGGTGGCGATCGGAGATCACCTCGACCAGGGGGGCGCCGCTCTCGAGCACGTTCTTCTCCGGCTTGTGTCCCGCCAGCGGCAAGGGCTCGCCCAACCCCGTCCAGCCCGAGGGTGTCTGCTCGAAGTGGGCAAGCGGCGTGATGGTGTCGGCCCGGGGGTCGTATTTGTAGACGAAGCACTCGGGCATCCGGAGGGTCTCCGCCGCCCGCCAGGCGATCATCTGCAGGACTTCATCCAGGTTCTCCGTTTCCGCCGCGGCCTGGCTGGCCTCGGCCAGTGTGACGAGCGCTATCTGCGAGGGATGCGCATCGGAGAAGGCCGAAGGCAGGTCGGCGACGCGCGCTTCGGAGGCAGGAGGGCTGAGCGGTGCTCCGCGGCCCGCCGGCGAAGGGGAGTCGAGGGCGTGCAGGCCGGCGCCCATGCCCCGGTCTCTCTGTGCCTTAGTAGTTCGCGTTGCCGGACTCCTTGCGATGCGGGTGCGGTTCTTTCTCCAAGGATTGTCGGCAGTCTGCGGCCAGAAGTTGATGACGGCTATGACGGCGGCTCCGAGTCCGCCGGGCTCCTTGACCCTGAGAGGGGCCGGTTGGTCTCAGCGCTTCCGCAGCCTCCTGGCGCCGTTGCGGCTCTTGCCGAAGCGCTGCAGGAAGAGCTCTTCGGACTCGGGCGTGCCCACGAGGATGAGGGCGGTCGAGCCGTCGAGGACGGTGTCGGGCGCCAGGTCGACGTCGATGGTGTCGCGGTCTCGCTGGATGGCCACCACGGTGGCGCCGGTGAGCGATCGCAGACGCGAGCCGGCCAGGGTCTGTCCGCTCAGGGCCGGCGTCACCTGTCTCCAGAAGACATGCACCCCCTCGGTCAGGAACACGTTCCGGCGTCCCTCGATGATGTTGGTGAGGATGCTCGATCCGATCGACGAATGAGACACGACGAAATCCGCCCCGGCCGCGTAGAGCTCGGCGACGTTCTCTTCCCGGTTCGCGCGGGAGACGATGCGGATGTGGGGGTTGAGGTGCCGCCCGGCCAGCGTCAGGAAGACGTTGGTACCGTCGTCGTTCGTGGTCACGATGAGTCCCCGCGCGAGATGGATGCCGGCCTCTTCGAGGACGGTCTGTCTGCTCGCGTCGCCTGTGATGACGTTGGGCTCGACGGCGTCCGGCGCCGCCTCACGGTCGATGATGACGTGTGGTACCTCCCGGCGCCGCAGGAACGCAGCCGCAGCAGAACCGACCGTGCCGTAGCCCAGTATCATCACCAGATCATCCGTCTCGCGCCCCCCGAGGATCTCCTCCAGAGCCTCCAGATTCGCCTCGGTGCCCACGAGCAGCAGAACCATGCCTTCCGTTATCACCGTGTCGGGCTCCGGCAGAGAGAAGCGTCCTCTTTGCCAGATGCCTATGACCGACACCCCGGTCTTGGCCCTGACCCCGGTGTTCTGGAGAGTGACTCCGACGAACGGGGTGCCGTGCGCCGGTATCTCGGCGAAGAACAGGTCGCCGAGAGAGTCGACCACGTGGCCCATGGCTCCCCGGGTGGTGGCGCGCACTGCCATGTAGTTGCCAAGAGTCTCTCGCAGCGCTACGACGTGCGTCGCCCCGGCGAGGCTTACGAGTTCCTTGCGCTCGGGCAGGGTGACCACCGCCGCGACGGGAGTGGGGCCGAAGGAGGCTACGGTCAGCGCCAGGTTGGTGTTGTCCGGGTCGCTCATGTTGGCGATCACCACGCGGGCGGACTCCGCCCGTACCCGGTGGAGCGCCTCGGCGTCGGTGGGCGTCCCCAGGACGGCGTTGATGCGCGCTTCTTCCAAGCGGCGGGCCTCTTCCACATCAGGGGTGACGACCACGTACGGCACACCGATGGTCGTCAGGGTCTTGGTCAGGGTCTCGGTCACCGTGTCCCAGCCGCAGATGATCACGTGCCCTTTGAGACCACGTTTCAGTCTCATCTGGGGGCGGTACCGGAGGATGTTCTCCAGCCAAGGGGCGAAGACCACGCTGATGATGCCGAAGGGAAGGAAGACCAGCAAGAAGACGAAACCGGTGAGGGTGACGAAGGCTGAGAACAACTTGCCCGCGTGGCTCACGAACGTGATGTCGCCGAAGCCGAGCGTGGTCATGGTGGTGATGGTCCAGTAGAGGCCGTTGATGAACGAGTGGTCCGGCTGTGCCTCGTACTCCGCCATCAGGTACTGGAAGAGGCGCGCGTAGGTGACCGTCACGACGGCCAGGAACAGTATGTACCCGCCCAGGACCAGGATGTTCCTCCCCGACCTGCCCCTGGGCATGTAGCCATATTCGGATGTCATGACCCTCACGAGGCATACCTCCCTGGTCGGTCTCCAGACTAGCATGCTGACCGTCGCTGTCTTCGACACTCGGCCGGCGATCGGGCCCGCTTGGTATGCTTTGGGAGCACGTGACCGGCAGTATGTTCACGGCCGCGGCCGGAGCCCGACTTCGAGGAGGAGAGACATGAGTGGTTCGAAGCACTTCACCGCCGAGCAGGCGAAGGCGGTGGGCGATCAACTGGGCATCGACTGGAACGACTTCGACGTCGAGCAGTTCCGCATGGGGATGGACGTGGAGATGGAGCACGGGGCGCGCGACCCCGAGACGAACGTCACCAATGACGACATAGTGACGACCGGCAAGATCGCCTGGGCCCACCTGAAGGAGTTCCCAGACTACTACGACCGGCTGGAGAAGATGGAAGAGGAGGCCGAGGCGTATTGGGAGGCCATAAACGCCGGATGAAAGCCGCCGGCGAACGATAGGAGCGCTCGATGATCGTCACCACCAAGGAGCTCTTCAAGGTGGCCTACGGCAAGTTTGCCGTCGGCGCCTACAACATCAACAACATGGAGCAGACCCTGGGGCTGTTCCGGGGCAACCTGGAGTCTCAGGCTCCTTTCATCATCCAGATCTCGAAAGGGGCCCGCTCCTACGCAGACAAGCGCATGCTCGAGGCCGTGATCAAAGCGGCCGACCAGATCTTCCCCGAGGCCATATTCGCGGTGCATCTCGACCATGGCGACCTTGCCACCGCCCTCGATTGCGTGGAGAGCGGCTTCTATTCGTCGGTCATGATCGACGCCTCCCATGAGCCGTTGGAAGAGAACATCCGCATCACCCGCCAGGTGGTGGAGGCAGCTCACGCCCGGGGCATCTCGGTGGAAGCGGAGTTGGGCCAGTTGGGCGGAGTCGAGGAGCACGTGCAGGTGGAGGAGAAAAACGCCCACCTCACCGACCCGGCCGAGGCCGAGGTGTTCGTGCGCGAGTCGGGCTGCGACAGCCTGGCCGTCGCCATCGGCACCAGTCACGGCGCCTACAAGTTCAGCGGGCATCAGGGCCTGCACCTGGATGTGGCGGCCGAGATCCAGAAACGCCTGCCCGGGTTCCCGTTGGTCATGCACGGCTCGTCGTCGGTACCGCAGGAAGAGGTGGCCCGCATCAACGCCGCCGGCGGAGGTCTGAAGGGGGCCAAAGGGGTGGACGAGGACGAGTTCGCCAAGGCCGTGCCCCTGGGAGTCACCAAGGTCAACATCGACACCGACGGCCGCTTGGTCTGGACGCGCGTACACCGTGAATTCTTCCGGGACTTCCCGGAGAAGTTCGACCTGCGCGACCCCGGCAAGATCTTCATCGCCGAGTACGCGAAGTTCATCGCCCACAAGAACGAGAAGCTGCAGTCGGCCGGCACCCTGGAGACGGTCCGCGAGGCGGTGGCCGGGTAGCCCGCGGCGCGCACGGGCGCGCAAGGACGCAGCGGTCGATACGTGGTATTTTCTCTCCGGCAGACGGGCGGGGGGTGGAGTCACTCCACCGGCCGCGTCGAGAGGCCGGCAGCGAGACTCGGTTGAGTGCGCGCCGGCTTCCTGTGTATTCGGGTGTGTGTCAGGGTCGGTAACGACCGGCCATGGAGATGGAAGGAGATAGGATGGCGGCCGGGTTCGAGGCGATCAAGAACGTGAAGTTGCGCTCGTGGTTGGAAGATGTCGAGCGGCTGTGCAGGCCTGACAGCGTGTACGTATGCGACGGCTCCCCGGGAGAATACGCGCACATGTGCCAGGTGTGCGTCGATCACGGGACCTTCACGCGCTTGAACGAGACCCTCAGGCCCAACAGCGTCCTGGCCCGTTCGCACCCCAGCGACGTGGCCCGGGTCGAGGACCGCACTTACATCTGTACTCCCGACCAGGTAGAGGCCGGTCCCACCAACAACTGGGCCGAGGCCGGCGAGATGAAGCAGAAGATGACCGCCATGTTCGACGGCTCCATGAAGGGCCGTACCATGTATGTCATCCCCTTCTCCATGGGCCCGGTCGGTTCTCCCTTCTCCAAAATCGGCATCGAAGTCACCGATTCCCCGTACGTGGTGGCGAACATGATCATCATGACCCGCGTGGGCGCGAAGGTGCTCACGGCCCTGGGGGAGGACGGCGAGTACATCCCCTGTCTGCACTCGGTGGGGGCGCCGCTGGAGCCGGGGGACGAAGACGCCACCTGGCCCTGCGAACGCGACCCGGCTCACAAGTACATCGTGCACTTCCCGGATGATCCGTCCATCTGGTCCTACGGGTCCGGCTATGGCGGCAACGCCCTGCTGGGCAAGAAGTGCCTCGCCCTACGCATCGCGTCGGCGATGGCCCGCAAGGAGGGCTGGCTGGCGGAGCACATGCTGATCCTGGCGCTCACCTCTCCGGAGGGGAAGAAGCACTACATAGCCGGAGCCTTCCCCAGCGCGTGCGGCAAAACGAATCTGGCCATGATGCGGCCCACGATACCCGGCTGGAAGGTGACCACCATCGGCGACGACATAGCCTGGATGCGGATCGGCGATGATGGCCGTCTCTATGCCATGAACCCCGAGACCGGCTTCTTCGGCGTGGCGCCGGGGACCTCCCACGACTCCAACCCCAACGCCATGGAGACCTTCACAGCGAACAGCATCTTCACCAACGCCGCGCTCACCGACGACGGCGACATCTGGTGGGAAGACATGGGTATCCCCGCCCCGGCCCACGCCATCGATTGGGAGGGCAAGGATTGGTCGCCCGATGCCGGAACGAAGGCGGCCCACCCTAACGCCCGGTTCACGGCCCCGGCTGCACAATGCCCGGTGATCGACCCCGACTGGGAGAACCCGGCCGGCGTTCCCATCTCGGCCATCCTCTTCGGTGGCCGGCGCGCGGGCACCGTGCCGCTGGTCTACGAGTCGTTCGACTGGGAGCACGGCGTGTTCATGGGCTCAGCCGCCGGCTCCGAGACCACGGCGGCCAACCTGAGCAAGACTGGAGTACTCCGGCACGACCCCTTCGCCATGCTGCCATTCTGCGGCTACAACATGGGCGACTACTTCGCCCACTGGCTCTCGATGGCCGAACGCACCGACGAGGGCAAGCTGCCGCGCATCTTCTTCGTCAACTGGTTCCGCAAGGCGGAAGACGGACACTGGTTGTGGCCGGGATACGGGGAGAACAGCCGGGTGCTCAAGTGGATATGCGAGCGTATCGAGGGCGGGGGGCAGGCGGTGAAGACCCCGATCGGCAATCTTCCGACGCCTGAAGCCCTGGATCTGACCGGGCTCGACATCCCGGCCGAAGATCTGCTCACGCTCCTTACGGTGGACCCGGAAGCGTGGAAAGCGGAAGCGGCCAATCTCGCCGAGTACTATGAGAGCTTCGGCGAACGGCTGCCGGCGGCGCTCCGCAGGCAGCTCGCGGGCCTTCAAGAACGTCTCAGTGAGAGGTGAGTGGTGGGCTCGCAGAACATGCAGCTGAATCCTTTGGCCGTCGAGGTCAACGAGATCATCGAGCGGGAGGCGCCCGCGGTCATGCGGATGCTCTCGGACCTCGGCAAGGCTCTCTACTATCCCAAGGGAATCCTGACCCAGTCGGCGGAGGCGAACCAGAAGGCCTACCGTTACAACGCCACGATAGGTGAGGCCCGGGAGGAGCAGCATTCGATGGCCTTGCCGTCGATCGTCCGCTACCTGCAGGACCTGAGCCCCGATCAGGCATTGCCCTACGCTCCCTCCGCGGGCCGCAATGATCTGAGAGCCGCCTGGCTCGAAGAGATCAAAGAGAAGAACCCGTCGCTCGCCGACATCCCGGTCAGCCTTCCTGTGGTGACCAGCGGGATCACCCACGGCCTGAGCACGATGGCCGACATGTTCATCGACGAGGGCGACCTGCTGTTCGTACCCGACCAGGTATGGGGCAACTACAAGCTCGTCTTCGGGGTCAGGCGGGGAGCCCGGTTGGTCGACTATCCGCTGTTGCGCCTCGAGGGCGGCCTCGACGTCGAGGGCTTCGCCTCTCTGGTCAAGGAGCACGCCGGCAGAGGCAAGCTGGTGATCCTCTTCAACTTCCCGAACAACCCCACTGGTTACTCGATAACCCCGGATGAAGCCGAAGCCCTTCGCGCCATCCTCGTCCAGGCGGCCGAGGGGCAGCACTGCGACATCGTCGCCCTCTGTGACGACGCCTATTTCGGCCTCTTCTATGACGACGAGGGGCTGAAGGAGTCGCTCTTCACCCGTCTGGCCGACGCGCACCCCCGCATCCTCGCCGTCAAGTTGGACGGCGCCTCCAAGGAGGACTACGCGTGGGGGCTGCGGGTCGCGTTCATCACTTACGGCATCTCCGGCGGCGCAGGGGCGTACCAAGCCCTGGAGAAGAAGACCGGCGGTTGCATCAGGGGGACCATCAGCAACTCCCCCAACCTGTCACAATCCTTGGTGTTGCGGGCCATGAACGACCCCGCGTACCGGGGGGAGAAGGCCGAGAAGTTCGCGGTCCTCGCGCGGCGCGCGGCCAAAGTGCGGGCGATCCTGGCCGAGCCGCGGTTCGCCGAGGCCTGGAAGCCCTACCCGTTCAACTCCGGGTACTTCATGTGCGTGCGCCTGAACGCGCTCGATGCGGAGGCCTACCGGGTGAAGTTGCTGAACGACTACGGTGTCGGCGTCATCTCGACGAGCAAGACCGATGTGCGCGTGGCCATATCCTGCGTGGATGAGGGCGACCTCGCCGACCTGTTCGACGTGATGCTGACCTGCGCATTGGAGATGCAGAAGGGATAGGGCGGCTGCCGGCCGTGCGCCCGGCGCGGGGAGGCTTGCCCGCTTGAGGCGCGCCAGAGGGAGACACTGTGAAGACGAAGGGCCAGCTTGAAGCCGAGATAAGCGACGCCATCGTCAGATTCGAGCTCGACTACATGGGCCGCGGCCCCGAAGAGGCGCGGACGTACATCATCGACGACCTGGTGCTCGTGCGGCTGCGGGGAGTGTTGACCCAGGCCGAGCGCCAACTCGCCGGGGTCGACGGTACGCCGCACGGCCGGACCTTGGTCAAGGAAGTGCGGCGGGAGCTGATCGAAAAGGCTCGGCCGCTGCTGGAGGCCATCATCCACGATGTGACCGGCCAGGCGGTGCGCAGCCTCCACACCGACATCAGCACCCATGTCGGAGAACGCATCATAGTCTTCTCGCTGGCCGGACCGGTCCGTCCCCGGGCGGACGAGTAGCCCAGGCAGCGGGCTCCGCCCGGTAGGCCAAGACGGGCACCGTCCACATCCGCTTCTATGCCGAGCTCGGTGACCTGCTGGCTCCCGAGCGCGGGGGGAGGGAGTTCGAGCACGGCTGTCCCGTAGGCGATTCCGTCAAGGACGTCATCGAAGGGTTGGGCGTCCCGCACACCGAGGTCGACCTCATCCTCGTAAACGGTCGTTCGGTCGGCTTCGCCCATCGTCTCGCAGACGGCGACCGGGTGAGCGTCTACCCTGTGTTCGAGGCGTTCGACATCTCGCCGGTGTCGGCGGTGCGTCCCCGGCCGCTACGCGTGGTCCGCTTCGCCGCCGATGTCCACCTGGGCCGGCTGGCCGGCTATCTGCGGCTGGGCGGTTTCGACACGCTGTACCGCAACGACTGGGACGACCGGGACCTGGCCGAGACCGCTGCGGCCGAAAAGAGGATCGTCCTCACCCGCGACCGCGGCCTTCTCATGCGGACGGCCGTCACCCACGGCCATCTGGTGCGAGAGACCAGGCCCCGCGCTCAGTTCAGCGAGGTCCTCGAGCGGTTCGATCTGTGGGGGTCGCTCTGCCCGTTCACCCGCTGCTCAGTGTGCAACAGCATGGTGGAAGCCGTGCCGAAGGCCGACGTGGTGGCGGAACTGCCGCCGCGGACGGCGCTGCATTTCGACGAGTTCTGGCGCTGCAGCGGCTGCGGCCGGCTCTATTGGCACGGAGCGCATCACCGTTCGTTGCTCGAGTTGCTCGCGGCGAGGGAGGGCGCGTCGGACCGCTAGTGGTGCTCCGTCTTGCCGAATCTCCAGCGGGCGAAGAGCGGCACCCCGATGAGCGCCAACACCCCCATGGCCAGGATGCCCCACGACGCGGCATCGCTCTCGCTGGCGGCTCCCGCGATGGGCCACAAAGCGGCCCCCAGTCCCTGAGATACCCGTTGCACCGCGCCGAAGAGGCCGAAGGCAAGGGCCTGGTAGTCGGAGCGGAAGGTCTGGGCGAAGGCCCCGCGGACCGTGGGCAGCAGGGCCCCGGAGAAGAGCCCGTGCAGGGACGCGCACAGCACCACGAGAGGTAGCGCGGACACGACGCTGAAGACGAAGGCATTGAGTGCGAGGAGCGTCAGGCCGACCAGTATGATCCGGCGCACCATCCGGGTGTCGGGGCGCAGGCGGGCTACGACCCCGGCGCCCACCCCCGAGAAGACCACGACGATCCCGACTGCCAGCAGCAGGCGGACGCCCTCCAGACCGGTGACCGTTTGGACATGGAGGGGTAGGTAGAGGGTCAGGCCCTGGATGGCCGAGTTGAGGGCGAAGTATCCGGCCAGGAACCACCCCGCCCGGTACTGCCGGGACGATTCGTCCCAGAGGATCTTCATGCGCGAATGAAGGCTCCCACGCGGGATCTCCATTGCGTCCGTCTTCTTCTGCCACAGCCTGTCAGTGTAGATGCCGGGGACAGCGCACACGATGAAGAACAGGGCCGCGGGTACCAGGGCGTAGCCGCGGCCGCTCACCCCCGGGATTACCCTACCGGAGATGACCAACTCGATGATGCCCACTCCGACCGCCCCGCCGAGAAAGCTCCAAGCCAGGCCGGTCGATGAGATGCTGACCACGTTCTGCCCGCTGGCGGCGGTCAGCATGGAGGCGTTGTATATGAGGCTCGAGAGCTGGAAGAAGTAGTTGGCGGTCATCGCTACGACCACGATCGCAATCAGGGCGGTGTTCCCCGACCGGGGGAGGAAGGCCATCGACACCAGCAACGCCGCCGCCACGGCCGCCGAGCCGGCGAACCACTGCCGGCGCGAGCGCTTCTCGTCGGCGCGCACTCCGAGATACGGCCCGCTCAGGCCGATGGCCCACGAGGAGATAGCGGTGGCTAGGCCGAAGATCCAGGCTGCGACCCCCAGGTCTCTGACGATCCAGGTGGTCAGATACAGGGGGATGGCGAACTCGACCGCCGTATTGCCGAGGTCGTATGAGTACCAAGCCAGCCGGGTTCGTCTACCCGCGGACTGGGAGTCTGTCGCGGGGTCGGTATGCATTGGCGCTTAGTGTACTATGACAGCTTCCAGCGCGGATACGCCGGGGAGTGGGATGAGCAGGAGGGTCGACACGCGAAGCGGCACGGGGGGGGGCAGCGGCGCCGGCGCCGCTGCCTACGCGATGCCGCCGCTCTTTCAGGAGATCCAGCGGTTCAAGCAGTGGTTCTTCTACGTGCCGGTGGCCATCGTCACCGGCGTGGTGTGGTGGCAGTTCATCCAGCAGGTCGTCATGGGCCGGCCGGTGGGCGAGGAGCCGATACCCGACTGGCTGGCATGGTTCTTGACCATCGTCTTCGGCCTGGGCTTCCCGGCGTTCGCGGCCACGGTGCGCATGATCACCGAGGTCCGGACGGGGGAGGTCTCTGTCCGGCTGTATCCGTTCCGCCCGACGGTCATAGGGCTGGCCCGGGTCGCGAGCGCGGAATGCCGGGAGTACTCTCCCCTGCGGGAGTACGGGGGCTGGGGGGTGCGCGTGAGCCGGCGTTCCGGCAGAGCGTACAACGCCTCCGGCAACCAGGGGGTGCAATTGGTCATGAGAGACGGGCAGCGCATCCTTATCGGTACCCAACTGCCCGAGCAATTGCTGGCCGCGTTGCGGGCGGCCGGAGTCGACTGAGCGGCGGCGGGATCGGACCGGCACATGAGAGGCGCGGCGCTATGAGGATCGTGGCGGCCCTCGGCGGCAACGCCCTGTTGAAGCGCGGCCAGCCGCTTACCGCGAGCAACCAGCGTGAGAACGTCAAGGTCGCGGCCCGCGCCCTGGCTCCATTGGCTCGAAAGCACAGCCTGGTGATCACTCACGGCAACGGGCCGCAGGTGGGCCTGCTCGCCCTGGAGGCGGCGGCATATGCGGGTGTGGAGCCTTTCACCCTCGACATCCTGAACGCCGAGTCGGAGGGCATGATCGGCTACATGATCGAGCAGGAACTGGGGAACATCCTGCCCGAACACGTGCCTTTCGCCACCATCCTCACCCAGGTGGAGGTCGATCCCGCCGATCCCGCCTTCCAGAACCCGACCAAGCCCATCGGGCCCCAGTATCCCCGTGAGGAGGCGGAGCGCTTGGCCCGCGAGCACGGCTGGACGGTGGGCCCTGACAACGACATGTACCGCAGGCTGGTGCCCTCGCCCCGGCCGAAGCGCATCTTCGAGGTGCGGGTCGTGGACTGGCTGGTGGAGCGGGGAGTGGTGGTCATCTGCACGGGAGGCGGGGGGATCCCGACGATGCTGACCCCCGACGGGGTGCTGATAGGGGTGGAGGCGGTCATCGACAAGGATCATGCCGGCGCCCTCTTGGCCATGTCTTTGGGCGCGCAGGTCTATCTCATGCTGACCGACGCCGAAGCGGTGTGGAGGGACTGGGGGACGGCCGAAGCCCGGGCCATCAGTCAGGCTGCTCCGGAAGAGCTCGAAAAGCTCCACTTCGCGGCCGGGTCCATGGGGCCGAAGGTGGAAGCGGCCTGCGATTTCGCCCGAGCCACCGGGGGAAGGGCGGGGATCGGGGCGTTGGAGGACGTGGTGGCGATCATCGAAGGGCGGGCGGGCACCCTGATCTCGACCGAGTTCGAGGGCATCGAGTACTGGCCGTCGTTGTTCGACCCGCCGGTGTGACCGCATGGGCCGCGCCCGGGTTAGAATCTCATCTGGCAGACAGATCGGCACCGGACCCGAAGTCCGGGTCCGACCGTCGATCCCGACTACGATAGGAGCCAGGAATGAAGATCGCGCTCATCGGCCAGGCGGCCTTCGGAGAGAAGGTGCTCGAAGCTCTGCTCGATGCCGGGGAAGAGGTGGCTGTGGTCTACATGCCGCCGGACATGGCCGGAGGCAAGGGCAACACCTTCAAAGAACTGGCCGAGTCGAAAGGCCTCCCGGTGCGCCAGCCTGCCCGGATGCGGGACCCCGAAGTCCTCGAGGACTACAAGACGTTTGGCGCCGACCTCAACGTCATGGCTTTCGTCACCGATATAGTCCCGCCGACGATCCTGGACCATCCCCGGCTGGGGACGATCCAGTATCACCCCTCGCTCCTGCCTCGCCACCGGGGAGCCAGCGCCATGAACTGGGC
>Ga0105106_10002471_pt1 | contig 13305 bp, 11 predicted proteins | sample PPLLaktember2015_5_FD_79109 | JGI IMG/M metagenome (GOLD analysis project Ga0105106, IMG submission 79109) | Freshwater sediment microbial communities from Prairie Pothole Lake near Jamestown, North Dakota, USA - PPLs Lake P8 Core (1) Depth... | ecosystem: Environmental > Aquatic > Freshwater >...
CCCATCGCCGCCTGGGCGTAGCCGCAGCCCGACTGGATCGCGCCGCGGAACAGCACCAGCTTCGCGGGCCGGTAGCCCGGCAGCAGCTTCGTCCAGGTTTCCTGGAGGTCGTCGATCACGAAGGAGACGAAGTCGACGCGCTCCTCCTCCTCGGGCGAGGTCTCGGCCGGGGGCCCGCCGGGGGGCGCCTCCGCCGGGACGTCCAGGGTCTGCGTCTGCTCGAGGACGGGGGTCAGCAGGTCCTGGCCGAAGAAGTAGGAGGCGGCGAGTAGCAGCAGCAGGCCGCCGATCCCGATCGAGGGCGCGCCGAGCCGGCGCCCGCCTTCGGCCCGCCGATCCTCGAGGCTCTCGCTCCGCGGCCCTCTCCGCCAGCGCATGGGAGGAGGCTAGCGCGGGTTCTCGTAGAACACGTAGCTCGAGAAGGCTCCCACCTCGAAGTAGACCTTCTGCTCGGCGGGGTCCCGGGCGCCGTTCAGGTTCTCGTCGAGGACACCGTAGCCGAAGCGGTAGGGACGCGGAGAGCCGTCGGCGGTGCCGAGGGCCGTCGAGAGCTTGTCGATCTCGAGGAAGCGTTTCACCAGCTTTTCGCCGGCGTACACCTCCAGGATGCCGTCTGTGCCGGTCCAGTTCTGGACCCTGCGCCCGAGCTCGTTCTGGCTCTCCTGGGTGCAGCCGAGGGCCGCGGCGAGCAGCGCCGCCGCGAGCAGGATCCGGGTCGTCATGGCCGTTCTCCCTTCGGGTCGTCGCGCTGCAGCAGCCTTCCCCGCAGCAGCGCCTGGAAGGCGCGCATCACTTCGTCGTGCTCCGCCGGCGAGGCGAGCAGACCGTGGAACCAGGTGAGCCCGTAGCTCGCGGCGGTGACGAGGCGGACGACGGTCTCGACGGCGAGGTCCGGGGGCAGCTCGCCGGAGCGCACGCCGGACTCGAGCACGCCGCGGAAGAGGTCCGGGACCTCGGTGCCGGTGCCCGCGAGGCGCTCGGCCAGCTCCGGGTGGCGCATCACCTCGAGGGGGGCGCTCGCGAAGAAGTCGGCGAGGCCCGGGTGCGCGCGGTTCAGCGCGACGTTCGCCTCCACCATCGCGCAGAGCCGGTCGACGGCTCCGCCCGGTTCGGCGGCGGCCCCGCCGTAGGCGCGGCTCACGAGGGCGAGCCCGTAACGCCAGGCCGCGGCGAAGAGCTCGGCCTTCGAGTCGTAGTAGTGGTACAGCGCGGCGCTCGTCACGCCCGCGGCCGCGGCGATCTCCTGGTTGCGCGCCCGGCCGTAGCCGGAGGCGGCGAAGCGCTCGCAGGCGGCGCGCAGGATGCGCTCGCGGGTGGCGGCGCTCGCCGCCGCCGAAGGACGCCCGGCGCGCCTGCGTCGGGGCACCGCCATGGGCGGGAACCCTAGCAGACGCGCCGGGAGTCCGGGGGGATCGCTCAGCGCAGCGAGGAGGTCCTCGTGGCGCCGCCCTGGGCCGGCACCACGCGGCGCTCGCCCTGCACGTAGTTGCCGCGCACCTTGGCGTGGCGCGGGGCGAACACGTAGTAGCCGTAGAAGAAGCCCGGAATCACCCACACGAACGTGTCGAAGGCGTTGAACGTGGTCTCGATCTCGACGTTGGTCAGGTGCTGCCCGCTGCGCGGCGGGGGCAGCATGTTCTTGGTGGGGAAGAACGGGTAAGGCAGCAGGCCCGCCAGCAGGTAGGGCTTCAGCTTCGAGTTCTCGGCGACGTGGGCTCCGGAGCCGCCCTCGCGCGGTCCGCCGAACACCGTGTTCGGCGGCAGCTCGTGGTTCATGTAGAAGAGGCAGCCGGTCAGCTGGGTCGAGAGCAGCAGGGCGAGCAGGGGCCGCGCGAGGCGGCTCGTCTGGCGACGCATGGTCGAATCTCCTCGAAGGGGTTCAGCGAGTGGTGGAAGGCAGGGGCGTGCCCCGGCTCATCTTGGGTGCGGACCCGGTGTACTCGACGACGTCGCCCTCGGCCCAGGCGGACCAGGTGCCGCAGAGCAGCGAGAGCACGCAGGGCACGTGCGTGATCAGGATGTCGGCCAGGTCCTGGCCGTCCTTCACCACGAGGTTCACGACGCCGGGGTGCGGGCCGGTCTGGTCGGCGGCCATCTGGAGCGAGTTCAGCGGCTTGCCCGTCGGCACGCCGCCGTGCAGCCAGAAGAACTGGCGATCGTGCTCGGAGAAGTGGCGGACGACGCGGGTGGGCCGGTCGAGACCGGCGGCGTTCGTCAGCAGCTTCTCTCCCGCGTACTGGTGATTCACCGTGAAGCACCCCGCGCCGAGCGCCGGGACGACGAGGGCCAGGGCCAGCAGTCTCGTTCTCATCATGCAGAGCTTCTCCCGCGGCAATAGGCCGCATGGTCGGGCTCCCGCCGCCTCAGGACGTCCGAGGCGAAGGGGAGACACAGCAGCGCGATCGGCACCCGGAGCAGCACCAGCGTCGCGCTGTAGACGACGGAGTAGGCGAGGATCGAGGCCGGGTCGGCCCAGGGCGCGTAGAGCGTGCCCATGGCGAGCTGCGTCGAGCCGAGCCCCGAGGCGGTGATGGGCAGCGCCGCAACGCTCATGATCACCGGCACCAGCCCCACCAGCGCGCGCAGCGGCACGTGCACCGCGAAGGCGGGCAGCGACAGCGCGGCGAAGGCCACGAAGGAGGCGTAGAAGGCGGCGCGCCAGGCGGCGAACTCGGCCACGTCGCGCAGGCGCGCGCGGCGCAGCGTCGCGAGCAGCCGGGCGCCGCGCAGCCGCTCGGGAACGCGCTCCGCCGGGGCCCGCGAGAGCACCGAGAGCAGCACGAAGGCCGCCGCCGCGGCGGCGACGACGAGGGCGAGGGCGACGCGGACGGCGTGGCCGAGGCCGCCGGGCAGCGAGCGCGCGCCGAGGGAGCCGAGGGCGCCGATCGTCGCGACGTCGATCAGGTAGTAGAACAGGTAGGTGCCCCCCAGCGCGAAGGCCGAGACGCCGTAGCGGCGGTGGAGCGCGAGACCGAGCCCGAGCTGGGCGGCGTCGTAGGAGAACGCCATCAGCAGGTACGAGGCGCCCCGCAGCGGTAGCATGCGCCGCCAGGAGAGGGGCTGGTGGAAGCGCGAGACGAGGCGCGCGAGCACCAGCGAGTCCAGCAACAGCCAGAGGACGCTGAACGCGGCGGCGGTGGCGAGATAGGCGCCCCAGCGCGCGCGCCGGAGGGCGCCGCCGACCTCGGCGAGGTCGACGCGCCAGGCGGCGAGGGCGAGCAGGGCCGCCGCCCCGAGCCAGGGCAGCGCCGCGCGCCAGGATCGCTGCCGCGCGCTCACGACGCCAGGAACCCGATGCCGTAGACGTCGAGGGTCACGCCGGTGATCGCCTCGGCCTCGGGCGAGGCGAGGAACACGGCGGCGCGGGCGACGTCGGCCGGCACGAGCTTCACCGAGGGCGCGCCCGCGCGCTCCTTCGGCTCGCTGCCCCACGCCACGCTCTTGTCCACCTCGGCCGGGCACAGGGCCGTGACGGCGATGCCGTCCTGCCAGAGCTCCTTCGCGAGGGCGCGGGTGAAGCCGATCACGCCGGCCTTGGCGGCGCACTGGGGCACGAGCTTCGCGAAGCCCTTCTGGCCGTCGATCGAGGCGACGTTGATGATCCGCCCGCTGCGCCGCGCCTTCATCTCCGGCAGCACCGCGCGCGTGCAGTGGAAGATACCCGTCAGGTTGGTGTCGAGGGTGAGCGCCCACTCCTCGTCGCTGAAGTCGAGGAAGGGCTTCTCGATCCAGACGCCGGCGTTGTTCACGAGCACGTCGACGCGCCCGAGGCGCTCGGCGGCCTCCCGGTAGGCGTCCTCCACGCCGGTCCGCGAGCGCACGTCGCTCTCGCGCCAGAGCGCGCTGCCGCCGTGGCGCCTCGCCAGCTCCGCCACCTCGGCGAGCTCGCCGGCGCTCCGCGCGGTGAGGAAGAGGTCGGCGCCTTCCGCGGCGAAGGCGAGGGCGATGGCGCGGCCGAGGCCGCGCCCGGCGCCGGTCACCCAGGCCACCTTTCCGGCGAGCCGGCCGCTCATGCCGTGCCCATGGCGAGGACGCCGAGGGCGCCGAAGGGGCGCTGCTCGACGGCGGCGAACCCCGCGCCTTCGAGGAGCTCCGCGAGGGCCTCGGGGCGCCGCACGGCACCCCCGGTGAGGAGCAGCATGTCGAGGTCGAGGAGCGCGCCCACGCGCTCCCCGGCCCCGGCGCCGCGGCGGAACTCGTGCACGACGGCGCGGCCCCCCGGCCGGAGCGCCGCGCGCGTCCGCTCGAGCAGGGTCGCCGCGTCGGCGTCGTTCAGGCCCATCAGCACGCGCGAGAGCAGGGCCAGGTCGAAGCCCGCGCCTTCCGGGTCGAGGGGGTCGGAGAGGAAGCTGCCCGCGCGCACCGCCACGCGTCCGGCGAGCCCTGCCGTCTCCAGGGCGCGCTCGGCTTCCCGCGCCACCGGCGGGAGCTCGAACACCACCGCCTCGAGCTTCCGATGGGCCCGGGCGAGGGCCGCGGCGAAGCCGCCGGCGCCGCCGCCGAGGTCGAGGACGCGCTCGCTGCCGGCGAGGGGGAGCTCGCGCGCGAGGCGCAGGGCCGCCTCGCGGCCCGTCTCGTCCATGGCGCGGGCGAAGTTCGGGAAGAAGGCGCCGAGCACCGCCGGGTCCGAGAAGAACACGTCGCCGGTGCGGTCGGCGAGCGGCGCGCCGCTGCGGAGCGACGCCTCGAGCCGCCCCCACAGCCCCCAGTGCCAGAGGTCGTGGAGCACGATGGAGCGCCGGGACAGGTCGCCCGTCCCGACGAGCACGCGCCGTGCGGCCCCGCTGAGCGCGAAGCGGCCGTCTTCCTCGCGGCACACGCCGAGGGCGGCGAGCGCCGCCAGCAGCGCCGCCGCTCCGCGCGGATGGAGGCCGCAGCCCCGGGCGAGGGCGTCGGCGCTGCACGGCCCGGCGGCGAGCTGCTCGACGGCGCCGACCGCCACCGCGGCCATCACCGCCCGCGCCGCGCGGAAGCCGAAGGTCAGGTCGCGCAGCTCGTCCTCGTTCATGCCGCCTCCTCGGAGGCGGAGGCGGCCTCGGCGCTCGCCCGGCTGCGCGCCAGGCGGAAGCCGATTGCGCCGGCGAAGGGCGTGCCGTGGCGCCGGTCGCAGCGCGCGAGGTCGCCGTCGAGCCCGAAGCAGCCGCCCCGCGTCACCCGGTAGCTGCCCTCGTCGGGGTCCTCCGCGGGCGAGCCGGGATAGAGCCGGTACAGCGAGCCCGTGTACTCCTCGACGTTGCCGGCGAGGTCGAGGGCGCCGCAGGGGGAGGCGCCGCCGGGGAAGACACCGACCGGTGTCGTGTCCGCGATCCCGGCCTCGCGGGTGTTGGCGCAGCGGGGATCGAAGGCGTCGCCGAAGGGATAGGCGCGGCCGTCGCGACCCCGCGCCGCCTTCTCCCACTCGGCCTCGGTGGGCAGGCGATAGCGCAGGCCGGTCTCGCGCGAGAGCCAGGCGCAGTAGGCGAGGGCGCCGTCGAAGGAGACTCCCCAGACCGGATGGTTCTCCCGGCCCGCCGGCGCTCGCCGCCCGCTCCAGCCGGCCGGCAGCTCGCCGTAGCCGGAGCGCTCGGCGAAGACCGCCCATTCGCCGTTCGTCACCGGGAAGCGGCCGATCTCGAAGGCGCCGAGCACCATCTCCCGCTGGGGGCACGCCTTGCGCAGCCACTCCTCCGGGATGTCGAACTCGCGCGCCACCGCCGGCACCTCCTGCTCCTGCATCCCCATGCGGAACGGTCCGGCGGGTACCGGCACGAGGGCCGGGCGCAGCGGGTCGAGGCGCGGGTCGCCGAGCACGGCGAGGGCCGTCCCCGCGCCGAGGCGCGCCTCGAGGGAGCTCTTCTCCTCCTCGAGGATGCGCAGGGCGGCGCGGACGGCGGCGTCTCGCTCGCTCCCGGCGAGGCGGGCCGCCGCGCCAGCGGCGCGGGCGGGGCTCCCGGAGAGCAGGTCGGCGAGCAGGCGCTTCACGACCAGCGCCCCGAGACGACGTGCTCGTCGAGCAGCTTCCCGCTCGAGACGTCGACGCGGCCGAAGCGGCCGCGAGGGTCCCAGCTCGTCACCACGAGCCGCTCGCTCCCGTCGAAGGCGACCGCCGAGAGCGGCGTCGCGCCGAAGGGCCGCGCCAGGCGCGCCAGCCCGCGCTCAGGCTCGAAGATCAGGAGGTGGCCGTCGTAGTAGCCGGCCGCGACCGTGCGGCCGTCGGGCCCGAAGGCGACGGTCCGGGCCGAGACCGGGTGCTCGCGAAACGCGGCGACGCGGGCGCCGCTGCGCAGGTCGTAGACCTCGACGCCGCGCGCGCGGCTCGCGCAGGCGGCGCGGCCGCCGTCCGGCGAGACGGCGACGCCGTTCACGATCGTCGCGCCGATCTCGATCTCGCGCAGGACGCCGGCGCCGTGGAGGCGGAGCTGCCCGTCGCGGCCTCCCGAGAGCCAGCCTCGCCCGCCCGGCAGCGCGGCCAGGGACTTGATCGAGCCCCGGTGGCGCCCGAGCTCGCCGCGGGCCGCGCCGGTCGCGGCGTCCCACAGGGTGAGGGTGCCCATGAAGGAGCCGAGGGCGAGCGTCTCGCCGTCCGGCGCGAACGCCACGGCGTTCACCGGGTCGCCGCTGCCGGCGATCCAGACGCTCGGGCGCCGCTCGCCGCCCGCGTAGACCGAGACGCGGTCGTCCCAGCCGCCGAAGGCGATGCGCCGTCCGTCGGCGCTCCAGGCGGCGCACAGCACGGCGCCCTCGTGGTCGAAGCGCTCGCGCAGGATCCGTCCGCTCGCGACCTCGACCAGGCGCGAGCCGCCGTCGTCGCAGGCCAGCGCCGCCACCCGGCCGTCCGGCGAGAGGGCGAGGCCGTTGATCCCCGGCGTGCCGAGCCGGTCGCCGCTCCGCGCCGCGCTCTCGCCGAGGCGCCACTGCACGGGCGTACGGCCGAAGGAGCCCGTGGCGATGCGGCCGGCCCGGCCCCAGGCGAGGGTGCGGTTCCACATTCGCGTGTCGTGCAGCGAGGCGACCTCGGACCAGCTCTCCCGCTCGAAGACGCGGATTCGCTTGTCGTAGGCGGCCGTCGCGAGATAGCGGCCGTCCGGGCTCCAGCGCACGGCCTTCACCGTGCAGCCGTGGCCCGTGAGGGCGGCGAGCTCGCGGCCCGTCTCGACCTCGAAGACGCGGGCGCTGCGGTCGAGGGAGGCGCTGGCGAGGAGCTTCCCGTCCGGGGAGAACGCCACCTGGTCCACCCAGTCGGTGTGGCCCCGGAGCTCCCGCAGGAAGGCCCCGCGCCAGTGCCAGAGGCGGGCGGTGCCGTCGTCCGAGGCCGTCGCCACGCGCTGTCCGTCGGGGCTCCACGCGACGCCGTTCACGTCGCCGGCGTGCCCCCGCAGCACCGCGAGGGTCGCGCCGCTCGCCACGTCCTCGACGCGGGCGGTCCCGTCGAAGGACGCCGTCACGATGCGCGTCCCGTCCGGGCTCCAGGCGACCCCGTTGACGTCGTCCGCGTGGCCCGCGAAGCGGCGCAGGCAGCGTCCGCTCGCGGCGTCCCACACCCGCGCCGTCCGGTCGCTCGAGGCCGAGGCGACGAGCGCGCCGTCCGGGCTGAACGCCACCGCGTTCACCAGCGCCGTATGGCCCCGCAGCCTCGCCTCCGGGCGCCCGGCGGCGCTCCACAGGATGAGGACGCCGTCGTAGCCTCCGGACACGAGGGTCCCGTCCTCGCGCATGTCCACGCAGCTCACCGGCCCGTCGTGGGGGACGGCCGCCGTCCTGCTCGTCATCGACACCTGCTCCGCGCTCGGCACGTCGCCTCCTTCCTCAGCGTTCCCCGCGCGCGCCGAGCGCGCGGGCGAAGATCTTGCGTTTCCCGCCGGCCCCGCCCTCGAGGCTCTCGACCACGCGCAGGCGCACCCGGACGCCCGGAGCCAGCAGCCGCTCGAGGTTCCGCGCGCCGCGACGCGCGCAGTGGGGGAACGGGCCGCGGTCGCGGCCCGGCACCAGCAGCACCGTCACGTGGTCCGGGGCGTCCTGCACGATCTGGTAGTCGCGGAACACCTGGAGCCCCGGGAACTCGAAGCACGGCGACTTCATCGCCACCGTGATCTTCGAGGGGTGCACGCGCCGCCCGTCCGGGTGCAGGAAGAAGTCGTCGTCGCGCCCTTCGAGGCGCTCGAGGATCGGCAGGTCGCGGCCGCAGGCGCAGCCGCGGCCGGCGCGCCGCACGGCGACGTCCCCGAGGCGGTAGCGGATGAAGGGCTGCACGTGGTTGTGGAGGCCCGTGACGATCACGTGGCCCGGGGTCCCGTCGGGCACGGTCGCGCCGGCGTCGTCCACCAGCTCGAGCACCACGTTGTCCATGAACTGGTGCATCGAGCCCTCCGCGCACTCGGCGGCGATGGCCCACACCTCGTTGCAGTAGTAGTTGGTGCGCACCGCGCAGCCGAAGCGGCTCGCGAAGTGCTCGCGCTCGTCGCGCGAGATCGGCTCCGAGTGGAGGCAGAGCGCCCGCAGGCCGATGCGCCGCAGGTCCCGCGCCGGGTCCGCGCCGTCGAGGAGGTCGAGCACGTCGCTCGGCGTCGCGGCGAGGACCACCGGCCGCACGCGCTCGAGCTCGCGGAGGATCGCCTCGGGCTCCTGGCGCGCGTCGACGAAGACGTTGCGGTAGATGGCGAGGTTGTTCTCGAAGGGCAGGCGGTACGGGAACAGGTACGCGACGCGGTTGTGCCAGCGGAAGCCGTTCCAGCCGTAGATGCGCTGGCTGAAGAGGTTCCGGGCGTCGTCGCAGCGCAGCGAGAGGGCGATCTCCATGCAGCGCCCCGAAGAGCCCGAGGTCTGCTGGATCCGGCAGCGCCCGAGGTCCGTGCCGCGCCGCAGGCAGCCCTCCGGGAAGGCGTCGCGGACCTCGTCCTTCTCGAGAATCGGGAAGCGCGCGAGGTCGGCGAGCCCGCGGAACTCCCGGGCGGACACGCCCGCCGCGGCGAAGCGCGCCGCGTAGAGGGGGACGTTCCGCTCCGCGTCGGCGAGCACCCGGCGCAGGCGCCGCTCCTGGAAGCGCACCAGCGCCTCGTGGCCGAGGCGCGCGCGGGCGAAGCCGGCCCACAGGGAGACGAGCTTGCGCGACGTGGAGACCGCCACCTCGGCCGGGGTGACGCGGCGCACGACCGGCACCGCCCGGCGCGGCGCCCGCACCGAGTAGCCGCTACGCGGACGCGACGTGCCCGCCGCGAGCGCTTCGAGGACCGGAAGACTCATCCCTTCTCCTCCCCGCCCGGGAGCTCGTCGGGGCGCAGCACGCGCGCGCATCCCGTGGCGAGGTCCCAGAGGCGACAGGTTCCGTCCCGGGAGCCCGAGAGCGCGCTGCGCGCGCCGAGGGCGACCACCGCGCCCACCTGGCGCGTGTGCCCGGAGAGCACCCGCAGGCAGCTCCCGCCCTCTGCGAGCTCCCAGACCCGGACGTCGTGGTCGAAGGAGGAGGACAGGAGGCGCGTCCCGTCGGGCGTGAAGTCGACGCTCCAGACCGTGAGGCGGTGGCCGCTCAGCACGCCGCGCGCCTCCCCCTCCCGGGACCAGAGGCGGACGGACGCGTCGCGGGACCCCGAGGCGAGCAGGCGCCCGTCCCGGGACCAGGCCAGGGCGACGACGCCGTCCTCGTGGCCGTGCAGGCCGCGGAAACCTCCCGGCGCCCGCAGGCCGACGACGCCGTCGCGGGAGGCGCTCGCGAGGCGCGCGCCGTCCGGGCAGAACCCGACGGCGTAGACGGCCTCGCCGTGGTCGCGGTAGCGGGCCCGCAGCTCGCCCTCCTCGGCGTCGCGCACCTCGACCGACCCGTCGGCGAGGCCGAGGGCGAGCAGCGCGCCGCCGGGGGACCAGGAGAGTGCGTGGACGCCGCACGGCGCCCGCACCAGCCCGCGGGAGCGGCCGCTGTCGGCGTCGATGGAGAGCACGCTCCCGTCGAGAGAGGCGCAGGCGAGGCGCCGGCCGTCGGGGGACCAGGCCGCGTCCTTCACCGACTGGCGCGCGAGGTGCCGCAGCCGAAGCGTCGCGCGCCCCCCGCGCGGCGCGAAGACCGTGAGCGAGCGGTCGTCCTGGAGCGCGACCACCTGGCCGCGGGAGCTCGCCCGGAGCCCCGACACCGCGCGGTTTCGGCCCGGGAAGGCCGCCTCGAGCGCGAAGCTCCGCGCGTCGAAGATCCGGGCGCGCGCGTCGACGGAGGCGGTCGCGAGGCGCCTGCCGTCCGGCGACCAGGACACCCACTCCACCTCTTCGCCGTGGCCGCCGATCTCGCCGACGCAGACGCCGCTCTCCGAGTCCCAGAGGCGGACGCTCTTGTCGTGGGAGCAGGAGGCGATGAGGCGGCCGTCGGGAGAGATCCGGGCGGCGTCGATGTCCTCGTCGTGGGCCGCGATGCAGCCGAGGGCCGCGCCGCTCGCGACGTCCCAGACGCGCACGCTGCGGTCGTGGGAGCAGGTCACGAGGCGGCGCCCGTCGGGCGTGAAGTCGACGGTGTTCGCCTGATGGTGGTGGCCCGCGAAGCAGCGCAGCGGCGCGCCGCTCGCGAGGTCGAAGAGGCGCACGCTCCGGTCGTCGCTGGCCGTCGCCAGCAGCCGCCCGTCGGGAGAGAACGCCAGGTCCTTCACGAGGTCCGTGTGGGCGGCGAGGCGGCCGCGCTCCCGGCCGCTCTTGGCGTCGAAGAGGCGCACCAGTCCGTCGCGGGAGCCGATCGCGAAGAGGTCGCCGCGCCGCGACCAGCCCGTCGCCCAGATTCCCCCGCCGCCGGGCTCGTAGAGCCGGAGCAGGCGTCCGCTCGCGGCGTCCCAGAGGCGGGCACAGCCGTCCTCGCTGCCCGAGAGCAGGAAGCTCCCGTCGGGCGACCAGGTCGCGGACCAGACGCTGTCCTCGTGCCCCGCGAGGACGTGCTTCTCCTCGCGGCTCGCGATGTCCCAGACCCGCACGGTCCCGTCCTCGGAGGCGCTCGCGACCCGCGTCCCGTCGGGCGCCCAGGTCACCATCCAGACGGGCGCTTCGTGGCCGGACCGCGTCATGCCCTCTCCTCCGCAGGCGCGCGCAGGCCGAGGGGAGCGGCCGCGCCGAGGCGGCCCGTCGCGTGCAGCAGAGTCGGCAGCAGCACGAGGTCCGCCGCCAGCGCGATCGCGATGGTGAGGGCGGTGAGGCCGCCGAAGTGCGCCGTCGGGCGGAACTCGGAGAGCATCAGCGTCCCGAAGCCGAGGCCGAGGACGGCGCAGGTGAAGATCACGTCGCGCCCGGTGCGGGCGACTCCCTCCGCGACCGCGCTCTCCGGGTCCAGCCCCTCGCGCCGCGCCTCGCGCACGGCGTGCAGCACGTGGATCGTCTCGTCGTCGATGATCCCGAGGTTCACGCTCGCGACCATCACCGTGACGACGTCGAGGGGGATGAGCAGGGCGCCCATGGTGCCGAGCATCAGGAGGATCGCGACGAGGTTCGGCACCAGCGCCACGAGGGCGAGGGGCAGCGAGCGCAGCTCGATCAGATAGACCGCGAAGACGCAGAGGAAGGCGATCGAGAAGGAGCGCACCTGGCTCTGGAGCAGGTACTGCTCCATGCGCGCGAAGACCGGTACCAGGCCCGTGAAGGTGATGCGGAGGCCGTCCTCGCCGGCGAGGCGCGCCTTCGCGAAGGCCTCGAGGCGCGCGAGCAGCGCGTCGTTCTGCTGCGAGTCGAGGCCGACCGAGCGCGAGGACACCCGCGCCACCGTCCAGTCGTCCTGGACCCAGAAGGGCAGGTCGTCGCGGGAGGTCGCCTCGAGCACGAAGGCGGCCCGCTCGAGGGAGTCGGCGGAGAGGGGCCGCGCGCGCTCGGCGGGGGGCTCGATGGCGGAGCGCGCCTCGGCGATCCAGTCGGCGAGGGAGACGCCGCGAATCGTCTCGGGCTGCGCGCCGAGGAAGTTCTGCAGGTCGGAGAGGAGCTGGATGGCGCGCGGCTCGCGCAGGCCGCCGCGCTCCTCCGCCTCCACCAGCACCTCGAGGGGCGTCACGCCGGCGAGGCGCGCCTCGATGAAGTCGTAGGCCTGGTTCAGCGGGTGGGCGTCGGGGAAGAACTCTCCGTCGTGGGTCGAGATCCGCAGCCGCGGCAGGGCGAGGGCCGCGGCGGCGCAGAGCAGCGCCGTCGCCGCCAGCACCGCACCCCCGTGGCGCGCCGAGAGCCTGCCCGCGGCGGCGAGGAGCCGCTCGGCGCCTCCTCCCTCGACGGCGCGGCCGGGCCTCGGGCGGAGCACGCGGAGCGCCGCGGGAAGGCCGAGGACGCCGAGGGCCAGGGAGGCCAGCACGCCGAGGGCGGCGAACAGGCCGAAGCTGCGAATGCTCGCGATCGGCGAAGTCACGAGCGAGCCGAAGCCGAGCGCGGTGGTGAGCGCCGTGAGGATGGCGGGCGCGAGCACGGACTGCTCGGTGCGCAGCACCGCCTCCTCGGCGCCGGCGCCGGCGGCGCGCTCGAGGCGGTAGCGGGAGAGCACGTGGATCGAGACCGAGACGCCGAGCACCATGAGCAGTGGGGGCAGCAGCGACGTGGTGGTGCTCTGGGGCACGTCCGTCAGCGTCATCAGCCCGCGCACCCAGGCGAGCGTCCCGATCACGCAGGCGACCGCGAGGCCGACGAGGGCCGGGCCGCGCAGGGCGACGGCGAGCAGCAGCGTGACGATGCCGAAGGCGATCGGGGTGAAGAGGGCGTTGTCCCGGGTGTTCAGGCGTTCGAGCTCGCGGTTGAAGACCGGCGATCCCGCCAGGTGGAAGCGGATGCCCCGGTACTCCGGGCGGGCGAGCACCTCCTGCGCGCCCTCCAGCACCTCCCGCTGCAGGCTGCGCGCCGCGCCGCCGAGCTCCCGGGCCCGCGGCTGGATCGCGATCGTCGTCACGCGGCCCGAGGCGTCGAGCATCGAGTCCCGGGTCATCGGCAGCTCGCGCAGCGAGCGCGCGAGCTCCGCGGCGGTCGGGGCCTCTTCGAGGGCGTCGGGGACGAGGGGGCTCGCGAAGGGCCCGAAGGGCCCGAAGTCGACGCGATAGGCGGTGTCGAGGCTCGCGACGCTCTCGACGCCCGGCACCTCGCGCAGCGCCTCCGTGAGGGAGCGCACCGCCGCGAGCCCGGACGGCTCGAGCAGGTCCGGCAGCTCGAAGGCCACGACGATCAGCTCGTCGCTCCCGAAGCGCGCCAGGTAGTCCCGATAGGCGCGCAGCTCGGGGCTGCCTTCGAGAGTCATCAGATCGGGATCCGCGTCCCAGCGCGTGAAGGGTGCCGCGGCGCCGAGCCCGAGGGTCGCCGCGCAGAGCAAGGCCAGCACGGCCCGCGGGCGGCCGCGGACGAGCC
>Ga0105106_10002472_pt1 | contig 13303 bp, 11 predicted proteins | sample PPLLaktember2015_5_FD_79109 | JGI IMG/M metagenome (GOLD analysis project Ga0105106, IMG submission 79109) | Freshwater sediment microbial communities from Prairie Pothole Lake near Jamestown, North Dakota, USA - PPLs Lake P8 Core (1) Depth... | ecosystem: Environmental > Aquatic > Freshwater >...
CGGGGCGCGTCGCGCGCGCCTTCCGAAGACGATGCTCGATCCGGCTGTCCATGCCAAGCTCGCCACCCTCCTGCCGCCGTCGGCACTGCTGACGGCAGCGGAGGACACGAAACCGTACGAGTGCGACGGCCTGACGATCTACCGGGAACTGCCCGCCGCGGTCGTGCTGCCCGAGACCGAAGCCCAGGTCGCGGCCATTCTCGCGTACTGCAACGCCACGCGCATTCCCGTCGTCGCCCGCGGCGCGGGTACGAGCCTTTCCGGTGGTGCGTTGCCCGACCGCGCGGGAATCGTGCTGTCGCTCGCGAAATTCAAGACGATCGTCGCCGTCGATCCGCGGACCAGGACGGCGATCGTGCAGCCGGGGGTGCGCAATCTCGCCATCTCGGAAGCCGCGGCCGCGCACGGTCTCTACTACGCGCCGGACCCGTCGTCGCAGATCGCCTGCACGATCGGCGGCAACGTCGCCGAGAACGCCGGTGGCGTCCATTGCCTCAAGTACGGACTCACCGTGCACAACGTCCGCCGCGTGCGCGGCGTATTGATCACCGGCGAGATCGTCGAGTTCGGCGGTGACGCGCTCGACAGCGCGGGGTACGATCTGCTCGCGCTCGTCAACGGCTCGGAAGGGCTGCTCGCGGTAATCACCGAGGTCACGGTCAAGCTCACGCCCAAGCCGCAGCTCGCGCAAGTGGCGCTGGCGGCGTTCGCCGACGTCGAGCAGGCCGGCGCCGCGGTGGGGGCCATCATCGGTGCGGGCATCATCCCCGCCGGACTGGAAATGATGGATCAGCCCGCCACACGCGCCGTCGAGCAGTACGTGCACGCGAACTATCCGCTCGACGCCGCGGCGGTGCTGCTCGTGGAATCCGACGGCACGCCCGAGGAGGTCGCGGCCGAGATGGCAGAGATCCGGCGCGTGCTCGCGGAGGCGGGCGCGACCGAGGTTCGGGTGTCGAAGGACGAGGCGCAGCGCCTGCTGTTCTGGTCCGGGCGCAAGGCGGCCTTCCCTGCGGTGGGTCGCATCACGCCCGACTACTACTGTATGGACGGCACGATCCCGCGGCGGGCGCTGCCGCACGTCCTGCAGCGGATCGCCGAGATGTCGGCGGAATTCGGGCTGCCCTGCGCCAACGTGTTCCATGCCGGAGACGGCAATCTCCATCCGCTGATCCTGTTCGATGCCAACAAGCCCGGCGAAACCGAGCGCACCGAGGCGTTCGGCGCGAAGATCCTGGAGCTGTGCATCGACGTCGGGGGCACGGTTACCGGCGAGCACGGCGTAGGCGTGGAGAAGCTCGGCGGGATGTGCGTGCAGTTCGCGCCCGGCGAACTCACGCGTTTTCTCGGGATCAAGTCGGCGTTCGACGCGGCCGGGCTGCTCAACCCGGGCAAGGGCGTTCCGACGCTGCACCGCTGCGCCGAGATGGGCAAGATGCACGTTCACCACGGGGAATTGCGCCACCCCGAGCTTCCCAGGTTCTGATCGGGGAGGCCGCCGATGAACGCACCGAACGAACTCCCCCGCGCGACGCGCGCCCGCCCGGACGCCGCGGATGTCGTGCACGTGGTATCGCGCCTCGTGGCGGATTTCGGTGACCGTGCCGCCACGTCCCAGGCCATCCGCGACCAGCACAGCCATGGCGAGGGACTCGCGGATGCGGCGCTGCCGGACCTCGTGGTTTTTCCGCACACCAACGACGAGGTCGCGGCGATCGTCGGGCTGTGCAATGCCGCGCGCGTGCCGGTTATCGCATTCGGGGTCGGCACGTCGCTCGAAGGGCACGTCGCCGCGCTCTATGGCGGGGTGTGCATCGACCTGTCGCAGATGAATCGCGTCCTCGAGGTCAATGCGGGGGACCTCGATTGCCGCGTGCAGGCCGGGGTCACGCGTGAGCAGCTCAACGCGGACCTCAAGGGCACCGGGCTCTTCTTTCCGATCGATCCGGGCGCCAATGCAACGATCGGCGGCATGGCCGCCACGCGCGCTTCCGGTACCAACGCGGTGCGCTACGGGACGATGCGCGAGAACGTCCTGGGGCTCACCGTGGTGACCGCCGATGGCAGGATCGTGCGCACCGGCGGGCGGGCGCGCAAGTCCGCCGCCGGCTACGATCTCACGCGGCTGTTTGTCGGCGCCGAAGGTACCCTCGGCATCATCACCGAGATCCAGCTGCGCCTGTACGGGGTACCCGAAGCGATCTCGGCGGCCGTGTGCCAGTTCGAAACGCTCGAAGGCGCCGTCGACACCGTGATCAACGCCATCCAGCACGGCATACCGGTGGCGCGGATCGAACTGCTCGACGACGTGCAGATGGACGCCTGCATCCGGTACTCGAAGCTCGCGGGGTTCGCCGTCAAGCCGACGCTTTTCTTCGAGTTCCACGGCAGCGAGGCGGGCGTGGCCGAGCAGGCGGCGACGATGCAGGAAATCACCGCGGAGTTCGGCGGTAGCGCCTTCGAGTGGGCGACAAAGCCCGAAGACCGCACGCGACTGTGGAAGGCGCGACACGCGGCGTATTACGCGGCGATGGCGCTCAAACCCGGCACCCAGGGCTTCGCCACCGATGCCTGCGTGCCGATCTCCCGCCTTGCCGACTGCATCATGGAGACGAAGGCGGACATCGCGACGACCGGGCTCACCGCGCCGATCGTCGGTCACGTCGGCGACGGCAATTTCCACCTCGTCGTGCTGTTCGATCCCGCGGACGTCGGCCAGCGCGCGCAGGCCGAGGCGCTCGCGAAACGCGTGTCGCTGCGCGCCATCGCGATGGGCGGCACCTGCACCGGTGAACACGGCATCGGCGTGCACAAGCTCGACGCGCTCGTCGCCGAGCACGGCGAGTCGGTGGAACTGATGCGCACGCTGAAACGCGCGTTCGATCCGAACGACATCCTCAATCCGGGCAAGACGGTGCCGCTTTGACCGTCGGCAGTTGACAGTCGGCCGTTTGCAGAGCTCATGCGACGGGCAAAGGAGGCGACGATGGGGGCGTGCGACGTGCTGATGCCGGGTCGATCGCGGATTGCCCATGAGCGACCGCCGACAACCTGAGGCTTGCGAACGGCAACTTGATGGTCCTAATTGCCAACCGACTCCTGACTCCTGACTCCTGACAACTGCAATGTACGTCCTTCACATCGGCAACAAGAACTACTCGTCCTGGTCGCTGCGCGGCTGGCTCGCGGTGAGGCTCTCGGGCGCGGCGTTCGAGGAGGTCCTGGTGCAACTGTCCGGCACCTACAACCCCGACTGGCGACGGTTCTCGCCGACGGCGCGGGTACCCGCGCTGCGCGACGGCGAGGTGGTCGTGTGGGACTCGCTGGCGATCGCCGAATACCTCGCCGAGCGGCACGCCGGGATGTGGCCGTCCGACGCCGTCGCCCGCGCGTGGGCGCGCTGCGTCGCCGCGGAAATGCACTCGGGCTTCTCGCACCTGCGCAACGACATGACGATGTGCATACGCGAACGCGTCGACGTGCGGCCGTGGTCGCCGGGGCTTGCCGCCGACATTGCCCGCGTGACCGAGATCTGGTCCGAGGGCCGACGACGCTTCGGCGGAGGCGGCGACTTCCTGTGCGGCCGCTTCTCGCTCGCCGATGCGTTCTATGCGCCGGTCGCGTTCCGGTTCCAGACCTACGGTGTCGTGCAGGTCGGCGCCGCGGCGGACTATCACCGGGCGCTGCTCGCCCACCCGTTCCTGCGCGAATGGGAAGCGGCGGCACTTGCCGAAACGACGATCGTCGAAGCTGACGAGCCGCGCGTGCTCTATCGCGACAAGATCGCCGGCAAGCAGCCATGATGGCCGCGCCCCTCGATTCCCGGCAGCGCTGCCGGCCGTGTCGCGCGTCATTGCCGGCATACGCTGCGTATGGGCTCCGCCCGGCGGGAGAGAGTCGCGCATGAGCGAAGGCGTGCTTGCCGGGTGGCAGGAGACGATTCGCACCGCTGCGGCCGCGAAGGCCGACTTGCGCATTCGCGGCGGCGGCACCAAGGATTTCCTCGGGCACCCCGTCGAGGGCGCGACGCTCGACACGGGCGGCTACGCGGGGATCGTCGACTACGATCCCACCGAACTCGTGATCACGGCGCGCGCCGGTACGCCGCTCACCGAGGTCGAGGCGACGATGCGCTCGCGCGGCCAGATGCTCGCGTTCGAGCCGCCGCATTTCGGCGCGGCGGCGACGCTGGGCGGCTGTGTCGCTGCCGGCCTGTCCGGTCCGCGCCGCCCGTATGCCGGCGCCGTGCGCGATCTGGTGCTCGGGGTGCGCGTGGTCGACGGCACGGGCGAGGACCTTACCTTCGGCGGCCGGGTGATGAAGAACGTCGCCGGCTTCGACGTCGCGCGGCTGATGACCGGAGCGCTGGGCACGCTCGGCGTGATCGCGGAGGTCTCGCTCAAGTGCCTGCCGCTGCCGAAGGCCGAGGCGACGCGAATCCTCGAATGCGACGCGGAACAGGCGATCCGCTTGACCAACGAGTGGGGCGGCAAGCCGCTGCCGCTGTCCGCAACATGCCATCACGCAGGCCGTCTCGCCGTTCGCCTTTCCGGCGCCGCGCCGGCGGTCGACGCGGCGCTGGCTAGGATCGGCGGCGAGCCCATGGCCGACGGCGAGGCGTTCTGGGCGGGCGTCCGCGAGCAGACCCATCCATATTTCGCCGCGACCGCCGGCGTGGCCCTGTGGCGAATGTCGGTGAAGTCGACCGCCCCGCACGCCGACCTCGAGGGTGACCAGCTGATCGAATGGGGCGGCGCACTGCGCTGGCTCGTGGCGGGCCCCGGCGCCGACGCGACCAGGGTGCGCGCGTGGGCGCAGGCGCAAGGCGGACACGCGACGCTGTTTCGCGCCGTCGACAAGTCGGCGGGCGTGTTCCATCCGTTGCCCACGGCGTTGCGCGAGCTCCACCGGCGACTCAAGGCCACGTTCGACCCGGCCGGCATCCTCAATCGGGGCCGGCTCTATCCGGATTTCTGACCCGCGATGCAGACCTCGCTTGCGCCCTTCATCCGTGACACGCCCGCCGGGCAGGAAGCCGAGGCGATCCTGCGCTCGTGCGTGCACTGCGGGTTCTGCACGGCCACGTGCCCGACCTACCAGTTGCTCGGTGACGAGCTCGACGGTCCGCGCGGTCGCATCTACCTCATCAAGCAGGTGCTCGAAGGCGCCCCGGTCACCGCGAAGACGCAACTCCATCTGGATCGCTGCCTCACGTGCCGGTCATGCGAGACGACGTGCCCGAGCGGGGTCCGCTACGGCCGTCTGCTCGATATCGGTCGCCACGTCGTCGACGAGCGCGTCGAGCGCAGTCCTGCCGAAAAGGGCAAGCGCTGGGCGCTCCTGCGCGGGATGCGGGCGAAATCGCTTTTCGGCGGCGCACTGGCGGTCGGGCGCATGTTCCGGCCGCTGCTGCCCGCGGAGCTCCGGGGCAAGGTTCCGGCTGCGGCGCAGGCGGGCACGTGGCCGGCACCGCGTCATCCACGCAAGATGCTCGCGCTCGACAGCTGCGTGCAGGGCGCACTGGCGCCCTCGATCGACGCGGCGATGGCGCGTGTGCTCGACCGGATCGGGATTTCGCTGGTCCGAGTCGCGGCCGGCGGCTGCTGCGGCGCGCTGCCGCAGCACCTCGACGCGCAGGACGAGGCGCTCGCCGTTGCCCGGCGCAACGTCGATGCGTGGTGGCCGCACCTCGAACGCGGCGCCGAGGCAATCGTCATCACCGCAAGCGGCTGCGGCGTGATGGTGAAGGACTATGGCCATCTTCTGCGGCTCGACCCTGCCTACGCTGCCAGGGCGAAGAAGATCGCCGATGTCGCGCGCGACACGGTCGAGGTGATCGCCGCCGAGTGGCCGCGGATCGCGCCGAAGGTCGCGATGGACATGGGAACGCAGAAGGTGGCATTCCATCCGCCGTGCACGCTCCAGCACGGGATGCAGATCCGCGGCCAGGTCGAGGAGATCCTGCAGGCGCTGGGTCTTGAGCTCACTCGAGTCGCAGATGCCCATCTGTGCTGTGGCTCGGCCGGCACCTATTCGGTGCTCCAGCCGGTGATCGCCCGCCAGCTCAAGGCCGCGAAGCTGGCGGCACTCGAGGCGGGACGCCCGGACGTTATCGCCAGCGCGAACATCGGCTGCATGCTGCATCTGGCCGACGGCGCGAGCTGCCCGGTGCGCCACTGGATCGAGCTCCTCGACGCGAGGATGGTCGGTGGCGCGCGGGCGCCGGCCTGATTCTGCGCATCACGCAGCGAGACCGAGCGAGACCGGGATGAGCGGCAGCGCAAACGCCCCGACGCGCCGTGCGGCATACCGGCATTTCCTCGCCATCCCGACGCGCTGGATGGACAACGACAGCTACGGCCACGTCAACAACGTGACCTACTACTCGTATTTCGACACCGTCGTGAACGAGCACCTGATCCGCGCCTGCGGACTCGACATCGCCGGCGGAGCGGAAATCGGGCTCGTCGCCGAGACCACGTGCCGTTTCCACAAATCGCTGACGTTCCCGGACGTCGTCGACGCGGGCTTGCGCGTCGCCAAGTTGGGGACGTCGTCAGTGACCTACGAGATCGGGCTGTTCCGCCACGGCGACGACGAGCCGGCGGCAACCGGACGCTTCGTGCACGTGTGGGTCGATCGCACGACGCAGCGCCCGGTTCCCGTGCCGTCCGCGATCCGCGCAATTCTCGCGACGCTCGTCGTGCCGCCCGGCGGGAGCCCGCTTTGAGCGATGCTCCCGTCCTCGCGTGCGCGCCGATGACGGCGGCGACGCGCGCCGAGGCGGCGGCGCTGCTCGGCCGCTTCCTGTCCGCCGACGAGCACTATCGCGCCTCGAGCGCGGCGTACGGCGACGGTGGTGCCGACGCACTTGCGCGTGCGCTGGACCTTTTCCTTGCGCGACCGGAGCTGGGCTTTGTCTGGCTCGCCGGTACGGAGGAGGGCGGCCGCGTGCGCGCCGTCGGGGCCTGTGTGGTCTGCTTCGCGGTTTCGACGTCGCGCGGCGCCCTGGTCGCCAAGCTCGACGACGTGACGATTGCCGACGGCTGGCGCGGACGTGGCGTCGGCGCGGCGATGCTCGCCGCACTGGCCTCCGAGCTGCGGGCGCGCGGCATCAGCCGGATCGACTCGTCGTGCCACCGCGACAACGGCGACGCGTGGCGCTTCTATCAGCGCCAGGGATTCCGCGCCCTCGACGAGGAGCGGATCGCGCTCCTGCTGTGAATCCCGAACGCGCGGCACTCCGGATTGCGCTGGTCCCGGCCGCCGGCGGTGGCAGCCGCTTCGGCGCGCCGATGCCGAAGCAGTATGCGCAACTCGCCGGACGCCCGCTGATCGCAAGGACGCTCGACCGACTCGCGGGTGCGCTCGCGCTCGACGCGATCGTCGTCGTCATCGCGCCCGACGACACGTGGTACGACAGGGTCGTGGGGCCGCGCAGCGGGGTCGAGGTCCTGCGCTGTGGCGGCGCGACGCGTGTGGCCACGGTCGCCAACGCCCTCGCTGCCCTGGCCGGACGCTGTGCCGAACGCGACTGGGTCCTCGTGCACGACGCCGCACGACCCTGTGTTCCGGTCGCCGCACTGCGGAGGCTGGTCGACGAAATCGACGACGATCCGGTCGGTGGATTGCTCGCGATTCCGGTCGCCGATACGCTCAAACGCGAGGCTCCGGCACGGCCGGGGCGGGCTTCGGCCACCGAGTCGCGCGTGGGCCTCTGGCAGGCGCAGACTCCGCAGATGTTCCGCTTCGGCGTGCTGCGCGCCGCGCTGTCCGCGCCGGATGCCGCGACGGCGACCGACGAGGCGCAGGCGGTCGAGGCCATCGTCCGCCCGGGACCGGGGCCGCGGCTCGTCGCGGGCAGCCCGCTCAACGTCAAGGTGACGTATCCGGCGGACCTGGCGCTCGCCGCCGCCATTCTCGAACTCCAGGAGTCCGCGCCATGACTTTTCGTGTCGGCAACGGGTTCGACGTCCATGCGCTGGTTCCCGGGCGCCGGCTGATCCTTGGCGGCGTGTCGATACCGTACGAGCGCGGTCTCGCCGGCCACTCCGACGCCGACGTCCTGCTGCATTCGCTCTGCGATGCGATCCTCGGCGCGCTCGCGCTGGGCGATATCGGTGTGCACTTCCCGGACACCGAACCACGGTGGAAGGGCGCCGACAGCCGGATGCTGCTTCGCCATGTCGCGACGCTGGCTGCAACGCAGGGATGGCAGATCGGTAACGTCGATGTCACGGTGATCGCGCAGGCACCACGGCTCGCGCCGCACGTCGCCGCGATGCGCGCGAACATCGCGGCGGATCTCGGCTGCACGGAGGACCGCGTCAGCGTCAAGGCGACGACCACCGAAAGTCTCGGGTTCGCCGGGCGCGGGGAGGGCATCGCCGCGATGGCAACGGCGTTGCTCGCCCGGATCGAACCGCCGACCGGCCCCTGACCGGCGTCAGGCGGCAATCGGCAGTACGACGCGCGCGATCGTGCCGCCGCCGTCGCGCGGCAGCAGGTCGAGCGTTCCGCCGTGCATCCGGGCGATGCGATCGACGATGGCCAGACCCAGCCCGGCACCACTGGCGTTGGTGCGGGCCGCGGACGCGCGGGTGAACGGTTGCTTCAGCCGTTCGACCTCGGCTGGCGGGATGCCGGGGCCGCGATCGGCGACGTCGAGCACCAGACGGCCGTCGACCTCCCGGGTCGTGACGTCCACCGGCGGCGCACCGTAGGCGAGCGCGTTGTCGACGAGATTGGCGACCAGGCGCGAGAACGCCGTCGGCCGCAAGACCGCGGGCGGCAACGTTCCCGGCGCGAAGCGCACGTCCCTTCCGGCGCGCGCGTATCGCTCCACGCAACTGTGCACGATGGCGTTCGCGTCGCAGGATTCGCGCGCGGCGTCGCGGTCACTGCGGGCGAATTCCAGGAACTGGCCGATGATCCGGTCCATTTCCTCGATGTCGTCGACCATGCCCTCGCGCATCGCGGCGTCGGGGGCGTTCATCTCGATGCCGATGCGCAGCCGCGCGAGCGGCGTGCGCAGATCGTGTGAAACGCCGGCCAGGAGCAGGGAGCGATCCTGCTCGACCCGCTGCAGATTGGCGGCCATCTGGTTGAAGCCGCGGTTCAGGCGCGCAATCTCCGATGGGCCGTCCTCGGGCAGCGGGGGAGGCGTCTCGCCGCGGCCGACGCGTTCGACGGCGTCGTTCAACACCCGCAGCGGGCGCGAGAGATAGCGCGCGAACAGGAATGCCGCGACCAGCAACGCGGCGGCCAGCGCGAGACTGGACACGGCCGCGCGCGTCGGCACGTCGGCCGCGGGTAGTCGCGGCGGCATCGGAAAGGCGACCCAGTAGCCGGTCTTGGCGGCTTCGATGCGCACCAGCAGAAGTCCGCGGCCGGGCGCGGGACGCAGCTCGGTGCCGGGGCCCAGCGCGTCGCGCAGCCGCTGTTCGAGCTCCTCCATTGCCGGATTGCCGGCACGCATGCCGCCTCCTCCCATCAGCGGTCGCTCGCTTTCCGGGATCAGGCGCACGCCGTACTCGCGACCGATTTCCAGCAGCGTGTCGCGCCGCGCCGGTCCATCGGCCGCGGCCAGCGCCGCGCGGATCGCCTGCAGCTGCACGATCTTGGTTTCGCCGAACTGGCGCGCGAGCAGCGCCGCGCGGTCTTGGCCGAAGAACAGGATGGTCGCCACCACGGCGATCGAAAGCACGCCGAGCAGGAGCAACGCAAGGCGCCCGAACAGCGTCTGCGGCAGGAGTCTCACGGCGCGTCGGCGGCGTCTGCGCCGTCCGTTCCGTCCGCTCCGGGCACGAACACGTAGCCGAAACCCCAGACGGTCTGGATGTAGCGTGGGTTCGCGGGATCCGGCTCGATCAGCTTGCGCAGCCGCGACACCTGCACGTCGATCGCGCGGTCGAACACGTCATGGTCGCGGCCGCGTGCGAGCATCATGAGCTTCTCGCGTGCCAGCGGCTGGCGCGGGTGTTCGGCGAACACCCGGACCAGCGAGAACTCGCCCGTGGTGAGATGGATCGTCCTGGTGCCGTCCGTCAGCGTACGCGCGGCGAGGTCCAGCTCGAACGGGCCGAACAGCGTCCTGCCATCGGCCGTCGGGGCACCGGGGGCGAGGCGATCGGAGTGGCGGCGGAGCACCGCGTGAATCCGCGCGACGAGCTCACGCGGATTGAAGGGCTTGGGCAGGTAGTCGTCGGCACCCATCTCGAGACCGACGATTCGGTCGACCTCTTCGCCCTTGGCCGTCAGCATGATGATCGGGACGTTTTCGCCGGCACCGCGCAGCCGGCGGCAGACCGCGAGACCGTCCTCGCCGGGGAGCATGAGGTCGAGCACGACCAGATGCGGCGGGTCGCGCTGCAGCTTCTTGTCGAGATCACGCGCGTCGGGCAGCGTCGCCACCTGGAAGCCCTGCTCGGCGAGGTAGCGCGACAGGAGATCGCGCAACCGCACGTCGTCGTCGACGACGAGTACCTTCGGCGGTGTGTCCCGGGCGATCATGACGAGGATTAGACGCTGCCCGCGCCCGCGCGAGGCGCCACAACGTGTAACCGATTGTAACGCGCCGCCCTCCACGCAACGTCCGGTTGCAATCACGGCCGGCGGACGACGGAACGCCGCGCGACAATGCGGTCGAACATCGTGAGCCGGCAGCTGTCGCACGACCGTGTTTCCGCTGCCGGCGGATGCTTCGACGAAACCCACCTGAGGACCTCACTATGATCTCCCGCCACCGTTCCCGCCGCGTGCTCGCCTCGGTCGCCGCCGGTATCTTCGCGCTCGCTGTGGGCGCCGCATGGGCCCTTCCTCCGGGACCCGGTCATGGACCGATGGGCGGCCCGCACGGCCACGGCTTCGGCATCGAGCAGTCGCTCGACGCACTCAAAGGCAAGCTCGCCCTCAATGCGACGCAGCAGCCGCTATGGGACAGCGCCGCGGCGCAGAGGAGCGCCGCACGCGAATCCGGTCGCGCGCTGATGCAGAAGGTCAAGGATGCGATGCGTGCCGAACTGACCAAACCCGAGCCGAACTTCGCGGCTGTCGCCGCGGTCGCCGACGATGCCGAACTGCAGGGTCGCGCGCTGCGACGGCAGGTGCGCGACCAGTGGCTGAATCTCTACGCGACGTTCACGCCGACGCAAAAGGCGATCGTGCGCGACGCTGTCCAGCAACGGATGGATGCGATGGATGGGTTCCGCGAACGGATGCGGCAGCGCAAGGGCGGCTGAGCGCCACCGGCCCGGCGCCACGGATTCCCTCCGCGGCGCCGGATGATTCTCCATCGATTGGCGCATGCCGCGTTCTCCGGCGTGGCAGCCACGCGCGAATCGAGTTCCCCGCCCGGCCCCCCCCGGGCGTTTTTTTCTGCCGCCGGCCGCGGCGATCGCGACCCGCCTGCGGTCGCAGGCCGCGCGACCAAACCGGGGTGCGCTCAGGCCGGGGCGGACGTCGTGCGCGCGATGGCTGCGCTCGCGGCCGCAAGCAGCGCCGGCGCCATCAGCGGCTTGGCGAGCAGCGTCATACCCGCCGCGCCGACTTCCGTACGCGCCGACTCGCTCGCATCGCCGGAGACGATCAGCGCAGGAACGCCCGCACCCAGGATGCCGCGCAGGGTCGAGACGGCGGCCAGGCCGCAGCCGTCGTCAGCCAGCCGCAGATCGGCCACGATGAGGTCGACCGCAAGGACGCCGGTCTCGGCCAGGGAGCGCAGCGCGTCGCTCGCGTCGGCGCCGGTGGTCACTCGTGCGCTCCATGCCGAGAAGAGCGCACGCATGCCTTCGACGACCGCCGGATCATCGTCGACGACGACGACGTGTCGGCCGGCCATCGCGCCGGCGCGGTCGGACCCGGCGATCGCACAGCAGCGTTCGTGGTCGCGGTCATCGGCGCGGCGGCGTTGGGGCGTCGCCCGGGGAACCACGATCGAAAAGCGTGAGCCCTTCCCGGTACGCGAGACCAGTTCGACGCGATGATCGAGCAACTCGGTCAGTCGCCGGACAATGGCCAGCCCGAGTCCCAGACCGCGGCCGCCTGCGGCGCGCGCGGTGGCACCGATCTGCACGAATTCGTCGAAGACCCGAGCCTGATCCGCGGCGGCGATGCCGATGCCCGTGTCGACGACGTCGATGCGCACCGCAGCCTGGCGACGGCGCGCGCCGAGCACGATCCCGCCGGTTCGCGTGTAGCGCACGGCATTCGCCAGCAGGTTGCGCAGGATGCGTTCCAGCAGCACGGGGTCCGAGTCGACGGCGAGCCGAGTCGGCACCGCGTGCAGTGCGATGCCGGCGGCGGCGCACTGTGGCCGGAAATCTACGGCGAGGCGTGCGAGCAGGGGGCCGAGCGCGACGACGCCCGGTTGCGGGCGCAGCGCACCGGCGTCGAGGCGCGAGAAGTCCAGCAGCTGCGCGAACAGTCCCTCGAGTGCGTCGATCGATGCATGGATGCTGGCGACCAGCGGCTTCACGTCGGGATCGCGTGCCTTCGCGGCCAGCGCCGCAGCAAACAGTCCCATGGCGTGCAGCGGCTGGCGCAAGTCGTGACTTGCGGCGGCGAGAAACTGGCTCTTCGCGCGGTCGGCCGCTTCCGCGGCGACCCGCGCGACCTCGGCAGCCTCCTTCTGCGCCTTGAGCTCGCCGATGAGATCGAGGTTCTCGTAACGGATGGCCAGCGAATGCGTGAGCACGACGTTCAGGTGATGGCCGAAGCCGAGGACGAAGGCCAGCACCACGCTCATCACGATGGCCGTGAACAGGTGGACCTGGTCGCCCTGCACGGCCACACGGACGATGAGGGGGACGATCGCCGGCAGTACGAACCCGTAGAAAGACGGTTTGTACACGGCGGTCAGATTGAGGCCGCCCATGATCACGCCGAACAGGCAGACGACGACCAGTCCCTGGTGCTGCGGTGATGCCGGGAACATGGCGACGGCAGCCACACCCCAGAGGGCACCGGCGATCGTCGACCCCACCGCCCAGCGCCTGCCCCATGCCGCGGCCATGGCGGCAGGTGGCCGCGCGCGGCGATAGGCGTGGGCGAGCACGCCGCGCCATGCCTGGTTCGCGAGAATGGCCGCGATCCACACCAGCATCGCGAGCGGCGAGGCGTGCCCCCACAGCACCGTGCACAGGATCAGCGCGCCCAGGATCATCGAGGCCGTCGTGCGATGCCACGAGCGGTAGAGCAGGGCGACCTGATCCGCGCGGGCGCGGGTGACGAGCGGCACTGCAATCGCGGCGGGCGCGGGCATGACGGCGGCAACGCAAACGGTACGGTCGGCCGTTACCGGTGC
>Ga0105106_10002473_pt1 | contig 13298 bp, 9 predicted proteins | sample PPLLaktember2015_5_FD_79109 | JGI IMG/M metagenome (GOLD analysis project Ga0105106, IMG submission 79109) | Freshwater sediment microbial communities from Prairie Pothole Lake near Jamestown, North Dakota, USA - PPLs Lake P8 Core (1) Depth... | ecosystem: Environmental > Aquatic > Freshwater >...
ATGAAGAAAGTGCTGCTGATTCAGAATATTCCGAAGACTCGGAATACTACGATTCTAGCGCTACAATAATCAACAATTACTATTATGGCGGTTATCCTTACCACAGAAGATACTTCTCTTATTATTACCCTACCTTCTCAATAGGATTTAATTTCGGCTACTATGATCCTTTTTATTCATGCTGGGATCCTTACTATTGGTGGGATTGGTGCGGAACCGGTATGTATTACTATTATCCATACTATTGGTATAATTATTCACACTATTACTCCTATTACCCTTACTACTATGGAGATTACCCGTACTATTACGGAGGTCATACTAAGTACCGCTATACCAGAGACCGTGATGTTTACACTACCAGAAATAATGACGGTTTAAGAGGGACTAGAAACCGCGACGGAAGAAATGAGAATGGTTATAACCGGACCGGTTTGTCTAAAGAAAGACAAAGAGATGTAACTTCCGGAAACGACAGAAGAACTATTACCACTGATAGAAATAGAGACAGAACAACAGGAACTACTACTAAAGAGCTTAGAACCGGGAATAGAAATAGAACAAACGATAGGACTACGATTAATAAGGGAAGCAATGACAGAAAAGTTATAAAGAAGAGCCCTACTATTAAAAAAGAAAATAGAAGCTACAGAACAAAGAGAGGAAATACTTCGGGAACCAATAAAACTTACGGCAGACAAAGATCAAGCAACACTCCTAAATCTTATTCACCGCCGCAGAGGAGTAATCCTCCTCAGAAAACCTATAGTCCGCCGAGAAGCAATACCTCTCCGCCCCGCTCAACGGGATCTTCCAACCGTAGCGGAAGAACAAATTCCGGCTCAGGCAGAAGGAGATAATTACAATGAAACGCCATTTAATTAAACTAATACTATTTGTGAGTCTTATTGCTCTGGTACCGGGCTGTTATACGGTAATCTGGACTCCTGATGAAGAATTCCCATCGGAGAGAGATTATGAGTACCAAGGGTATTATCCGGACAGCTACTACGGAGATTATTACTACTTTTATGATTATCCCTGGTGGTTGACAATTACACCTCCCGAATATATTGGAGAGGAAAATTCAGGTAATGAAAGAACCAGGGAAAGTTCTACAACAAGGAATAACGACGGTGGAAGGTCAACCACGGACAGAAGAAATCCCAGCAACGGAAACAGTGATGATAATATAATTCAAGCTGCACCTCCAACGAGGGATAGATCATCTGATAATAACACAAATTCAGGTTCTAGCTCAACTTCAAGCTCAAATGATAATTCAAGCAGCTCCACCCAAAGAACCGAAACTGAAAGATCCAGGGATTCCAACACCAATTCGGGTTCTGGAAGCAGCAGAAATAATGACGGCGGCCGTAATACCGGAGGAAGAAGATAATGAAGTTATTCTCTAGTTATTTTATTGCAGTTATTTCAATTTTATTAATTGCCAGGGCTGATGCTCAAAATACAAATGATGTTGTAAGAGTAGCTGTTCCAGGCCTTGGTTCAAGTGCTCGTGCTCTAGGCATGGGGAATAGTTATATCGCTTTAAGCGATGACGCATCTGCATCCTTCTTTAATCCGGCGGGGTTCGGACTCTTAAAAAGATTAGAATTCTCCGGCGGATTCAGCTATGTGAATTTTAACAATAATACTGATTTTTTTAATACTGAAACCGACTATTCGAACAGCTCCACGCGCTTCAGCAGAATCAGCTTTGCGTTTCCGTTCCCTACATTGAAGGGAAGTCTTGTATTCGGATTGGCATATCACAAAAACAAAGATCTTACAAGTGCATTAAAATTTGACGGAATTAATCCTACATCATCATATATTAACTACAATACTCAATTTAATGATGACAACATTTTTAATTTGGGATTAAGCTATCCTGTTAACGGTAATGATACTGCTTTAATCAACGGCGGACTGGCTCAATTTGGTGATATAATCTCCTCGGGTGATATAAATAATTGGACTTTTTCAGGCGCTGTGGAGATCTATAAAAATTTATTTGTTGGTTTGAATTTAAATATCATTTCCGGAACCTACGAGAATACATTTAATTACAATGAGGAAGACGTAAATAACCTTTATCAGGGTTTAGCAGATCCGGCTGACAACCGGACGCTTGATTTCCAGTTACTCCATATTGATAAACATATTAATTGGGATATTTCAGGCTGGGATGCTAAAATCGGAATGCTCTATCAGATTAATCCAATGCTGCGTATCGGAACTACAGTGCAGTTCCCTAAAGTATTTTCAATTAAAGAAAATTATTCCGATAATTTTTCCAGCGATTTTGCCAATACCGGATTTACTTTAGATCCCTACAGCGATGAAGTTGAGTATGATATTGTTACACCTTATGAATTCGGTTTCGGGTTTGCGCTGAATGTAAAAGGCTTGATTTTCAGTGCGGAAGGAACATTGATCGATTATTCGCAAAGTGAATTTGATGATCTTGCCGGATTTGAAGATCCCGCAAAAACTAAATCAGATTTAAATAGAGATATAAAAGATCTTCTTGCTGTCGCAGTGAATTATAATCTCGGTTTGGAATATACAATCCCGCAAGTTGGTTTGAGAATAAGAGGCGGATTTTTTGTACACCCTTCACCCTATGAGGGTGATCCTCCTAAATACGACAGAAAATACTTAACCGCGGGAATCGGTTTTCTTGCAGAGGAAACAATCGGAATCGATCTGGCGTATGCACACGGCTGGTGGGAAGATTTTGGGGATAATTACGGTTCCGGAATATCAAGAACTTTACAGAAAATTACCGCAGATAATTTTGTTTTAAGCGCTATCTATAGATTTTGATTTTTCACTATGATCCTTAGAATTGACTAAAATTCTCAACCGCCTTATTTTTTAGTCCGGTGTTTACCGGACTTTTTAATTTTAAAAAGGAGTTTAAGTATAAAAGGAATTATTTTTAGGATCGAAAGCAAAGATTTCTATATCTATTCTGATGAACTCAACGGACTTATCCGCTGCAGCCTCAGAGGTAAATTCAAACAGGAATATAAACTTAAAAAGGATAAACTTTACCACACTGATATCGCAGCTGTAGGTGACTCAGTTCATTTTGATTTAGCTGATGATAAATATTCAGGTTCAATCTACAAAATTGAAAAAAGAGATAATTATATTTCCAGGAAAGCACCAAGAATTAAAGGCGCCGGATTCAGGGGTGAACGTCTTGAACAAATTATTGCATCAAATCTTGATAATGTATGTGTTGTGAGCAGTGTTGCCGAGCCTTCATTTAATAATAAAGTAGTTGACCGGTTCGTTGTGGCTGCTGAAAGTTCAAATCTTGAAATTATAATCATAATAAATAAAATTGATCTGTGTGAAGAAAACCGGATGAAGGATTGTGCAGACCTCTACCGGTCAATCGGCTACCTTGTTTTTGAAACAAGTGCAGTTACAAGCAGCGGTTTAGATGAACTAAAAAATCTTCGTAAAAATAAAAAAAACCTTTTCATTGGCCAATCGGGAGTTGGAAAATCTTCTCTGTTGAATAAAATGTACACTCAGTTAAATCTGCAGACAGGTAAAATCAGCCGGCAGACCGCTAGAGGAACTCACACAACTGTTACAAGCGTAATGATGCATGTGGAAGAAAATACTTATGTTATCGATACTCCCGGTGTAAGAGAGATAGATCCGTACGGTATAAAAAAAGAAGATTTAGGACATTATTTTACAGAATTTAAAAAATATATCCCGGGCTGCAGATTTAATACATGTACCCACATGCATGAACCCGGCTGTGCAGTTATTGAAGCTGTCGAGAAAAATAAAGTTTCTATGGAAAGGTACGACAGTTATTTACGCCTGCTTGAGACTATAGAAGAGGATATAATATTTTAGTTTTACTAAATTTTGTCTGTCCATTTTTACACTTTATTAAAAATTACTCAACCTTGAAGCGTTAATGGAAGAATTTGTTTCTGCTGCAGTGAATTCACTGGCAGATTTCTTAAAATTAAAAAAACCTGCAGCCCCGCCTGCCTCTGAAGGTGAAGTTCTATTAAGCTTTATTTATCAAAGCAATGAAATCTTTAATACGCTTGTTATTGATAATATATTAAGAGCTCAAGATCCGGTATTTATAATTGAAAAACCTGATGAAGAATATAAGTTCATCGGCATCTCTAAATCGGCAGTAATTGTTGAAAACGGCAGTCGGAGATTTTCTTCTATAGACAAAAAAATTAAAGAATATAAGAATAGATTGTTAAGCAACTGGGATTTTTACCCTAATTTAAATATTCCCCTTTTTTTTGGCGCTGTAGAATTTCCCATTGACCATTCGGACCAGGATTGGAAAAATTTTTACGATTCTGTTTGGATTCTTCCTCAAATTCTTCTTTTCAAAAAACAAAAAAATTCTTTTATTATTTTTAATTCTGTTTTGCAGGGAACTCCTCAGATTAAAATTTTAACAAACCAGTTTAGAATAATTCTTGAGTATCTCTTTAATCCGCATGGAGAAGAAAAATCAGTTCAGGTAAAACAACATAATAATGCTATTCTTAAAATCGAAGGCAATCTCCCGAAAGATAAAAAGAAATGGAAGAACCAGATTAATGAACTGATTGAACAAATATCTTCTGAGAATGTTCAAAAGGTAGTATTATCAAGAAAAATAGACCTGTTTCTTTCCGGTGAAATTAAATTTTCCGGAATCTTAAAAAGACTTGCCGAAAGGTTTTCCAGCTGTTTCATTTATCTATACCGGAATGGAGATTCGATATTCTTTGGTGCAAGTCCGGAAAAGCTGCTGAAATTTGAAAATGCCTCGGCTGAGTTTGATATAATGGCCGGTTCGGCGCCCCGAGGTAAAACAGCCGATGAAGATGCTGCATTGGAAAATGAGCTTCTGGCGAGTAAAAAGAATCTGTACGAGCACAAAATTGTGCTCGATTATATAAAAAATATAATCACCCCTTTTACCGAAGATTTAACCATCTACAAAACATCTGTTAAAAAATACCTGAATATTCAGCATTTATGGACTAAAGTTTCTGCAAGATTAAAAGCCGATTTTTCTGCTCTTACCATAGCGAAAGCAATCTACCCCGCCCCCTCCATTTGCGGCATGCCGAAGGAGGAAGCCATATCATTGATTAAAAAGATCGAGGGATATAAAAGAGGACTGTACACCGGTGTAATCGGATGGATGAATTTTAATGCCGGCGAATTTGTAATTGCCATCAGGTCGGCACTTTATCATCGGCGAAAGCTTGCTATATTTGCAGGCAACGGAATTGTTAAAGATTCAAATCCCGATGATGAGTGGAAAGAAACAGAACTAAAACTTAATCCTATTCTTTCTTTATTTGATAATGAAACTAAAAATTAATAGGAACATACTGTGGGCCAGGACTTTTGTAAGAGAATTAGCTTCTTTGGGTGTAAAATATGCATGCATTTCGCCAGGTTCCCGAAATACTCCTTTAACAATCGCCTTTGCAGAGTGCGGTGATATTGAGGCCTATGTACATATTGACGAACGTAACTGCGGTTTTTTTGCACTCGGAATAGCTAAAGCTGCAGATTCTCCTGTTGTCATTGTAACAACTTCGGGAACGGCAGTTTCCGAACTGTATCCGGCAATTATCGAAGCTTATTACCAGAGAGTTCCGCTTATTGTGTGCACTGCCGACAGACCCCCCGAACATCTGGATTGCGGAGCCAACCAAACCATTAACCAGAATAATATTTATAAAAATCACATTAGATGGTTTATTGATGCCGGTGTTCCGGAACCAATTATAAAAAGAATTAAGCATATTAAAATCATTGCATGCAAAGCATATCATGAAAGTCTGATCCATTCAAAGGGCCCGGTTCATATTAATTTTCCTTTCCGAAAACCTTTTGAACCGGATTACTTTACGGATGAGGTAAATAAAGATATCGTGGATTTTGCCAAAAACAACTTAATAGACAAAAAAATCTTCTTTAAAGAAAAAGAAAATAAGATTGAAGATGAAAAATGGTTCTGGGAAATTTTTAATCTATTGAAAAAATATTCCAAAGGAATTATTCTAGCTGGACCTGAAAGCTACAGCCCAATTTTCCGCAGCAAGTGCGGAGTTCTTTCTCAGATGCTTGGGTATCCAATTTTCGCAGACGGTGCTTCACAGTTGCGATTCGGTTCATATAATAAAGAAAATATCATATCCAGCTTTGAAGGATTTCTCAGGTCAAAAGAATTTTCGAAAAATCTTCAGCCTGAAATTATCATTCAGTTCGGAAGAACGATGACATCAAAAGCATTGGATGATTATCTTGAAAATTGCTCGGCGGCCAGATTTATGATAAATGAATTCGGAGACTGGTTTGATCCCTCAAACAGGTCAGTCGCCTCATTCGCCTGTAAACCGCATCTGTTCTGCGAAAAAATGATCGGAATGCTGAATGATTCCGGATTTAAAAGAGATAATGATAGATGGCTGAAGATGCTGCTTCATGCAAATCAAATTTCTGCAAGAATTAAAAGAAAAATAATAGAAGAAACCAAAGAGATAAATGAACCCGGCATAATTAAAGAAACACTCGATGTTTTACCCGATGATGCACAGTTAATGATTTCCAACAGTATGCCAATAAGAGATTTCGATTATTTTGCGCCGCTTCTGGAAAAAAATATTATTATTTATAATAACCGCGGTGCGAGCGGAATTGACGGAATAACTTCGACTGCATTGGGAATAGCTGCTGCAAACAGGAAGACAACCGTTCTTCTCACGGGTGATCTTGCTTTTTATTACGACCTGACCGGACTGCTCGCCGCAAAAAAATATTCAATCCCATTAACAATTATAATTGTAAATAATAACGGCGGGGGTATTTTTGAGGTTCTTCCTATCTCTAAATACCTCTCTAGTTCAAATGAAATTAAAAACGGTAAAGAAATTTTTAATAAATACTTTATTACTCCTCACGATCTTGATTTTTCCCCGTTTGTTAAAGGATACGGCGGAAATTATATCCTGGTAAAAAACAAAAATCATTTTAGAGAATCTCTTTGTGCTGCGTTAAAGAGTAAAAACTTTTCGGTTATAGAAATTCAAACCAATGCGGTAAAATCTTTACATCTCAGAAATAAATATTGGGAAGAAGTAGATAAAGAACTAAATAAAAATTAGTGAAATTACATTGTGATTTTTTCTTGTTTGCATATGTAATTGAGTTATTGCTTTTCCATTCCTTTAATATTTTTCTACTTATTCTGGTTTATTTCAAGAATATGAATATAAAATTTGCCGGTTTTAATATTAATGCAGAATTAAAATCACTATCCGGCAGCCAATCCGGATTGATCTTCTTCCTACACGGTTTTACCGGCTCTTCGGAAGACTGGGATCAGATAATTCCGAATATTAATCCGCGGTTTGCCTTTGCAGCTATTGATTTGATCGGGCATGGCAAAAGTGATTCTCCCCAAGAATTTGCCTACTATATGGCCGATCCAATTTCAGATCAGATTCTTAATGCAGTTGATGCTTTTACTAAAGAGAAAATTATTTTAATCGGTTACTCAATGGGAGGCAGAGCTGCATTAAATTTTACTTTAAAGTATCCGGAAAGAGTAAAGGGACTTATTCTTGAGAGTGTTTCTCCCGGCATTAAAAGCGGGCGGGAAAGAAAAGAAAGGATAAAAAAAGATACCGAGCTCGCCGAATTTATTTCCACTCACAGCATGCAGGATTTTGTGGATTATTGGATGAACATCGATTTATTTGCTACTCAATTAAGATTTTCAAAAAGCAAAAGAGAAGAAATAAAAAAGAAAAAATTGAAAAATAACAGAACAGGTTTGATAAACAGCTTGAAAGGCTTCGGTGCGGGAGTAATGCTTCCGCTATATGATCAGCTGCAAAATATTAATTGTAAAACTCTTCTTATAACCGGAGGATTAGACATCAAATTCACTGAAATTAATTCCGGCATTTCGAAAATCTTCCCCTCGGCTAAACATGTAATTATCGATACCGCCGGCCACAATACACACCTTGAAGAACCTGCAAAATTCACCCGTACAGTTAATGAATTTCTAGAGCAGTTCTAATTCTTCAGTTTTTGAAGCCCTGCTTTTAAAGATCTTTTTAATGTAGTACATTATAGAGATATTTTTATCTCTTTATCCAACAACGGATAATAAAGAAATAATCACTTCAAAAGGGATTGTTTTTGGCTAATTTTTTGCAATGATAGAGTATTTCTAAAATGGAAATCTTCATAATTCTTTTATTAGTTGTTTTTAACGGGATTTTTGCAATGGCCGAAATTGCGCTCGTTTCCTCCAAAAGAGTACGCCTTGAAGAAAAAGCTAGTAAAGGGAGCAAAGGAGCAAAAATCGCTTTAGTACTTCTGAAAAAGCCTGAAGAGTTTTTATCGACCGTGCAATTCGGAATTACACTGATAGGCATTATTGCAGGTGCATACGGCGGCGTTACCATGGCAAAAGACATTTCACCTTTCTTTGAACAATTTGATGCTTTAAAAGAATATTCTGTTGAAATTTCATATATAGTTGTGATCGGATTAATTACCTACCTTTCAATCATTATCGGAGAACTCGTACCCAAAACAATTGCTTTCAATAATCCGGAAGGAATTTCCATTACGCTTTCACCGTTCATGAGAGTTTTATCAATAATAACAAATCCTATGATCAGATTTTTAAGCTTATCAACCAAGATAGTTATCAGGATTTTTCATATAAAATCGAACAAGGATGCTCCGGTTACCGAGGAAGAATTAAAAATCTTAATTGAACAGGGAGGGCGTTTAGGAACCATAGAGATGAAAGAAACCGAAATGATTAAGAGTATTTTCCGTTTCGGAGACAGGGATGCTTACTCAATAATGACAAACAGGCAGGATTTAATCTGGCTCGACATAAATGATCCTCCAGGTGAATTGAGAGAAACAATTTATAACAACAATTTTTCCAAATTCCCGCTGTGCGACGGTTCAATTGACCAGGTAATCGGTATTGTCAGTGTTAAAGATTACCTCCAGCAGATAGAGACAGGAAAAGAAAAGAATTTACGGATTATTGCCACTCAGCCTTTGTATATTCCGGAAAATTTACCTGCAATAAAAATTCTTGAACGCTTTAGGGAAACTAAAATTCATATAGCCATTGTAATTAATGAGTACGGCTCCACCGAAGGAATGATTACCCTGCATGACCTGATTGAAAATATTTTCGGGGAGCTTCCTGAAAAGCATGAAGTATATGAAGTCCCTATATTTAAAAGAGAAGATGGATCTATGCTGATAGACGGCACAATTCGGATTGATGAATTGAAAGATACATTAACTCTCCAGTTTGAACATTCCGAGGAATATACAACTTTAGGCGGTTATGTAATGTTCAAACTGAATAAAGTGCCGCAGGTTGGAGATAAATTTGATTCTGATAATTACAAGTTTGAAGTTGTTGATATGGACGGAAAAAGAGTCGACAAAGTATTAGTGAAGAGAATTTCGGAAAAAGAAGAAGCGTAAATCCGAAATTCTACTTAAAAGTATCTTCAGATTTTATTATATCAACACTTTTTACGTTCAGATTAAATGATGCTGTTTCTTCATCCTGCCGCAAAATATTCTCCGGAAGTCCTTCCTTAACAAAATTGGAATAGCTCATCGGGGAATCTAAATTTTTCCTTAAGTTTTCGGCAAGATTCTCAGCTTCGCTTTCATCAGTAACGATTGTTACATACATATTTTCTATCTGGAAATATTTTTTAACTGCATTGTTGACATCCGGAAGCGTTACATTATCTAAAAGTTTCCCCAATTCGATTATATAATCTTTCCTTCCATAAAATTTAGAATCCATCAGATATCCTAATTGTTCGGCAGGAGTCCTAGTATATAATTTTATGTAGCTCTTCAAGAAACTCTTTGTTGATTCAAAATCTTCAGAGGTCATTCCGTTATCAACAAGCTTTTGAACTTCTCTTAATGCCATTCTCAATGCAAAATGGGCATGCCCGATTTTAGCACCGCTTAATTCTTCATATTGCTCTTTAAGCTGCTTGGCGATTTGAACCGGTCTGATCCAGATAGAAAAATAATTTGAGGATCTCGGGACACCGGAAGGCGGAAGCATATTGTTCCCCCCTCTCTGATACCACTCAATATAAGAATAGTCGCCGTAGTTCATTGAGCGTTTTTCCCTTAGCTGCTGATACAATCTCCCGTAAGATTTTCTGTGTTCACCGAGATAAGAATTCGCAACCATTAAAGCAGCAAATTCATCATCGGCCCTGGTTATATTAATCGGATATCCTGTAAATATTGCGGAACCGAAAGCATCCTTTTTAGATATTATTTCCATCTTAATTCCATCATGTATTTGTATTTCAGGAGAAGGCTGGATCTCCGGATTTTCATCCGGCAGTTCAGCCATATCTTTTTTCAGTTTATTTAAGAAATCATCCTCATAATCTCCCGCAATTCCGATCAGCAGATTATTTTTAGTAAAATACTTTTTATAATAATTTTTTACATCATCCAGAGTAATGGACTTAACGGAAGCCGATTTTCCTTCCACCATATGCTGGTAGTTTGTCCCCCTGAACAAAAAATCTTCAAGCGCCATCTTGCTGTAATCTTCATCCGACGAGGCCCGGATTATCTGGTCTACATAATTCTGCTGCTTTACTTTTACTCGATTAAAGTCATTTTCATTGAATGAAGGTTCAAGGATTAAACCCCTTATAATAGGATAAAAATCATTCAGCCAATCCTTATGCACGGCAAAGGTAAATATGGTTACTTCTTTATCGACGGAAGAAGAATAAGCTGCTGCCCAGGGATAAATTTTATCCTGTATGTCGTTGTACGAGAGAGTTCCCGTTCCTCCTTCGGTTATTGAAGCGGCGGTGGTATAGGTTAAGCCCTCTTTCCCTTTAGGATCATTTTTCGATCCGTTAAAAAACATAAGCTTAATAATAATTTTTCCCGATCCCGGAAGTTTTAATTCCACAATTTCCTGTGCATTAATTGATGTCATAAGTAGTAATATTGATATTAAAAATGATTTCATTTGCTTCCTCCCTCCGGAACTACAGCGGACTTATCATTCCATGTGGAATCTGACGAAATAGTAGCAACTGTTAATCCGGTTTCCACAAAATATTTCCGTGCAACTTTTATAATATCTTCATTCGTTGCTTTATCATATAAAGAATACGTACGGTTTAATGATTCCGGGTCGCCTGTTAGATAAATATAATGAGCGAGAGAATTTGCAATTATATCGGGACTATCGTTGCTCATTGCAAACCGGTATTTTATATGAGATTTCGCCTCACGCAGCAGGGTTGTATCAACACCGGACTGCTTAACCTCTACAATTGCTTTCATTATCTCGTCTTTCACGTACTGCAGATCTTCTTTATTAATTAAAGAAGCTGAAATGGAGATTAAATAAGGATCTTTTGTATCCGGTGCGCTTCCCTGGAGTGTCCTGACTTTCTGTTCATCTATTACGAGCTTTTGGTATAGCTTGCTGCTCTGCGAAAAAAGAATTGTATTCATCACATCAAGTGCAGGGAATTCAATGCTTGTATCGCTGAATGCCGGCCCTTTAAAATTCAGGTCCAGGTAAGGCGGAATGCTGCTGTTTTGTAAATGAAAATATTTTGTATGAGTCTGTTTCGGTTCCGAAGGAACTTCAGTCTTGTAATTACCTTTTTTCCACTGCCCAAAATATTTTTTTGCAAGCTGCACAATCTTTTCGTGATCAATATCTCCGACTACTACAATTGTTGAATATTCCGGCCTGTAAAAACGATCGAAAAACTTTAAGGAGTATTCATATTGATTCGGCATATCTACAATGTCTTTAAAAAATCCCATAGTTGTATGTTTATAAGTATGCTTTTCAAAAGCTGTATTTACTATATTTTCGTTAAGCTGCCTGTAAGGATTTGCATAATTTTTTGTGTACTCCCCTTTTACTGCCCCGGCTTCAGTTTTAAAATCATGTTCCGAATATTTAAGATTCATAAACCTGTCCGATTCCAGCTCAAACATTTTTTCAAGATGATCGGCATTGCCTGTCATATGATATATTGTCCTGTCCAGCGAAGTATTTGCATTCGCGCCGGCACCTGTTAATTTTAAAACTTCATTGTATTTTTCTTTTGAATATTTATCCGTCCCGCGGAACATCATATGTTCGAAGAAATGAGCAAATCCGGTTACTCCATTCTCTACTTCATTCCGGCTCCCGGCTCTTACAACAATGAAAAAGGCAGCAAGTCCGGGACTGTTGAATTTTACACTAACCACATTTAATCCGTTGTCCAGCTCCTGCTGATTTATAGGATAAGGAAAGATTTTTTCTTCGGCTTTTTGGGATGCAGTGCTAGTCATATAAAAAGACAGTAAAAGAATGGGTAATAAAAGTTTCATGTTTCTTCCTCTTAAACATAACTAAGATAAAAAAGCTGTATTAATAAATTTTGAATCTTAATCACTTACAATGAATCTAACTGGGGCTGTAAAATTAAGAAGTATTACAATTTTTGAAGATTGTGAATATCACTATTTTCCTTAGTGAATGTGGAATTTCTAATTTACCCCTCAATAAAGGATAAATATCAGGATTAATGAAGTTAAGATAGGTTGTTTCAAATAAGATTAGCAAGGTAATTTTACATTGCAAATAATCATTTGAATAAAACCTATTTTTATTTTTTATATGTTGTTACAAAACATTTGGAAAATTTATGCTCAACACAACAAAATCATATTTAATTACAATCTTCCTTTCGTTAATCAATTTAACTTTAGCCCAAAAAAATGTAAGTGTTTATGGAAGAGTGATTGATGCCCAAACTAAAAATCCCATTTCGTTTGCAAATATCCTTGTAATAGGAACTAATTACGGGGCAGCAACTGATGAAGAAGGCTATTACCAAATTTCCGGACTGCCTTTCAATACATATCAAATTAAGGCTTCAGTAATCGGCTACAGTTCTTTAACAATAACGGATGTTATCGTACAGCCGGGAAAACCTGCTGAAATTGATTTTGGATTAATTGAGGAAGCAATTCAGCTTGAAAATGTTACTATTACAAACGATTATTTTGCGAAAAATCCTCTCGAAGTAAACAGCATAAAAAATTTCAACTATGAGGAAATCAGGAGAAGTCCTGGCGGTTTTGAAGATGTAATCCGTGCACTTTCAATTTTACCAGGAGTAGCCCAGGCAGATGCCGGAAGAAATGATTTGATTGTA
>Ga0105106_10002474_pt1 | contig 13297 bp, 13 predicted proteins | sample PPLLaktember2015_5_FD_79109 | JGI IMG/M metagenome (GOLD analysis project Ga0105106, IMG submission 79109) | Freshwater sediment microbial communities from Prairie Pothole Lake near Jamestown, North Dakota, USA - PPLs Lake P8 Core (1) Depth... | ecosystem: Environmental > Aquatic > Freshwater >...
ACAAAAATGAAGAGCGGGGCGAGTATTATATTAATGATAACTGAAAAAATAGTGGCATACATTGATCTTTTCGGATTACCAGTGGCACGCATCAGTGCATTTAATCCGAAATACATGTGCGTGACAATATTGCCGAGCGTTATTACCATCATAAAGTCGCGGGCATAGGGCAAAGTCTCAGAACTTGCTCCGAAAAATAAGAGTATATGATCAAGAAAAAGAAGAACAACAACAGTGTAGGACAATCCCAGGATCAGGTTCAATACCAGGACATTGCCCAGTATTTTATTTGCTGTATCATAGTCCTTCTGACCCAAACGGAGTGACATAAGAGCTGAAGCTCCAACGCCAACAAGCGTACCGAAGGCAGCTGAAAGATTCATCAGAGGGAAGGAGATGGCAAGGCCTGATATAGCCAATGCTCCGACACCATGACCGATAAAAATGCTGTCGGTAATATTATAAAGTGACATTGCTGCCATGGCAATTACAGACGGAATAGCATATTGCAGAAGCAAGCTCCATACATTTTCCGTACCCAGTGCCTGAGGTGATCCTTTTTGTTGCATACGCTTTTTCAGAACTCAATATTACAAGAAAAACTACATAAACAATTTGAGAATTGTCCGATTACATATACATTTATGGGAAACAACACGGAACGCTATTTTAAATGAAATCTATCAAGCCATATTTAATCGTTACGGCTCTGGTCCTGCTGGCAATAATATTATTATCCTCTAAACTTATAGCCTGGGGAATCGGTGTGCTTGCTGCTGCCCTTATAATTCTCGGAATCCAGCAATTAATAAAACTGAATGTTAAAGTCACCCTTTTTGAAGATAATATCAAAAATCTTGATGAAAGAAATAATACACTGCTCGATCAAAATAAGAAGCTGGCCCAGGAAAATAACTTCTTAAAGGAAAGGCATTTCCAGATTACGCAGATCAAAAGCATCCTGGAACTTAATTTATTTGAAATAGATACGAAATTTAAAAGGTCAATTTGCAGCCGGGAAATAATCAACAACAAGGATGTCAAGTACTTTGGAAGCCTTAATGTTTCACTGAAAGCAAAGTACGGTATCGACTGCAAAGATCTCCGCTTTAAATATGATCAGGAAAATGACGTCCTGAAAGTGGCAAATATAAACCCGAAATTCCTCTCATTCGGAAACAGGAAACTTGATTGGGATTTCTTCGAAATATATGAGTACAGGGGTCAGAATATACTGGCCGATAAACAATGGATGACAAGTGACGATTTATTTAAAGATGCAGCTGCATTAAAGGAAAAGTACCGCGTTGAAACAGAGAACTCACTGGAAAAAGGACCTGAGGAATTTGCATGGATTTATTCACCGATAAGACAAAACATTGAATCTGCAATCAGAATAATGTTTAGGGGAGTATGTCCCAATATTGAAATAACGGAGGAAAGCGACACCTCTTTCATTCCGCTCGAAAAGCTGTCATTTGACAATATATCGGATCAGAAAATATTGGAAGAACATCCTGAAAAATAAAGTGCGCTGACGGCAAATATTAATTAATGGCTGTTACCGGTTAAATCAATACAGCATCCTTACCCTGATGGTCCCCTCAATTGCTTTAAGTTCATCAATAATACCTGATCCGAGACGACTCTCGGTATCGATGATGACATAGCCAATTTCAGAATCGGTTTGGAGATATTCACCTGCAATATTGATCCCCTTTGAAGTAAAGACATAGTTCACTTCTTTAAGAATGCCAGGCTCATTTTTATGAATATGAAGGAACCGTTGGGCATTGTGGTTTGGCTGGAGTGAGATCTGAACAAAATTTGTTGCCCCGATCGTTGCACCTGTATCACTGTACTTGACAAGCTTTTCAGCAACTTCTGTTCCTATATTTTCCTGTGCTTCAACTGTACTGCCACCAACATGCGGAGAAAGGATCACATTATCAAATTGCTGAAGTTCGGAATTAAACCGATCGCTGTTTGAGGCCGGCTCCTCAGGGAAAACATCAAGCGCGGCCCCAATTATATGACCCGATTTCAGGGCTCCTGTAAGGGCCTGAATATTAACCACTGATCCCCTGGATGCATTTACAAGACAGGATCCCTTCCTCAGAAGGGAGAGCTCTTTTTCACCGATCAGATCTTTCGTTAATGGTGTCTCAGGTACATGCAATGTTACAATCTGTGACTTTGAAAGCAGTTCATCAAGCGATGAACATGCAATTGCTTTTCCAAGGCTGAGCTTCTTGACGATGTCGTAATAATAAACATTCATTCCCAGGGCTTCGGCCAGTATAGATACCTGTGAGCCGATATGTCCATAGCCAATAATTCCCAGATTCTTGTCACGCACCTCAAAGCAATTTGTTGCCGACTTCAGCCATGTTCCCCTGTGGGCGGCAGCATTCTTTACCGGGATGTTGCGCATCAGAAGAATAGCCTCAGCAATTACAAGTTCGGCAACTGACCGGGTATTTGAGAACGGAGCGTTGAATACGGGAATTCCCATCAGCCGTGCAGTATGACCATCGACCTGGTTTGTGCCAATGCTGAAACAACCCACGGCAAGTAATTTGCCTGCATGGCTCAGCATTTCTCTTGTAAGCTGGGTACGTGACCGTATGCCGATAATATTGGCACTTTTAAGCTTCTCCTTCAGAATCGCATCATCAAGGGTATTTGGAAAAGATTCAATATTGCTGTAGCCGTTTGCCCTGAAAAATTCTGTTGCACTTTTGTGAATCCCTTCAAGCATAAGAACCTTTATTTTGTCCTTGTCTAACGAATACTTCCTTACCATTTCCGGATATAAATTATAAGCAGAACCTATATTTGGGTTACAAATATAAAATAAAATACACAAGGACGTTTCATTTAATTACGCATCAGCAGATTTCAGTTGCCTTAAGGATCCCCTCCCGGGAGAGCCTGCCACGCTTCGGCGTGGGGGAGGGGCTGATTACTATCAAAAAAGAATTGTAAATTTACTTTCTTACTAATCTGTTAGAAATGGCTGACCTGTACCCCGGTTACTTTGCAAAATTCTATGACCTGATATACCATCAGGTCCGTGACGGAGTTGACAATAAATTCTATCTTGAAAAGATCAGGAATACGAAAGGAACCGTTCTGGAGATTGGCACCGGAACCGGCCGTCTTCTTACAGAAGCTCTCAAAAACGGAGCTGATATCTATGGGATTGATATAAGCCCGGCAATGCTTGATGTCCTTAAAGCGAAGCTTTCACCCGAAAATCAAAAAAGGATCAGCCTCCGGAATATTGTTGATTTTAAATCCGACATCCGATACGACCTTATAATAGCTCCCTTCAGGGTATTGATGCACCTTACCGAAAAAGCCGTCCAGATGAGAGCTCTGAATAATGTTTACGATCATTTGAACCCCGGAGGAAAATTCATTTTTGATCTGTTTGTCCCGGACCTGAAACCCCTCATAACCGGTCTTAACAATGTCCAGGATTTCGAAGGGGAATATGAACCCGGCAAAAGGGTGAAGAGAGTGGTCTCAACAAAACCTGATCTCATAAATCAGATCATCAATATAATATTCAGGATTGAGTGGAACGATGGCGAATCAAATTATACCCGGGAATGGGAAACGCCTTTAAGATATTTCTTCAGGTTCGAACTTGAACACCTGATAGAGCGATCGGAGTTCAGAACTTACACGATCGAAGGTGACTTCAGCGGCACTCTCCTGAACAACGATTCAAAAGAGTTCGTGGTAACATGCATAAAATAACGAAAGATATATGAAGAAAAAAGTTTTACTCCTGCCATTATCAGCTGCCTTAATCATGCTCTTTTCGTGTACCGGCCAAATGGCTGAGCCCGTTGATCTGGTAAATCCGTATATGGGAAATATAAGTCATCTGCTGGTGCCAACCTACCCCACCGTTCACCTTCCGAACAGCATGCTCCGGTTCTATCCGAACCGCGAAAACTTCACTTCAAACATGATGCAGGGATTTCCGCTAAATGTGGTATCACACCGTTCCGGAAAAGTATTTAACCTGAACCCGTTTGAAGGAGAAATAAAAGAAACAGATGGGAATAGATTGTATACATATGATAATGAAATCATTACTCCTTACAGGTATTCAGTTACCCTCGATGAACAGAACATAGATGTTGCATTCACTCCGGCAGAAAGATCGGGAATGTTTGCCTTTAACTTCAATGATGGCGGAAATCCGGGCTTAATCCTGAGAACCACCGGTAAGGGAGAACTTGCATTTGAAGGCAATTCAATCACCGGATATGATACGTTTGATGGGGTCAGGGCTTACCTGTATCTTGAACCTGAAGTGGAGCCCGAAAGTGTAAGGGCGCGCGAAAGAGATGCTTTATCTGATAATAGTTCCATCAGTGGTAACAGGGTTGGCCTTGTTATGAATTTCAGCAATCAAACTTCGTCTGAAATAAAAATCCGGTATGGAATATCATATATTTCCGCAGAGCAGGCCCGAAAAAACCTGCAAAAAGATATACAGGGCTGGGACCTGAATGAAATATCTGACAAATCAAGGGACCGATGGAATTCTGTCCTGTCTCAGGTTGAGATTGAAGGAGGAACTGAAAATCAGAGGAGTGTATTTTATACTTCACTTTACCGCTGCTTTGAAAGGATGGTTGACATCACCGAAGATGGAAAGTATTTCAGTGTGTGGAGCAATAAGGTCGAACAATCAAATGACACCCTGTTTTTTACCGACGACTGGGTTTGGGACACCCATCTTGCATTGCATCCCCTGCAGGTTATCCTGAATCCCGGTGAACAGGATGAAAAGATCTCCTCATACGTCAGGATGTCAAGGCAATCGGGATGGATGCCAACATTCCCGACTATTTCGGGAGATAACCATGCGATGAACGGGAACCATTCCGCTGCTGTGTTTGTTGATGCCTGGAACAAGGGGATCCGGAATTTTGATCTCGAAGAAGCCTATGATCACCTTAAAAATACAATCCTTAATGAAACAAAACTTCCATGGGTAAAAGACAGTGCCACCTGGCTTGATGCTTTTTACGACAGGAAAGGTTTTTTTCCTGCACTCAGGAAAGGAGAGACCGAAACCTGTCCGAAAGTTCATTCCTTTGAGAAACGCCAGGCTGTTGCAATAACCCTTGCCTCGAGTTACGACGACTGGTGCATGGCACAGATGGCTGAAGAGCTCGGGAAAGAGGATGATTACACCTATTTTATCAAGAGAAGTCTGAATTACAGAAACCTTTTCAGGGAGGGATTTTATCATCCGAAAGACAGCACCGGAAACTGGATCGAACCTTTCGATTACCGGTATGATGGCGGAATGGGCGCGCGTGACTACTACGATGAAAACAACGGCTGGACATATATATGGCAGCCTTATCATGCATTCGGTGACCTTATCGAAATGATGGGAGGTCCTGAAAAGTTTGACAACAAGCTCGACAGGCTCTTCACTGAGGGACTTGGAAAATCAAAATGGCAGTATTATTCTACAATGCCCGATGCCACAGGAAATGTAGGCCAATTTGTTATGGGTAATGAACCATCGATGCACATTCCATACCTGTATAACCTTGCAGGCAAGCCCTGGAAAACCCAGAAAAGGGTACGGATGCTTATGGATACCTGGTTCAGGAACGACCTCATGGGTGTTGCAGGAGATGAGGATGGAGGAGGATTATCAGCTTTCTATGTCTTCTCTGCGATGGGTTTTTACCCGGTTACTCCGGGAATACCGGAATACCAGATCGGAAGCCCTCTTTTCAATAGGGTGAGGATCAGGCTTCAGAATGGAAAGACTTTCTCGGTAATAGCTAACAATAACAGCCTTGTCAACAAATACATCCAGTCTGCAAAGCTGAACGGAAAGGAATTGACAAAAACATCATTTACCCACAACGATCTTCTTGAAGGAGGATCGCTTATTCTTGAAATGGGTGGTAAGCCAAATCGCAAATGGGGTATTCAGGAAAATGTTAATTAAAAATTCGATGAAAGAGTTCTGGATTAAGAGCTTTGTTGTAATCACACCTTGCATTCTCAGTCAATGCAATCCGTCAGTAGGTGACAAAACAGAGCCTGAAAGGCCGAATATTCTGATAGCAATAGGAGATGATATAACCTGGATGCATATGGGTGCATATGGATGCAACTGGGTTAAAACTCCCGGGTTTGACAGGGTAGCCAATGATGGAATACTCTTCATGAATGCATATACTCCCAACGCAAAATCATCTCCATCAAGGGCGTGCCTTTTAACCGGAAGAAACAGCTGGCAGCTTGAAGAAGCTGCCAACCATGTACCGTTCTTTCCTGCAAGATTCACAACCTTTATGGAAGCATTGGGAAATAACGGATATACTGCCGGCTTCACGGCTAAAGGATGGGCTCCGGGTGTGGCAATCGATAGTGCAGGAAATCCGAGGGAACTCACCGGGAAAGCCTATAACGCAAAGAAAGTCAAACCTGCAACAGAAGGGATTTCCAGTTCTGATTATGCCGGTAATTTTGAGGATTTCCTTAATGCAAAAGATCCTTCAAACCCTTTTTGCTTCTGGTATGGCTCTCATGAACCCCACCGGAAGTACCAGTTCGGTTCAGGAGTTACAATTGCAGGGAAAAGCCCTGATGAAATCGAAAAAGTGCCTGGTTTCTGGCCCGACAATGAAACAGTACGTAATGATATGCTTGATTATGCATTTGAGACAGAACATTTCGATTCTCATCTCGTAAAGATGCTTGAATTGCTTGATAAGAGGGGGGAGCTTGATAATACCATTGTAATAGTTACGGCCGATAACGGGATGCCTTTCCCGCGGGCAAAAGGACAATGCTATGAATATTCAAACCATATGCCTCTTGCAATTATGTGGGGAAAGGGTATTAAAAACCCAGGGCGTGATATTTATGACTATGTAAGCTTTATTGATATAGCACCCACACTGCTCAATGCCTGCGGAATTACTCCGGAAGAAAGCGGGATGCAGCCTGTTGAGGGAAAAAGCCTGTTGAAAATCTTTAAAACACGCCGGGACGGGTTGATTGAGGAATCGCGTGAGTTTGTCCTGCTTGGTAAAGAACGCCATGATGTAGGCCGTCCTGAAGATGCCGGTTATCCGGTAAGGGGTATTGTAAAGGGAGGTTACCTGTACATCATAAATTATAAGCTTAACCGTTGGCCCTCGGGTGATCCGGAAACTGGTTATCTCGATTGCGACGCAAGCCCTGTAAAAAGTATTATCCTCGACATGAACCGTATGGATCAGTCATCCTTTTATTGGAATCTCAGCTTCGGAAAAAGATTTGAGGAGGAATTGTACAATGTTTCCGCGGATCCGGAGTGTATGAAAAATCTGGCTGCTGACCCGGGTTTTAATCCGTTGAAACAAAAACTTCGTGAACTAATGCTTCAGAATCTGCGCGAACAGGAAGATCCGAGAATATTGGGGAATGGAGATATTTTCGATAAATATCCGTACTCATCAGAAACCGTCAGGGATTTCTATAACAGGTACATGAAAGGTGAAATATCACGAAAGGCAGCAGGCTGGGTCGATTCAACAGATTTTGAAGAATGACATCAGATTTTGATGTAATAATTTCCGGTGCCGGTCCTGCCGGCTGCACGGCAGCCCTGGCACTGGGTTCGTCAGGACTCAGGGTTGCATTAATCGAGAAGGAAAGGTTCCCACGCGATAAGGTGTGCGGAGATGCAATCCCGGCCTATGTGCCGAAAGTACTTAATACGATAAACCCTGAATATGCGGTCTGTTTTAAAGAGATCGCTGAAAAGGCGGAGAGTTACAGCTGCCGGGTTTATGCACCAAACAGAAAATCACTGGATATGAAATTCCCGGAGCATGGCTTCCTGTGCAAACGGCTGATTTTTGATAATTTTCTTCTTGAGCTGGTATCACATCTTCCCAATGTCACTGTTTTTCAGGAGACTGCTGTAAGGAATATAACCATAAATCAGAACCATGCATTGGTCAGTGCGGGGAACGGATTTGCGCTGACGGCCCAGCTGGCAATAGGCTGCGACGGTCCGGGAAGCATTGTAAGGAAAAGACTCGACCCTGAAAGATCTACTGATGGAGAAGGATCTGTTGCTGCACGCGCCTATTTCAGAAATGTGAAGGATATTCCGCCGGGAACTCTTGAATTTCATTTTCTTAAAGATTATCTCCCGGGATATTTCTGGATATTCCCACTTCCTGATAACCAGTTCAACGTCGGCCTCGGGATGCCCTCAAGGCTGGTTTCCGGGAAAAAAATAAACCCCCGGCGTGAGCTGATGAGAATCATCAAAACAGATCCGTTTTTGAGTCCGCGCTTCTCTGAAACTGAGATGATTGGAGATATCAGTGGCCATTTTCTGCCACTCCTGACCCGTAAGAAGGCTCTGTCCGGAGAGAGGTTCATGCTCTGCGGCGATGCTGCATCACTTATCAATCCTGCAACGGGAGGCGGAATAGGGCAGGCGATGCAATCAGGAAGGTATGCAGGCTGGCAGGCACTGAAATGCTTTGAGAAGAATGATTTTTCCTCTGGCTTCATGAAAGACTATGACAATTTACTCTATGAAAAAATCTGGAAAGAGAACCGGAAATATTTAATGTTAAGGAATTTTATTATTAAATTTGGATTCAACCTCAACATATTAATCAGAGCAGGATCAATCAGCACCTCATTAAAAAAAGTAGTTCTTAACCGTCTAACCTTAACTCCATGAACACTTCATCCCTCATTTATTTTGGATTAAGCCTTATTTCAGTGATTGTGGCCCTTATAATCTTCTTCCGAGGTCTTGACATCAAAGCCCTTCTGTTTCTGATTTTTGGAGTTGCTGCAGTTTTGCTTTTCAGGCAGGGAATGGCAGAAATGAAGAAGAAAAAAGAGTAAAAAATTAATCCGGGTTACCTGAACAATTACTTTGATAAATTGGTTTATTAATAAATTCCCGTCATTATGAAAAAATCACTACTAGTTGCAGGCGCGTTATGTTTCCTTATTTCATACCCTCTTGCCTCTCAGGGATTATTGAACAAGGTGAAAAAAGCCGTAACAAAAGAAATCTCCGGAGTAGTTGGGGACGACAACAGCACTGATTCTTCCAAACCCGGGCCCGAGCCTGCATGTGCATGCGAAGATGCAAGCCTGGTTCTGGACATGACAAAATATAAAATTACCTATAATGAATTTACCATCTGTACGAAAGATGACGGCAGCATGCTTGTTTTTGATAAAATCGGAAACAATTATTATATAACGAAAAATGGTACTACTGAAGGACCTTTCAAGGAGGGAGATTCAAGAATTGAGGGGTTTTGTTCCGGCAATACCCGAGAAAGTGATGATAAATCTGATGCCTGGGTCACAAAATATCCCGGGATAGTATCCAGGTCAGGAGAAAAATACAATATCAAATTCGGTGGCAAAATATATGGCCCGTATGCTATGATTAATGACTTTGCCGTTACAAAAAACAGAGACAAGTTTGCTGCGATCGTGACAGAAAACGTTCTGGTAACTGAGGATCAGGGCAATAAAATGGAAGAGGCAATGAAAAATGCAAAAACCGATCAGGAACGGATGGATATTGCCATGAAAATGAGCCAGCAGATGCAGAATCAGATGATGCAGGGAGGTGGCCCCGGTTCAATTCAGCCCCAGCTGGTTTCAAATATCCCCGGGGCAATATATGATATGGTAACCTGGATGGGGGGAAGACTGAACGGCTCAGTAAAATTCAATGATATAATCGTGATTGCTCCTGACAGAATAATGGATATGACTGGTAAAACCGTAATTAAGCTTTCTCAGAACAGTTACAGCACGGAAGGACTGTTTGTCAATTCATCCAATTCAAAATATGCAAGCTATAATTATGGCGCACTGACATTCAGCGACGGTACAACACTCACTGAAGTTTTCAATCCTTTGTTAATTGATACCGGAGGGAAGGTTTTTCTGGCATATATGTATTACTCTCCCGGCAAAAATGCAATAATGCAGTGTTCAATACCCTTCTGAAAATCCGACTTGGTTAAAAGATCCGATTCATCCGATAACCCGTGCGTGATAAAATTATCTGGAAGAAACTGACAGTTCTGATAACTCTTTTCTGTCTTGGATTAGTCTCATTCACCCAGCAAACAGATTACACAAAGATCTTCGGCAGCGACTGGCTGAAAGCTGAAGCCTTTGTATCCCTGAATGGGGCCTGGATGAAACGGCTCAGTGATAAATATGATGTCTCCTATCCAATGGCAATTGCAGTTGTTTTTCCTGAAATTGTAAGATATTCCGCTATTCGTGATAAAATTGAAATTACCCTGCTGAAAGCACTTTACATAAATCTTGGCGAAGATTATGCAGATTTTTCAATCGGGCAGTTCCAGATGAAACCCTCTTTTGCTGAAGCTCTGTATAAAAAAGCACCCTTGCTTAATGGCAGGCTAAGAATCCAGTTCAGGGAAAAGACAGCTTATAACAATCCCAGGGACCTAAGGTCCGCTATTGTAAGGGACCTGGAAGATCCGGAATCACAGTTCGTTTATCTTATTGCGTTTATAAAGATATGCGAGGCTGTGTACGACCTGAAGGGGATGGATGAAAACCGGAAAATCAGATTTCTCGCAACGGCATATAATTACAGCTTTCTGGAGAGCTTTGAGGATGTTGAAAAAATGACCGGCAAAAAGTTCTTTAATACTAAGCTCGTCAAGGGAGACAGCTATTCATATGCTGATATTTCAGCTTACTGGTATAGAAATTATCAAAATAACAAATAGAAGCTGTTTTAAAAGTAATTAATTCGATTGTTTTTCCTTCGTGAGACTTTGCGATATCCTTTGGTTCCTTTGTGATTACTTTAGTTGTTTTTCCTTTGTGTCCTTCGTGATGTCCTTAGTGTCCTTCGTGGTTTATTAAAAACCATTTAACCACAAAGGACACGAAGATATTCACTAAGGTACACAAAGGGCTTCTTATAAACCTCCTTTTATATTCATACCTGAATAAATTTCAGAATCTGTACCCTCCTGAAAGCCCGAATCCTATATGCTTCTTTGAAGCCTGATCTTCTGTATAATAAGAATTGACCTTAAGCAATCCCAATTGCGTGTTCAGGTTAATGAAAATGCCATTGAACATTTCAAATCCAACCAGTAAATTAATCCCGGCATCAAATGGTTTATAGTATATATAACTATTATCGCTCAAATCGGCTTCATTTAAAAACCTGACAGGAACTGTACCATAAGGTGAATTAATCTCTTTACCTTTAATACCATAAGCTGCGTAAGGTCCGCATCCGAGTAATATGTGCCCATCTCCAATCTGCGGCCTGTAAAGCAAATTCAGAGGTACTTCAATATAGTAAAGTTTTGTCGTCCTTATCTGTTCAGTGATAATTTCCTGCCTTGCTCCTTTATTAGACAGAAGTAATCCTGGTTGAATAAATAAGTCGCCCATTACAGGTAAGTTAATATTTCCTCCTGCGTGAAACCCAGGCATTAACTTATAGTTAAGATTATCACCATTACTGTTTTTTCCATATAAGTTCTGAATATTTATTCCTCCGAAGAGGCCTATACTTACTTCATTTCTATTCTTTCTTCTTTTCTGGGCAGATGCCTGGGGAACAAGCACAGCAAAAACAAGCACAATAATCAGGAATTTTGTCTTCATGATATCCGGTTTTGTTACATAAAAAAATATCGTCTGGCAGCAGTCCCGGAATTTGAAACCGGCCAGAAACAACTTCGTGCAAAATAAGAGATTGTTTATCCGAAAAAAAACACTAAATTACAAACAATTATAAACCTAGGGGATAAAGATATTGACAACTATATTTATTTTCTATCAATTCATTAACTAAACTATTAAAATTATGGCCGTATTAAAAGTAATTGAAATCATGGCATCCTCGGAAAAAAGCTGGGAAGATGCAACTGCATTAGCCGTTAAAATGGCATCAAAGACAGTAAAGGGAATCCGCTCCGTTTATATCAAGGACATGAGTGTTGTTGTCGATAAGAATAAGATCACAGAGTACCGTGTCAATGCAAAGATCTCCTTTGAGGTAATGAACTGATTCTAGTTACTGGTTACTTGTTACTGGTTACTAGTTGTTGGTTACTAGTTGCTTGTTGTTGGTTAATTCTGCAAAGCCAGCAGGTTAACAAACCACCCCAGCCAGCAACCAGGAACTAGCACCCAGCAACAAGGAACTTATTAATCACTGTTTATTAAATATTAAATTCAAACAATTATGGGACTAATTTCTTTTATTAAAGGTGCAGGTGAAAAGATCTTCGGCAAATCCGAAGAAAAGAAAGAACAGGAAAAAGCTGGTCTTATTACAGCTCATATCAAGAAATTCGGATTCGATACAAGCGATATCCAGGTTAAGGTGGATGACGATAAGGTGACCCTTATGGGAAGTGTCGACACCATTGAGAACAAAAACAAAGTTGTTGTTACGGCAGGCAATGTTGAGGGAATAGCATCAGTCGATGACTGGCTGGTTGTAAAGCACCCGCCTGTTGTTGCCCCTCCTGCTCCCGAAAAGCAGTTTTATACTGTAAAGAAAGGCGATTACCTTTCAAAAATTGCAAAGGAGGTTTACGGGAACGCCAACAAATACAATGTGATTTTTGAGGCCAACAAGCCAATGCTTAAAGATCCTAACCTGATTTATCCTGGTCAGGTGCTTGTAATCCCGCCGCTGGAAAAATAGCCGGGGGTTAATCAATATATATTATTAAGGGCGTTGCTTGAAACGCCCTTTCTATTTTTTATTGCCTACACATTCTCCGGTTTCTCTTCGTCGCCGGTTTTTTTCTTGATGTTTTCTGCGATATCCTCAAGCTTGTCGGCAGTTTTTGCGGCAGCTTTCTTTCCGAACTCCTTCATTTTTTCAACTGCATCTTCGGCTTTATCCTCAACCTTGTCGGCAAAGGCTTCGAGCTTTTCTTTCACACCACTTTCCTTTATGTCTTCAATTTTATCTTCAACATAATCCTCTGCTTTTTCATAAGTCTCCTTGACTTTCTTAAAAGCTTCGCTCTGTTTAACATCCTCGACTTTATCGTCAATAAAATCATCAGCTTTGTCCAAAAGCTTTTTTGCCTTGTCCAGCAGACTTTCCTTTTCCGGCTCTACCGGTTCCTGTGTCTTATTTTCTTCCATTTGAATAAAGTTTTTGATTAATATTAATTATAAACATCTTTATGATTTCCCGTACGCAACACCCTTAAAGTTAGTAAAATTTTTA
>Ga0105106_10002475_pt1 | contig 13297 bp, 11 predicted proteins | sample PPLLaktember2015_5_FD_79109 | JGI IMG/M metagenome (GOLD analysis project Ga0105106, IMG submission 79109) | Freshwater sediment microbial communities from Prairie Pothole Lake near Jamestown, North Dakota, USA - PPLs Lake P8 Core (1) Depth... | ecosystem: Environmental > Aquatic > Freshwater >...
GCGCGGCGATCTCGTGCTTGCGCGCCGCGGTGTCGACGTCGGGCTCGAGCACGACCAGCCGCTCGAGGTCGTCGGCCCGCGCGGCCGTGAACACGGCGCTCGGCCTGTCGCGCCGCGCCAGCGCGGCGAACACCTCGGCCCGCACACGCACCGGATCGCTCCACGTGGGCTCGAGCTCCGCGGCCAGGTCGAGCTGCACGATGGCCTCGTCGTAGTCGTGTGTGCGCACGAGCTCGAGCGCGTGCTCGTAGGCCGCGACGGCGGTGGGATTGCGCGCATCGCCTGCCACACTCCCGTCCGGGGCTGCGGACGCGAGCGGCGTCCCACCGAGGACCAGCGCCGACCAGAAGGCACCGATCCGAATCGAATTAGAACGGACGGCGGTTCGCGACATCACGAAGAGGAGCATACGCATCCGCGACGTGTTCGCGTTGCGTGACCAGGATGCCGCCGACGAGGCCCTTGAAAGGCGTTTGGCGCGACTGTATGGTGGGAATCCAAGTGGGTCGTGCGCTCGCACTGTTGTTGACGCTCGTGCTCGGGATGTTCGCTCGTCCCGCGCAAGGGGGCGTCGCGCATGCGCATGACCACGCGCTCGAGGCTGCGGAGCCCGGCGACGACGTCGCCAACCACGAGCGTCGTCCCACCGTCGTCCAGCGGTTCGAGCGGCCGCGCACGGCCAGCGAGGCCGACAGCGGCTGCGACGACGCCCATGCGCTCGTCCAGAGCTCCGGCGCTGGCGAAGCGGCGGCGCTGGTCCGTGACGTCGGGGCGTTGCACCTCGCCGACCTCGATCCGCGCTCCGCATGGCGCTCGCACGCCCGCTCGCGCGGGCCTCCGGCCACCCACCGATAGCCTGCGTTCGCTGCCGATCGCAGCGTCCGCGTCGCGTCGATCCGTCGACTCGATGCCCGGACGTGCGTGGCCGGGGCGAACGGTCCGAGGCCCTCGCGTGCGAGGTCGTGTTCCACCGATTCCGGTGGACTCGGCGCCTGCCCGCGGACACCTGGTGCGGTTTCCGGAAGTCGTGCGTCCATGCTCCAAGCCCTCATTCGTCTGTGCATCCAACGGCGCTTCGCCGCGATCCTCGTCACGCTCCTGGTCGCGGCGTTCGGCGCCCACGCGTATCTGAAGACGCCCGTCGAGGCCTACCCGGACGTCACCAACGTCCAGGTCGAGGTCGTCGCGACGCTGCCCGGGCTCGCGCCCGAGGAGATGGAGCGCCAGGTCACCATCCCGCTCGAGCGCGCCCTGAACGGCAACCCGGGCATGACCATGATGCGCAGTGAGAGCGGCTTCGGTCTCACGATCATCTGGTGTGTGTTCGAGGACGGCATGGACAGCTTCCGCGCGCGCACGCGCACCGCAGAACGCCTGCTGCAGGCCGAGCTGCCCGAGCTCGCCGACGTGCGGCTCACCCCGGATGCGACGCCGCTCGGCAAGATCTACTACTACCGGCTCGTCAGCGATCGCCACGATCTGTACGAGCTGCGCGCGGAGCAGGAGTGGACCGTCTCGCGCATCCTGAAACAGGTACCCGGGGTCGCCGACGCCGTCGGCATGGGTGGGTTCCTCAAGGAGTTCCACGTCGAGGTCGACCCGGCGCGGCTCAACGCCTACGGGCTCACGCTCGCGGACGTCACCCACGCGGTCGAGCACTCGAACCTGAACGTCGGCGGCGGTTTCCAGAAGCGCGGCGATCAGCAGTTCATGATCCGCGGGATCGGCTATCTCGGCACGGCCCAGGACATCAAGGACATCGTGCTCGAGGTCGAGTCGGGCACCCCGGTGACGGTGGGCGACGTCGGTCGTGTCGTGCAGTCGTACACGCCGCGCCAGGGCTCCGTCGGGTTCAACGAGGAGCGCGAGATCGTCGAGGGCATCGTGCTCTTGCGGCGCGGCGAGAACCCCGAGGAGGTGCTCGACGGCATCCACGCGAAGGTCGCCGAGCTCAACGGCGGCATTCTGCCCGATGGCATGCGCATCGAGCCGATGTACGACCGCAGCACGCTCACCGGGCTCACGCTCGAGACGGTCAACGAGAACCTGCTGCACGGGTTCGTCCTCATCGTCGGCGTCGTTTGGCTGTTCCTGCGGAGCATCCGGGGCTCGCTCATCGTCGCGGTCGTCATCCCGCTCGCACTGCTGTCCGCGTTCACCGGCCTGTACCTCATCGGGCTGCCGGCCAACCTCATCTCGATGGGCGCGATCGACTTCGGGATCATCGTCGATGGTGCCGTCGTCCTGGTCGAGAGCGCCATCCACGAGGCCAGGGCCGTCAAACCGAAGGACAAGCAAGGGATGCTGCGCCTGGTCGGCATCTCGGCCGTCCGGGTGGCGCGGCCGACGTTCTACGCGATGGCGGTGATCATCGCCGCGCTCGTGCCCGTGTTCACGCTCGAGAGCGTCGAAGGCCGCATCTTCCGCCCGCTCGCGCTCACCTACAGCTTCGCGCTCGTCGGCGCGCTCGTCTTCTCGCTGACGGTCGTGCCGGCGCTCTGCGCCGTGCTGCTGCGGCCCAAGGACGCCGAGACCGCCGAGCCCAAGACGCTGCTGTGGATGCGCGATCGCTACGGTGAGTTCGTGGGCTGGCTGCTGCGCGGCGGCAAGGCGTTCGGCCTCGCCGTCGGCGTCGCGCTGTTTTCGTTCGCGGTGCTCGTCGCCCCGCACGTCGGCACGGAGTTCCTGCCCGAGCTCGACGAGGGCGACGTGTTCGTGGTCGTCGAGATGCCGCCGTCGATCAGTCTCGAGCGCGGCCAGGACGTGCTGCAGGAGGTCCGGCGCAAGCTGATGGAGTTCCCCGAGGTGCTGAGCACGCCCTCGGAGCAGGGCCGCCCCGAGGACGGCCTCGACAACGAGACGACGAACATGTCCGAGACGTTCGCGCGGCTCAAACCGCGCGATCAGTGGCGGCCCGGCTACGACAGCCATCGGCTCGTCGAGGAGATGCGCGCCTCGTTGTCCGAGATCCCCGGCGTGAAGTTCAACTTCTCGCAGCCCATCAAGGACCGCGTCGAGGAGGCCGTCAGTGGCGTGCGCGGCAAGGTCGTGCTCAAGGTGTTCGGCACCAGCCTGCCCGAGATGCGCAAGACGCTCGTGGACTCGATGGAGGCGCTCGAGCAGGTCGATGGCGTCGTCGACCTCGGGCTCTACCGCGATGCGACCGTGCCGCAGCTGCAGATCAAGCTCGATCGCTCGGCACTCGCGCGCGCGGGCATCAGCATCGAGGACGCTGCGGCCGTCGTCGAGACGGCGCTCGCCGGCAGCGTGGTCACCACGATGTGGGAGAAGGAGAGGATGGTGCCCATCCGCGTCCGCCTGCCCACCGCGGAGAAGGCCGACATCGACCGCATCGGCGAGCTGATGGTGCCCACGCCGTCCGGCGCGCGCGTGCCGTTGCGCGAGCTCGCGGCGATCACGATCGAGGACGGCCGCATCTCGATCATGCGCGAGGGCAACAGTCGCTACCTCGCGATGAAGTTCAACGTCGAGGGCCGCGATCTGGGATCGACGGTGGACGAGGCGATCGCCACGGTCGAGGACGCGGTCACGGTGCCCGACGACCAGTACCTCGTGTGGGGCGGCGAGTTCGAGAACCAGCAGCGCGCGATGGCGCGGCTGAAGATCATCGTGCCCGTCGCGATCCTGATGGTCTATCTGCTGCTCTACGGCGCGCTCGGCTCGGGCCGCAGCGCGATGACGGTGCTGCTGTCGGCGCCGTTCGCCGTCACCGGCGGCCTGTTCGGCCTGTACTTCAGCGGCATCGCGCTGTCGGTCAGCGCGACCGTCGGATTCATCGCCTTGCTCGGCCAGGTCTCGCTCGCCGGGTTGCTCGTGATCTCGGCGATCGACGACGAACGGCGCGCCGGCATGCCGCTCGATCAAGCGATCCGTGTCGGCGCATCGAAGCGATTCCGTGCGCTGCTCATGACGGCGCTCTTGGCCATGCTGGGCCTGCTGCCCATGGCCGTGTCCGAGGCGGTCGGCTCCGAGACGCAGAAGCCGTTCGCGATCGTGATCGTCTGCGGAATGCTCACGACCCTCCTGGTCGCGCTCACCCTGGTCCCGGTGCTCTACCGATTGCTCGCAGCGAAGCAGCTGCGCACACCGGAGCAGTTCGAGCTCGAGCTCGACGACTCCCCCACCGCTCCGCCGCATCGGGGCGAATGAGGTCTGCCATGAAGAAACACGCGATCCACTCTCTCGCCATCCTCCTGCTCGCCGCCTGCCAGGTGGGGGCCCAGGCCAGCGTGCCCGAGCAGGAGGAGACCCGCCCGCTGGCGGCGAAGCTCGATGGCGACGCGATCGTCCTCGAGGACGCCGCGCGTGCGTACATCTCCGTCGAGGAGGTCGGCAGCTCGTCCACCGGCGTGTCCATCCGAGCGCCCGCGCGACTCGCGTTCCGCGACAATGCGGTGTCGCGCGTCGGCGCGCCGATCCCCGCGCGCGTGATGAAGCTGCACGTGCGCGTCGGCGACAAGGTGCGGCCGGGCGATCCGCTCGCCACTCTCGCGAGTCCGGATGCGTCCGGCTACCACGCCGAGCTCGCGCGCGCGAAGGTCGAGCTGACCGCGGCGAACGACGCGTTCTCGCGGCAGGCCGACATGCTCGCGAAGGGTGTCGGCCGCGAGTACGAGAAGGTCACCGCCGAGATGCGGGTGAAGGATGCCGAGGAGCGCGTGCGCGCGGCCAAGCGCGACGTCAGCCTGCTCGGCAAGAGCTTCGGCGGCACCGTCATCGTCACCTCGCAGATCGAGGGCACCGTGCTGCGGCGCAGCGCGACCGTCGGCGCCCAGGTCGATCCGGACGGCGAGCCGCTGTACGAGATCGGCAACCCGAAGGACCTGTGGGTCGTGGCCGACGTGTTCCAGGACGACCTGCCGATGGTGAAGGAGGGCGCCGTGGTGACGGTCGAGCTCGCCTCGAAGAGCGGCAAGGTCGAGGGCGAGGTCGCCTCGGTCGGTGCCCTGCTCGACACCGCGGTGCGTCGCGCCCCGGTCTACGTCGACATCAAGGCGAAGGACCTCGAGGGCCTCAAGGCCGGCATGTTCGCGCGCGCGAGCATCCGCGGCGAGGCGACCGAGGGCATCACGGTGCCGGTCGGTGCCGTCCTCATCAAGGACGGTGATCAGCCGGTGGTCTATCTCGAGAACGGCAAGGGCGGGTTCGTGCGCCGCGACGTCGAGATCGGCCACGCGTACGAGGACCGCGTGCAGGTCGTGAGCGGGCTGCAGCCCGGCGAGCGCGTGGCGATCAAGGGCGCGCTGCTGATCGACGGCGCCGCGAACCAGCTGCTCTGAATCGACGAACACGATGAACATCTCTCTTCCGCTGCTGATCGGAGCACTCGCTGGTCCGCCCGGCCTGGGTGTACCCCCGAGCAATCCCGCGCGGCCGAGATCGGCCGCCACCCTCACCGAGGACGACGGCGAAGCGCTGACGCTGCCGATGCTGTTCGAGCTCATCCGCGAGCGGAGCCCGCGATTCAAGGCCGAGCAGGCACGGGTGGAAGTCGCGCGCTCGCGCCTGAAGGGCGCCACCGCGCTGCCGAACCCCATCTTCAACTTCCAGGTGCTGCACCTGCTCAGCGGCTACAACCAGAACGGCTTCGGCACGTACACGGTGTACCTGCAGCAGCCGCTCTTCATCGCGGGCCAGCGCGGCCAACGCAAGCGCGCCGCGAAGGCGGCGATCAAGGCGGCGCAGAGCTCGGTGGACGCGTCGTTCCACGAGCTCGCGGCCGAAGGCCGGCAGCTCTACGCGAGCCTGCAGGCGCGGCAGCGCAGCCGCACCATCCTCCGCGAGGCGATCGCGGATCTCGAGCGGCTGCGCGAGCTCGTCGCAGCGCGCCACGCCTCGGGCGCGGAGAGCAAGTACGACGTCGCCCGCATCACGCTCGAGGTCGCCAAGTGGCAGGCGCGCGTCGCCGAAGCGAACGCCGACATCCGAGACGCCGCCGGCCAGCTCGGTGTGCTGATCGGCAAGCCGCGCTGGCGGCCCACGGCGCGCGGCGAGCTGCGCCAGCTCGGCATCGACGTCGATCCGGATCGCCTGCGACCCGACGTCGAGCGCTCGCATCCTGCGATCAAGGCGGCCCGCGATCAGATCGCGCTGGCCGAGCAGGACGTGAAAGTGGCGCGCCGCGATGCCTTTCCGCAGCCGGTGGTGGGCTTCGGCATGGTCGGCATCGACAACTTCTACAGCATCTCGGCGCTGGGCGGCCTCGTGATTCCGATGCCCGTGTTCGACTGGGGGCAGGGGCCGATCGCGCGTGCCAAGGCGGATGCCCGCGCGGCACGGCTCGAGCGCGATGCGATCGTCGCCGGCGTGGAGGCCGAGCTCGACCGCGCCGGTGCGGTCGTCAAGCAACGCCGCGCCGCGCTCGTGCAGTTCGAGGGCGACGTCCTGTCGAAGACGGCCGATCTGCGACAGATGGCCGAGGACGCCTACGTCACTGGACAGGCCTCGATCCTCGAGCTCATCGACGCGGTCGCGGCTCGCTACGACCTGCAGATGCAGCACGTCGAGCTGGTCGAGGAGGTCGTCCACGCCGAGATCGAGGTGCTGCACGTCACCGGTCGCGTCGAGGAGAGCTTCTGATGGGCGCGACGACCAGGATCTCGGCACTCGTCCTCGCGCTCGCGATGCTCGGCCCCGGCTGCAAGGTGCAGGAACGGCGCGTGTCGACGCTGCATCCCGACTACCAGGGCGGCACGGTCGACGCGCGCGTCGAACATCGCGAGGGCCGCAAGCGTGGCACGTGGAAGCCGTACGTCACCGCCGTGCTCGGCCTGGCGGCCGTCGCGTCGGCCGGCATGATGGTCGCGGGCTTCTACGACCCGCGCAGGCGCTGGCTCGCGAACACCGGCATCGTGCTCGGCGCGGTGCTGCCGCTCGGCGCGATCCCGTTCGTCGTGCACGCGGACACGCCGTGGGTGCGGACGAAGTGGGACGCGTGGGAGCCGGCGCCGGGCACCGACGCGCGCGTCGATGTCGTCGGTCGCGATCCGCAGCCGATCCTGTCGAGCACCGTGCGCACCGATCCGAACGGACGCCTGCGCGTGCAGCTCGAGCCGACGCTGTGTCCCACGCCGAGGTGGAAGAGCCTCGGCATGATCGATCTGGTCGTCACCGTGCCGGATGCCGAGCGCGAGTCTTCGCTCGCGATGCCGGTCGATCGCCTCGAGCCGAGATGCGCGAAGAACGTGAGCCTGATGAACGCTGCACCGGAGGTCGGACCATGACTCGAACGCCCCGCACGATTGCGCTGACGTTCTGGACCCTGCTCGTCGGCCTCGGCGTCGTCGACTGCGAGTGCATCGATCACCCGCTGTACGACGTGAACGTGAACCGGTTCGACACGTGGTACCTCGGCGGCGGCAATTCGCAGTTCCGACCGTTCCGCCAGGGCGACCTCGATCCCGATGCGCTGTTCGACGGCGAGATCTTGCTCGCACCGCAGGACGATCGCGTGCACTTGAGAGTGTTGCTCGACGCGACGGAGCCCGAGGCCGTGCTCGGCGAGGTGCGGGTCGGCGCGCGCGTGCTCGGCGAGCTCGGCCACGTCGGCGGCGACGTGCTCGAGCTCGATCTGGATCGCGACGCGTTCGCGCGGACGCTCGCGCAGGGCGACGTGCAGGTGGTGCTGTGGACGGAGGGCGGCGGCGAGCTCGAGGCCTCGATCGGCGCTGCCGATCTGCAGGCCGCCGTGGCCGCGCGGACGGAGGGATCCCGATGAAGCGTTGGCGAAGGATCGTGCCCGCCGTGGTCGCAACGGCCGCGCTGCCCGTGCTCGCGGGTGCCGGATCGTGCGGCATCCTGTTCGATCTGTGGAGCTGGGACGAGATGACCGACCAGGCCGATCGCATCGATGCGTACGTCGAGGAGGGCGTGCAGGAGATCGTCGGTCAGGGCGATCGCGCGAACATCTGGCTGCAGCGGCACGTGTACGCGTTCGAGGGCAGCCTCGGCGACGCGGTGGCCGAGGTCGACGACGAGCGCGTGTTCCGGCTCGTGTTCGATTGCGACGGGCCGGCCACGTGCTTCGCGGATCACTGGCTCGAGGTGCCGGAGTCGATCGCCATCGACATGAAACTCGACCAGGGAACGATCGAGCTCTTCGCGCTCTCGGGACCCATCACCCTCGAGCTCGGTGACGACGTCGTGGTCGGCGGCGACGTGCTGAGCTCGACCACCTTCGCGCTCGACGGCCAGTCGCTCGGCGACGTGCGGCTCACGTGGGTCGCCGCTCCGGAGCGGATCGACATCGTCGCCGACGACGCCGCCGTCGCGCTCCAGGTGCCGGCCGGCAGCTACGTCTGCGAGCTGTCCGGTGCCGGCGCGGTCGAGGTCGCGCCCGAGATCGTCTGTGGCGACGCAACGGCGACCGCGGTGCTGCACGTCGATGCCGGGGCCGGCAGCGTGCGCGTCGGACCCAGCCCACCGTGATCCCGTCGATCGTCGGGCTTGCGCTCCTCGCTCCGCCCCAGCCGGTCGCGCCGGACCGGCCCGACGTGGCGAACGGCACGATCACCATCGCGCCCGCGGCCTTCCAGCTCGAGACGGGGCTCGACACCGAGGTGCCGCCGCAGCGCTTCGACGAGGCGCCGCTGTCGATCGAGACGGCGTTGCGCGTCGGCGTCCACGAGCGCGCGGAGCTGCGCCTCTTCGAGGGCGACGTGCTGCAGTGGGCGACCGGATCGGGCAGCGGCAGCCGTCGCCGACGGCGCGGCTATCCGTTCCGGCCGTCGACGCTCGCGGTCGAGGAGGTGCCGCTGCTGGACTTCGGCGGCAAGGTCCGATTCACCGACGCGGTCGTCGAGCGCTTCGTGCCGTCGATCGGCCTGCAACCGATGATCGGCGTGCGTCGACCCGGCCGCGCCTTTCGCGGTCACATCCCCGTCGCCTCGATCGCGCTGCTCGTGAGCCAGCCGCTCGGGCATCGCGTCACGCTCGATCTGAACGCCGGCGTTCGCATCGATGCGAACCTGTCCCCGCGGCGCGTGGCTGCCGGGGTCCTCGCCGGCTCGCTCGGCGTGCATGCCCAGGCGCGCGTGCTGCTCTTCGCCGAGCTCGTCGGCATCGTCGCGGATCCGCGCGACCAGGCGGTGACGACGGATGCCGGCGTCATCGCCATGATCACCCCGCGGCTCGCGTTCGACGTGGCGGGCCGCGCGACGGTCTTCGCCCGAGTGCGCTCCTACGGCGTCGTCGCGGGGATGACGGCGCTGCTGTCCGACGGCTGCTGGCGCCACGCGAAGGGTCGCGGCGAGCGACGCAGGCACCCGCGGCCATGACTTGGCGAACCGCCAACTCTGCGGCAAGATGAGCGCCGTGCCACGCTCGCGATGGCTCACGCTGCTCGTCGCCGCACTGCTGTGCGTGCTCGGTGGCGCGAACCGTGGGCGCGTGCCCGCGCACGAGCGGGAGGGCTCGCGCACCGCCGACGAGCCGGCCGCGCTGCGCACCCGCGGCGCCGCGGTCGATCGCGAGCGGGCCGACGAGGACCGTGCCTCGGTGCTCGCGCCGGATGACGAGGCACTGGTCTCCGTCGTCCGCTTGCCCACGGCGACCGCGCACGTCCACGAGCTCGCCGCGCCGGTGCAGCCGGTGCCCACGGCCTCGCGCCGTCATGCCGCCGCGTCGCCGCGCGGACCGCCGTCGCTCGAATCGTCGGTGTGAGCCCATTCGCCGCGCGGCCGCGCCGTTCTCCCGGGCCGCCGCGCGAGCGTGCATCCCCACGATTCCGTCTTCGCGGAGACCCATGCTGATCGCTGCCGGTGAGCTGAGCCCACTCGTCCAGGACCTCGGAGTCTGCATCGTCGCGTCGGCCGTGTTCGGCGTGATCTTCGAACGTCTGCGCATCCCGACGATCGCCGCGCTGCTCGGCGCGGGCGTGCTCGTCGGTCCGATCGGCTTCTCGCTCGTGCACAGCCAGGCGAGCATCGAGACGATCGCGAATCTCGGCCTTACGCTGCTCCTGTTCGTCATCGGCCTCGAGGTGAATCCAGCAGGTCTGCTCGCGAGCGGACGGACGATGCTGCTCACGGGCGTCCTCCAGGTTCCGCTCACGCTCGCCCTCGCGGCGCTCGCGTTCGCGTCGCTGCGGCTGTCGGACTGGTCGCTGCTGGAGGGTTCGTTCGCGCCGCTGTACCTCGGCGCAACGTGTGCGTTCTCGTCGACGCTGCTGGTCGTGAAGCTCCTGCAGGAGCGGTTCAAGCTCGACAGCGTCTCGGGTCGCTATTGCGTCGGCCTGCTGATCTTCCAGGACGTCTGGGCGATCGTCTTCCTGGCCCTGCAGCCGAGCTTCCGCGAGCCGCGCATCGCCCCGATCCTGCTGACGTTCATCGGGATCGCGTTCGTCATCGGCGTCGCGTACGTGTGCGCGCGCTGGGTGCTGCCGGTCGCGTTCCGCGTCGTCGCCAAGGTCCCCGAGCTCATGGTGACCGTCGCGCTCGGCTGGTGCTTCGGCCTCGGCCTCGTGGGCGTCCACCTCGGCGACGTCGCCGCGTGGCTCGGCATCGACGCGCCGATTTCGGTCTCGATGGAGATGTGTGCACTCATCGCGGGGGGCAGCCTCGCCGCGACGCCCTATACGCACGAGGTCGTCGCCAAGGTCGGCAACCTGCGCGACTTCTTCGTCACGCTGTTCTTCGTCGGGCTCGGCATGAGCATCCCGGTGCCCGAGGGCGCCGACGTGCTCGCCATGGCGTTCGTGCTCTCCGTGGTCGCCATCGCGCTGCGTTACATCGTGTTCCTGCCGCTGCTGTACACGACCGGCCTCGACCGACGTCATGCGCTCGAGACGGCGACGAAGCTCGCGCAGGTGTCCGAGTTCTGCCTGGTCATCGCATACCTCGGCGCGAGGTTCGGTCACCTGCCGCAGGGGCTGGTCAGCGCGATCATCTTCGCCTTCGTGCTCACGGCACTGGTCACGCCGCTGTTGTTCCGCGTGTCCGACAGCCTCTACGACCGCGTCCGGCCGGTGCTCGACGTGCTGGGATTCCGCCGGCCCGCGGCAAGTGCAGGCATGGCATCGGATCGCGACGACGATGGGCCGCGGATCGTCATCCTCGGTTTCCACCGCATCGCGGCCGCGCTGCTGCACGATCTCCAGAGGCACCATCCGGAGATCCTGCCGGCGGTCCAGGTCGTCGACTTCAACGTCGCGATCCACGATCAGATCCGCAGGACCGGCGCCCATGTCGTGTACGGCGACATCAGCAACGTCGACACCCTGATGCACACCGGCGTGGCCGATGCGGACCTGGTGATCTCCACCGTTCCGGACGAGCTGCTCAAGAAGGTCACCAACGAACAGGTCGCCCGGATGGTGCGCGGGATGAACCCCAAGGCCATCATCCTCACGCACGCGACGCGCGTCGCCGACATCGACGCCCAGCTGAAGGCGGGTGCCGACGACGTGGTGGTCGCATCGATCGAGACGGCGACGGCGGTGCTGCCCGCCGTGCGCGCGGTCGTCGAGGGCGCGCTCACGGACTATGTCCACGCGCGCACGCAGACGCACGAGCGACTCAAGTCACGACGACATGCATTCGACTGAGGAAGGGGGAATCACGATGCGGTCCCGACAGAAATACGATCTCGAGCTGGGCCTCGCCGATGCGGAGCGCTGCCGGCTCCTCCTCTGGGAGCAGGTCCGGGCCGAGCGCGCGCGCTCCACGTCGGCATGGTTCACGCTTCGGCGGACGGCGGGCCGCCTCGCCGCGCTCGAGCACGAGGCCATGCTGTTCGACGTCGTGGTGGAGTCGCTGCGCCACGCGAGCGGTCCGTCGTCGGTCGTCGTCACCGCCGACGTGCTGCCGAACGTCTGCGCGATCCATCACGCGGAACGCGAGCCGGCCGTGGTGCGCGGTGACACGGGCGACACCGCGATCCCGGGGCTCGGTCGGCTGCAGGCATGGGTGACGGTCGCCGCCGTCGCGATCGTCGTGCTGCGGTGGATGCACCACGACACCGCGATGCGCACCTGGCTGTTCCTCGACGACGTCGAGCACGTGGCGGCGCTCGGCCTCCATGCCGGCGACGAGCGTGCGGGCGTATGGCGCCTCGAGCATCATCAGAACGCCACGGGTCGGCGCGCGCTCGTCAACCACCAGGGCGACGCCGATGCATCACCGGCAACCGCGGTGTGGAAGGGCAGCGTGTCCAGTGACGTGCTGGTACGCACGCGCTGCACGGTCGCTCGCACCGGGCGCGAACAGGCGTGCGGTGTGGTGTTCGGCTGGAAGAGCGAGCGTGATCACTGGATCGCGCGCGTCGACGTGGCCGGAAGTGTCGTCGCAGTCGGAGTCGTCGAGGACGGCGTCGAGCGGGTGCTCGCCACGGCGCCGATATCGACGACCGATGTGCCCTGGCACGAGATCGTGGTGACGACGCAGGGCGATCGCATCGTCGTCGATCACGACGGCGGTGCGCAGATCGAGGTCGTCGACGTGGCTGCTCGGCGCCGGGGCGGCGTCGGCCTGTGGGCGCCCGCGGCCACGACGGCCTACTTCGACGAGCTCACGGTGCAATCGCTGGATCGTTCGTACGATCTGCTCGACGCGGTGTCGTGATCGGTCAACCCGCTTCGATCACGGCGAGGTCGGCGAAGCGCGACTGTTCGCCCCGCGGGTCCGCACCCGCACCGTCCGCACCCGACGCGGCGAGGCGTCGACGACCTCGAGCTGTACTCCGTCGGAGAGGTCCAACACCGTTCCGGGCGCGGGGATCCGACCCGCGAGGGACGTGCACAAGCCGCCGACTGTCGTCCAGTCGCCGTTCTCGGGCAGCTCGAGCGCGAGCTCGCGGTTGAGCTCGCGTACGGGCATGTTGGCAGCCACGATCACCGCCCCCGAGGCCTCGCGCTGGATCGGCTGCGTCCCGGCGTCCGCATGCTCGCTGTAGATATCGCCGACGAGCTCCTCGAGGAGGTCTTCGATCGTGAGGATGCCGGCGACGCCGCCCTGTTCGTCGACGACGATCCCGAAGGGCACTCGACGTGTCCGCATGTCGTGCAACACGTCGAGCGCGCGCTGGGTCTCGGGGACGAAGAAGGGTGGGCGGAGGATCGTGTCGAGCACGATCTGTTCGTTCTCGAGCGCGGGAACGACGATGTCCTTCAGGCTGACGTACCCGACGATCTCCTCCATGGTCCCGTCGTAGACCGGAAGCCGCGAGTAGCGATGCTCCTTGAGCACGTCGCGGACCTCGCTCGTCGTGGCGTGGCGAGGCAGCATCACGACATCGGCGCGTGGAACCATGACGTCCATCGCTGTGAGCTCGGGCAGCTCGA
>Ga0105106_10002476_pt1 | contig 13293 bp, 14 predicted proteins | sample PPLLaktember2015_5_FD_79109 | JGI IMG/M metagenome (GOLD analysis project Ga0105106, IMG submission 79109) | Freshwater sediment microbial communities from Prairie Pothole Lake near Jamestown, North Dakota, USA - PPLs Lake P8 Core (1) Depth... | ecosystem: Environmental > Aquatic > Freshwater >...
TCTGGCCGTCGACCGGCCCTTCCAGGTCCGCGTCTTCGGCACATGGGCCCTGCCGCAAGGCTTCTTCGCCAGCGCGTATTTCCAGCATTTTTCGGGAGCGCCGATCGTCCGGACCCTCGACCGCGTCTATTTCCCGAGCGCCTACATGGGCGCGGGAACGCTCAGCCCCTACGCCTCGGTCGCCCTGGAGACCTCGGACGACCACCGCGGTCCGTCCTGGACGAACTTCGACTTCCGCCTGGAAAAACAGTTCACCCTGGGCGCGGCGGGACGGCTGTCCCTCATCCTCGACATCCTCAACGCCCTCGGCGAGCGCGGCGAGAACAAGGACCTGAACCCGGGCGGGACGCTCCGGGCCGACACGGCGACGCCGTCCTACACGGTCTCGACAACCTACGGGAAGGTCCTCAGCGTGTTCGGGGTCCGGACATTCCGGTTCGGCTTGAAAATCGGCTTCTAATCCTACGTTCCCACGAGCAAATTCCGAAAAACTCTCCGAGCGGAGGGATCGCCCATGGCGAACATCAGGAGAGGGGTCCCACTCTGTGGGGGGAACCCGCTCGGGTTCCCCTTGTGAGCCATGGGCAATCCCGGAGCTAGCTCAGCGGAATTCAACGAGCTTCCGGGCGACCTCGTTCCCCGTCGTGTTGGTCACGGTGACCGAGATATAGACGGGTCCGGAGCGGAGACGGTCGAGTTCCTCGGCCGCGTCGATCACGATCGGGATCTCGATCATGTGGGACTTCCCCCATTTTTCCCGGAGCTCCTCATCCCCCAGCTTGATCGGATGGACGCTTTTCCAGACGTGAACGGCCTTCCGGCTCCCGTCCTGGACCTCGACGGCGGCCTCGAGCGAGGTCGAAAGGTCGGATCCCTCAGACTTGAACCAGATTCGGTCATAGGGAACCTCCACGACGAGCACGGCTCGCAGGCCCTCGGCCGAGCGCGCCGGCTCCCTGAGCCGGGCCCGGACGTCGAACCGCTTCTTCGATTCGGGGGGCGGCGTCTGGGCCTCCTCCTGGGCCTGGTTGAGGTAATGCATGTACGTCAGGTTGAGATCGCGGATCCCGGTCAAGTCGTAGGTGACCAGGCTGTAATGGCCGTTGCAGTTCTCGTCAATGAACACGACCGGAAAATCGCCGTAGAACCAGACGTCCCGGCAGCGGGAGGCGATGTCGGCGCTCATCGTTTCCTCGATCCGGTCGGTCGGCTTCCCGAACAGGACGAAGATCCGGCCGCGGTCCGTCAGCCAACCGGGAATCCCCTCCGAGATGAAGATCCGCGACGCCTCATCCATCCGCCTGAAGAACTCGGTCTTGAACTCGTTCTCCTCGGTCGCGGGGTCCGGGTCGCGCCGCTTCCAGAACTCCTCGATGAACGCGGGTTTGTCGGGGTCCGGGAGCTCGAGGAAGATCCGGCGCTCTTCGGAGGTGACGATGTAGCGGACGCGGCTGAGGAACTCGGCGTTGACCGGGTCGAGCCTCTGTTCCAGGCGCCAGAGGCGGCAGCCGGAGGGAAGGACGAGGAGGATCAGGACGGCGGCGGCGCAGGCGCTCCTGCGCCGGGAAAAAGGATCATTCCACAAGGGAGGAAGCCCTGGTGTAATAACGGACGATGAACGGCTCTTGGACCGCGAAGGACCAGTGGACGTCGCGGATCTCGGCCGCCGCGGCCTCCCGATCGCGGGCCCGGATGAGGGCCGTGAGCCGGGCGTGTTCGCCGATCGAGGCCTGCTCCCATTCCTTGACGAACCCCTGGCGGCGGGGGAAATCATACAGCCGCCTCTTCAGGTTCGTCACGATGCGGTTCAGGGTGGCGTTGCCCGAGAGCCGGAGGAAGACATCGTGGAAAAGGAGGTTCTTGGCGTAGTAAAGGCTGAAATCGTCCTGGGCGATGGCCTCCGCCATCTCGGCGTTGAGCCGCTCCATCAGCGCCGTCTCGGCCTCGCCGATCTGGTCGAAGCCCGAGATCAAGGCCATGCTTTCCAGGGCGCCGATGACCTCGTAATAATCCCGGATCTCTTCGAGGCTTAGCCCGTTGACGAGGATCTTCCGCCGGGGGAGGATGGTCACGAAACCCTCGGACTCGAGCTGGAGCAGGGCGTCGCGGAGCGGCGTCTTGCTGACGCCGAGCCGGCGCGAGGTCTCTTCCATGTCGATCGCCGAGCCGGGGAGGAGCTCGCCGCGCCCCATCTGCTCGCGGAGAAAGTCGTAGACCTGCTCCTTGAGCGACTTGGTGTTCAGCAGCGGCCGGACCTCCGAAGGATCGGCCTCTCTTCCCGGTTCGCGAGCCATCCCTTATGAAATAGCGGGAAAGCGGTATGAAGTCAAGGGTTTGGGCAGGCGGGCCCGATTATGCTATGGTAATGGGCTCCGCAGGAGCATCCGATGATCGAATTCGAAGGCGTATCGAAAAGCTACAACCGGGGCCGGATCAAGGCCGTGGACGGGCTGACCCTGACCATTCCGCCGGGGGAGATCTTCGGCTTCCTCGGCCCCAACGGGGCGGGCAAGACGACGACGATCAAGCTCGTCGTCGGCCTTCTCCGGCCCGACTCCGGCCGGATCCTCGTCGAAGGCATCGACGTCCAGAAGGAACCGCTCCGGACGAAGGCGCTGACGACCTACGTGCCCGACACGCCGGCGGTCTACGAGCGGTTGACCGGGCTCGAGTACCTCAACTTCATCGGCGACGTCTACGGCGTTCCCAAGGCCGACCGGCTGAGCCGGATCGAGCGCTGGCTCGACATCTTCGAGCTCAGCTCGGCCGTGGGCAGCCCGATCCAGAGCTACTCGCATGGGATGAAGCAGAAGATCGTCCTGACCGCGGCCCTCCTCCCCGATCCCCGGGTCATGGTCCTCGACGAGCCGCTCGTCGGGCTCGATCCCCGCTCCGCCCACCACCTCAAGGAGCTGATGCGGTCGCACTGCGACAAGGGCGGGACGCTCTTCTTCTCCACGCACATCATGGAGGTCGCCGAGAAGCTGTGCGACCGGATCGGGATCATCGACAAGGGGCGGCTCGTCGCCTGCGGGACGATGGACGAGCTGAAGAAGCTCAACGCCGAGTCGTCGCTCGAGAAGATCTTCCTCGACCTGACCGACAAGTCATAAGATGAAGCCCTTCCCCGCCCTCGTTCGGACCGGCCTGCGGGCCAACTTCGGGCTGCGGGCGATCGCCTACCGCTTCTTCACCGAGAAGAAGGATCGCTGGCTCCTCCCGCTCTTTGCCCTGGCCGCGGTGAGCCTTGCCCCGACCCTCTACGCCGGGATCAAGCTCCTGGCCGGGCTCTACGGGATGCTCACCCCGATGAACCAGCAGGCCGCCCTGCTGACCTTCGCCCTGCTCACCGGGCAGGTCCTCATCCTCCTCTTCGGGCTGTACTACGTCATCTCGGCCTTCTATTTTTCCCGCGACCTGGAGATCCTCATCCCGCTCCCGCTCAAGCCGTTCCAGGTCATGCTCTCGAAATTCATCGTCATCTGCGTCAACGAATACGTCACCGTCTTCCTCCTCGTCGTGCCGGTCCTCGTCACGTGGGGGATCAAGGCCGGCCGCGGACCGGACTACTGGGTTGCGGCCGTGCTCGTCTACCTCCTCCTCCCGGTCATCCCCCTGGCCATCGTCTCCCTGCTCGTCGTCGCCCTGATGCGTCTCGTCAACGTCTCGCGGAAGAAGGACGCTCTCATCCTCATCGGCAGCATCATTCTGATCGCCGGCTCAATCGCCCTGCAGTCCGCCGTCGGCCGGGCCAACGCGGGCGGCATGAGCGCCCAGTCCGCCGTAGCGTTCTTCGCCGCGCCCGACAGCATCCTCAACCGCGTCGGTGCCTTCTTCCCGCCCAGCATCTGGGCGACGAAGGCGCTCGCGGGCGGCCCGGGGGCGACGGGACCGGCGCACCTCGCCCTTTTCGCCGGCGTCTCGCTCGCCCTCTTCCTTGCCCTGATCGTCCTGTCCGAAAAGCTCTTCTACCGGGGCCTGGTCGGGATCGGGGAGACGAGCGCCCGCCGCCGGACGCTCTCGTCGGCGGAGATGTCCCGCCGCGTCTCCTCCGGCCGGAGGCCGTTCCGGGCCCTCCTGGCGCGGGAATGGCGGATCATGAACCGGACGCCGATCTTCCTCCTCAACGGGGTGCTCGTCGTCGTCATCATCCCCGTCGTCATGCTCCTCATGGTCAAGACCGGCGGCGAGACCGAGGTCTTCCTGGTCAATTTCCTGAGCGCGGCCAACCCGGCTGTCGTCATCCTCGGCGCGGCCGCCTTCCTGACCGTGAGCGGAAGCCTGAACGGAACAGCCTCCTCGACCTTCTCCCGCGAAGGCGGCCAGTTCTGGATGTCTAAAGTCATCCCCGTCCCTCCTCGGGACCTCGTCGCGGCGAAGCTCGTCCACTCCTACGCCATCTCCGTCCTGGGGGTAGCCGTCTCGACCGTCGCCCTGGTCGCGATCTTCCATCTTCCGGCCGGGCAGGTCGCGCCCGCCGTCGGCCTGGCCCTCCTCGCCGGGATGCTCCTCACGATCATCGGCATGCTGATCGACCTGGCCCGGCCGCTCCTCGACTGGACCAACCCCCAGAAGGCGATCAAGCAGAACCTGAACGTCCTGTTCGCCATGCTGGCCGGGATCGGCTTCCTCATCGTCACGGGCTGGCTCGCCGCGAGGCTCCTCAAACTCGGGATCGGGGGGCCGGGCGTCCTCCTCATCCTGGCCGCCCTCCTCGCCGTCCTCTCCGCGGCCGGAGCCGCTCTTCTTTTCCGCTTCGCCCGGAAGCGCTACGCCGAAATCGAAGTTTAGGGGGACGACGCACTCGCAGCACTTAATCGATCGCTTAGAACAACCTTTTAAGGATCGAGAAGGCGGCGTCGATCGCCTTGTCCTCGAGGACGACGGTGAACTCGTTGAGGGTCGAGACGACCTCGACGACGTTCAATCCCTCCCAAGCCAGCGCCTTTAAAATGAAGCTGTAGACGCCCGGGATGAGGGCCGTCCCGGGGGGGAGCATGACCGTCACCGAGGCGAGGTGCCCGATCTGGGAGATGAGCCGCTCGCCGCGGCAGACGGCCAGGATCCGCTCGCGGAGCTCGCGGCTGGCGACGATTGTGGTCTCGTTGATCCCGCGCGTGATCGTCAGGAAGCTCTGCGGATGGGGGCCGGGCCGGGCGAAGAGCTCGCGCTGCTTGCGGATGAGGTCCGGGGAGTTCGCGTAGGTCGCCTCGAAGAGGTTCAGCCGGACGATGAGGTCGGGCGGACGGCGGAAGGCGCTCCGCGAGACGCGGCCGCGGCGCGACACGGACCGGGCGAGCCGGCCGACGGCGACGATGATCGCCCCGGGCTGGACGCGCTTCTGGGCCTCCCGCTGGACCTGGGGGCGGATCATCCGGGCCAGGCCCGAATGGTTGACGATGCCCGCGGCGAGCGCCTCTTCGAGGTAGGGCGAGCCGCGGACGATGGCGGCGACGATCTGGGGAACGGTTTCCATGTTCAATTTATAACATATCGTGTTGTGTTTTGTCATTCTTTTTCAAAAAATTGACTCGGCCCCCCGGGAGCGCCGACAATCCCGCCCGACCGGAGCGCCCCGCGCGGGCGCCCGGCGGTTCGGAAGGAGAAACACCATGTCGATGGAACGGATCGAAATCGAAGCCCGCGGGTTCTGCCCCGTCTGCTCGGCCCTCGTGACCCCGGCCCGCAACCCGGAGCGGAGCGAGATCCTGCCCTGCCCCGAATGCCAGTCCATGCTCGTCGTCGAAGGCCATGACGGATCCCGCCTCCTCTTCGCCGAAGCCCCGCGGATCGAGGAAGACTGGGGCGAGTGACCGCCGTCTCCTGAACCTCTTCCGATGACGCGGCTGGCTCTCTTCCACTCGACGATCCGGACCGAGGAGAAGCTCCTCCTCGACGCGGCCCGGGCGCGCGGCATCGCCGTCTCGGTCGTCGACATCCGGGAGTGCATCCTGGATCCGGCCGCCTTCCGCGTCGACTTCGACGTCGCCCTGGAGCGGTCGGTCTCGACCGTCAAAGGGGACTATGCCGTCGCTTTCCTCGAGTCGCTGGGCGTGCCGGTCGTCAACCCGCTCCGTGTCGCCCGAGCTTGCGAGGACAAGTTCCAGACTTCCCTCCTCCTCGGCCGGGCCGGCGTCGCCGTCCCCCGCTTTGCCATGGTCTTCGACGCGGCTCGGGCCCTTCAGGTCGTCGAGTCGTTCGGCGGATTCCCCGTCGTGCTGAAGCCGCCGCTGGGGTCGTGGGGGAGGATGCTGGCCAAGGTCAACGATCGCGACGCTTTGGAAGCGATCCTCGAGCACAAGGACGTCCTGGGGACGCCTCCGCAGAAGGCCTACTACCTCCAGGAGTTCATCCGCAAGCCCGGCGGACGGGACGTCCGCGCCTTCTGCGTGGACGGCGAGACGATCGCCGCGATCAGCCGGACGTCGGAGCACTGGATCACCAACACCGCCCGCGGCGGGACCGCGGCGGCTTACGCAGTGACCCCGGAGCTCGCCGCGGTGTGCCGGAAGGCTTCGGACGCGGTCGGCGGCGGCCTCCTCGCCGTGGACCTCTTCGAGTCCGAGCGCGGGCTCCTCGTCAACGAAGTGAACCACACCATGGAGTTCCGGAACTCCGAAGGGCCGACCGGCGTCAGCATCTCCGGAGCGATCATCGACCACTGCCTCCGCGTAGCCCAGGATGGAGCAAAATGATCGGCTCCGAGATCGCCCAACGCTCACAAGGGGAACCCGAGCGGGTTCCCCCCGCGAAACGCGGGTCCCCCTTCCTGATGTTCGCTTATGGCCGATCTCTTCGCCTCTATAAAAAATGTAGGCCTTCAGGTTTATATGCGGGCAACAGAGACGTCGTCCCCCTTTGGAAAAGGGGGATTAAGGGGGATTTTTGGGTTATGATCTACAAATCTCCCCTCGCCCCTCTTTTTCAAAGAGGGGAACCCAAGGCAAAGCCTGAAGAGCCGATTCTGTTTACCTTCGCTCCTTCCCGCGCTGTAGGGAATGTCAGATAGCCGATGATTCCCAGCCAAGAAAGTCCACGGCCTATTCGTGTAAGTATCGTCGGTGGGTCGGGATACGCCGGCGGCGAGCTTTTACGTCTCCTTCTTCTCCATAACGGCGTCCGCGTGGCGCAAGTGACGAGCGACCGCCACGCCGGACGCCCCCTTTCCCTTCTCCACCCGAATCTCCGCGGCCTGACGGCGCAGACGTTCGTCCGGCGGGATGCCCTCGAGCCCTGCGACGTCCTCTTCCTCGCCCTGCCCAACGGCGAGTCGATGAAAGCCATGGACTTCTGGGCGGCCAAGGCCGAAAAGATCGTCGACCTCGGGGCCGACTTCAGGCTGGCCTCCGCGGCCGATTGGGAATCCTGGTACGGGACGCCCCACGCCGCCCCGGACTGGATCGGCCGTTTCACGCCCGGCATCCCCGAGCTCTACGCCGACCGGATCCGGGAAGCGCGCTATGTGGCCGGTCCCGGATGCGAGGCGATCGTCTCGATCCTCTGCCTCTACCCCCTGGTCAAGGCGTGCCTCATCAAGCCCGAGCCCGTGATCGTCGACGCCAAGATGGGAAGCTCGCAGACCGGCCACGCCCCGTCCGACTCGTCCCACCATCCGGAGCGGGCGGGCGTCGTCCGCTCCTACAAGCCGACCGGCCACCGCCACGCGGCCGAGATCGAGCGGGCGCTCCGGGACGCGGGCGGGACGGCGACCGTCCTCATCTCGGCCACGGCGGTCGAGATCGTCCGGGGAATCCTCGTGACCATCCACGCCTTCCTCAAAGACCCGGCGGCGGGCGAGCGCGAGGTCTGGCAGGCCTACCGCTCGGCCTACGCCGCCCAGCCCTTCGTCCGGATCGTCAAGCAGACGCAGGGCCTCTATCGCTTTCCCGAGCCCAAGATCCTCGCCGGGACCAATTTCTGCGAGATCGGGTTCGAAAAGGACGCCCGCTCGGACCGCCTGGTGGTCCTCGGCGCCATCGACAATCTCGTCAAGGGAACGGCCGGCAACGCGGTCCAGTGCCTGAACCTCATGGCCGGCTTCCCGGAGACCCAGGGCCTCGAGTTCCCCGGCCTCCACCCGGTGTAAGCATGACAGAAACCTCCCCTCTTCCCGCCTTCAAGGGCATCATCGACTCGACCCTCCGCGAGGGCCTCCAGTTCTCGAGGGCCGACTTCAGCCTGGCTCAGATGAAGGATATCTTCGCCTCCCTCGCCCGGATCGGGATCGATTTCGTCGAGGTCGGCAATCCCGCCCAGCCCGCCGTCAAGGAAATGATCGCGGCGCTCGTTAGGGCGCGCCGTCCGGCCGGGCCGCGGATCCTCTGCCACATCCGCAACCATCCGGAGGACGTGGCCCGGGCGGCCGAGGCCGGCGTCCACGGGGTGAACATCCTGTGCACCGTGGACGCGGAACGGCTGGCGGCCATGGGCCAGACGCCGGAGTCCTACACCGCCCGGCTGCGGGAGAACATCCGGACGGCCAAGGGCCGGGGTCTCATCGTCCGGGTCGGGGTCGAGGATTTCTTCGGCCAGGCGCCGCCGGGGCGCCTCGACCTCCACGCCGCGGCCGTCGAGGAGGGCGTCGACCGGATCGCCGTCGCCGACACGCTCGGCAAGACCATGGAGTGGGAGGTCTTCCGCCGCGTCCGGGCCCTCCGTCGGCGCTTCGACGTCGACATCGAGGCCCATTTCCACAACGACCTCGGCCACGCGGTAAGCAACGCGATCGTCGCCCTCCAGGCCGGGGCGAACTGGATCAGCACCTCTCTCCTCGGGATCGGCGAGCGGACGGGCATCACTCCGCTCAGCTCGCTCCTGGCCAACGTCCTCATCCTGGACGAGGCCGCGGCCGCCCGCTACAAGCTCCGCTGGCTCACCCCGGCCGAGAGCGCCGTGGCCAAGCTCTGCGGCATGGACATGCCGCCCCACCTCGTGACCAACCCGGCCAACGGATTCGCCCACAAGGCGGGCATCCATCTCGACGCCCTGATCAAGTTCGGTCCCGGCAAATACGAGTGCCTCTCGCCCGAGGCTTTCGGGAACAAGAGGCGGATGATCATCGACACGCCGATCTCCGGAAAGACGACATCGGCCGACGTCCGGACCTTCGAGAAGCGGTTCGGAGGAGGCCCGGCGTGATCCTCATCAAGGCCGGCGGCGGCGCCGGGCTGAACTGGGACGGGATCGCCGGGGACATCGCCGAGCTGCGCGAGGAACGGCCCGTCATCCTCGTCCACGGGGCGAACGCGATCCGGGCCGAGCTCGCCGCGCGCCTCGGCGTTCCCGTCCGGACGGTCGTCTCGCCGTCTGGAGTCTCGAGCGTCTACACCGACCGCGAAGCGCTCGAGATCTTCCTGATGGCCTACGCAGGCCTGGCCAACAAGCGGATCGTCGCCCGGCTCATCGCCCGAGGCGTCGCGGCGATCGGCTTGACGGGCGTGGACGGCCGGCTCTGGGAGGCGGCCCCGAAAAAAGACCTCTATGTGGTCGAGGACGGGAAAACCAAGCTCTACCGCGACAACCTTACCGGCCGCGTCGAGAAGGTCAACGTCTGCCTCCTCCGGACGTTGTTGCGGAACGGCTATCTCCCCGTCCTGTGTGCGCCGGCCGTGACCGCGGACGGTGAGATCGTCAACACCGACAATGACACAGCCTCCGTCGTCCTGGCAGCGGCCATGAAGATTAAAACCGTGGTCTTTCTCTTCGAGGCGCCGGGCCTTCTGCAAGACGTCGAGAAGCCCGAGACCGTCATCCCCCGGGTGGCCCGGGAGGAGATCGGAACTTACCTGCCCTGCGCCAAAGGCCGGATGAAGAAGAAGCTCATGGCCGCGAAAAAGGCGCTCGAAAGCGGGGTCCGCGAGGTCATCTTCGCCGACGGCCGGACCGAGCATCCCATCCAGGACGCCCTGGCCGGCGGAGGGACGGTCTTTTCATGAGCCTGCTGGCCGCCTATCCCGACCGCGGGCTCGTCTTCGTCGCGGGCGACGGGGTCGAATTGATCGACTCCAAAGGCGACCGCTATCTCGACCTCATGTCGAACTATGGCGTAGCCATCTTTGGCCACGGCCATCCCGCCCTGAAAGAGGCCCTCGCCCGGCAGCTCGACCGGATCGTCAGCCTTCACGGCAGCTTCTCCCATCCCGCCCGCTCCGGCGCCGCCGACGCCCTGGTCGCGCGTTGCGGAGGCGGGCTGGCCCGGGTGGCTTTCTCCTCGTCCGGCACGGAGGCCAATGAAGCCGCCCTGAAGTACGCCGCCCTCGCCACGGGCAGGAAGAGGTTCGTCGCCTGCCGGGGAGGCTATCACGGCAAGACGCTCGGCGCGCTCTCGGCCACGGACGGAGCCAAATACCGCGCGGCCTTCGAGCCCCTCCTTTGGGAATTCGCCTTCGTCCCTTACGACGACGCGGCCGCCCTGGAAGCCGCAATCGACGAGCGGACGGCCGCTTTCATCGTCGAACCCATCCAGGGCGAGAGCGGCGTCCGCCCGCCCCGGCCGGGGTACCTCGCCGAGGCCTTCCGAATTTGTCACGCCCGGGGCGTCCTCGTCATCCTGGACGAGATCCAGACCGGCACGGGACGCACGGGACGGTTCCTCGCTTCCCAGGCCGAACCGCTCCGCTACGACATCGTCACCCTTGGAAAAGGGCTGGCCGGAGGGCTGCCCGTCGGAGCGACCTTGGTCAGCGAAGCCGTCGCCCGGTCCGTGCCGCGCGGAGCGCACACCTCGACCTTCGGCGGAAACCCCTTGACCGCGGCGGGGATCCAGGCAACAATCGGGCTCCTCGATTCCGTCGCCCTTGCCCGCGTTTCCGACCTCGGCAGCTTTGCGATCGACCGCCTGCGCTCGCTCGCATCGCCGCTCGTCCGCGACGTCCGCGGGGCCGGATTGATGCTCGGGCTCCAGGTCGCCCATTCCCGCGACGGCGTCCTCAAAGCCCTCCAGCGAGAAAGGATCCTGGCCATCCCGGCGGGCGAAGACGTCATCCGCTTCCTTCCCCCCTACGTCATCGAACCGGAACATATCGAGCGTCTGGTCGATACCCTGCGCAAGATCCTCCTTCTGCCCGCCTTCGCCGCCCAGCCATGTGCCGCTTCCTGATCGTCCGGTCGACCGAGGCGTTCGATCCCGGCCCGCTCTTCCGCGCCTTCGCCGAGATGGCCCGGCTCAGCCGGGCTCCCGACGGCGACCGGCAGGGTGACGGCTGGGGCGCCTCTTGGCAGGAGGCTCCGGAATTGCTCAACGCTCACGGAACCTCTGCGGTTCCCCCCGAAACGGGGCCCCCCTCCCAATGTTCGCTTATGAGCAATCCCGTCGCCGACATGCACGGAGGGACGCCTACCAGCAGTCCCCTCCGAGTCGTAGGAGGGGTAGGGGCGGTAGAGAAATATGAATCAAAGTCTTTGCGGGCGTCCCGATCTTGGTCCCCCCGTGAAACGCAAATCTCCGGATGGAAAACGATGAAGTCCCTGCGACCGATCTGGCAGGACGGCGAAGCGTTGGATGAGATCCCAGCCGGCCGGATCTTTCTCCTTCACGCCCGGAGCGCCTCCTTCCCTGATCAGAAAGAGATCCTGGAGTTCAACCAGCCGTTCGTCGAGGGCCGTCGCGCCTTCGTCTTCAACGGCCTGCTCAAGGGCGTGGCGTTCCCGCGGCCTCTCGAAGGGCGCATCGGGGCCCAGAAGATCTGGTCGCTTCTCAAACCCGACGCGGCCCCCGGCCCGATCGACGAGGTCCTCTCGGCCGCCGTCCGGGAGATCGCCTCGCATTCCCGCGAAGTCGCAGCCCTCAACATCGGCCTCGTTGAGGACGAGAAGATCGCCGTCTATGCTTACGGCGCCGACGTCCTCCCCTATTATCATCTCTGGACCGCCGAGCGGGACGGACGAACGATCGTCTGCTCCGAGCCCCTGCCCGGGTGGCCCTTCCGCCGCCTTCCGCCCGGTACAGTAATCGCTCTTTGATTCGGGGGGAACCGCAGAGGTTCCCGTGTGCGTTGGGCAATTCGGAGTTTGCCCGAAGCGAATTAAGGTGCCAGTCATCTTAATTCCCCCAGAATACGACGAGTAAATCGGTTTCATCGTTGGGAATTAAGTTGGCTGGCACCTTAATTCGCAAGCACGCGGAATTGACACAGCCAACGGACTGGGAATATTCTTCCCGTAGAGTTGAAATCTGATTCCGCTCTTCGAACGGAGGGGGAAACATGGAGCCGAAAATCGCTCGTCGGATAACATGGATGGGAGTCCTTCTCCTGATCGCGGCCGGCGTGATCCGGGGCGAACAAATCAAGCTGACACGGTCCGAAGTCGTCATCGATTTCAAGGACGACGGCTACTATAAATCGATCCCGTCTATCGCCCTGCAGGACGATCTTTTCTTCATCTGTGACAATCGCACGCATCGCGTTCTGGAATACCGCATGGACGGGAACAAGCTGGAATTCGTCCGGGCGATCGGAAAACCCGGCCAGGGCCCGGGAGACCTCATGCGCCCGACGGATATCTTCGTTTCCGGAGATACGCTCGCCGTTCACGACGAGCTCGGGATTTCCTTATTTGGAATGGATGGAGCGTTCAAACAAAGATATCCTCTCCTTTCCAAGAGCGTGACGATGCTCTTTGCGGGGGGGACCGTCTTTTCCGTGAACTATGATTCCGGGAAGAAAGACCTGATTCTCGCTTATGATGAGTCCGGCAAAATCCTGAGGGCATTTCCGACGAAAACGTCCCTTTATGCGCTCCGGCCCGAAATCCATCGCGGACTGTCGCCTGATGATCTGGAAAGTATCGTCTTTGAAGGAATCCTGCTCTCGTCGGGTGAAGATCTGTTCTATCTCAACAAAAGATTCGGCGATGTCTTGAGGAGCGATCCCTCCGGGGCGAACGTCGTGAAGTGGAATCTCGTTTCGTTGCTGTCGAATGCCGAAAAAGCAAAAGCGGACGAGAATCGGAGGATGTTTTTGGATGAAGGCTTTGATCTCATAAAAAACGAGAGGATGATTCCCAATAACTATCTTTTCCGGGACGCCAGGATTTGGAACGGACACCTGTTCTTGTTACTGGATAACTACGATATCTTGGAGCATAAAGCGAGACCCTTTACGGAAATCGCCGAAATCGACCTCGCCGCCCGGGCGGTCGTCAGGACATACAGGGCGGAGGCCGCCGCCCGCTTCGAATCAGCCGCCAAGTTCCTGATCGTGGGAGGAGACAAAACACCCGTTTTTCTCGTGACCATGAGGGCCCCCGGCGAAGACGATAGGCTTTGGCTTTTTGCCCCGGCGCGATAAGGCA
>Ga0105106_10002477_pt1 | contig 13292 bp, 11 predicted proteins | sample PPLLaktember2015_5_FD_79109 | JGI IMG/M metagenome (GOLD analysis project Ga0105106, IMG submission 79109) | Freshwater sediment microbial communities from Prairie Pothole Lake near Jamestown, North Dakota, USA - PPLs Lake P8 Core (1) Depth... | ecosystem: Environmental > Aquatic > Freshwater >...
CGCTGCGAGGCGTTCGCCGATCTGCTCACGTACGCGTTCTCGTGCGAGCTCACGCGCGTCGCGACCCACGTGTTCTCGTGCGCGGCGTGCCATGCCGGCTACCCGGAAGCGGGGCTCGGCACCGTCACATTCCACGAGGACTTCGGCCACCGCCTGAGCCCGATGGGCGTCGACTACGGCACGGCCGGCTTCCACACCGGCGTCGAGTACACGATGAGCTGCCTCGCGGCACTGTTGCAGCGCTTCCGCGACACACCCGACGGCGCCGGCAACCTGCTCGACAACACCGCGATCTACGTGACCTCGTGCGTCGGCTTGCCGTGGGACCACCGCATGGACGACTACCCGATGCTGATCGCCGGCAAGGCCGGTGGCCTCCTGAAGGGCGACCTGCACCACCGCTCCGCGGGCGACAACACCAGCAAGGTGCCCTTCACCCTCTTGCAGATGTTCGGCAGCCCGATGACCTCCTTCGGCGCCGCCGAGGGGCTGGTCGACACCGGGATCCCGGAGATCCTCGCGTAGCAGGGGGCGTAGCTCACTCGAGCGGCTTGTCGCTCGTCGGTTGTTTCGCGAGCTCGAACGTGCCGTCGGGCTTGCCCGTGGCGCGCAGCTCGAAGGTCGCGAGATCGCCGTCGCAGTCGAGATCGCCGACGGCCCGCACCACGAAGCCGGTGGGATCGACGAGCAGCTCGTACGAGTAGTAGTGCGGATCGGCGAGCTCGAAGTGCAGCGCCTGCCAGGCCGGCTGCTTCCAGTCGCCGGCGCCAGCGGGACACTTGCCCTTCGGATGCTTGCAGCACTCGCCCGCCGGCGGCGTGAGTGGAGCGCTGGCGAGCTTCACGGGCTGCGCCGTCCCGTCGGGACCGACCTGCACGTCCTCGGCGGTCATGATCGCACCGGTCGCGATGCTGCGCAGGTTGACCTGCGCCTCTGCGCTCTTCGACTTGCGCATGTACTCGGTCATCGCCCCGAGCTCGTCGGTGGGCGTCGCCGCGGGGGCCGGCGTCGGCGCGTCCTCCTTGCGATCGCAGGCAAGCGCGAGGATCGAGGCGACGAGGAGACTGCGAAGGTGCATCGGCGCGGACGGTATCACGGGCGGATCCGGTGATCCGCCTGCTCGCCTGCTACGAACGATTGCGTACAGCAGACGCTCGTGCTCGCGCGATTCATGATGGTTTGCACCGACGCGCCTTACACAATGCGCTGCGCGGACGCGCTGCGCCGCGTGCTATGAACGAACGATGCCGATGGTAGATCGCGTCGTGGCTTCGCATGGACTCGGGGTGGTGCTCGCGCTCGCTGGCTGCTCGGACGGCGGAGTCGATCCCGCCGAAGGATGGAGCTCGAGCACGGACGGCGGAGTCGACACGTCCGACGAAGGCGATCCGGGCGGCGAGATCGGAGACGTCGACGACGAGAGCACCGACGAGGGTGATCCGCCCGCCACCACCGACGAGGGCGGCAGCTCCACCGGCGACGAGCCGCCATCGCAGGGCGACTGGTGCCTGTACGAAGTCCTCGCGAACGCCGAGCAGACGCCGTTGAACGTCTACGCCGCGCCCGATCCGACGGCGGCGGTCCAGTACACGCTCGACGCCGGGGAGACGGTCTGGGGCGGGCCGATGGTGGTCGACGGCTATCGCGACCTCAATCGATCGTTCGACATGCCGCAGTGGGCCGAGACCGCGCGACTGAGCAACACCGGCGAGTGCGAGGAGGTCGAGCCGCCGGAAGAGGTGCCGCTGCCCCAGGGATTCCAGCTGCCGTTCGTGTGCGGACAGCTGTGGCGACTCGACTCGTGGGGCCACGCGCCGGCGCTCGACATGGTGCGCGAGCCCGATCAGTTCGGCACCGAGGGTGCAACGCTCGTCGCCCCCGCAGCCGGCGTCGTGAACATGTCCTTCTACCACGACAACGCCGGCAACGTCGTGCAGATCGATCACGGCGAGGGCTACTTCACCACGTACCTGCACATGCAATCGCGATCGGTCGAGGTGGGAGCCGTGCTCGTGCGCGGCGACGAGATCGGTGCCGTCGGCAAGACCGGCCCCACCTCGAACGACCATCCCCACCTGCACTTCGAGCTCGGCATCGACGCCGACGGCGACGGCGAGGCGAGCTGGGGCTTCGAAGGTGCGGAGCGCGTGAACCCGTGGTTCGGGGGTGTGGAGTACGGGCAGAGCAACGGGCTGACGTGGCGGGATGTGGAGAGCTTGAACTGCCCTTGAGATCATCGAGGCTCACGGGATCCGCTCGCAGAGGACGAGCGCGACGTCGTCCGGCAGCTTGCCGGACCGGAGACGGACAGCAGCCAGCAGCGAAGCGGCCGCCTCTTCGAGCGCGCCCTGTCGAGCGCGCGCCGTGATCTCGGCAACGGACGCGTAATTGAACAGGCCATCGGTCGCGACCAGAAGGCGATCGCCGAAGGGAGTCGGCCCGAACGTCGTCGGTACCGCCTTGCCGCTTCCGAGCAGCGGCTTTCTGATCTGCCGCTCCGTGAGGTCGACGATGTTCGAGCCCGTGATCGACCACGCGCCCGCGTCGCCGACGCTCGCACCACGAATGGTGGCGTCCCGCTCGGAGATCACGAGGAGGACGGCCGCCGCCTCACCGCCGCCGGCCGTCTCGAACAGGAAGCGATCACCGTCGAGGAAGAGCGTTTCGTATCGCGCCATCGGCTCCGAGCTCGGCTGTCGCAGCATTTCGATCGCGCGCGAGCAGAAGAGCTCGGCTGCGAGCCCGCCGGATCCGGTACCACCCGCCCCGTCGGCGACGACCACGATCGTCTCGTGGTCGAGACGCTCGACCACGAGCCGATCCTCACCGGCACTCCCACGCTCGAGTCTCGTCGCAACGCTCAGCATCTCATGCGCGCCCGCAGGTCGGGTTCCACGGTTCGGGGCTACTCCAGGTGGCCTCGGCGATGCACGCGAGGGCTGTTCATCCGCCCTCCGGCAGCCCGTTCTCGAGTCCGTCCAACGATCAGGCGTTCACCTGCGGCCCGCGCGAGGGTACCTCGCGTGAGCCGGCAGCTGCAACGGCGTGTTGGACGGCACGACGACGCGCTCGCTTCGTCTGCGACCGCGCCGGCGACGGCGTCATGCTCGCTCTGGGAACGCACGGTCGCGTTCTGCTGCGCGATCCTCCGCCGGTGTTGCCGACGTTGTGGCGGCGAAGTAGGATCGACTCGTGGGTCTTCGCGCCACAGTTCAAAATGGCCGGCTGATCGTGGACGAGGCGACAGAGCTCCCGGATGGCACCGTGCTCGATCTCGTCCTCGACGACGAAGGAGACGACCTCGACGAGGACGAGCGCCGAGCGTTGGATGCGGCGATCACGAAGAGCCTCGAACAGGCCGCTGCTGGTCGAGTCGCCTCCGCACATGATGTGCTCGGGCGACTTCGCGCTCGACGTCGCGGATGAGCAAGCCGGTCTTCACGACGTCCGAAGCGGATCGTCAGATCGAGGCGATCGACGCGTGGTGGCGCGCGAACCGGGACAAGGCTCCTGATCTCTTCGAGGAGGAACTGGCGCTCGCGTTTCGGTTGTTGGCGGATGCGCCGGGCGTAGGGAAGCGCTATCCCCACTCCGCAGGCGGCGTTCGCCGTGTGCTTTTGCGATCTACCCGAAACCACGTGTATTACGTCGAGCAGGAAGATCGCGTCCTCGTGGTCGCCGTGTGGGGCGCGGTGAAGGGCGCCGGACCGGACCTCGGCGGGCTCTGACCGACGCCCGTTCGAGTCCTGTCGTTCCAGCGCACGAGCGTTCAGCGGCGAGTTGCAACGGCTGGTATCACGAGACGCGGGGTGTAGGGTCGTTGCAGAGATCTTCGATCTCACCGAGATCACCCAATTGCAACCTGCCGGTGCCCCCGCAGCCCGGGCACGCCGGATCAGGTATGCGACCACGCCGAAAACCACGATTCCACGCAAGGTAGCGCGGGTCGTCCCCTGTCGCCATGTGTGGATTTTCGGTCCGCGGACCGCCTCTCGTCGCGCAGCGAAAGCCGGCGTCTTCCACAGCGAAGTCGTCTTCGTCCGTCATCAGGCCTACTGCCGCGGCGTCCAACGATCAGGCGTTCAGCGGCGGGAGCATCGAGCGTAGCTCGATGAGCCCGTCCGCTGCAACGGCGTGTTGGACGGGCCCCCGGATTCACTCGGATGCGGCCAGCGCTTCCAGCAGCGCTGCACCGACTTCGTCATCTGGTGCACCGGCCGCGAGGACACGATCCGGGATGCCGAGCGGGACGAACTGCTTCGCCGAAACCTGCCGGTAGTGCCCGAAACTGATCGAGCCGTCCGGCTCCTCCACGATCCCGCAGTACCGAGCACCGCTCATGAGCGCGCGCCACGACTTCAGTCCGGTTGCCTTCAAGAAGTCTTGTCCGACTCCTGCCCAGCGCTGGGGGTGCGGAACGCCGTCGCGATACTCGGCAAGCACGGCGCGCACTGCTCTGCCGAGTTCCTCCGGTGGTGCGTCGCACGCGATCCGGATCGCGGGCGGTCGCGGTATCAGGACCCCCTCATCCGTGCGAGCGTGGGCACCCAGGATCACGAAGCCTGCCTTCTCGTAGGCCTGCGCGTCTCTCCGAGATGGAGCGACTTGCCTCCTGTCGAGAATACGGTGCGCGATCTTGCGGAACAGATCGATCACTCACTCGCTCCGTCCAACTATAATTCGACCGACCTGCGTTTGCACGCTTCCCCCGTGCTACGCAGATCTGGATAACCCGGGCGAAACCCACACGAGCAGCACGAACGACGCCGCACCACGACAGGCGAATCGTGCGACGAAGCGGTACTCGTCGACCCGCACGACGCAGGGTGGCCGTCGTGCCGCGTTCCCGCCGCGAAGTGCCGCCGACTCACCTTGCTTCCCCGCTCACCCCCCCGTCCCCGTCGCACCCGAGCTCCCGCCGTCACTCCCGCTCCCCTCCCCGGCTTCCCCGAACACCGCCAGCTGGAACGAAAACCCTCCCACGATCACCCCATCGTTCTGCTCCACCACCCCTCCGATCGTCCCGCCCTCCGGACCGAAGTCGAACCGGTTCGTCGCGCTCACGCGCACCGTCTCGCCCGGCATCGTCGCCACCGACAGACCCAGCGTCGCCGGCACCATCTCGAGCGACGCTTCCGCGTCCACGCGGCGCCCGTAGTTCTCGCCCGCCGGGCCGAACAGCTGCTGCAGCTCGCCGGACCACGCGACGTCCAGCGCTCCGTCGGTCGTCTGCAAGCCCACGACGACGTCCATCACCACGCGATCGGGGCAGCTCGCGCTCACCTCGGTGTTCGGGTTCGGTTCCATGTCCCGCAGCACGATCTCGCCTCCGTCGAACGCGAGCGTCACTGCGAGCTCCGTCGTCGTTCCATCGAACGCCGTCGTGACCTCGCGTTCCTCGATCCCGCTGCGTTCCCACCGCAGCGGATACGTCCGTGGACCCGCGACGCCGTCGAGCAGCGCCTGCGGTGTGCCGCCGTCGGGCAGCATGCCCTGCAGGTCGAGGTCCGACTCCTGCACCGCCACGCAGTTGCCCGACGATTCCGGCGTTCCCGACTCGGCGCTCTCCGGATCGCCATTGCCGTCGCTGCACGCAGCGACGGACACGGACAGCCCGACAGCGAGGCATCCTGCACGCACGACGGACATCGTCGCAGAAAATCCGGCGGCGGCCATCACCGACGTGCGGCGTCGTCGCGAGGCGCGACGAGACGACGGTCGGGAACTTTCCGCCCTCGGGCGCGTCGAACCCAGCCGTGGTGCGAGGACTGCTCGGGCTCGGCTTCGCGATTGCCGTCTTCGCGTGGAGCCCCACGACCGAGGCATGTTCCTGCGCCAGTTGGCGCGACACCGCCGGGCGCGTCGAGTTCTCGGATGCGGTGTTCGTCGGAACCGTGGAGACCATCGACGTCCCGTGGGTGATGCGGCCCTCGGTCGCCGAGGCGTTCCTCGTGTTCCCCCTGTCCACGGCCTACGTGGTGGACCACCAGATCCGCGTCCGCTTCGACGTCGAGCAACGACACAAGGGTGCGTTGGGGCGGCAGGTGTGGGTGAACACCGGGGACTTCCCAGGGTTCGACTGCGAGCGCCCGACGATGTTCTCGAACACAGCGCAGCGCTGGCTCGTGTTCGCCCACGAACGCAGCGACGGGGAGCTGCACGTGGGCACTTGCATGTATCCCATCGGCGAGCGCGACCTCCCCGACGAGTTCGTCACGCGACTCGGCGAGCTCCCCCCACCCTCCGCAGAACCCCATCCGTCCGCCGTCTGGTCCACGTACCGAGGCCGGTCGCCCTGGCGCACCAGCGTCGGACTCGCGGGCGCTGCGGTCGTGCTGCTGTGGGTCCGACGGAAGCGACGCCGAACGCGAGCAGGCTGAACTCCTGCGTTCACGCCCCCCTGTGCGTCCCGCCCCCACGGTCGCAGTTCGCTCCGCCGGCCCCGTCCGACGAACGCCTCTCCACGCACTGCGACCGGCGGCCCTCGATCTCCGGCACGATTCCACCCTGGGTGTCCTCGCCCGAGTCCATCACGCGCGTCGAGGTGCGGGACGAGCCGCGGCCCGGGCTCCGCGTTGCGCCGGCGCGCGTCGGTCGTTACGAGATCGGGCATCGCCTCGGGCAAGGCGGCGCCGGCATCGTCTACAGCGCGCGTGATCCCGAGCTGCAGCGCGACGTCGCCGTCAAGATCATCACCCTGCGCAGCGGTGCGCAGGACGAGGCGGCTCGGCTCGTGCGCGAGGGGCAGGCGCTCGCGCAGCTCTCGCACGAGAACGTCGTGCGGGTGTTCGACGTCGGGTTCCACGATGCGCGCACCGTCTATCTCGTGATGGAGCAGCTCGACGGCGGCGACCTGCGCAAGTGGCTCGCCACGCCGCGCAGCGTCGACGAGATCGTCGCGGCCTGCACGGCCGCCGGGCGCGGACTCGCGGCGGTGCACGCGATCGGCGTCGTGCACCGCGACTTCAAGCCGAGCAACGTGCTGGTCGGCAAGGACGGTCGCATCGCCGTCGGTGACTTCGGGCTGGCGAAGTCGTTCGAGCGCGCCGCGTCGAGCGAGCCGTCCGAGCGCAACTCCGGCGAATCGCTGCGATTCGACGACGACCTCACCGGCACCGGCAGCGTCGTGGGCACGCCGGCATTCATGGCTCCCGAGCAGCACACCGGCGGCGAGGTGGGGCCCGCCGCGGATCAGTTCGCGTTCTGCGTCTCGTTCTGGCTCGCGCTCTTCGGCACCTACCCGTTCGAAGGGCGCTCGCTGCCCGAGCTCGCCGCCAACAAGCTGGCCGGTCGCATCGCCACCGCGCCGCGGCGGTCCGGCGTGCCACGGCAGGTCGTCGCCGTGCTCGCTCGCGGCCTCGCGGCCCAGCCCGAGGCGCGCCATCCCGGCATGGACGCGATGCTGAGCGCGCTCGCCGATGCGTTCTCCGTGCCGCGCCGCCGCACGGGCGGCCTCGCGATCGCGGCCGGTGTCGCGGTGTTGCTCGGCGGCGTCGCGTTCGTCACCGCACGGCCCCAGTGCGAGGATGCGAGCGAGCGGATGGCGGGCGTCTGGGACGCGGCTGTGCGTGCCGACATCGAAGCTGCACTCGATCGTGCACGCACCGAGCTCCGCACCCAGAACGCGCTGCACGGCGTCGTCCCGCGGTTGGACGCATGGGCGGCGTCCTGGATCGACGCGCGCAACCAGGCCTGCGCGATCGCCAGCGCCGGGGGCCGATCCGACAGCGGCACCATGCGCTGCCTCGATCGCCGCGCCGACGCCTTCGCGGACGTCGTCGCGATGATGCGCGAGTCGACGGGTGCGACGGGGATGTACGCCGCCGATCTCGCGGACGCGATCCCGGCGGTGACCGCCTGCGACCGGCCCGATCGCAGCGACGCGTGGGCCGACCACGGCGAACGCCGGGTGGAGATCGACGACGAGCTGCGCCGGCTCGACCAGGCGCGCGCGCTCGCCATCGCGAACCGGCCCGCCGAGGCGCGGTCGATCGCCGAGGCCGTCGAGCAGCGCGCGACCGAGCTCGACTACGCACCGCTGCGCGCGATGTCGGGCACGCTGCTCGCTCGCCTCGACCGCGACATCGGCGAGATGCAAGCCGCCGCCGATCGCCTCCTCGCCTCCATCGCGATCGCCGAGGAGCACGGCCTCGATCGCCTCGTCGCCGACGCCGGCATCGTCCTCATCGCGGTGCTCGCCTACGAGATGCAGCGCCCGGACGAGGCCGAGTTCTGGCGGCGCCGCACCGAGGTCGCCATCACGCGCGCTGGCGGAGATCCGGAGCGTTACTCGGACTTCCAGGCCGCCCTCGCGACGATCCACGGCACGCGGTTCGACATCCCCGCGGCCCGCGACGCGATGGTGCGCGCCGTCGCGTCCGCGCAGTCCGATCGGCAGCGCCAGGGCCATCTCGGCCTGCTGTGCTCGTTCGAGGCGAGTCTCGATCAGCACGAGGCGGCCGCGCAGCACTGCGCCGAGGCCATCGGGCTCGCGAGCGAGCGCGTGGGCATCGACCACCCCGATCTCGCGGGGCTGCTCGGCAACTACGCGAGTGCGCTGATGGTCGCGGGCGAGTACCGCCGCGCGGCCGACGAGCTGCAGCGGGCGGTCGCGATGGTCGAGCGCAGCCACGGGCCCACTCACCGGCAGCTCCCGTCGCTGCTCGCGCTGCTCGCCGACGCACTGCAGGCCGCCGGCGGTGCGGACGAGGAAGCGCTCGCGATCGCTCGGCGCGCGGTGGCACTGACGGCCGAGCAGGTCGGCGAGGACCACCCGCTGTATGCCGACGAGATCGAGGACTACGGTCGTCTGCTCGGGTATGCGGGCCGCCCCGCCGAGGCGATCGCTCCGATCGAGAAGGCCCTGCGGATCCGCGAGGCGAGCTTCGGTCCCGACCACCCCCGGCTCGCGATCACGCTGCACGATCTCGGCGACACGATGCTCGAGGTCGGCCGCGCGAAGGATGCCGTGGCGCAGCTGCGGCGCAGCCATGCACTGCTGGATCGGATGCCGGAATTCGAGATGGACGATGCCGAGGTCCGCTTCTGCCTCGGCCGGGCGCTCTGGGAAGCCGGCGATCGCCGCGAAGCCCTGACGTTGGCCCGCGGCGCGATGCTGGATCTCGCGCGCGGCGGCGAAGCGCAGATCTCCGCCGACGCGTACCTGTGGCTCGCCGAGCACGAGCGCCGTTGATCGCGGGCGGCCCCGGCGTCGTCGCGAAGTGCGACGAGACGCCGGGCCCACGGCGAGCGCGACGCCGTTACTTCTTCGCCTTGGGCGGCGGCACCATCAGCATCGTGATCTCGATGCGGCGGTTCTTGTGCTTGCCCTTCGCGGTCTTGTTCGAGGCTGCCGGGCGCTGATCGGCGTAGCCCGCCGCCACCAGCTGCTTCGCATCCACGCCGCCCTGTTCGATCAGCGTGCGCACCACTGTCGTCGCGCGGGCGGTCGACAGCTCCCAGTTCGTCGGGAACTGCTGCGCGAGCGCGCCGGTGACCGGGTCGTCGTCGGTGTGGCCCGCGACCTGGAATACGCGCTCCGGGTTGGCCTTGATCGTCTCCGCGACACGCTTCATCACCTTCTCGCCGCGCTTGTTCAGCGTCGCGTCCCCGCGATCGAACAGCACGCGGTCCGCCACGCCGACGACGAGCTCGCCGTTGCGCTTGCGAATCGACACGTCGCCACCCTTGATCTCGTCGGCGAGACTGCCCTCGAGCTTCTTCTGCGCCGCATCGAGCTCGGCTTCCTTCGCCGCCACGGTGGCGGCCAGCGTGTCGCGCTCGGTCTCCAGCTCTTTCGCCTTCACGGCGAGCTGGTCGAACGTCGCGCCCTTGCCCTGCAGCTCCTCGAGCTGGGCCTGCGCCGCGGCGAGCTCGGCCTTCGCCGCCTCGGTCTCGGCCGCGCGCGCCTCGAGCTGCTCCGCGCTGCCGCGGTGCTCGGCCGACATCGGCACGTGCACGCCGAACCACACGAAGGCGAGCGCGCCGGCGGCGACGGCGAAGAGCACCCACGGCAGCACGGCGCCGCCGCGGCTCGCTCGCAGCTCGACCATGTCCTGGTCGGTCAACACGCGCCCGCTCGGCTGCATGGGTGCTTGCACGGGGACTGCCGCTGCTGCTGGGCGGCCGGGTTGCGGAAACGGATCGGCAGGTCTGGCGTTGGCCACTGGCGTTGCTCCCAACGTGCAGTGTGAACGAGATCGCGGCCGCGCGGTCGCGTCGCGGTGCGGCGATTTGCGTCATCGCGCTCACCGCAACGACGCGAGCGCGGGGTGGTCGCGGGTGGTCGTGTCGGCCGCTGGGGTTCGATCAGCGGCGATCGAACACCAGCGAGAAGTTGTTCGCCGGCATCGCGATGCGCTCGCGGAACTGCAGCCCAGCCGCATCTGCTCGTTCGATCACGGCCTCGAGATCGCGCACACCCCAGGACGGATCGCGCGATCGCAGATCCTCGTCGAAGCGCGCGTTGCTCTCGGACGTGTGCTCGCCGCCGATGCGGTAGGGCCCGTACATCACGAGCACACCGCCCGCTCGCAGTACCGCACCCACCCCACGCATGAGCCCAAGGCAGCACGCCCACGGCGAGATGTGGATCATGTTCGCGTTGAACACCGCGTCGTACGGGCCCTCGACGGCCCACGGCTCCGCGGTGACGTCGAGCCGCTCGGTCGGCCGCACGTCGGGCAGCGCCTCGTGGGCGCGCCACGCCTCGATGCTGGCGAGCGCCGACGGATTCACGTCGGTCGGCTGCCACACGAGCCCCGGCATGCGGCGAGCGAAGTACACGACATGCTCACCCGTTCCGCTCGCGACCTCGAGCACGGTGCCGACCGGCGGCAGCACGCGCCGCAACACGTCGAGGATCGGATCGCGATTGCGAGCCGTCGCAGGGGCGAATCGTCGCTGGTCGTCCTGCATGTGATCCGAGCATGCCACCTCGCGCCCGCGCGCGCTCGCCCGCACGAGCGACCACGGCGGAGGTGATAACATCGACGCTTGGAGAGTCCACGCATGCGCCACGGCCGAATCCTCGCTCCCACCGCTTCCCTCGCGTTCCTCGGTCTGCTCGCGACCACGAACTGCGCGCGCGACGACGAGGGCGAGTGCTCGATCGACGGCAACAAGGGCTGCGACGACGGCCTCGTCTGCCGCAAGAGTGTCGAGGGCCCCCCGATGTGCTTCTGCTCGACCGACGAGCAGAGCGGCTGCGGCGAGGGCCTGGCCTGCTACGACGTGGAGAACGGCGATCCGGCCTGCTTCTGCTCCGTCGACGAGCAGAGCGGCTGCGACGACGACGCGCTCGCCTGCGAGCTGATCCCCGGCGAGGGGGCCGGCTGCTTCACGCCCGTGACCATGAGCGGCTCCGTGTTCGACCTCGCGAGCTCCGCGGCGATCGAGGGCGCTCGCGTCGTCGCGCGCGATGCCAACAACGCCGCGGTCTCGGGCGTCGCGATCACCGATGCGTCCGGCAACTACACGCTGCAGGTGCCGAATCCCCGCACCGCCGACGGTGCGCTCCTGCCGAGCACCGTCACGCTGCGCGCCGACGCGGCCGGCTTCCTCTCGTTCCCCAAGGCGCCGCGCGTCGCACTGCCGATCGAGACGTCGACGGCAGCCGGCGATCCGCCCAACGTCGACACACCCGCGACGCACATCGGCATGGTCGCGCTGCCGGACACGACCGGGCTCGGCACGATCCGCGGCACCGTGCACGCCGATCGACCGCGCGGCACCGTCGTGGTCGCCGGCGGAGCGGCCGGTGGTGCGGGCGGCGGCGTCACCGGCGTGGCCGACTTCGACGGCACGTACGCGGTGTTCAACGTGCCGGCCGGCAGCGTCGGCGTGAGCGGCTACAAGGTCGGCCAGCAGCTCGACAGCGTCACGGCGGACGTCACCGCCGGCGGCGTGACCGAGGGCGTCGATCTCACGCAGACGGGCGACGCCGTCGCGATCGTGAGCGGCAAGATCGAGGTCGTGAACCCCGGTGCAGGCAACGAGACGACGGTGGTCCTCGTCGTCGACGAGACGTTCGACGACGCGTTCAAGAGCGGCGAGACCCCGCCGGGGCTGCGCGTCGCGGACGTGACCGGCGAGTTCAGCATCCAGGGCGTGCCCGACGGCAACTACGTCGCGCTGGCGGCGTTCGAGAACGACTTCCTCGTGCGCGACCCGGACACGGCGATCGGCGGCACGGCGATCGTGCGGTTCACCGTCGCAGGCGGGAACGTCGCGATCAGCGAGGGCTTCAAGGTCACCGGTGCGCTCGACGTGGTCTCGCCCGACGCCGAGCAGGTCGTCGCCGGCACGCCGACGTTCATCTGGCGCGACGACTCGGGCGAGGACCACTACGAGATCGTCGTGTACGACGTGTTCGGCAACCTGATCTGGGAGAAGCTCGACGTGCCGGGCGTCAGCGGTGATGCCGAGGTGCGCGTGCCGTACGAGGGCCCCGCGCTCATGCCGGGCCTGCTGTACCAGTTCCGCGGCACGTCGATCAAACAGGGCGGCACGCCGCTCGCGCGCACCGAGGATCTCCGCGGCGTCTTCGTGGCCGGATAGCGAGTCAGCCGAAGCGCTCGCGCAGCTGGGCCGCCGCCGCGGTCTCGTTGCGCAGCTTCTCGTAGACCTCGTCGATGTCGACGCGCGCGCCCGATCCGGGCGCGAAGCCGCAGTCCGGATTCAGCGAGATCCGGGCCGGCTCGACGTGCTGCAGCGCCCGCTCGACGCGCGCGACGATCGTCTCGACGCTGTCGATGTGGCCCGGCGTGACGCCGACGCAGCCCAGACCGATCCGCAGATCGGGACGCAGCCGACCGAGCACCGCGACGTCGCCGGCCACGTCGTCGGAGAACTCCATCGTGACCTCGTCGACCGCGAGGCGATTCACCGCGTCGACGATCGGGGCATAGCCGCCCTGGAACCGCGCCTCGCCGCGCACGCGGGCGCCCGCGCGTCGGCACAGGTGCACGCACAGCTGCGGGCGGCGCTCGCCGAGCCCCCGCACGACCTCGTTCACCATGTCGACCGCGAAGTTGGCGGCCGCATCGGCGTCGTCGTACTGCGCGCGCACCTCGGGATCGACGAACAGGCACAGGTGCGGGTCGTCGATCTGGACGATCGATACACCCTCATCGCGCAGCAGCTCGACTTCGCGACGGAGGATCGGCACGCAATCGCGGACGAAATCTTCGCGGGTGGGATAGGCTTTCGCGGAGCGCTCGGGGTCCCACATGCGCTCGCCCAGAAGCGCGGGAGCGGGCAGCGTTGCTTTCACCGCGCGGCTGGTGATCGTC
>Ga0105106_10002478_pt1 | contig 13291 bp, 10 predicted proteins | sample PPLLaktember2015_5_FD_79109 | JGI IMG/M metagenome (GOLD analysis project Ga0105106, IMG submission 79109) | Freshwater sediment microbial communities from Prairie Pothole Lake near Jamestown, North Dakota, USA - PPLs Lake P8 Core (1) Depth... | ecosystem: Environmental > Aquatic > Freshwater >...
ATTTACTTTAAAGCAGTATATGGCAAAGATTGTTTAATTTGTCGAAGGAATTCCGGGTCGGATCATAACCTGACAGGGAAATGATGCTCTTTGCCATTGAGTATGCCAGGTCGGCGGGAGCAAAAGCCGTTGACCTTACATCTAAGCCATCGAGGATTGCTGCTAACCAGCTTTACCGGAAAACAGGGTTTCTTCTCCGTGAAACAAATGTTTACAGGTATCTGTTGAAATGAAATGCTGAAATTTTATTGCCAATCTCTACGACTAACCAAAAACCAGGAAAATGAAAACCGTATCATTTAAAACCGCCGCCAGAGGTTCCAGCTTTTTCCCGGCGCTAATTATGACGAATGCAATTCTTTTAATATGCTCAACGGCTGCCGGTCAGAGCGTTAACGAGCTGAATCTGGAGGATTACAGGCCGGAATCGATATACAGGATACCTGTCACAAATGTAACAAGGGCTAAGTATCCGGCAATCGATATGCATACCCATGACTATGGCCGGAATGATGAAGGGATTGTACGCTGGATAAAGGCGATGGATGCCTGCGGAATTGAGAAGGCAGTTGTCTTCACGGGCGCAACGGGCGCCAGGTTCGATACGCTTGTAAAGATCTACTCAAAATATGGAAACCGCTTTGAATTATGGTGCGGATTTGACTATACCGGATACGATCAGCCCGGTTACGGCCCTGCCGCCGTGAAGGAACTTGAAAGATGCGTAAAGAGCGGAGCAAAGGGTGTCGGTGAGGTGATGTTCAAGGGAAAGGGGATTGCTCCCTCATCAAAGGGAAGATCGATCATGCTTCCCGATGATCCGCGCCTGGACCCTCTTTTTGAAAAATGTGCCGATCTCAGAATTCCTGTAAACCTTCACATATCGGAAGACAAATGGATGTATGAGAAGATGGATTCAACAAACGACGGCCTGATGAATGCGTCATCCTGGGAGGTGAAAATGGAAAATGGCGCCAAAACGCACGAGGAAATGATCGGCAGGCTTGAAAACACTTTAAAGAAACATCCGCGGACCACCTTCATTGCGGCCCATCTTGCCAATTGCTGCGCTGATCTTACTGTGCTCGGAAATTTCTTCGACAGGTACCCGAACCTTTTTGCCGATATCTCGGCACGGTTTGGAGAAATCGCGCCTATCCCAAAATTCGTCCGTGATTTCATAGAGAAGTACCAGGAAAGGATAGTTTATGGCACCGATATGTCTTTTAATGAGAAAATGTACAGGGTAACTTTCAGGATACTGGAAACGGGTGATGAACATTTTTATGAAATTGATATGTTCAATTATCACTGGCCACTATATGGGCTTGCACTGAATGACAAAACTCTAAAGAAGGTTTACAGGGACAATGCAATAAATATAATGAACAGAATCCCTTAAAGCACGGTATATATAATAACACACCTGCTTCTGCCGTTGCATTTCATGGGATGCTAAATATTCGTTTTGTAACAATAATCCCGCAACTTTCGTCATACGCTTACCCGATAAAGCAAGTCAGATTGCATTTATCTTTCGATTCTTGATTTTTACATGTATTTTTAATACCTGAATAGATGGTCCAGGCAGCACAGAAAATCAGCGAAAGGATGAAAACCCGGAAGGATCTGACACTTTGCCAATGCCTCATACCGGGATTTCCGATAAGTCATTTAATAATTAAACCATGACCAAACGAAATACAACCAGGTTACTTGTCTGCATCACCCTGCTATCCCTGACCCTTGCCGGTTGTAAAAGCCGCAGCAGCAGGGAAACAGGGCCAGACAGGAGTGAGCCTCCACAATCTGAAAAAACACCTGTTGAAAATGAACCGGTTCCTGTTCTGGATAAAGTGATTTTTTTTATTGAGAACTCGGGGAGCATGTTCGGATACGTGAACCGTGCAAATGAATTCAAGAATTCACTCGTTGGCCTGGCCTATCTTCCTGAATTTGACAGGGCCGGTAAAAGCTTTTACTTCATTAACGGAACGTCCGATCCTCTAAAGAAATCAAGCATCCAGATAAAGTATGAAGGGAATGATCCTGATGTTTTCAAGAATAAGCTTAATCAGCAATCATTCAATGTCGGGGATGTAAGATTCAGCGACCTCAACAAGATGTTCGAAATTGCGCTCGATTCCGCCATCGGAGATCAGATCTCGGTTCTTGTCTCTGACTGCCTCTATGATGTCGGACAGGAAGCCGATCCGCTGACCGCTCTGAAAATTGAGATCCAGAAAACCCAGCAATCATTCCGGAACCGCCTTGAAAGTGAAAATATCCAAACTCTGATAATAAAGGCAGGCTCACGGTTTGAAGGCCTTTATCACTATGCTTCGAAAAAAGGTTCGAAAAGAATTGAAAATGAAGAGCGGCCGTTTTACATAATATTTTTCGGAAAAACCCGGTTGCTGAACAAGGTGCTTACTGAACAATCGATAGCCAGCAAAGTTGAGGGCCCGTTCGAAACTGCCCGGTTTTTCATGAACGATGACACGGATATACCATATATGATAGTTCCCTCCGTGGGTGTCAGGGGTGAATTCAAACTTGATTATAAGGACAAGTATAAATTAGCAAATGCCAAACCATTAATGAATGAATTCCAGTTTACAATTGCTGCCGACTTTAGTTCGTTGCCGTTTTCAGACAGCTATCTGACGTCAACCGAAAATTACGACTGTCCTTATTCAAACTTTGATGTTCTCAGGGTGGAAAAAATAACAAAAAAGATCCCGGGAGCAGAAGGGACACACCTTATTACCGTTTTTACGGATAAGAATCCCGTCGGAAACCTTGAAATTATCCTGAAAAACGTAACTCCCGGCTGGGTCATGGAAACTGACTCCGACAATGAGGATATAATTGACAACACCCACACTTTCGGTTTTAAGCAACTAATTGATGCCATCGGTGAGGCATACGAGTATGAAAACAGCGGCAAGAATCCTGCAACTTTCAAGATACTAATATCAAAATAGCCTGATTATGAATGAACTATTTGGAACTCTTTATGACACGGTTTTCGGAATATTCGACAATAAATTCTTCCTCATCTTCCAGCACCTCTACGAAAACGGCGGTTACATAAAGCTCGGACTCACATTTGTTCTGATCCCGTTGGTCTGCTGGATCCTGTTCTACTACCTCTGGAAATATCCCTACGGCAAGCTGTGGCATTGGATTATCTGGCTTGTAGTCACGGTACTGATCGTACTTGGAGTAACCTACGGAATTGCCGATGCCGCGATCTTTGGTTCTGACAACCAGGCCTTGAATGAGGCGCTTGCGGATGCAGAAACAGGCTATGAAAATTACGCATCTGCACTGCCTTTCAGGTACGCAATGGCCAACAGTCTGCTCGCGGCCATCTTAAGCTTTATCTACAGCCTGATAATGAAACAGTTCAGCAAAGTGCAAATTCATTTACCCTTTTAAAGCGATAGTCATGTCAAGGAAGTTATATATTTTCGCCATCGGAGGAACCGGATCCAGAGTTCTGAAAGCGTTAACAATGCTCTTTGCCTCAGGGGTAAGGATCGGGAATGATTTTGATATTGTGATCCCTGTCATAATAGATCCTGACACCGGTAACGGCGACCTGAACCGAACAAAGGATATCCTGCGCCTTTACCAGGAAATAAGGAATCAGGTCGATCAGCCCGAGGATTTTTTTGCCCAGGAGATCAGGACAATAAATGAAATATCAGTAAGTACGCCGGTTGTGAACCCGGAATACTTCCAGTTCAAGCTGAAGGACACCGATACCAATACCTTTAATCAATATATCGGATTCGACAGTTTAAGCGAGGATATTGAAGAGAAGGATGATAAAAACTTTGTCAGGCTGCTCTATTCTGCACAAAACCTCCGGTCGAATCTGGATGTCGGATTCAAAGGCAATCCGAACATGGGATCGATAATTCTGAACCAGTTTACCAATTCAGAGGATTTTAAAAAGTTTGGACAGACATTTGGCGACGATGATGCAATTTTCATAGTCAATTCGATTTTTGGAGGGACCGGTGCAGCCGGATTTCCACTGCTGCTGAAGAATTTCAGAGGCAACAGGAACATCCCGAAACATGCTAAAATAAGTGTCGCACCCATAGGCGGTATAACATACCTGCCATATTTCTCCCTCACCAAAAATGAGGAGATCAATGCAGAATCGTTCGAGGAAAAGGCCAAGATCGCCATTGATTACTATAACCGTACGATAATTTCCCTTAATCAGATAAATACGCTCTACTTTATTGGGAACAGGGGAAACACAAACCAGGAAGAATATGCCGTTGGCGGACAGGAGCAAAGGAATAAAGCCCATTTCCTGGAGCTGGCAGGAGCGCTGGCAGTCCTTGATTTCTGCAAAAACATTAATACAATTAGTCAGACAACCCGGATAAAGGAATTTGGCATTGAGCATGACACACTGAATATTTCATTTGCCGACCTGAATATTGAAAATGCCAAACTATTATCCCCTCCCCTGACTAAATTCATGCTATATACCGAATACCTGAACAAAGGATTATCAAGATCATTGGGTACCTCCCGCTGGACAAAAAGCAATATTAAGCTTGCCCGCGGGAACAAGCAATCTCTCCTTGACAGGAATTACTTCAACAGTGCAGAGTACAATACCCAGATCCGGTCGTTTAACAATTATTTTGGGGAATGGATAAAGGAAATGAAGGATAACAAGCCTGTTTTCAGTCCATTTGAGGAGATTACCGCCGACAATGCACTTGAAATTATAAAAGGCCAGACCCCAAAGGGAGATAAAAGCTTCAGGGCGCTTGATATTCAGAACTGTTTGCTTACAGATAATATTTCCATCCGCAATAAGGAGAAAAAGCATACCATGCTGATAAAAATGTTCGGCCGGTCGACGGAGAAAGTGTTAACAAAAAGAAATCTTCTAATCAGGTAAACTCATGGCAAAAGTATTCAGACTTCACGAGGGACAGGATGGAACAGGATGGTTCGTCAGCAGTCCGATATCAAAGAACCAGCTTGTGACAATTAAAACGGAAGGCAAGGACGTGGCAACATCAATACCGAGTCCGTTTGCAAGGATCGATCTGGTTAAATCGGCTTTCCGGTGGGTCGCCGATAACGGAATATCGGGATCTACCGCACAGCACAAACTGGTTTCGGATTCGCTCGATGTAGCCCAGTTGTTCTTCATTTATCCCAAGCATAAGGACAAGATCAGGATAGTATCATGGAATCCCGCTGGCCGCTTTGAACAGCTTGCAAACGACAACAATATAAAACACGCAACATTTTCCGAAACACTGAATGTGTTCTGGAACCAGGACAGTAATGTTTATAATTTCAGCAAGGTAAAGAGGCTTTATTTTCTTCTTAATCATTCAAACCAGGTAATCGGGGGCACTTCACCGGCAACACTTTTCTTTGCGGCTCCCGACGGAAGGATTGCAGCCTCAGGTCTTAATATCACATGCGGCCACGATGTATTGTTCGACGATGAATTTGCCGCTCTTTCAGAAAGGGATGATAAGGCTTTCATCGAATATATGTTTATTCTGTCGAAACAGCCGGGGTTTGCCGACCACTTCCCTGAAGTATACTCATATCTTACCGAAGTATTTAAAAATCTTGATGCTGACCTGAAGGCAAGGATTGCCGGCCAGTCAGCATCTTCCATCCTGGCTTACCCGCCATGTCCCGTACTTGACAATGAAATGAATACGTGCGAGGTATTGGGGATCCCGCTGGGAATCAAAATGGGAGACCCGGATGAAATTGAAAGGGAAAGTGACTTTGTAATCCAATCCGAGCTGCCGGTTACAGGTTTGAAACCATTAGTCCTGCCGCATGACAGGTTTGTCAGCACATGGGCCTATGCAACAAAGGATGTACTCTGGAACCCGAACAATGTGATCCCCTATAAAAACACTGATGAAGCTACAGGTTCAAGGCTTCCCGTACAGGGCGACCGCTATCCGTGGCTTACCGTGGGCAACTTTCTTGAGGACAAGATCATAGAAATGCCCTACACGATCGACAGCAGGAAGTTTGAAACATGCGGGGCAACCAGACACCTGCTGCCGCTGACGCCGGCATTCTTCGGGTTTTTCAGGGCGGAGAACGTATCGAAATATCTCAGGCTGTCAGAACTGGCCGGTGGAGGTATCGAGGCTAAACTCAATATCCCTGTGAGGAGAGGATCGGTCACCCTCAAAAAGACCTATCACCGGGAGGATATCGTCCAGATGGAGATACATCTCGCAATAATACCATTCATACGCACTCAGTCTATTGACCTCGATTATACGCTCGGATTGCAGGATAAAAGATTTGACAGGAAATCGGAACTGCTTGTTGAGTGTTTTGAAAAAGGTAAAAAGGTCGATGTCAGTTCACCCGTTGTCAGGAAACAGGGAGAAGGCAACACAATTAGAAGCACCTATTTCAAAACCAGGTCTTTTGATGCTGTCAGGGCCGGCACTTATTCCAATCCGGGATTTGTCGTCCCTCTGATGCAGGATTGCAAGGCAAGCCAGCAGGTTTCATTTGCAGTTGATTTCGGAACAACAAACACACACATAGAATATAAATATGGAGTGAATGCTGAAAAGGCACTCGACGTCGCATCCGATTTGCCGATGTGGCAGTCGCTTATTGACAGAAAAAAGGGAGAAACAAAGGATATAGCTGACGACAACAACTTTGAACGTGAGATATTCCCCTACCAGTTTGGCAACGGCACCACATATAAATTCCCGTTCAGGACAGCGCTGACATATAACCAGTCAATAAATTTCAACGAACACATTGATGTATTCACCCATACAAACAATTTCTTTCTCTTTGAAAAACTTTTCTATTCAACCTACCTGCAATTGCAGACCAAGCTGAAATGGAGCAATTATTCAAAGCTTGAAGACAAAATACTGGTCGAAAGCTACATCGAGTGCCTGATATACATGGTTTTGTATAAGACTCTCCTTGTAAACGGAGATCCGAAAAAAACGAAAATAACCTGGTTTTACCCCGTGAGTATGGACGCCTTCGAACAGGGAATATTCTTTGATGTCTGGCAGAATGCTTATAAGAAGATCTTCAGATCGGAAAACAAGGACAACATTAATGCAGTACCTGAAAGTGTTGCCCCCTATCTTCACTACCGCACTGCATATCCGGGATTAAGCCTTTCGGTTGATATCGGGGGAGGGTCATCAGATATTGCTGTTTTCAAGAATGCCAGCAATTCGCCCGAATTTATTTCTTCGTTCAAGTTTGCCGGCAATGCAATTTTTGGCGACGGCTTCCCTTATGGAGCATTTGCGAATTCCTCCGATAATAATGGTTTTGTAAAAGCCTACAGTAAAAGCATTGAAAGCACTCTGCAAAAGGGTTCCCAACGGGAGCAGATCCTTCTGGATATCCTTGAAAGCAGAAAAGATTCTGCAGATTTCAGCAGCTTTCTATTCTCACTCGAAAATGAGAAAGACATAAAATTCAACTACACTGATTATCTGAAACAGGACAGGAAACTAAAATTACCGATTTTGATTTTTTACGGGGCGATAATTTATTATTCGGCAAATCTTCTCCTGAAACAGGGAACCACTGAAATTCCAAAGAACATACTGTTCAGCGGGACTGCTTCAAAAACAATTAAGATCATTGATACCCAGGCCGGAAATCCAAATATCGCCAACCTTTTCAAATTTTTCTTTAAGCAGATCATGGGTTTGGAAAGCGGACATTTAAATATTGCACTGTCAGAAAATCCGAAGGAGATAACATGCAAAGGGGTATTAAGCGCCAACCTGGAAGGCGATCTGATTGATTCTCCTGTTGTTTTCTGGATTGGAGGAAGTGAAAATTCCGTGTGGAGCAAAGCCCTTAACAAGACAACGGATATCGCCATCACGCCCTACTACCGCGACCTGGAAGCCGCAGATAATAAAACTCTCATTGAAAATTCTGTAAATAAATTCTTTACGCTGCTTGATGACTATTTTAAGGGAGTTAACCTGGAAGGGAATTTCGGGATCGACAATGCAGCTTACCTTAAGTTCAGGCAAATGCGTTCGTTGAATATCAAGGATTTCCTGGAACAGGGACTGAAAGCATTTTATAAATCTCCCGAAAAACACATTGAAGAGACCCTGTTCTTTTATCCGCTGATAGGAATCCTGAACAAGCTGGCATTTGAACTTGCAAATATGGATAGTCAATGAAAGGCCTGTCGAAATATTTCATTATCCTGACACTCCTGGTTGCGGCTCCAAATGAGCTTTTCTGCCAGCCAGACCTGAAGGATTCGACAGAAGCTTACAATTACTGGGTACAAAGGGGTGTAACGGAGATAATTTATTCAATGATGGAAGATTTCCCGAAAAGGCTCACGGATGCGGAACTGGCAGGCAAAGAACTATACTTTGAAAAGTTTATAGACGGTATTGACAAAAGGAGCATTTCAGGAATTGTGAAGACATTCGGTGAGATTGAGGAATTCCTGAACGGTAATTCGTACGGGAATACCGCAAGGAATATTTTCCTTCCGTTAAAAACCGCTTTTGAACAGCGGAAACCGTTTGATGATCAGTTTTTTACTCTAATAAGCAAATATGAAAGTTCCGTAAACTTTGACAGGAAGAAAACTGAACTGCTTGACGGCTACAAAAGATCATTGGAGGATCTGGCCCGGGTTGTGCAAAGAGTAGCAGAACCAGGTACTATCCAGGCAGTTGCTCCTTTTGAACCACCTGAAGAAAAGTCAGTTTCCGTTTGGGTGTGGATTGTTGCCGGATTTTTAGCCGGACTTGCCGGAGGCGCTGCTCTAATTTATTACTATTCAAGGTCAAGGATATATTCGATCCTTAAAATTGAGAAGAAAAAATACCTCAGTGATCTGAAAAAGGATCAGGGCCAGGATATTATCTCTCGGAAATACTTCAGCTATGTAGGATTGGTTGCGCTTTTAAAAGACAGCAAAGACAGGAAGGCGGAAGCCCTGGAGAAGAGAAGGGAGGAATTGGTCAGACTGGAAGATCAGAATGAGATTTTAAGAAACGAAACAGCGCAGAAGGATAAGATCATCGCAAGTCTGAAATCAGCTGCGGAGTACCGGGCGTCCGACAGGGCGCATTCAGAAGGGCAGCCGGGCAAGTCGTTCGGAATACCAGTTAACAAAATGGAGATCTATTTTACAATCCCGGAAAGTGACGGAAGCTTCAAAACTTCAAATGCCAGGGATGGTCAGGATGCCGGTTGCTTCTACAAAATCGAGCCTGACAGGAGTGGTCAGAAGGGAAGGCTTTCATTTATCTCAGGTGAATATGATCTGAGAGCCCTTGATAATATTGATTATTATTTAAATCCTGTTTGTGAGATTCAAAACATCGCTGACAGGACCTTCGCCCGCAAGATTTTAATGACCGATACAGGCTCTGTGATAAAGAGAGGTGACTATTGGAAAATAGAGGATAACAATAAGATAAAAATTAAACTAGTTTCATAATGTCAGGTTATCAACCGGGAATTGATTCCACAATCGTTGTCCCGGCAATCGACCAGGGATTCAGCATTTGGTTTACCATTGAGATCCTGGTGATTGCCGGTGTCATTATTTATCAGTTTTATATTTCGCGGAGGATATATAATAACATCAGGGAGTTAAAAGATATCTTCAGTGATCGCTTAAGCGTCATTAGCGGTTATATTGAAAAATCAAACCTGAATAAAAAAGAGAAGACAACCGACGACATTGTATTTATTGATCCGGAAAAGGCAAATGCCTCCGCCGGGTTGTTCTCTGACAGGAACATGGTAAAAATATCAATAACGAAGACTTATGGAATCGGTATCATTCAAAGGATCAGGGAGGCCATTAATCTATATCTTCTGAATAATTACGGGGCTGCCGTAAATTTTTCAATAATTAAGGACATTATTGACCGGGAAGTTGATATCAAGGATGAAGAAATATCAAATTCGATACCCACTCCATTGTATTTCGGACTGGCGGCAACAATGATCGGAATAATATTTGGTCTCTTTTCAATGCCTGAGTCGACTGGCCAGCATTTCAGCGAAGGAATCGATGCCCTCATCAACGGAGTAAAGCTTGCAATGTTCGGAAGTCTGACCGGGCTTGCCTGCACAACTATCCTGTCGTCCGTTTTCTATAAAAATGCCAAGAAGAAGATCTCTGGCGACAGGAATGAACAGATCTCATACCTGCAGGCAACGTTATTGCCCGAGCTTGTAAAAGCTGAAGATACAGGTGTATCGGGGCTGAAGGCAAGCCTTGACAGGTTTGCCAGGGTGGCAACAGATATATCTGATAATGTACTTGTTGCTGCAAGAAAAACCGGGGAGAACATTCTTTTGCAGCAGGAAGTTGTTGAAAAAGTGGCAAACCTGGATGTCCTGAAAATTTCAAAAACAAACCTTGAGTTATTCAATCGCCTTGAGAGCAACATGATCTCTTTCAATAAATTTTCCGAATATGTGGCATTGATGAGCCGGATTTCGGATAACCTGAAAGATTTTGCATCGCGCACCTCGAATATTGACAGTGTTGTTCAACAAATTGACTCATCGCTTCAGGAAAACAAAAGACTGTCGCAGTTCCTTACATTGCATTTTGAAAAAATTGAAATGGCAGGACTTGCCTCTCTGAAAGCAGTCGATATCTCCGATTCCCACTTTAAGGAAGCAATTGAAAAGCTGAAGGAGGAAACTGAAAATACCCTTAATCAGGCTTTCAGGGCTGTCAATGAATCTGCATCGCATTTCTCGGAAGCGATAGAAAAGCTGAAGGAAGAGGTCGATAAACGGATCTCGCGCCTGAACCAGGAGGCGGCTGATAACGAATCCAGAATAACAGACATCTACAATGAAATAGGTGCAAAATTGACGGCTGTTACCTCACAGCATATCAGCCAGCTTCAGGCAGCCTATTCAAATGCGCTCCCACAGTTCGATCAGCTGAACAATCTCCAGATACTTCCGAAAATTCAGGAACAGGTTTCCGATAGTTTCTCGCGGCTGCGGAATGATTCAGATACCAATAATTTACGGCTGGTTGAAGCTGTGAACCAACTGAATACTACGATGACAGGGGTGAGAGAAAATTTAACCAGTCTGACTGCCCAAACAAAGTCGCGTACCGCAAGACCAGGGAAACCAAAAACTGGCTTTCTGGGGAGGCTCCGAAATCCATTTTCATTCTTCAGAAGAAAGAGTAACTCTGGCCGGCCATGAGGAAAAACAACTTCTTTTGGGTCGGCTACTCTGATTTAATGACAAGTATGTTCTTCATTATGCTTGTACTGTTCGTCCTGGCTATCGGTTATTTACAGGTTAAAATTTCAGAAAACGAGAAGCTTATTGAAGAACTTAAGTTAAGGGAGCTGGGTTTGATCCAGGAAACTGAAAGGCTTCAGAAACTCCTGAACCTTGAGGAGCAGTTCAAACCTCTTATCAACGACAGCAGCTTTTACTACCTGCCCGATTGCAAGAAATTTATAGTCAGAGATTTAATGGGCATTGAAATCTTTAACCCCGACCAGGTGGTAATCAGACGGGCATATATTGCACGTACAATTTCTGCAGGTAAAAAGATCGATGCGTTTTTGGGGGAGCTGAGTGCTCAAAACAAGGGGTTTTCGTACCTGCTTGTAATTGAAGGAAACATGGCAAATGATCATGATGATCCCAAACCGGTTGACAGACCTGATTTCTACACAAAGAGTTACGCACGGGCCCTTGCAGTTTATAGGCTCTGGCTGAACAATGGGATCAACTTCAGGCAACACAATGTCGAGGTTATGATATGCGGAAGCGGACTGAACGGCTTGTGCCGTGATCCGGTTGAAGAGAATAACAAGAGATTTTCAATCCAGATTATCCCGAAAGTCTCAAAATGAAGGTTTTTACTGCCTGATCACTTTATAAGATCTTGGTTTCTGATTACCGATCCGTAAAATGTACATCCCCGACGCCAGACCCGAGACATTTATTACCGATGTATCAGTCGTCAGCCTGCCGGTCATCACAATCTGACCCGAAAGGTCTATCAGTGCATAGTCCTCCGGCAACAGGCCGGGAAGACTTCTTACGGTAAGATAATCATTCGCCGGAACCGGCGATATTATATAATTGTTCTGGTCATCAGGAAGCGGAAAGGAAATGTCGAGGAAGCTGCCGAGGAACTGGCTCAGATCGAGGACATGAATTTGCTGCCCTACATTAATCAGTGGCTTGAATGAAAAGTGCTCGTTTGTAATATAGAATTTGACGTTACCGGAAGCTGCAATCCCTTCTACCTGGTAATACGGAAGCAGGATGTCTATTTTTCTCTTGTTCCCGCCGAAAAAATCCGGAGCAGAAAAATCATATAGCAGATACAGGAACGGTTCGAGCCTGCCGGTATAGCCGGTTAAGGCCAGAATTCCTTTCTGCTCAAGATAAAGAGCCCCTGTAATCAGTCCGTTTATATCAAAAGAGGCCCTGAGTTTTGCGACGTGATCCCCGGGATTTTTTGAAAGGGAATAGACGCTGGTCCCTTCACTAGCCCACTGTTTTGTAAAAAGGTAAATAGAATCGGCGGATACAATGAAAGCTTCACAGTCATAATCATTATCATTGGCTGCTGGAGTAAAATCTGTCTGGTCGGAATACACGAAACTGATCGAATCAATCACCGGGGAACCACCGGTCAGCGAATTCTTTGAGATCTTCAGAATTTTTAAGTCTTTCCGGTTGCCGGAATTGTTTCCAAAGTCGCCGATATAGATGTACCCTTCATCCTGGGAGATCTCTTCCCAATCATTGTTTTTAACCCCGCTTAAGGGATATGATTGAATTATGTTGCCTCTCAGTGTATCAAGGCAGTAGATATTGGTATCCAGATTGTCGTTGTGTGTCCAGATATAATTATTCCAGCAGATAAGTCCGGATGTCTCTGTCAGAGTCTCCGCCAGTGGCAGACTGGCGACGGGTGCAATGCTGGCAGCATTGTAAATACAGCTTCCGTTGTTGACGGTTGCCGCCTGATCATAGTTAGCCGCGAGCCTGTCGGTGCAGCCGTAAATCTGCGCTGCTGACCGGATTCCGGGCTGGAGAACGAAAAGTATAATAAAAATATAACGAATCTTCATCCGCTGGATACCACTTTGTTTTGGAACCACTTTTACCGGATTTTCATTTGTATGATCCGGAATCATCCTTAAATGGACCTCCGGTAAAGGTAAGAATTATAAATCATACATGAAATTTCCGCCTCCCGTCCCCTATA
>Ga0105106_10002479_pt1 | contig 13289 bp, 17 predicted proteins | sample PPLLaktember2015_5_FD_79109 | JGI IMG/M metagenome (GOLD analysis project Ga0105106, IMG submission 79109) | Freshwater sediment microbial communities from Prairie Pothole Lake near Jamestown, North Dakota, USA - PPLs Lake P8 Core (1) Depth... | ecosystem: Environmental > Aquatic > Freshwater >...
GAGACTGCCGCTGCTGGCGCAAATCCCCAGTTCCTCGAAATCGAGAAGAGACTCGACAAGGTCGAAAAGAAGATCGAGTTTGTCGATGCTGAGGTTGCCCAGCGTGTTGGGAGAAAAATCGGACGAGATATCGGTATACTGTACGGCTTAGTCGCAGGATTGACTGTATTTGTGATACTGCTGTTTTTGTTCCAGAAATTGATGACTATGGTGTAATGGAGGTGTAAAAGAAATGTTCAAATTTGAAAAAGAACAGAGTGTCTGGGACTTCAACGGCACTAAACTTGGTGGACAGCCCGGCGAGTACCCTACCGTATTGGCCGCCTCGATCTTCTACAACAAGCACGAGATCGTGCTCGATGACAAGACGGGAAAGATCGACAAACCGAAGGCAGAGGCCTTGTGGAACCGCTGTCAGGTACTCTCTGACGCAACCGGTATTCCGCATTTTATCCAGATCCTTGCTGAATTCCCGGAAGCATTCGAGAGTTATATCAGCTGGTTTGACAGTATAGACAACAAGACCGCTTTCCTGATGGACTCATCAGTACCCAAGGCGCTGGCACATGCATGCAAGTATGTGACCGATGTCGGGCTTGCACACCGTGCAATTTACAACTCAATCAACGGCTCAATCGCGCAGGAGAACATCGACGCTCTGAAGAACAGCGATGTGGACGCAGCTATTGTACTGGCTTTCAACCCCGCCGACCCGACAGTTCCCGGCAGGGAAAAAGTGCTGGTTCAGGGGGGTGTCGCGGGACAAACAAAGGGAATGCTGGAGATTGCAGAAGAGTGCGGTATCAAACGCCCGATTCTCGACACCGCAGCAACCCCGCTTGGTCTCGGTTCAGGAAGTGCATATCGTGAGATCCTTGCCTGCAAAGCTATCCATGGTTACCCGACTGGTGGCGCATACCACAACATGACCGTTGCCTGGACATGGCTCCGCCGCTGGAAGGGGACGAGCAAAACCCCCTCATTACTGGCAGCAGGTTACAAAGACAAGCCTCTCCTCCTCGAGCAAATGACACACCATTATCTTGGCGGTATAGAGGGGATCAAGCAGGCGGCATGGTCAGCACCCGATATCGGCTGCAACATGATCGCCAGTACGCTCGGTGCAGACCTTATCATGTACGGTCCTATTGAAAATGTAGAAGCAATGATCACCGCACAGGCCTACACGGATATCACAGTACTCGAAGCAATGCGACCCCTTGGTATCGATGTGAAGGCAGATAACCACCCAATCTTCAAACTCATCTAATTTTTTTTGAATTTTCAGATGCTGCGAATAATCTCACCGGCTAAGAAATCTCCAGGTTTCTTTGTATACCAATCGATGAAAAGCAAAGCGGGATTATTCATCTGCGTTAATTTGTCTGAAATGGAAATCTTTTTTCTGATTTCACCTGCATCTGATTTTCAGGGTTTGGTCTGCTGAAGAGACCTGGGGTGATGGATATCCATAGAGAATGTAAAAATGATCTACCTCACATTTTTTATAAGGAAACATGTTTGAAGAGGAAGGAAAATCACCAATCACCTCTCTCTACTTTGATACAGGAGCTGGAACTCCTCCATACCCCGCCATTACACTACCGGAACATCCATCCTGGGTCCGGAAAATGACCTGACCGGGAGCACGTATCGAATACTGGAAGTAATTTCTGGGTTTTTTATGAAATAAACTGCCGGCGAGTTTATACAAAAGGTAGCATACCTCAACACTATCGCCTCAGGGTACCCAACGTGGCAGACGTACAATGATTACCCGTACCATTGGAACCTGTGGAGTAATGCAGTACGTTCCTGAAATACCATGGTATCCAGAAAAAGGAAAAAAGCTACCCTGGTATGTTACAATTTTTTAAAAAAGAGAAAGGATGAGGATTTTTTCTTATTCATACAGGGGGGAGAAACCCTGCTTGAGGACATTCCCATACCGTAAAACGATTTTTGGATCGGTTGCACAGACGGGACAGACATAATCTTCAGGAAGATCCTCAAATTTCGTCCCGGGTTTGATACCACGATGGGGTTCCCCGCGTTTTTCATCATAGATGTAATCGCACATGGAACAGATATAGCGTGTCGGCCGCCACTCGTCAAAGCCCCACTTACCGACCTTACCTTTTCCCTGAAATCCACAGACCGGGCAGAGATAGGTATCGGGAAGATCCTCAAAGGGGGTCCCCGCGGGTATTCCATTATGCGGCTCCCCGCGAAGTGGGGAATAGATATACCCGCAGACCCTGCATTTGTATCTCATAAGAGTGCCACCTTCCTTTTTGGATGCTGCACTCTTTTTTATTGGCGCTGCAGGTTTTTTTGCTGCTGCTTTCTTTTTCGCCGCAACCGGTTTTTTAGTCACTTTCGCACCGGCTTTTTTGGATGTTGTTGCTGCTTTTGCCATAAGAAATTCATACCTTCCTTCGCCCTTCATCAACACCTTTTTTTTGAAGAGCCAGCTATAGGTGTAAATGGAAACTACCGGCTATTATAAATTTTGTTTAATGCAAGTATGAAAGGAAGAGACATGGCAGAGACCGGGGCTTACAAACGCTCACTGGGATTGTTTGAACTCGTCGCCCTTGGGGTGGGAGGGACCATAGGTTCCGGGATCTTTGTTGTTCCGGGAGTGGCCGCGAAACTCAGCGGCCCGTGGTCGCTCCTCGCATGGCTGATTGTTGCCGTGTCTGCATCCTGTGTTCTTCTTTCCCTTGCATATGTTTCGTTCCGGTTTACGTCATCCAATGGTTTTTATTCACTTTTCTCATCGGTATTCGGCACACGACCTGCTGTACTGCTTATCATACTGTATTTCATTTCTTCCGTGTTCGGCATCTCGACCATTGCCGCCGGGATAGGTCAGTACATTGCGTATTTTGGCATTTCAAACGTGCTGCTCATCGAGATCGCTGTTATTGGTGCATTCTGCTGGCTTAACATCAGTGGTATCTCTCTGTCGGGAATGACGGAAAATATCCTCACCACGCTTAAGATTATTCCCCTGGTTATCCTCTCTTTCCTCCTTATTCCTTTTATAAAAGTGGATAATTTTGTCCCTCAGACTCCGGTCACCGTCACAGGTTTCCTGGCCACGATCATTATTGTCTACTGGCCGTTTACCGGTTTTGAGATCAGCGCCATCCCGGTTGAAGAGACACGGGATCCAAAGCTCATCCGGCGATCGCTGATCCTGGTCATGGGAATTGTAGTGTCGGTGTATCTTCTCCTCAATGTTGCCCTTATCGGCAGCGTTGGTGCAGAAGCCCTTGCTGCATCACCCGCTCCTCTGGCCACCGCAGCTGCGATAGTCTTTGACCGTTCAGGTACCCTTGTCGCAATAATCGGGATTGTGGCAATGCTTTCAGCAATTAACGCCTATATAATCGGTACTTCACGGATACTCCATTCCCTGTCTGCCCAATTTTCTGTTCCTAAAATCCGGGATTTAGATCTTCAGGGCACTCCAGTTTATGCCCTTATCACCGGTTGCACAATCAGCGCAGTACTCCTGCTCTTTTCCAACCATTTTGCCCAGCTCGCGACAATTTCCGTGATCACCACGCTTATCCCGTACATCTTTTTCTGTCTTGCCTCATGGGTGCTGGTGACCGATACCAAAGCCCGTCTGGTTTCTGCAGCTGGAGCGATCTCGACTGCTGCTATCCTCATCATTTACTTTATCGTTTAGTGATTGTACCGTGGGGGTGAAGGAAATCCACGACCCGCGATCCCGCAATTTTATCCGCAATCAGAGCCTATATCTTAAATCAGACTATGCAGGACATACTTTCCGATATTATCTATGCGTTTGCTGCCCTGTTCATCATCCTTGACCCGCTCCTGTCCGTGCCCATATTTGCTGCCATGACCAAAGGCCAGACCCCGGCAGAAATCCATAAACAGGCATTCATCGCCGTCGCCGTTGCGGGGGGACTGATGTACCTCTTCCTTATTTTCAACAAGATGATCTTTGATATCCTTGGGCTCACCATGGCCAGCTTCCAGATTGCAGGGGGGATTCTTCTCTTCCTTCTGGGTATTCAGGAAGCACTCGGTATTGAAATCGGGCATTGTAAAGAGCATTCAACATCAGCTGCGGGTGTGGTCATCGGAACACCACTTCTCTGCGGGCCGGGGGCCATCACCACGGTAATGCTTCTTTCAAATGATTATGGATTCCTTATCCCGTTCATTGCCATCACTCTTTCCCTCATTGCCACATGGATTGTTCTCTACTATTCGGAGAACATCCAGCGTGTCTTAGGCGAGGTTGTAACTGATATCATGGGAAAAGTCCTCGGTATGCTGGTTGCTGCTATCGCGGTGAATATTATTGCCTCAGGTATCATGGCATATCTTGCAGTGGTGTAACCGTTTTTTAGCTCTCCTCTGTTTATTTGCGATGAAATTATCCAGTAGATAAAGGAGGAAATCCCTTTTCCTCTTTACCCCCGGCTCACAGGGTGATGATAATGTACCATGAGGATTTACCGTAATGGGGAGGGTGTTCAAAATTGGGGAGGAACCCTGGTGACCATTCAGGTTTTTACCATTTCTTCAGAGTTTTTTTCGCCACTTCACGAATGCAGAAATCAGGAGGGGGATATTCAATCCAAAGATTCCCCATTTGCCAAGAAGCGTTTGCTCCGCCAGATGTGCGGCAATCGGGGTTTCGTATCTCAATTAAAAACCCTGGATTTTTTGGAGTGCGAGACAGGAGAGAGGAGTGGATTCTTCTCCCGGGTGCCAGCAACAGTTTTGGATCATGAATCGCGCTTCAGGGAATAGACTTCAATCATGTGATGGGGATGATAGCGCATTTTTGCCTCACGGAGTCCGGCTATACCCAGATCGCTTTCCCGGTTGAGGAAGGAGTATTTTTTCGACAGAAATGTTGCGGTTTCGGTATTGATCACTTTATAGATCCCTTCACAATCAGGCAGACCCTTTTCGAAATGTACCAACGCAGTATCAGCATTAAGAGGTTCGAAGAGGGACATTGCACCTATTTTTGAAAAGACCCTTATAACCAGTCCCTTAATCGCCAGTTCGTCAAAATGATCTATGGCGTAAAAAACCGCCTCTTTTTCATGGGCAAGGACCTTATCGTTTTCACACCCTTTCCATTCACACCATTCGATCAGGAAGCGTTTTACTTCCTCCCAGTTTTCCTTGTTTATCGGCTCAACCGAACTGGTGCAGTTGCGACGGAACTTGTTTATCTGGCGACGTATTGTCAGGTAATTCTTGCCGGGAAGCTCCGCAAGATCTGCAGAGCGGTACACGTATTCAAAATGATTACGGTCAGGAACCAGGTTTATTCCCGGACAGACTTCCCGCATCCAGCCGGCGGTTTCCGGATCTATCAGCACGATTGGTTCATTGTCACTGGTATCTGATGCCAGCCGTAGCAACGATCGGAGAAGCGCGGGATCCCGTGGACCGATCGGGGGACGGAACCGGGTGACATCATCAATGGTGCTTGCAATGATGAGATTTTTTTGCACATAGGAATACTGATAATGTGCGTAATGATTCCAGCAGACCATATTCGTGAATGTATTATCACTGTGTGTCTGCGGATAGAGTGCATAGTGCCGCTCGAAAAAATCCCGATCTGCAAGAGTAACAGGTTTAAAATTTTCCTGAGTAAGCATCATGTTTCACTCCGGAATTTCAGCGGGACGTGTCCTTTCATGGGGTGAAATCCGAAGGGCAGGTAAAATTTTTCAGTTCCAGGTTCTGCAATAAGACCGATCCAGGAAATTCCCCGTTCAACACATTTTTTCACCAATGTTGAAACGATCCGGGTTCCGATTCCGGTTTTCCGGTATTCCGGAAGCACAACAAGGTCCTGGATATAGCCGTCGGAAACGCCATCAGAAATTACTCTGCCCATCCCCACAGCATGTCCGGTTTTCCTGTCGACCGCAACGGCAAAGAGGAAACTACCCTGGATCAGACGGGGAATCTCTCCCTGGTCATACTCCTCCTTCCACCACCCGCCGGCACGGTACAGGTCAGCTATCTCCACCTCATCCCACGCATGAACAAGCTGGATGGTGATATCATCTCCCACAGTGATCACGTTCCCTGATACTGGCTAAAGTATTTTTGGTTCCATATCCCGGGCATACACAGAATATGCGATTATGAGAGAGGGTGATATTCTGGTGTGCGGAGAGGATACTATCACTGCGTTTCATGAGAATTGAGGTGCAGGATTGCAGTATCAATAATTGAGCCGAGTCCTTCAACATCCCAGTGCTCGGAGTTCAGGATAACCTGGTAGATTGAGAGATCGTTGATGTCAATATTATAATAACTATGATACCTTCCTGCTTCGCACTCTTCCCGCTCGATGGTGATCCGTTCTGCAGTCTTTTCATCTGCTATCTGATCCCGGAAGACAATCCGTTTTACCCGGCAGCCAATCGGGGCAAAGAGCCAGATCCGGAGGTCTGCATCCTTAACCATCCAGCCGGAAAGCCGGCCTTCGACAATAATATTATCCCGCTGCCCTGCAATCTCTTTCTGCCGGGCATCGATCATTGTATCAAAAGCCGGATTTTCCTGTGCCAGTCGCCCGAACTCTGCCAGGCCCATATTGTGCTCCTGTGCAAGCTGGCGGAATACTTCCCCGGCAGAGATTAATGAAAAACCGTGGCGTTCTGAGAGGTACCGTGAGAGTGAGGTTGTCCCGCTCCCGGGCAGCCCGCTCACGGTGATCCTCATCAAAGACCCCCGATGTTCAGGGATTTTCGTATGACCTGGCTCAAAGTAATAGAGCAGATCATATACCAGATCATCCACGCAGGGATAATCCACAGTACCGGAGCAAGAAGACTCTGGAGCCCGGAATAGGGCAGTACGATTGTACTCGGTACCTCATTAAGCCGGAAGAGCAGCCAGAAAAAGATGGGTACTGTCAGTACCAGGATATACGCCATCGGCTTGAACTGGTTCTGGGACATTTCAAGCTGTTCCTTCATAACCCGGTCTTTTTTTGCATCCATTTTCTTGATTTTTTTCTCATCCTGGGAGAGTTGCGCTTCGCGATACTCGGCCTGGAACTCCTTCATCCTTTCCTGAGTCTCTGTCATCTTCTCGTAATCTATGGTATATTTCTGGATGATGGATGAGTACAATCCCGTAAACGCAGACAGGATCAGAATAAGAATATAAAAGGGAATTTTAAACGAATCGAGCAGGGGTGAAAACACACCATCGATCCCCTGACCGATTCCCACCTTCAGCCACTCGATGCTGTAAGAAAACATCATCAGCATCATAAAGCCTAATGCAATGTAGATACCGTATTTATCCCAAATCTTTCCTAGATCCATGTGTTCACCTGAGCACGGCTGCCATATCCTCTGCAGCCCGTTCGAGAAGGAAATCCGCGTTTATTACAATTTTTACCGTGCAACCGGTAAGCATCGCATATGCAGCCGCAATAGAGCGATTGAACTGCTGGTGCTCAGCTATCGATCGTGCACCCTCTTTGTCCCGGGACCGCGTTTCGTCTGTCAGACGCCGCATGAGGATCTGGTCATCATCCGTTTCAACAAGAACGATACAATCAGGCATAATCTCGCGCAGCACCCAGTCGGGAAGCCCCGCAAGGTATCCTTTCGGGGTCTTTACCGATGCATGCGTATCGATCAGTACGTTACCCGGGACCTGTGCAATCGCCTGTGCAGCACGCTGTTGCAGGCGTTTCTGGACTGCACGGTCCAGCGTGCGCATCTGGTCCCGGTCCTGAACGATTTTGTCGTTCATGGCAACTTCAAACATGAAGGTGCCGAAATTAATGGATTTATACTCGACACCTTCTTCCTTGATTTTTTTTAGCGCCTCGTTGACGACCGTCGTCTTTCCGACGCCCGGTACTCCGGTTATGATGACCTTTTTTCCATCCATCCTGGTCCCTTCCACGTCTTCACTCTTTTCCAAAGAATGTCCGCATGAACGGGTACATCTCCATGATCTGCTGGCTTGCGATCTCCTCATAGAGACGGTACGTTATGCTTACCGTCAGGAGCAGTCCAGTTCCACTTACACCACCGATGACACCAAAGAGGTTTGCAATGACACTGAGCACCCCTATAAAGACACCACCAATGACCGTGACCCGGGGGATATACCTATCAAGGTACTTTTCAAGTACCTGCGGGTTCCTGCGGTAGCCGGGAATGGACATGCCCGACAGCTGGATTTGCCGGGCTACATCTTTTGAATCCAGCCCGGCCGTTTTGATCCAGAAGAGCGCGAAGATCGCACCACCGACCACCATGAATGTGATATCTACTCCAAGACGTAATAGAACCTGCCATGCGGGATGCCCAAGATCGGTAAGCCACCACATCCAGTCAGTTGGACCATTTATCGGATTAAGATAATACATTATACCGTTAATGGGTGTCGCACCAACAAATGTCCCGAGTATGGTTATGCCGATATTGGAGAGGAACATGCCAATCATCTGGATGTTAGCCTGTAATACCCTTACGAGAATCATGGGCAGGACACTGGCGTAGATGAGTTTAACCGGGAAACGTGCCCGTGCACCCCTGACCTGGGCGTGAGCGAGCGGGATCTCGATGCGCGTTGATTCGACATAGACGACGATTAAGAAAATTACTATGGTGGTAATAAAAGCAAGCATATCCCTCCCGAAATAGGTGAGATAACTCGCCCCATCCAGACCAATGGCAACGAGACGGGGGAAAAATCCGACCGGATACTGGTCGGTAACCGCTGCCCACTGAATGAAACCGTTCACTAACGCCTGGGATATGCCGGCGATGATAAAGAGACCGACACCAGAACCGATACCCCATTTTGTTACCACTTCATCCATGAAAAAGATGAGGAGTCCTCCGATACAGATCTGGATGAAGATGAGGAAGGAAACGGCAAAGAGGTTCCCGCCAAAGAACTGCTGGGCGATAACCGGGTCCGGTTGAATGAAACCCCCCACAAGGTTCGGGGCAGCTTCAATAACAATCATGACCATAACGAGGACCTTCTGGAGTCCCATGTACATGACCTGTCCGCGTGTCTCGCTTGTATCAATGCGGAGAATATCTGCTCCTTTCAGCAGCTGGAGCACGATGGATGCTGTAACGATCGGTCCGATACCCAGTTGAACGATTGAACCACTTGAACCTGCAAGAAGTGCACGCCATGCCTGGAATAAATCCTCGGACTGGGGTGCCATGCCAAAAAGCGGTATATTCGTCAGGGCAAAATACAGAATTAATATCGCAACGGTCCAGATCAGTTTGTTCTTGAAATGGACATGTCCCTCAGGACTCCTGACTGCAGGCATCGCAGCGAGCAGGGGTTCCATTCGATCCAGCAGGTTTCCCATTGTTTCACCAAAAATTACGGGTAAGGTCAGACGATTTGCGTCTTTCCACCCATTTTTTCAATCTTTACCTTGGCTGATTCAGAGAATGCCTGCGAGGAGATGTTCAGCTTTTTTGTGACTTTACCGCTGCCCAGCACTTTATTAATGCCCATATCAGCGGTGTTGATCACGATGACATCCCCTTCATTCTTTGCTATACCCTGTGCCAGGAGCGATGGTACTATCTGATCGATAATCCCGATATCCATTACCGTTACGGTAGTGCGGGAACTATTCGAGAAACCATCTTTTCCAAAAACCGGTCCTCCCATGTCCTTATACCACTTGACAAAGTGGTGAGCGTTAATACCGGCGCGTCCCCGGCCACCGCGATTACCTGCACCCCGCCGGTTCTTATGGGTGCCGCCACCGCATGTCCGCGATCCGCGGTACTTTGATCGTTTGTTGGTTGGCATCCTGCTTCACCTCATCTTATAAAGGAGAGTATTGATCTCCTGACCATAATAGCCAAGCGCCCCACCCTGAGGGAAGGTGCGCTTCGTGGTCCTGTATCCTTTTCGCGGCGGGTGAAGGCGCAATACGGGTTTTAATCCCGGAATTTCGCGCAGTTTTGTTTCACCGCTCGCAAGTGCCTGTGCAAACTGGGAGATGCTGCTGTATGTCGAGTTCGATTTGATATACTCATCAGTGAGTGGTGCATCACCAATCACCCTGCCGCGGGTCAGCAGCAGTGTCTCGATGGTGGATGCATCAGCTTCGCCATAGGCAACATAGTCCTTAACTTTGCGGATCATGCCGAGGTTTTCCGGTGTATCGGGCACGAGCACGCAGTGGTTGATGTGATGCAGACGCAGCATCTTGAGTGTGTCCTTGATGTCCCGGCGGGTTTTAACGACGCCACGGACCTGAACAACCGCGAACATTTACTGCGACCTCCCTGTCCTTATCATGTTGGTTTCATTGAGGGCATTGAAGGTAGCTTTCGCAAAGTTGATAGTGGTGCGCGTCTGTCCACGTGCAAAGGTCCATACATCCTTGATCCCTGCGAGCTCAAGCACTTTCTTGCTGATATCCCCGGTAACAAGGCCGATACCCTGGGGTGCGGGTTTAAGAGTGACACGGACGCTGCCTGCAGTTCCCTGGACCTGCATAGGGATCGAATGGGTAGCATCGCATCCGCATTCCCAGCTGCCGCAACCACGCTTCACCTTAATAATATTCATCTTTGCTTTCACGATCGCCTTCTTGATCGCAGTACCTACCTGAACGTCCTTACCCTGACCAAATCCGATATAACCATTCCGGTTGCCAACGATAACAACGGCACGGAACTGCACACGGCGACCTGAGTCGGTCATCCGCTGCATCATGGCGATATCAAGAACTTCATCTTCCAGATCGGGAAGAAACATATCGACGATCTGGGGTTCCTTGATCGGCCTGCCGCTCTCAAGTACCTGGTCAATACTTTTAATCTCTCCCGAGGCGACGAGTTTGCCAAGACCGGTGACCGGGCGCCACTCTTCTCTTTCATAAGCCATTTACACCAGCTCCTTTTTTATGGCGTCTGCCACCTGTTCGACAATCGTAACAATATCACTGGCATTTTTATTATATGCAGCGATATGTGCGCCCCTGGCACGGTCATCAGAGGGGAGTATCTTCTCCCCATGAGGTACATCAAGCCCGGCTTCGACAGCACCTTTAAGCGCAGCAAAGACCCGGGCACCGGGTGTTGCACGGTTGAGCCCGATATCCAGAATCGCCCTGTCATGATCTGCTTTTTTCGCTTTTACGGCAAAGAGCATGCCGGTCAGATAGGCTGCCGGTGTGTTGGATGTCGATCCCTTGTACCCGTAGGATTCCAGCTCGGCAGAATTTGCGGCGATGAGTGTACGGTCGCCATCCATCTCTGCGGTAACAAGCTGGATAATGATATGCCGGTTTGTTTTGCGCACGACCATGCGTGGCGCATCTGCTACGACGAGCCTGGTCCGTTTGTAGTAATCGGTTTTGCCCTCTCTTCGTCTCCTGAAGGGAACAAAATACCGTGATCCTGTTGCCATGTTACTTCATCCTCCCTGCGAGGATCTCCATCTGCGCCTTCATGTGCGCAACGCTCCTGAACTGCCCCCCGGCTGCTTTCCGGTACATTACTCGGTATAAATGCCGGTCAATCGTGCCGGCATCGCGAAGTTCAACGAGCACTTTTCGTATAGCACGGATCTTCTGGACCCAGGCTGTTTTGCTCGGATTGCGGGCGCCTGCCGCACCCTTTCTTTTTCCTGCGCCTTTACAATGCCCGTAAGATCGTTTTGCGATCCGTGCACGGGCCCTGCCGCGGCTTACCCCTTTCTTCTGATGCGCCTTGATTGCGCCATCGGTAATAAGCCCTCGTAAGTCTTCTCGCGAAATTGCATTCTCGATATCCGAGATGCGGGCCGGGTCAAACCAGACGCGGTTAACACCACATTTTAATAATGCGGCGACGATGCGTTTCTGGCTGGCGACGTCACTCATTCTTCTTCACCTCTGACTCGGTCTTCTTTTTTGCTTTGGGTTTTGGAGCTGCCTTGGGTTTGGCCTCAGCAGAAGCATCCGTCTTTGGCTTGGCAGTTTTCCTGGTTGTTTTTGCAGGAGCATCGTCCTTAATATCTTCCGCCGGTTTTCCTACCGGTTCTGCTTTTGGTTTTGCCGGTTTCTTCTCTTTTGCCGGGGGATTTTTCTCTTCGGCCGGAGCTTTTTTCTCTTCTGCTTCGGGCGTTTTTTTTGCCTTTTTTGTATCTTTCGTTATGGATTCTGCCGGGGCTTTTGACTTTGCAGGTTTCTTTTCTTCTTTCTTCTTTTCTTCCTTAGTTTTCTTGTCCTCGGTCTTTGCCGGTTTCTGGACTTTTTCCTTTTCTGGTCCAGTCTTCACCATATGGGCATTCAGAACTTTGAAACCTGCAGCAAGTGCCTTTTCCTGGAGACCTTGACGCGTGCGCTCACCGATTGCTGCTCCTAAACGAACCGCATGAGTCTTTGGATCGATTCCCTCGAGGTCCCTGACTGAGAAGAGCAACACTTCGAAAAAACCGCTGGGGTGCATTCCACGCACCGCAACCGGGCTTCCGAACCCGGGCTTTGGAAGTGCTCCTTTTGCCTTCTTCTGCTCCCTCTGCTTGTTGTGTTGTCCGCGGGGTTTTCTCCAGGAGTCTGAGAGTTGTTTTTTCTTACCGTATCCGTCACGCTTGAAGGTTGCACCTTTTTCTGTACGGACCCGGATTAGCCGTTTTATTTCAGTGGTCATCTTTCTCAGCCTCTCTGTATAATGTAGATGCCATCCTGGAAGACTCTCGGGTCGCGGTTGCGGATATGGGTTGCATGCTCAATGTTTGCCGCCGAAGTCCCGACCAGTTCGCGGTCGATTCCCGTGAGCACAACTTCATCATTTGCAATCTTTGTTGTGACACCCGGTTCAATCCGTGCGTACCGCGCCTTCTTCTCCCCAAGGAAATTAGCGATCTCAAGCCGGTTTCCCTGAAGTTTCAGCTGGATTGGGAAATGACTGTAGACCATTTTCATATGGTACTCGAACCCTTCACTGACACCACGGCACATGTTTTTGGTATGTGCCTCCAGTGTCCCGACCATTGCTGTTATCTCCTTCCTTTTGGACTCTGTTGAGATGGTAACCTCGTCTCCCTTACAGGTTACGGTTACCTGGGGGAATCGCATATTTCGTGAGAGCTGCCCTTTTGGCCCTGTTATTCGAAGCTGCGAACCATCCAGATGGGCTTTTACGCCCCCGGGAATTTTTACTATTCGGACTGCTGACATGATCTCGCACCTTTTAATACACATACCCGAGCAGTTCTCCGCCGATACCTTCTTTCCTCGCCTCTTCGTGTGATATCAC
>Ga0105106_10002481_pt1 | contig 13289 bp, 15 predicted proteins | sample PPLLaktember2015_5_FD_79109 | JGI IMG/M metagenome (GOLD analysis project Ga0105106, IMG submission 79109) | Freshwater sediment microbial communities from Prairie Pothole Lake near Jamestown, North Dakota, USA - PPLs Lake P8 Core (1) Depth... | ecosystem: Environmental > Aquatic > Freshwater >...
AATGATCCCCGAATGGCACAAAATTGTGACTATTGTGGTTACGATCTGGAAAGGAGGAGAGGGGATCGGTGGCAATCAATCGCGGTTTTGAGCAGCATCTGCAATTCTTGATGAGAAGGGCTGCTTTGCGCGTTGGGGGTAAGCCCGCCTCCAAGGGAAAGGTCCGCATCAACATCCTGCTCGATGCAGAGGTCGTTGCATACTTTAAAGCCCAGGCTGGTGGAAGAGGTTACCAGACACTCATCAATGAAGCACTGAAAGTGAGCATGCTTGACCGGGATCTGGAATCTACCATACGCCGGGTCATACGTGAGGAATTAAGGGCTACGAGTTAATGCATCAGGGTTTCCGCCCCAACATCCTCACTCCGCAGCGCCGATCGGCGGGGGGGCGGGGGGGCGGCTGTGGTGGACTTTGCGGGCCACCATGATGAATCCGGTGTGGGCCACCATGCGGTCGAAGGGGCGGGCACGGAGCTCATCGATCTTCCAGTCCCTTTTCAGCAGTTCGAATGTGTTCACGTTGGCGAAGCCCCAGGCTTTGAGCTCCCGCCACATCCACTGGACCTGGCCCACGTTGGGGCTGAGGCTCACGAGCAGGCCGCCCTGGCAGATCATGCGGCTCACCGAAGCCACAGCGTGCCAGGGCTCCGGAAGGTCCAGGAAGACGCGGTCCACGGGACGGCGGAGGCTGAAATCCTGGATGTCTCCGATGACGAGATCGAAGGCGGGAGGTCTGGCGCCGAAATAGCGGCTGACGTTTTCCAGGGCCTGGGCCGCGAATTCGGGCCGCTTTTCAACGGAGATGAGCCGGCCTCCGTTGCCGACGGCTCTGAGGAGACACAGAGTCAGGGCTCCCGAGCCGACCCCCGATTCCAGAATGGTCTGCCCGGGGTGGACATCGGCGTAGAAGATCATCGCGGCGAGATCCTTGGGATAAATGATCTGGGTCTGCCGCTTCATGTTGAGAATGTAGTCCTCGAGGCTCACCCGAAACAGAAAGAGCTTGGCCCCTGTATTGGTTTCGAGCATGTCGCCTTCCTCTCTCCCGACTACATCCATCAGATGAATGGTGCCCAGGTGGGAGGAGTAGGGGGCATCCTCGATTTTGATGAGCCATTTCTTGCCTTTCTGGGAGGTCAAGAGAACCCATTCGCCAACTGAAAAACCCGCCATCGACTGTGCTTGCTCCTGTTCGACTTCCAAAATGCAATGCCAGCGCCCCTGAAGTGTGTGGCACCATAGGGGAGCGCTTCCGCCTCGTCAACCCGATTCTGGCCGGGCGGTCCAATGGATGCTCGCGGGGGGTGAAGGGATGAGTGAATTTTGAGACGGTTTCTTAGTCGTTGCCAAAACGGCTGTGTGTCTCTATTTTTAAGAGCGAGTGCGCGATGCGGAATATCCTTGAAGTGTGCGTTTCCCCGGCCTCCCATTCTCTCCCTGATGCTCACCGTTGGCGCGCGGTCGCTGGGGAATCGGCCGCCATGCCGTTCGCTGCCTGGTCCGGCGCCGCCTCATGAGGAATAAGGGCGACCCGCCGTGAAGACCACGCTTGAACCGTTTACCGGAAGGAAGACCACGATGAAAATTTCAGTGAGAGCTTGGAGCGTCTTGCTCCTCGTAGGGGGGATCGTTTGCGGGCATGCCGTTGCGGCACTCTCCCAGGAGAAGCCGGAACTGGCGGGATGGGAGCGGAACAGCGCGTACAACAAGCACTACGATGTGAGCGAGTTCGATGATTTCAAGGGAGTGGTGGAGGAGATCGTCGACATCACGCCTCTGTCCGGCATGGCTCCCGGAGTGGGTCTGAAGATCAAGGACCAGGATGGGGACATGGTGGAGGTTCATCTGGGCCCCAAGTCGTTTGTCAAACTGGATGCCATCGGTTTGAAGCCGGGCGACAAGGTCAAGGTGAAGGGAGTCTGGGTGGCCCTGAACGACAAGGACGTCTTCCTGGCCTCCAAGGTCAAGAAGGGGGAGAGCACAGAGCTCAAAGTGCGCAGAACCAAGGATGGCGCCCCATACTGGACGTTCACCCCCGAGGAGCTGGCCAAGGAGAAGGGGGACTGATGCGCCGGTCCGAGTCGCGTGTGGATGGACAGGAGGCCGGGGGCTGGACAGCGATCCTTTGCTCCGTTCTTATGGCACTCTGCCTCATGGGGATCGCTGACGGGGCCACTGCGGCCTCACCCCTCAAGGTGGTGGTCCTCACTGATGCCGCGGGCCTGGGGGACAAGGGATTCAACGATGTCTGCTGGTCGGGGGTGCAGCGCGCTCAGGCCGACTTCGGGCTCGATGCGCATTTCCTGCAATCGCGCGAGCAGGCCGACTATGTCTCCAACATCAGTCTGGCGGCCCGGCACAGCGATGTGATCGTCACCCTCGGATATCTTTTCGAGGATGCTCTGCGTCAGGTCGTTCCATCCTATCCCGACAAGCGTTTCATTCACATCGAGGGCATGTTGCCCGGCGACAATATCGCCTGTTACGACTTCCGGTCGGAGGAAGGCGGGTTTCTGGCCGGCCTGGTGGCGGGGCTTTATTCCAAAACCCGTAAGGTGGCCGTGGTGACCGGAATGGAGATCCCCCCGGTGGAGGCCTATGTGAGCGGCTTTCGGGCCGGGATCAAAACGGCGGAGCTCCACCGGAAGGAGCTCGTCGACGTGATCGTGGTTTCCGCCGGATCTTTCAACGATCCCGTCAAAGGGAAGTCTCTCGCTCAGGCGGCCATCGACCAGGGGGCCGACGTGATCTTCAGGGCGGCGGGAAATACCGGTGTGGGGGTCCTGGAGGCCGTCAAGGGGGCCCCGAACGTGGTGCTCATCGCCGAGGACCTGGACCAGGATGCGGAGATTCCGGGAAGAGTGCTGACCAGCACGCTCAAGCGCATGGACGTGGCGGTCTACGGCGCCCTCCAATCCATCGTGGAGAATCGTTTTCAGGGGGGCCATCACTGGCTGGGTGCGGCCGAGGGAGCCATGGACATCACGGACATGAAGCACAGCCGCCATTTGTTCGACTCAGCGAGCCTCGCCCGCATCCAGAATGGCCGTGAGCTGCTCAAGCAGGGAGCCCTGAAGATTCCCGGTAACGCCGGCGAGGTGAGTGGTTTTGAGCCTCCCCGGCTGGATCCATGAACGACTCTTCCGGATTCATCTCGAATCAGAGGCATGACCGATCCGCATTGGCCAGAGGGTGAGCCGATCATCGAGCTTCGGGGAATCTCCAAGCGTTTCGGAGATCTCTGGGCGAACCGGGATGTGGACCTGAGGGTGCGCCGGGGTGAATGCCACGCCGTGGTGGGGGAGAACGGAGCGGGCAAGTCCACGCTGATGCAGGTGCTCGCCGGCCGGTGGAAGCCGGATGGTGGGGAGATCCGGATCGCGGGGACCGAAGCGACCTTCGGGTCACCCCGTGACGCCGCCCGGGCGGGCATCGGGATGGTGCACCAGCAGTTCCTCATCTTTCCACAGTTGACGGGCCTGGAGAATATCCTCGTCGGGGCTCCTTCCGGCGGGATCCTCTCCCTGGGGCGCACCAGGGCCAGGCGCGACATCCTGCGGTGGTGCCGCATCTTCGGGTTCGACCTTCCCCTCGAGATCCCCGCGTACGATCTCCCTTTCGCCCAGCGCCAGCAGATCGAGCTCCTGAGGGCTCTCCACCGGGGAGCCGAAATCCTCATTCTCGATGAGCCGACGAGCCTGCTCTCGCCTCCCGAAGTTCAGCGCCTCCTGGCCCTGCTTCGATCGCTCAAGGAGCAGGGGCGCACCCTGCTTCTTGTGAGCCACCGGCTGTCCGAGGTTTTCGCCATTGCCGACACCATCACCGTCATGCAAAAGGGGACGCGGATTGTATCGGTCGCGGCGGAGCAAACATCGCCCGCCGAGATGGCTCGACTTATGGTGATGCTCGGGCCGGCAGGCGCAACCGGCTCATCGGGTCGCTCCGAGGGGGCCCTGAGCGATCAGGACCTTTCATCAACGGATGTTCCGCCTCTCGGACGCTCCGGTCCTCCCTATGGTGAAGTGCTGCTCGAGCTCAAAGCCGCCTGCGCGTCCCCGCACGGGAATGAGGCGGCTCTCCGGGACATCGACCTCGAGCTGTGGCCCGGGGAAGTGCTGGGCATCGGCGGCATCGTCGGGAATGGCCAGAGGGTGCTCGCCCGCGTTGTCGGGGACTGGGGGACCTGAGCTCGGGCCGGATCCTGTTCGAGGGTGAGGGGTGGGAAGGCCTGAGGCTTGCTGAGAGGCTTCGGCACGGTCTGCGCTGGCTTCCGGCCAACCTCCTGGAGGAAGGATTCTGCGCCGGGCGGTCGCTATGGGAGAACTATCTTCTGGGGCATCAGCGCCAGCCCCGCTTTCAATCCCGCGGCTGGCTTCGAAGGCGCGCCGTGTGCGAGTGGACGGAGGCTGAGCTCCAGGGCGGCGGGGTGCGGTTCAGAGACGTTCGCCAGTCCGCGGATACCCTGTCGGGGGGGAACGTCCAGAGAATGGGCCTGCTGCGCGCATTGAGCGGTTCGCCGCGGCTGGTCCTCCTGGAGCAGCCGGGCAGGGGACTCGACCTTCTGGGGCAGGAATGGCTGCGTACGCACCTGCGTGGCTTGAGTGAACAGGGTGCGGCCATTCTCGTGATTTCCTACGATCTGGATGAGCTCCTGACACTCTGCCACCGCATCGGCATCCTCTACCGGGGACGTCTCATGGGGATTGCCCCGGTGGGCGGACCCGAAGAGGAAAAGCTCGTGCCCTGGATGACGGGAATCGAATCGTGACCAGAATCTTCCTCAACTGGCTTCCGGTCCCTGTGGTCGGGGTGCTGCTCGTTGTGCTGATCGGCTGGATGCATGGTGCGGGTCCCTGGCACCTGCCGGCTGCCATCTGGACGGGGGCCTGGGGAACGCCCGAAGCGGCCATGGCAACCCTGGGCAAGATGTCGCCTCTGCTGCTCACGGGGCTCGCTGTTGCGCTGGCCTACCGCATGGGACTCCTCAACATCGGCTGTGAAGGGCAGCTCGTTCTGGGGGCGCTGGCCGCTGCCGTGACGGGAGGCTACTGCGGCGGACTTCCTGCGGGATTGGGATTCCTCCTGCCCCTCATGGCCGGGGCCGTGCTGGGGGGAGTCTGGGCTTTTCCGGCGGTCTGGCTCCGGCAGCGGAAGGGGGTTCACGAAGTCCTGAGCACCCTGCTGTTGAACACGATCGCCGTTTTTCTGGCCGAATACCTCGTACTGGGGCCGCTCGGGGACGGCACGGCCCTCGGTCGCACCCCTGCCATTGCGCCGCAGGCCGTGTGGCCCTCCCTGGGAGCAGGCGCCCCGGCCGGAATCACGGCGGCCCCCGTGGTGGCTTTGCTGATCTGCTGGGGGGCTCAGATCTGGCTTTCCAGGTCGGTGAGAGGCTACGAGGTGACGGCTTCGGGAAGCAACGCGTCGGCGGCGGAGCTCGCGGGCATTCCGGTAGCGAGCCTGCAGAGACGCATCTTTCTGCTGAGCGGTGCGTTGGCCGGGTTGGCCGGTGCTCTCGAGGTGGCGGCCGTCCATCACCGCTTCTATCGTGCTTTTTCGCCCGGTTACGGGTTCGACGGGATCACGGCGGCCTTCCTCGTGGGCGGCTCCCCCGGGTGGCTCTGGCTGAGCGGGCTGGTTCTGGCGAGCCTGCGTGCGGCAGACAAATGGCTTCAGCTGGCTCTCGGGATTTCCCCCGGAGCCATCTGGATCTTGCAGGCGGTTCTGCTGCTGACGGTGGCGTGCCGATTCCGCAGATCATCGAGGTGAAATGGCTGGGCTCACGACGTTATTCCTCCTGGGAGGCTCCCAGTCGACTCCGCTTCTCCTGGCCTGTCTCGGAGGCCTCCTTTCCGAGTCCAGCGGAGTGATCAACTTCGCCCTGGAAGGGATGATGCTCGTCGGGGCCTTCACGGCCGTCTGGGCGACCCATGTGACGGGCTCCCCCTGGATTGGGCTGGCGGCAGGGGCCGCGGGCGGCATGGCCGTCGCGGCTGTCCACGGCGTGGCCAGTCTTGCTTTCCGCGCCAACCAGATCGTGAGCTCCATTGCCCTCAACCTGCTGGCCGCGGGGCTGACGGGGACCCTGCTCAATCACGTGTTCCGTGTTTACGGTACCTCTCCCGCGGTCTCGAAGCTTCCCACGCTCGGGGACTGGATCCCATGGCTGGAGGGATCGGCGCTCGCGGTGTCCGGAGGACTGGGGTCCCTGCCCGTGCTGGTTCCCTGTGCTTTTCTCGCATCTCTTCTCGTCTGGTATTTCCTGCTGCACACGCCCTGGGGGCTTTCCATCCGGGCGTGCGGAGAAAACCCCATGGCCGCATCTTCCACAGGGCTGAAGGTTTCCTGGATCCGGTTCGGGGCGGTCACGGCAGGAGGCGTGTTTGCGGGTGCCGGGGGAGCCTATCTTTCCATCGGGGAGCTGGCCCATTTCGTGGAGCGCATGACCCAGGGGCGGGGTTACCTGGCCGTCGCCGCCCTCATTCTGGGCCGATGGATGCCGGGAGGAGCCCTGGCGGCGGTTCTGCTCTTCGGCTTTGCCGAGGCCCTGTCTCAGTGGCTCGCCGTCCGCTGGTCCCAATGGCCGCCGCAGCTGTTTCTGGCCTTTCCTTACGTGCTGAGCCTCACCGTGCTCCTCTTCCGCCGGGGGCGCCATGGCCCTCCATCAGCCTTGGGTCAACTCTGAGAGCGTGCTTGGTGACTGCCCGAGATTGTGGCTCGTCAGCTGTGTGAGCCACCCGTTCCTCAACAGGATCGAAGCGAAGCAAGCCTCAAGCGGTTCTGAGACGATTCATTTTTTACGACCTCAATAAGTGTATTTCCCATTCCGGCCCCCTGGCACTATACTGTGAGTGTTGGTCTGAAAAAGAAAATGGCCTCAGGGATGCTGAGAAAAGGCATTCAATCCGGAGTCGGGAAAGGGATTGATCGAAACCATGACAGAGTCGAATGCGGCGGAGACGGCCCGTGCGGGGGATCAGCGAGGCAGGAAGAGGGCCAACTTCAGAATTGCGCTGTTGTTGGTGCTGGTGGGAGCGATCCTGTTTATTTCCTACTACAGGGTCTTTCTCAAGGGAAGGATCTCCACGGACAACGCCTATGTGATGGCGGACAGCGCCACCATCAGCAGCCGGATCGCCGGAAATATCCAGGCGGTTCATGTGCGCAACGATGACGCCGTGAAGGCGGGGAGTCTGCTTCTGGAGTTGGACGATCGGGATTACCGGGCCATCTTGGAGAAGAACCGGGCCGCACTGGCTCGAACCGAGGCGGATATTGCGGTTGCCGAATTCACAGTGGAGCTCACCGGAAGTCAGACCGTGGCTCAGGTGCAGGCTGCGGAGGCCATGGTGAAGGCCGCGGAGGATCGTGAGAAGGAAGCTCGCCATCGCATGGAGGAGCACGAGCAGATGCGCGCCGGGGCAATGGCGGATTCGACGCACGCGCGCCGCGACATGGAGCGATACAATGCCCTGCTGGAATCGGGAGCGGGCTCCGAGCAGCAGCGAGACCGCAGCAGTACAACTTTCAAGAAGTCCAGGGCTCAGCTGGAGGCCGCCGGCGCCCAGATCGCTGCAGCGCGAGCGGCTCTGAATGCGGCCCTGCAGGACGTGGACCGGGCGAAGGCACAGCTGGAAAACGCGCGAGCGGATCAGCTCCGCGTGAATATCGAGAAAAACAAGCTTGCATCGCTCGCGGCCCGGCGCGGTGAAATCCAGGCGGAGCTTCACCTGGCGGAGCTCAACCTTTCCTACTGCACGCTGAAGGCCCCCATCAGCGGTTACATTGCCCAGTCCCGCATCCAGGTGGGAGACCGGGTCCAGCCGGGGCAGGCTCTCTTTTCCGTCGTTCCGCTGGATGAGGTCTACGTGGAGGCCAACCTCAAGGAGACTCAGCTGGAGGATATCCGGCTGGGTCAGAAGGTGGAGATGCGTGCGGACATTTACCCCGATCACGTGTTCCGAGGTGCTGTGGCCGGCATCCGGGCAGGAACGGGGGCGGCCTTTTCGCTCCTGCCGCCCGAAAACGCCACCGGCAACTGGATCAAAGTCGTCCAGCGCGTTCCCGTGAAAATACAGCTCGACGGGCCGCCGCCTCCCGAGTACCCCCTTCGGGTGGGCTCGTCGCTCAAGGTCACCATTGCCACGGCTGACAAGAGCGGCCCACGGCTGGCGGTCATTGCTGGGGAAGGGCCTGTGCGCCGGGAAGCCAGAAAAGGCGCATCGCATCAAGAAACGAGCCCCTGAGATGTGGGCTGCCGGGGGCCGCCGAAAGGGACTCTACTCGTTCAGGCTGAAATTGCCCTTTTTTTCGCTCACGCAAAGACGCAGGGGGCGCAGAGGCTCCTTGGGAACAAGAACCTCTGCGTTCTCGGCGGCTCCGCGTGAGCATGAAAAAACGATCCTTGATGAGCTCAGTCCTGAGGCAGGGTTTTGGCTTCCGTTTCGCTGAGCTTCAGTCTGGCCTTGACCAGTTTTCGGTAGTACTTCATGGCCTTTTCGGTGTTTCCCGTGCCCATGGCCTTGAGAAGATCCCCTTCGAGCTCGGCCACTTCCAGGCGGTCGTAGTAATCCAGCGTCTCTTTCAGGTGGGCCAGGACAATCTTTCCGGTGAGGATGGGGTGGTTGTTGGTGACGTTGGCGTCTTTGAATCGCGTGCCGTGCTCCAGCTCGACCTCGAGACCCACCCGGAAATCCTCCAGGCCGATCTCCATCCCCTCCACATTGACTTCATTGAGGATGATTCGTGCTTCATCGGGCTGAACATCCGGTTCGCTGAGGGCCGACCAGTTCCTGATCTTCAGAGCTTCACAGACCCGCTTCACTTCATCCACAGTAATGTACACCGGCAGTTCCATAGGGTTCCTCCTTTTTGAATCATCGTGCTGCAGCCGCAAACTGACTGCATCTCCAACAGACCGAATGACCGAATCCACCGTCCTTCCCGCACTCGTCTGGCGGGAATCCGGGATAGCTCAGGTCCCTGAAATCCCGGGGGATGCGCGCGGCTATGACCCACAAGGAGCAGGGAACCTTATTCTGTAGACGTGTATTAAGCATTTTTGGGGAGATTATCCAGGGAGCCCCTCGAAACCGAAATCTCTAAGGGTTGTCGACAGTGCGGCTGCTGAGAACGGTTTGCTTCTGATCGACGACTTTCAGCCCTGTGCGCGTCCGCTGAACCTTCCAGGTGTTGTCTGCCGTTCCGGAGACGGACCTCTGGGCATTCTCCACCGTGTAGGAGGACAGGAAGCGCACCACTTTGACGTCCGGCCGCGATGTCTCCAACAGCTGTACATCGCCTTCCAGGGCGCAGCGAACCCGGTCCCAATTCCTGAAATAGTAGCCGAGATCGCGGCGGATGTAGTCTCGGCTGACATCGCCCCGCGCGTAGTAGCTCACCGAATCGGCATAGTAGTAAAGAATCGAGTCCAGGGACTTTTTGCTGGTGAGGTGAAGGATGTGCTCGACCAGCATCAGCACGTCCCGCTTCCGGATGGGAAGGGATTCGGCCGAGACTTCGCCGGGGGGCTTTTCTTGCTGAGCCGAACCGGACTCCTCACCCGTCGCACTCGAAGCGGAGCCGATGTCCCGCTGGGGGAAAGGCTCATTGAGACCGGAGCCTTCGGTTGGTCTCGAAATCCCGGCCGTCTGTTCGGTTGACGCAGGGGACTCCGTCGAGTCGTCGGAAGCCGCCCAGGTCTCGATGGTGTGGGTGGGCTCCTGGTAAGGAACGATATCGAGAACCTTGGGATGCTTGTCCCTGATGGGGCTGCCTTCGGATGAATAGGTGAGGGTCGCGCGTTTGTTCCGCAGGCGTTGGGCGGCGGCGGTGAGAGCGGCGATCTTCTGTTTGCCCAGGGAGGGGTCCCAGTAGAAGACGATGTCGGGCACGTAGATCCCGTATTTGTCCACATGAAGCACGGTGACATCGAGCTGCCCCTGACTTGTGGGCGGCTTCTCTTCCGCCCTCGGAGCCGCTGCCTGCGGCAACACACCGCACAGAAGCCAGAGGACCAATGACAGGCTGAGGGTTCGAGCTGACCATTCAGTCGGAGCGAAACGCCTGGAAAAGTGACTCATCGTGCCCTTCGTGTGTGGGTTCCTGATTCGTGAGTAGAGCTCCGCGCAATTGAGTGTCCAAAACCCGGCTCGTCATCCCGCTATTTCAATATGGGATGTACCCGCCGGAATTCCTCGGTGTTGGAGCGATGGATCCAGCCGAAAAGGACAATCTCGGTCGAGGTGATGACCGCTCCAGCCTGCCGCAGCAGTTCGATGCCAATGTCCCGGTTCAGAGCGGCCCGGGAAGATACGGCGTCGAGCACGATCTGGACCTCGAAGCCCGACTGGATGAGATCCAGGGCCGTTTGGAGGACGCAGACGTGCGCTTCCATTCCCACGACGATGATTCGGGACCGGCCGGAGGATCGGAGCGACTCGATGAACCCATCCTCCTGGCACGCGCTGAAGTGCTCCTTGATAAACACCTCCGGCGATCGAATCGCCTGAAGGACCTGGGGTATGGTGGGGCCCAGCCCTTTGGGATACTGCTCCGTCACCAGGACCGGAATATGGAATATCTCAGCTGCCCGGGTGATCTGGCTCACCTTCCAGGCGACTTGCTCCCAGTCGTCGATGATCTTCAACATGGCCTGCTGGATATCGATGACCAGAACGAGGCTGTCTTCGCGTCGGGCAATGAACGGGTGCCGGTCCAAGGTGGTCTCTCCAATGTGGCGTCCAACATATACTGTCTACAAAACAGCTCCCGGTGTCAACGGTCTCGACTGCTCGTGGGGAACTATCCAGAGTTTCCATCCAGGCTCAGTAAAGTCCAAGGGCCTTTCTGAGCCTCTCGGCTCCCTTGGGGACCTTCACACGCCCTTCGAGGATATCGTTCGGCGAAACGCGCCTGCCGTAGCAGGCGGCGTTGGTGTCGTCACGCGCCGCGAGCGATCGGCCGCATGACGATCTTCAAGCTTCAAGTTATCCCGACCTGCGGGCATCCGCAAGGGTTTACATAAAGAGGTCTGGAATATTTCTAAGGATTTGTTGGGATGAAGCGAAGGGTTTAAGTTGATCTGCTCGAATGGGTAGTGCCATGGATGTAGAGTGTGTCGATTCATCTGCATCCAACGTCACGGGATCATGGCTCACCACGAACCGATGAATTCATTAGCCTCTAAATAGAGTGAGATCAGATCAAATGGAACCACAGACGGTTTTGATGGTTGACAGAAAACCGGTGATGGGCTAAAAATTTTTCCCGATAGAACTGCTGCAATCTCATCAGGTACATTTGTTTAAAAGGGAATCCCGTGGAAATCGGGAACGGTCCCGCCGCTGTAAACGGGGACGAAATCCGGTAAGGCCACTGTTTCGCCACGGCGAAATGGGAAGGTTCGGAGAGTAGGAAGATCCGTGAGTCAGAAGACCTGCCTGATGGAGAGAGCCGGTTCGGTGCGTGGAGATGCCGGGCTGGAGGTACGGGGATGAAGCGAAACAGGGTGCAATCCTTGGGGCATGGGGCTCCAGGGATTTTTTTTTGCCCGGGAACCGCTCCCGGTCCTGCAGTAGAAAGATCTTTTCTTCTCCACACAATCTTCAACGGGGTCGGCAGGTTGAGCCTGCCGACAGGTGCTCACCGCAGGGAGGTGTCAGATGAAGACGGGCATGGTTTTGTATGTCACGAAGGGGAAGGAGGACGTGCCGCTGCAGGAGTCCTGGAAGATCGGCAGGACATCGAGGTCGCTTGGGGTTGCCGCCGTTTGCGTGGCGACCTCCGAGGATGAGCTCGCCTACGGGTGGTGGCGTCTCATCACTCGGGGTATGCATCAGGTCCACTGCGTGGCCGCCGCGTATGATGCCGGCAGGGATGTTTTCGAACCGCATGGACTGCCGATGAGACTCTGGGGGTGAGGCAAACGGCTGAGCTCGGTCGATGACGCGTAAAGGAGGCCAGGCACGGACTGTCGGTGCTCCAGAGGAAAGCTGAAGGCGGGCGGGGCTAAACCCCGCCCCACCTGGAAATTGTTGACTGGGAATGCAGGGGCGGGGTTCATCCCCGCCCAGGAACTGGTCGAAAACCCTCAGGTCAACAACCTCGGGGGCAACCCCCCCCCGCGTTTCGTTCAAATGATGAAGGAGGAAGCAGTGAAGAAAGCAGGCATCATGGGATGGGTAGGTCTGTTGGGGCTGGTGCTCTTGAGTGCCACATGTCTCGCGGGTCACGGGGAGAAGCGGGCCGAGAAAAGGGCCATCCTGCTGGCGGCCTTCGGGACCACGGTGCCCGAGGCCCAGAAGGCGCTTGAGAATGTGGAGAGCCTTGTCAGGGAGGCGTTTCCCGGAACCGAGGTCCGCTGGGGCTACACGTCGGGCATCGTGCGAAGCAAGCTCGCCAAGACGGGGAAGATGCTCGATTCCCCGGAGACGGCCCTGGCCAGGCTCATGGACGAACATTTCACCCACGTGGCCGTTCTCTCTCTACACACCATCCCCGGCCTGGAGTTCCACGATCTTTCCAGGAACGCCCACCTGTTCGGCCAGATGGCCGGCGGCTTTGAAGGAATCACGGTGGCGTGGCCTCTTCTCTCATCCCACGAGGACCTGGTGCAGGTGGCGAAAGGCATGATCCGGCACATTCCATCCACACGGAAGGCTCAGGACGCAGTAGTGCTCATGGGGCACGGAACGGAGCACCATCCCTCCGATGCCATTTATTCGGCCATGAACCAGGTCTTCGGGGAGCTGGACCCGAACATCCACGTGGCCACCGTGGAAGGCTACCCGAATCTGGAAAACCTGCTTCCCAAACTGGAGGCCAGAAAAGTCAAAAGGGTCTACCTGATGCCGTTTATGGCCGTGGCGGGGGATCATGCGCGGAACGACATGGCGGGTGACGAGCCGGACAGCTGGAAGTCCATCCTCGTGAAGAAGGGTTATGAATGTGAGGTGGTGCTGAAGGGGACTGCAGAGTATCCGGAGATCGTGGAGGTGTGGCTGGATCACCTGCGAACGGCGTCTGCACATCTTCAGTGAGCGAGGATCAGGATGAATAAGGAGAAGGGGGGAGCTGGAAGCTCCGTTGTGGAGCTCCCAGCTCCCCCTGACTTTCCGCAGACAAAAAAAGCATCGGCTCCCGTGCTTCCCGTTCTGGCTCCGGGCCATGTGGTCGCAGGGAGCGTTGCAGCTGTCATGGGAATCCTTTGCTGAGGCCTGCAGATGAGCCGGGCTGAAGGCTGTCCGGTCGCGTCCGATGACACGGTCAGGGTGGTCTTGACCCGTC
>Ga0105106_10002482_pt1 | contig 13288 bp, 14 predicted proteins | sample PPLLaktember2015_5_FD_79109 | JGI IMG/M metagenome (GOLD analysis project Ga0105106, IMG submission 79109) | Freshwater sediment microbial communities from Prairie Pothole Lake near Jamestown, North Dakota, USA - PPLs Lake P8 Core (1) Depth... | ecosystem: Environmental > Aquatic > Freshwater >...
ACGGCCGCCTGATGTATGCGGGACGTCATGTGCGTCTACTCCATCGATCAAGGTAGACGCTCGCGCCTGAGGGCGGGCCAAGGACTTCCTGAAAAGATCCTGAAGGCGGCGGCTAGTCGTGATTCCCCGCGGTTGACGTCGAGAACCGGTAGCCGACCCACGGCTCGCTCAGCAGGTAACGGGGGGTGGCGGGGTCGGGTTCGATCTTCCGGCGAAGCTGGGCCACGAGCGTCCAGAGGTGTTCGGGTTGCTCCACGGCGTTGGCGCCCCAGATCGTCTTGAGGATCATCCGGTGCGTCAGCACGCGATCGTGGTTGCGCGCGAGCAACGACAGCAGTTCGAACTCCTTCGGGGTGAGCCGGATCTCGGCGTCGCCGCGAACCACGCGTCGGCGGTCGTAGTCGATGACGAGATCGCCGGCGCGCAGCGTGCCGGCGTCGGCGCCTTCGCGCACCTGGCTCGCACGCCGCAACGCCACGCGGATGCGCGCGAGGAGCTCCTCCGGGCCGAACGGCTTCGTCACGTAGTCGTCCGCGCCCAGATCGAGGGCGGTGACCTTCTCCGCTTCAGCGCCGCGGGCCGACAGCACGACGATCGGCACGGCCGATTCCGCGCGGATGCGGCGACAGACTTCGGTGCCGTCGAGATCTGGCAGGCCGAGGTCGAGGACGACGAGATCCGGTGTGGCCTCGGCGAAGAGCTTCAGCGCGTCCATCCCGTTGGGCGCGAGGCGCACGTCGTAGCCGCGCGACCGAAGCAGCGGGCCGAGCGCGCGCTGAATCGCCGTCTCGTCGTCCACGAGCAGGATGATCGGGCGTGGAGTCATGAGGCCGGCGAGGCCGCCGGCTCGGCGGCCCGGACCTCGACGGGCACCACAATGGTGAATCGTGCGCCGCCTTCAGGACGATTGTCGGCCCAGACCCGACCGCCTTCGGCCGCAAGCAGCTCTCGCGCGATCCACAGGCCCATGCCCGTGCCGGAGGCGCGGGCCTGCGCTGCGGCGCCGCGGTAGAAGCGATCGAAGATGTGAGGCAGGTCGACCACTGCGATCCCCGGTCCCTTGTCTGCAATCTCCAACGTGAGGCTGTCGCCGGCGGGCCGTGCCGTCACGTCAATCGTGGAGCCGGCCGGCGCGTAGTGCGCGGCGTTCTCGAGTAGATGCGCGATGGCCGTGGCGGTGAGCCGCGGATCGATGAGGACAGCCGCGTCGGGATCGACGCGCACGTCGACGCGATGCTGGCGGAGGACATGTTCGACCTGATCGCGTGCGGCGGCGATGATCTCCGAGGGATGCACCCATCGCGCCTCCGTGACCACCGCGCCAGCGTCGATGCGCGCCATCTCGAGCACATTCTCGAACAGCCGGGTCAGGCGCTCAACCTCGGAGAGAATCACGTCGCTCTGCTCCGCCCGTCCCTCCTCGTTGAGCCAGGTGGCTTTGAGATTGCTGGCGGCGACGCGGATGGCGGTGAGCGGCGTGCGGAGATCATGCGCGAGTGAGGCAAGGAGCGCTGTCTTGAGTTCTTCGCTCTGACGCGTCAATTTCGCGGATTCGCGCTCCTCGAGGAACTGCGCGCGCTCGATGGCCGTCGCCACGACCCCGGCGAGCGCGTCGAGCGTACCCGCTTCGATATCCCGGCCGGAGGCGGCCAGCAGTCCGGTCGGTTTGGTTCCGACGCGCAGGGGCACGAGGCGAATCGTCCGCCCTTCCGAGGTCAGCGTGCGATGGCCCGCGTACGTGCGCGAGTACGCGTCGAACTCGAGCGACGTCTGCGCCGCGGTGAACGCCGTCGAAAGTCCGGATTCGTCGAGTGGCAGCGACTCGGCGCCGGCGGCGAAGATGTCCCATCCGCCTGTCTGGGGCAGGGCGATTGCGACGTATGTGAGGTCGAACCGGCGAGCTACGGCCCGCGCCAGGGTCGAGATCGCATCACGCCCTGCCGTGAGGACGAGCACATCGCGTCCCAGATCGAAGAGACGCGCCAGCTCGTCGCGCCGCTGTCTGGCTTCACGCGTGCGGGCCCGCGCCACAGCTGACAGGTTGCTCGCGACCAGGCTCACGACCAGGAAGGCGAAGAGTGCCACCCAGTTGTGCGGATCAGCAATCGTCCAGGTCCCGACAGGCGGGATGAAGAAGTAGTTGAAGCTGAGCATGGCGGCGACAGAAGTCACGATCGCGATCCAGAGCCGCGCGGTCGCCGCGATGAGCAGCACGATCAGCAGGAAGGTGATGGAGACCGTGGCGGAGTTCGACACCCTGAGCCACAAGGCGTAGATGGCCGTGACCGCGGCGATAGCTGCCAGTCCGCCGGCCAGGTGGAGGGCATCCGTCTTCCCCCGCGACATCAGCCAGCGATCATATGCCTGAGCCGGTCGCGCTGCCAGGCGGTGCTACCCAGGCGCGGTTTCACAGTAACCGCCAGATCGAATTCGGCGGCTGCCTGCTCTTGAATGCCGCGTACCAGCGGCAGACCGGGTACATCGCGACGACGGCGCCGGCCCAGGTCACGTACATCACTGCGAACGTCGTTCCTCTCGGGAAGAAGAAGCTCAGCACGCCGAACACATAGAGGTGCAGCAGGTAGAAGAACAGCGGGGCGCGGCCGAACGTCGCCAGCGGCGAGGTCGGGCCGCCGATCGCCGGGAGGCTCAAGATCGCCAGCAGGATCAGGTCGAGACCCAGCGTGACGAGGAGGAAGTCGAGGCTGGGCGGGTACTTCGTCAGGGTCAGGAAGCCGATCGCGCCAGGTGTGGGCGCGTGGTAGTCGCCCACGCCCAGGCTCCGCAGCGTCACGAAGAGCGCGATGAGGAACAGGCCAGCCAGCGCCGCACGCACCGCGACACCTGATGGCTGACGGGTGATCGCACGCGCCAGCAGGAGCCCGAGGCCGGCCGGAACGAGCCACGGCACCACCGCGTAGAGGGCCTGCACGACTCCGGTCCGCCCGGGAACGAAGAGCAGCCGCATTCCAACCGAATAGCTGTTCGACGCGTGCTCAGGCGATGGCGTCATCCAGATGCTGGCGCCCATCGCGACCACGACGAGTGCGGCGATGACGACGGCGCGCGCCGTCGTGAACACGCTCCAGAAGATCATCGAAGCGCCGAGCGCGGTGATCACGGCGAAGCCGACGTAGATGTCTCCGGCATCGCCAGGTAACCGCACCTCTGGCGCTGCGCCCGACAGCTCGCCAAGGACCCAGGCAGGGTTTTCGACAAGGTGCTGGATCCCCAGGAGCAGGAGACCGCGCGTCACGAAGTGCCGCGCGATCCGACGACGGCTCCAGCCAGCCTTCAGTCGGGCCTCAGAGAACCAGCCCATGCCGGCGCCCATCAGCAGGAAGAATCCCGGCGCGCACAGGTGCGTGATCCATCGTGTGAAGAACGCAAGCGGCGTGTCGTAATAGGGCGGCGGGAACGCCCAGGTCTCGGCCGGATGCATGCGCGCGATGAAGTAGCTCGCGTGATCGATGGCCATCACGACCATGATCAGGCCGCGAAGACGATCGATGGCGTCGAAGCGGTGGGACATGGTCGAGGCGGTCGTCACCGGAAGACTCGTCCGCAGAACCGGCGATCGCCGGACCTTGGCATGAGGGGCCGATTGTAGCGCCTGCGTGCGCCAGTAGGCCGTCGAGGCTGGCGCTGATGCTGGGCTCGCGAGAGGCCCAGGCGGGGCCATGGAAGACAAGAGTCCCCGCATAGGTTGATTACCGGAACCAGGCTAGCCGAGCGACGTGCAATGCGCTTGGTCTGGGAATTGCACATCGAACGGTAGGAAACCGTCTCCGTTGCGGAGCCGCCATTGTCGCCCGAAGGAGTCAGTCGATGAGTCTCCAGAAACTCGGTAGTGCTGTAGTTGCGAGCGCACTCCTAGGACTCGGCGCGACCGCCGATGCGGCTCCGATTCCCATCGACCTCAGCAGTTGGACCGTCGTCCAGTACGAGCTATTCGACCAGCCCAATGCTTCATGGGGGCTGAGCAACGGCAACACGACGGCGACCCAGTCGGTGAACGCCGATGCCTCAATCCTGCTCAGCAATTTCAACGCGGTGGGACAGCAGATCGCCGGATCCTGGCGTGTGAACACGTCCGGCGATGACGACTTCATGGGGTTCGTCTTCGGTTACCAGAACCGGGGCCAGTACTACCTGTTCGACTGGAAACAGGCCGATCAGAGCTGGCCCGGGCTCGCGGAACGCGGGATGAGCGTCAAGGTGGTCAACAAGGGCAGCGACCCCAACGCGGCGGACCTCGGGCTGACGGCCGGCACGGCGAACGTGACGGTGCTGCGCCACAACACGATCCCATGGGCTGACTTCACAGATCACGGCTTCATCCTGAACTTCTCCGCCGGCCTGTTCGAAATAACCGTGAAACAGGGCGCAACCGTGCTGGAGAACTGGGTCATCAACGACGGCACCTACATCTCGGGCAATTTCGGTTTCTACAACTACTCGCAGGGCGCCGTGATCTACAACGGCTTCACGCAGGACGACGACCCGCCGGTGATCGGGGCCGTGCCGGAACCAGCCACGCTCGGGTTGTTCGGCGTGGGTCTCGCTGGTCTCGGCATCATGCGTCGCCGAAGTGCGCGCCGGCAGTAACGGCCGCCAGCCCCCGGCTGGTCCAGGTAGGGTAACCTTCGCGGGGTATGGCGGTGCCGCGAGGGGCGTCTAGTTTCTGGATCAGAGTACTTCTTGTGGCCGGCGCCGGGCTGGCTATCACGCTGCTCGCGCAAACGGCGATCAACTACCGCTACGTCTCGAACAACCTCATCGACCAGGAGGCGCGGCGAGTCGCGAGCGAACGCGTCCGCAACGTCGAGCGCTCGGCCAGATTGTCGCGGCCCCAGGACGCTGAGGCGTTTCGCGTGCTCCTCGACGACGTGAGAGCGGAGCTCTCAGGCGAAGTCGCGGCCCTCGTGCTCAGACAGGCCGACGGCACGGTGATCGCCGCGAGCGGTCAGCCGAGCGAGGCCATCGCGGTCGACGCGCGAGGGCGGCTGATCGCCGCTCGTGACACGCCTCTCAGCAAGGAAACGCGCGACAGTCGCGAGGTGCTCGTTGGTCTGTTTCCGTGCCGATGCAGTCTTCCCCGCCAGGATCAGGGCGCGCCTGGCCAGCCTTCGGCTGCGCCAGGCCAGCAGTCAGCGCCCTTCGGACAAACGCAGGGTCCCTCGGGCCAGCCTCCGGGTGGGCCGCGGCTGCTGCTCGTCGAGATCTCCCTCTACCGCGACAGCCTGTCCGCGCCGTTCGCGCGCCTGAGGCGCGACGCGCTCGTCAGCGCGTCGGCGGCGCTCGCGCTGCTCGGCGCGCTCGCGCTCATCGCCGCGCGGTTCGGACCCTACGTCCGGGGCAAGCAGCTCGAAGCGCAGGTGGAGCTCGCGCGGCAGGTGCAGCGTGATCTGCTGCCTGCAGCCAATTCGCTCCCCGCCGGTCTCGACGTCGCGGCCGCGTTCGTGCCCGCCTCTCAGGTCGGAGGCGACTTCTATGACATCGTCAGCCTTCCCGGCGGCCGCGTCGCGTTCGTGGTGGGCGACGTGTCCGGCCACGGCATCTCCGCCGCCCTCCTCATGGGTCTCATTCATGGCGCGATGAGCAGTCCGCCCTGGGGCGGCGGCGAGGACGATCCGGGCCGATCGGCCGAGCGACTGAACGAGCTGCTCCTCGCAAAGTCCTCCGGAGAGCGGTTCGCCTCGCTGTTCTGGTGCGAGTACGATCCCGCCTCGCGGACGCTTCGCTACCTCAACGCCGGTCACCTGCCCGCGCTCTGGATCCGGCGCACGCCGGAGGGGACGCGGGTTGTCGATCGGCTCACCGAGGGCGGCGCCGTGCTGGGCCTGCTTGCCGATGCGCGATACCAGACCGTGTCCGTGGCGGCCAGCGAAGGCGACCTCCTCGTGCTGTACTCGGACGGCATCGTCGAGGCATCGACGAACGACTACGAGGACTTCGGCGAAGGCCGGCTGATCGCGGTGACCCAGCAGCATCAGGACCTGCCGGCCCGAGCCATCTGCGACGCGATCGCATCGGCGGTCAGCGCGTTCACCGGTGGCCAGCCCGCGCGGGACGATCAGACCCTGCTCGTGGTCAGGCTCTGGCGGGCGGATGAGCCGCAAGGCCGGTCGGAATCGCGGTAACCAGGCGGTCACCGGGGGTAGTTTCGCGCGTGGCATAGCGCCGCTGCGGTTCCCAGCCGGCGCGTGAGGAGTCCGCATGTCTGGTCCCGCCCTCGTCCCGCTCCCCGCCTACCGCGAGTATCCGGCTGCCGAGATGGAGCAGCGCGCCGCGGACTTCTACACCGACATGCGACGTCGGCGTACCGTGCGCCACTTCTCGGCTCGTCCGGTGCCCCGCACGGTGATCGAGAACTGCGTGCGCGCGGCCGGCACCGCCCCGAACGGAGCCAACATGCAGCCCTGGCACTTCGTCGTCGTGAGCGATCCGGCGATCAAGGCCCGGATCCGCGTGGAGGCGGAGGCCGAAGAAGCGGAGTTCTACAGCCACAGGGCGCCGCGCGAGTGGCTGGATGCGCTCGCGCCGCTCGGCACCGATGCGTCCAAGCCGTTCCTCGAAACGGCGCCGTACCTCATTGTCGTTTTCGCACAGTCGTACGGCGTGCTTCCGGACGGGCGGCGGGTGAAACACTACTACGCGCAGGAGTCCGTCGGGATCGCGACGGGCTTGCTGATCACCGCGATTCACCATGCGGGGCTCGTGTCGCTGACCCACACACCCAGTCCGATGGGGTTCCTGAACACGCTGCTGGATCGTCCGGCGAACGAACGGCCGTTCCTGATCCTCGTTGTCGGCTATCCAGCGTTGGACGCAACCGTGCCCTCGATCACGAAGAAGCCGCTGGAGGAGATCGCGACGTTCGTGTGACGCACGCGGCCGGGGCGCGCGCCCTCGGTCCCAGCTCGAACGCGAACTCAGAACCGATCCGCGCGGAACGGCTCGGGATCGAACCGCGGCGTCTCGCCGGTCATGAGCTGCGCGAGCAGCACGCCCGTGCCGGTGGCGGTTTTGAGGCCCGCCATCTGGTGCCCGGTGGCGAGCCACACGTCGCCCTGACCGCGGGCCCGTCCGATGAGGGGCATGCCGTCCGGCGCGCAAGGCCGCAATCCGCGCCAGATCTCCTTCACGACCGGCGCGTCGCCCAGATTGAGCATGCCCTTCGCGCCGCGCAGGATCACGTCCACCCGCCGCCGGTTGATCGAGAAGTCGTTGCGCACGAGCTCGAGCGTCCCCGCGATGCGCAGCGCGTCGGCGTGTGGGTTGACTGCCACCTTCCGCTCGATGAGGTAGATCGATCGTCGTGGGTGCGGGTTCGCCGGCGGCAGGAGCAGCGAGTAGCCTTTCGCGCCGAGGATCGGCAATCGCAGGCCCAGCATGGCGCCGAGGGCCTCGGACCATGGGCCGGTCGCCACGACCAGCCGATCGGCGCGCATCTCGCCGCGCGTCGTCTGCAGACGTCTCGGACCGCTGCCACCCGAGGAGATGCTGAACACTTCGTTCCCCTCGGCGAAGACGACTCCCGCAGCCGCGGCTTCGGCGGCCAGCGCGCGCACCGCCAGGTACGGCTCGCAGTGCGCGTCGTCCGGGTAGAAGTAGCCGCCGACCTGCTTGCCTACGATCGCCGGCTCGCGCTCGCGCACCTCATCGGCGGTCCATCGCTCGGCGCGTACGCCGGAGCGCATCACCAGCTCGATCGACGCTTTGGCCCCCTCGATCGATTCGGTCTTCTCGTAAACCGCGAGCAGACCATGGCGCTCGAAGCCGAACGGCTCGGCGGATCGTTTCGCCAGGTCCTCCCACAGATCGACGCTCGCGCGGCACAGCTCGACGAGCGCCGCGGCTCCGCGCTCGAACTTCGACCGCCGGGACGCGAGCAGGAACCCGGCGAGCCATCGCAGGTACGACGGGTCCAGGCGTGGCTGAATGTACAGGGGGCTTTCGGGATCGAGCATCCAGCGAAAGGACTTCAGCAGCATGCTCGGGTTGGCGAGCGGCACCGCCAGCGACGGCGTCAGCCATCCCGCGTTACCGAACGAACAGCCGTGGCCTATCCGGTCGCGCTCGAGCACGACCACCGAAGCGCCCCGCCGCGCAAGTTCCAGCGCGCACGCCACTCCGACCACACCACCACCGATGACGACGACGTCCGTTGACTGCATCTCCGGTACTCATCGTGCCTCAGGCGTGGGGCTGGCGCCAAATTCCGCTCGTGAGTCAGCGGGATCCGGACGCTGCAGCGAAAGCCTTTTCGAGCGGCGGAACCACCTGTTTCTTTCGCGACATGCAGCCTTCGAGGAACATCCCGTCCTCGACGAGCGGCTGGCCGAGCGCCCGCTCGAGGACATCACGGCGGTCGCCGGCGAACCACACGTGACTTCCTTTCCGGCCGATGTCGGTCACCAGCAGGAGGACTTGGAGCAGGCCTTTTGCTTCTTTCACACGGCGGAGCTCGCCGAGGAACTCGGTTCGGCGCGCGAGGAGCGGCGCGACATCGAGCGCCTCGACTTGGCCGATGCCGACGCGGGTGCCGGCGAAATCGAACTCCTTGAAATCCTCCTCGACGATCTCCCTCGCCGGGCGCGACGCGAGATCGCCGCGGGCGGCCATCAGGTCCCGTCCGAGCGAGGCCGTATCCAGTCCAGCGATCGACGCGAGGCGGGCGGCCACTTCCCGGTCCGTGTCCGAGCACGTGGGTGAGGTGAAGATCAGGGTGTCCGAGAGGATCGCGCAGAGCAGCAGAGCGGCGATCTCCGGCGGCGGCGTGACGTCGTGGAGCCGGTACTGTTCGGCGATGAGCGTCGCCGTGGCACCGACGGGCTCACAGTGGAAGACGATCGGCTGGGGAATATCGAGGTCGCCAATGCGGTGGTGCTCCCACACCTCGAGCACCGTGCCGAGCCGGATGTTCGGCAGCGCCTGCGCGACCTCGTTGTGGTCGACGAGGATGAGGCGGCGTCCCGTGGCGTCGTCCAGAAGCTCCGGAGTCTCCGCGGAGAATCGATCGAGCACATATCGGCTCTCGCTATTGAGCTCGCCGGCGCGGGCGGGACGAACGTCGGATTCGCCGAGCCTGTTCTTCAGCCACGCGTACGCGATCGCGGATGTCACCGAATCGGTATCCGGGTGACGATGGCCGACGACGTAGACAGGTTCGGGTGGCATGGCCGCGCGCTCAATCGTGATGCAGCGCGCGGATGCGATCAAGTGTGGTGCGCGAAACCCGACGTCGGAGCGACGACCTACCAGCGATCGCGATCCAGTCGCGGCACTGGAGGGTCGCCCACGCCCGGGCCATCCGGAGGCGGCTGAATCGGCGGCGTGTCAACGGGCGGATCGATACTCGGCTCCCGCTGCACGTCCGGCGCGTTCGGGTCATCGGGCGGGACGATCGGCCGCTCGGGCGAGAGTGGCTCGCCGGGGGTCGGACGCGGAGTCTGTGGCATGTTCGCGGTCAGCATTCGAAGGCCTTTCCCCTGGGTCTTGGTTCGCAGGTGCCTCCACTGCAAACACGGAGCCATGGTGGCGGGTGACCAGCCCGAACGCCTCGTGGCACCCGACTCCAGATCGTACGGCACGGACGACGCATCGTTGGGTGCCCGCGGGCCCACACGTGGCACGCGCCGACGTACGAACCGGCGACGCGGAGCGGCATACTTCGTGCTCCTGTTCTCACCGTGCGGCGCGATGGTGCGTCGCCCGAGGAGGTCGAGATGAACAAGAACGAAGTGGCCGGCAAGGTCGATCAGCTCAAGGGCACCGCGAAGCGGAAGTTGGGTGAACTCACCGACAACCCGCGCCTCGAAGGCGAGGGCATGGTCGATCAGGTGACCGGCAAGGTGCGGGAGACGGCCGGCAAGGTCGAGCGCAAGGTGGACGAGGCGATCGATGACGCGGAGGAGGCGGCGGAGGACGAACACGTCTGACGTCGCGCAGCCTGCGTCCGGACAGCTCTGGGACTGGCTGTCCGGATGCATGGCCGCATCCCGCTGTGCCCTGGGACGGTCGTGCGCTCAGTCGTGCCGCAGCGCGCGTATGGGATCGAGCCTGGCGGCTCTGGCCGCCGGATAGCTGCCCGCCATCAGGCTCACCAGGATCGAGAATCCGATGGCGGAGGCCACGAGCCACCATGGCATCGAGAACAGCGTCGCTGCCGTGCCGCCTTCGCGCTCGATGTAGATGTTCGCGGCGATGTTGATCGCGCGGCCCACGGTCCAGCCGAGGGCGATGCCGACAACGCCGCCCGCGAGGCCGATGGCCGCCGCTTCAACGAGGAAGATGCCGCGCACGTCGGCGTCGCTGCCCCCGATGGCCTTCATCACGCCGATCTCTCGGGTGCGCTCGAGAATCGACATCACCATCGTGTTGACGATGCCCAGCGACGAGACCGCGAGGGCGATGGACCCGATGAGCGCGAGCGCGATGTCCAGGATGATGAAGGCGCGCGTGGCGCCCTCCAGCGCCTCGGCGAGCGAGAACGCCTGATAGCCCATGGCCCGGACCTTTGCCTGCACATCCTGCGTGTACTGGGACCGGGTGACCTTGATCGTCACCGACTGGAAACCGGCGCCGCGATTGGCCGTCGCTGCCGGCAGAATGGTCGATGTCATCGCGGCGGCATCGATGGTCTTCGCCTGCGCGATCGGAACCATGACACCCGCTGCGAGTGCTTGAACGCCCATGCCCGGCGACGGATCCCGCTCGACGACGCCGATGATGCGACACGTCACGGGGACGCGCCGCACCTGCGTCGGCGTACCGGGAACCGTGATGCCTGGCGTTCCAGGCTGCGCCCGAGCAGGATACGAGTAGGTCAGCTCGCGGCCGATGAGCGCGCCGATGTCGCCCTCCAGCATCCGTGAGGCCAGGTCGAAGCTCAGGATGCACCCGTCGTCGGTGTCGCTCGCGAAGAACTCGCCCGCTTTCATCGTCTGGAACGCGCCCTGCCCGCGAGTGGACATCGGCACGCCGACGAGCGTGCCGAACTCCGACAAGCCATCGAAGGTCATCTGCACGGGCACCCGGATGTTCGGGAAGACCTCCCGGACGTGATCCAGCGCGGCGAGGCCGGAGAAGGCGGCATCGTCGAGTGGCGGAAGCGGTGGGTCGGGCGGTGGTGGCGGCGCCGACGGATCCTCAGGCGCCGTGCCGCGTGCTCCGCCCGGGCCAGTGCCACGGCGGCCGAACGGCACCACCGCGCGCCCCCGTGCGCCGCGACCGAACGTGAGACCCGCCATCGGGTTGCGCGTGGACGTGACCGTGACCACATCGAACAAGCCCGCGTTGGTGAAACGACTGAAGAACTGCTCCTGCAGCCCGACGCCGAGCGACACCATGCCGGCGAGCGAGGCAATGCCAATGGACACGCCGAGCGTGGTGAGCGACGTGCGGAGCTTGGCTTGGCCGAGGTTCCGCACCGCGAGCGACACGGTGTCGGCGATCTTCATGGCCTCGCCTCCTCGACGATCTCCCGCGCCTCCTCGACGATCCGCCCGTCCAGCATCGTCACGGTGCGATGGGCATAGGTCGAGGCGAGCGCCGCGTCGTGCGTGACGATGATGACGGTCTTGCCGTGCTGCTCGTTGAGCGCCTTGATGAGCGTCATGATCTCGCGCGACGTGCGGCTGTCCAGGTTGCCGGTCGGCTCGTCGGCGAGCAGTAGGGGAGGATCGTTGGCCAGCGCGCGTGCGATGGCCACGCGCTGCTGCTCGCCCCCGGAGAGCTCCTTCGGACGGTGGGTCTGCCGTCCGGCCAGTCCGACGGCGCCGAGCAGATCGCCAGCCTTGCGCTGGCGATCGCCGCGCGCGATGCCCGCGAACATCATCGACAACGCGACGTTCTCCGTGGCGGTCATCGTCGAGATCAGGTTGAAGGACTGGAAGACGATTCCCACGCCGTGGCGCCGGTACAGGCTCAGCTCCTGGCTCGACATGACGGCCAGATCCTGGTCTGCCACCCGGAGCGTTCCGGAGCTGGCGCGGTCGAGACCGGCGATCAGGTTGAGAAGCGTCGATTTCCCGGACCCGGAAGTGCCCACGACGGCGACGAACTCGCCACGGGCAACCGTGAACGACACGCCGTCGAGCGCGCGAACGATGACGTCGCCCATCCTGTAGTGCCGGGTGAGCTGGCTGGCGTCGAGGTGGGGCACGGTCACGGCCGAAAAAGGAAACGGCGACGCGGAGTGGGTTGCACCCAGCGTCGCCGTCCTTTGCGTGTGTGGCAGTTACGCCGAGCGAACCTGCTCAGCGCGCGGGCCCTTCGGACCCTGTCCTGCCTGGAAGGTCACCTGCTGTCCTTCGCGCAGGGAGTCGAACTCCGCGCAGCCGGACTGGTGAAAGAAGTATTCGCTGCCATCAGCCGCCGCGACGAAGCCGAAGCCCTTGTCGCTGACCAGCCGCTTGATCGTGCCGTTTGTCGTAGCCATTAGTGAGTTACCAGTAGAGCGATGTAGTTGTGCCGCGCATCGCCTATGACGCGTTTCAGCCCTTGCCGGAACACTTCCGGCGGAGAGCTGAACTTAGCCTTGATGAGAGAAGCGACGCGGGCGACTGCCGGCGAACGTTAGCTCAGGAAAGCAGGTAGCTCTTCGAGTATACCCCAGAAGTGGCGATTGCGCACGGCAGATGCAATACAGATGCAATAGGGTTCAACGGCTCTGCCATCCCAGGGGGCCGGGGAGGGGCGCCTCAGCGCCCCGGGATCGCGTCTTCGTGGGTGATATTGCCGTCCTCGTAGGTCCAGACGATCCGGGTGAAGACGAAGGAGACCTCTTCGAGCGGCGGCCGCTCGGCCGTGGCCGGATTGAGGACGTCCTCCACGTACTGCTTCACGCTGGACACCCGACCTTGCTTGAACTCCACCGTGTAGAACTGCTCGGTCGTGCCGTTGGACGGCTTCGGACGGTAGAACTTCAGGACGCCTTCGGCCACTTCGTTCTTCGTGAGGCCTTTGATCAGGAGCGGCGAGGACCGGTCGATGCGCTTCACGATCGTGATGGGATCGTGCTGTCGCTTGCCGACCGTCTGACCCGAGGCCGCGTCCCGACCGGTCTTGACCTGGTGAAGGAACTGAAGGCACTCGATCGAGTTCTCGCGGCCGAGCGAGGTCTGCGTGCTGTCGCCCAGGATGTCCTCCCCGTTCAGCTTCAGGAACAAGTGCACCGTCTCGGCCATGGCTGCCTCCGCAGGAAATGTGGATTGCCAGGCCATGATAGCAGCGGGCGCCCCGGATCCAGCCGACGGACTCGTGTTGCGAGCCGCCGGACCCC
>Ga0105106_10002483_pt1 | contig 13286 bp, 11 predicted proteins | sample PPLLaktember2015_5_FD_79109 | JGI IMG/M metagenome (GOLD analysis project Ga0105106, IMG submission 79109) | Freshwater sediment microbial communities from Prairie Pothole Lake near Jamestown, North Dakota, USA - PPLs Lake P8 Core (1) Depth... | ecosystem: Environmental > Aquatic > Freshwater >...
CTTCGAAACGGCCACCCGGGGAGCCCTCTGCTATCATCCATCGATCCTGCCGCGCCATCGGGGTTCGAGCGCCATCAACTGGGCCATCATCATGGGGGACACCCGGACGGGGCTCACCATCTTCCAGCCCGATGGGGGCATCGACACGGGCCCCATCATCCTCCAGAAAGAGATTCCGATCCAGCCCGAGGATACGACGGGTTCCCTCTACTTCAACCATCTCTTCCCCATGGGGGTCGACGGCATCGTCGAGTCCATTGAACTGATCAAACAGGGGAAAGCGCCAAAGATCGTTCAGGACGAGTCCCTGGCCACTTACGAACCGCCATGCACCGATGCCGTGGCTGCCATCGACTGGTCCAGGCCGGGGCAGGAGGTGCACAATCTGGTGCGCGGCTGCGACCCGCAGCCGGGGGCTTTCGCTCTCTGCAAGGGCGAGAAGACGCGGTTTTTCGGCTGCCGGTTTGCTCCGGAAGCACCTTCGGGCGAACCCGCCGCGATTCTGGCTATTGACAATCAGGGGATTCATGTGGCGGTATCGGGCGGCAAACTGGTTGTCGGCAAGGTCCGCTCGGCTGCGGGAGGCAAGGTTTCGGGCGCCGAGTGGGCCGAGGAAAAGGGAGTGCGGGTCGGGGACCGGTTCGACCTTTGATGCGTCGGGGCCGGGGTGATGACTCCTCCCCGACGGAGTGTTTTGTCATAATCGTGGATCAATGGGGAGGACCATGGGAGAGAGGACCGGACGGGTCGATCGGAAGACCAACGAAACGGATATCCGGGTGGAATTCAGCCTGGACGGGCAGGGCACCGCCAGTCTCCAGACGGGGGTGCCTTTCCTGGACCACATGCTGACGCTTTTTGCCGTCCATGGGTTTTTCGACCTGACGATTCAGGCTCGGGGGGACCTGGAGATCGACGCGCACCACACGGTCGAAGACATGGGACTCTGCCTGGGGGAGGCCCTGGCCTGCGCCGTCGGCGATCGCAAATCCATCCGGCGGTACGGCGAAGCCCATGTCCCCATGGATGAGGCGTGCGCCCGGGTTGCTCTGGACCTCTCCAACCGTCCTTACCTCGTTTATGAGGCCCCGCCCATGGCATCCCGTGTGGGGACCTTCGAGACGGAGCTCATGCCCGAATTTCTTCGGGCTTTGAGCCAGCGAGGAGGGATCACCCTGCACGTCCACGTCATGTACGGCAGCAACGCCCACCACATGCTGGAGGCCGTGTTCAAAGCCCTTGGCCGCGCCCTGGACCAGGCCACACAAATGGATCCGAGACGGACAGGTGTTCCCTCATCCAAGGGAATGCTCTAGCCCGAGAGTCTCCCTGCTCCGCCCTGGCCGGCGTGAGAGGGTGCATCGATGCGGTGGAAACCCTGCGACCCATTGTGATCTCGTCTTCTTTGCAAAGGGTCGCATCGGTGACCTCTTCCAGGTTCCTAATACTACTACGGGAAATCAAACCAGACACACCTTCGGGGTAGGGTGGGCAAGGTCTTTATCTTGCCCACCGGGAAGTGGAGCCGCATTTTTCGGTGGGCAACGCTACCGCTTTTGCCCACCCTACGAAGATATCTGGTTGCAGTACTGAGACGCCAAAAAATAAACATCGCTGAAGGAGAAGACCGGAAGGGGCTTTGGCCGGGACGGCCGGGTGCGGACCAGTGCTGCCGGATGGGGCGAGATCAAGCCCAGGAGCTACCGGTACATGCTCAAGGATTCATCGAGCTTCCTCTGGACATCCTTCAGTCTGGCGCGGAGGCCATGGATCCTGGCTGCCGGGTCGTCGGCTGTAGAGCTGGCCGCACGGCCGGATTCGATTTCCGCCAACTCCCTGCTCAGCTCAAGATGCTCCCTTTCCAGTCGATGGATCTCATCCCGGATGGTCTGGTATTCCGGCCAATCATCTGTCTCATCCAGGAAATACATGGACATGGCAGCCTCCCGGGCCTGTCTCTTGCCTGTCGTTCCGGCAACTTCAGTGAATGCAGCCATCTCCCAGGGATCGCCACCCTCGGAGCCCTTCCGGCCGGATCACCTCTCCTCATCCCCGGGGGGGTGATCTCATTCAGCCTCTCACTTGTCCAGGCTCACCCACACGGGTGTGGGATTCGAAACCGTATTGAACACCGGCGAATACTTCTGGGCCATCTTGATCAGCTCTTCCTTCTGTTCGTCAGAAACGTCCGCATCAATCTTAAAATACACACGAATATTTGCGTATCCAACTTTGACATCCGGGGACAGCCCCAGAAAACCCCGCAAATCGATATCCCCTTCCAGTCTGGATTTCACACCCTTGATTTGAATTCCTTTGGCGGCGGCGTGGTAGACCAGGGCGGAGGTCAGGCATCCGATCAAACCTGTCAGCAGGTACTCCACGGGGTTGGGACCCTTGTCTTCACCCAGAAGGACCTCGGGCTCATCCTCGTCCAGCACGAAAGGGCTCAGATGGTCGTGGTCCTGCTGCGCCCCGTAAAAATCCTTGACGGTAGTGCGATTGTGGCCGCCATGGATCCACTCGTTTGTGGCCCTGAATTTGAATTTGGCAATGTCCGGCGTACCCTTGATAGCCTCAATGGTTTTAAAGAGCTGGCCTACATCGACCCCGTTCAGGTTCCTGGTTTTCGTTTTGTCGACAGTGTGCTCGGTCATTTCTGCCTCCTTCCTCCATATATGTTTCGGATGCCGGGAGAGGTGCCGATTGCAGATCCCCAGAACGGCACCTCATTAGCGGAGCGATGCCAGGGCACGATCGATGCGCTGCGTCTGCTCCTCACTGACCAGGCTGCTCAATGTTGTGCGATACCGCGGGTGATCCACGCCCGAGAAGATGTACTGCCAGCGATATGCCTTCAGAACCCCGGCGCGCAGAAGCTGCATCTCCTCTGCGGCAAACGAAGCCCCGCTCGCCTTGCAGAAGTACTCCACATCCGCGTTGCTCTGAACCCGCAGGATCCCGTCAACATCCACCACCAGCCCGATCAACTCGTCGATTGCCCGGTCCCGCTCTTCGTTCGAAAGCTTTTTGTCCTCCCTGGGCCATTCCAGCTCATCCATGATGGAGTGAGTGGTTTCCTCCTTCCAATGGAACAGGAACAGGTCCCGGTAGAGCTCAGAGATATCCTCGTCCCCTGCAATGCTTTGTTTGTAGTGCTCCTGGGTGAAGAGCTCGATTTCCAGGATCAGGCCCAGGACCGCCCAGGTGGAATTCTTCAGCACGGCTGCGGCAACCTGATTCGGGTCCGGGACGAAACGGTAGCCTTCATGCATCCCTGCACCGATCATCGGTTCAACCCGGCGGAACAGCTCCTGGTGCTTCAGCTCTTCGTCGCAGAAGCGAATCAATGCCTCCAGGGCAACCTGATCGTCCAGCCAGTGGTCGCGGGTGATCTCGAGGATTTTGGCCGTGATGAACCTCTCCACAAACCCGAACATGTTGGCGTAGGTTCGACCCTGTATTTGACTCAGTAACCTCTTTTGCTCTTCTGTCAAGAAGGGCAACCGGTTGACCATGGAGATCCCGTCGGGAAGGAATCTTTTGGAGAAATCGAAGGACCGGCCTCGAATCACGTCCTTTTCAATGTCCCAACGAACTCGTTTGGAAATTTCAATGCACTCGGCATAATTGAAACGTTGCATGGTTCTCCTCCTTATCTGGCTGAAATCTGAGCCGGGGGGCAGCCCGAGGGCATCTGGCGGAAGGAGAATTCCGTGGTCGCACAATGGAATCGCGATGGGAGAAAAAGCATGCGGTGATCCCCTTCCATCTCTGCCAACGACGTCTCCCTGCGCGGATGGTTGAGCGCAGAGCAGAGTCCATGCCATGGGGCGGGTCCGCACAATGACCAGCTCTGTATGAATCTAAGTCATTGGATTGATTGGATTTGAATGATCAGAGGGATTCCTCGGAAGGGATCCATCCATGGGGCCAGGCTTTTCAAAATGGCAGGGTTGGAATCCAAAGATGTAACGGTATCGATATGTTAATCGATGAGGTTCATAATGAAAGGATGCCATTATGAATCCCTCTGCCCTCGGATGGTGCTGGCGTTGCATCACTGCAGGCTGTCGAGCCAGGGCACGATGCGGTCCAGCAGGTTGAAGTCGTGGTTGATGAGGCAGACGTGCCCGTATCCCCTGAGGATTTGGAAGACAGCGTGGGGCATGCGTGAAGCCATGAAACGAGCTTCCTTCACCGATGGCACGAGGTGATCGAGATCGCCGGCCAGAAGAAGGGTCGGGGTGCGGATTCGGCCGAGCTGGTTGCGGACATCATAGGTCTGAAGGATCTCCAGCCGGCGGATGTAGCCGTCTCTGCCGATAGACCGGGTTCGTTCGTGGAATTCAGCGAGATCGACAGCCAGGGTGTGCGGCGAATGGAGTCGCGATTCGGTGAAGCGGCGGACCAGCGGCATGGCCGCCCACGGGACGATTCTCAGCAGCCGGGGCGCCAGACTCAATCGGAGCCGCCGGCGGACCACCGGAAAGGAATTGATGATGACCAGCCCCAGCAGGAGCTGCGGATAGGCCAGCGCAAAGCTCAGGCTCAAGGCGCCGCCGAAGGACTCGCCACAGAGGAGCACCCGCTCGTGTCCCCTTTGCTCGACGACCTCTTCAATGAGCTGCCTCAGGTCATCCACGAGGGAGTCCATGGTGCACCGGGGATCGTCCGGCAGCGGGAAAGTGAGCACGTGGAAGCGGCTTCCGAGGAGCGGGACCTGCCGGTAGAACAACAAAGCCGTGCCATCCAGTCCCGGCACGAGGATGAGAGTGGGGCCTCTCCCATACTCGTCATAAGGGTGGTGGGCGATCGTCCCGTTATGCTGCGACGACGGGTGGCTCATCGATGGTTGCCTCCGAAGCTCGATTCCGATCCAGGACTTGAACCGGTATTCCGACGTAGGTTTTGCCGGCTTCAAGCTTGGAATACTTGGGCACCAGGCTGAGGGCGCCGATCTGGCATCCCGGCCCCGCCTCCACTCCGATGCTGATGATGCTCGAAACCCCCGCCGTCACGTTATCCCCGAGCCGAACGCGTGCTGTCTTGACCATGCCCTTCTCCACGGTATGCCCGGAAAGGTGCACCTCACTGCCGATGATCACATTGTCGCCGAATTCCAAGAGGTTGTGATCCGTCACCCAGAGGCTGTTCACGAACACGCCCCGGCCCATCCTGGCCCCGTTCCAGCGCATGTACAGGGTCCAGAGAGGCGAGGTCCGGAAAACCATTCCGGCAAAGGTTCGCACCAGGTGGATGGAGATCATGTACCGAACCCAGTTGAGCAGCGGCCAGTCGGGATCGCGGATGACCATCTCGGCGTCTTCGGGGGCGCGCCAGCCGGTGAGCCGTGTAGCCAGGGCGGAGAGCAGCATGAGAGAGAACGCGAAAAGCAGATAGGCGGGAATGAAAGCCATGCTCACGATAACCGTCTCCATCCAGCGCCAGGGAAGCTTCCAGTGGAAATGCCATTCCCAGAAGACGGCGGCAGGCAGGACCGAAAACCCGAACACGATGCTCTCTACAACGAAGGCCGAAAAGATCGCCCACCCGACACGCAGCATGGCCCTCGTTCTCCATCGTCCATCGTTTGAAGACGCCATTTCATCACCTCCCCCCTGAGTGGCCATGCCGCCGAAAGGTCTGGCAAAGCCGTCTTTCAGGAACGCCTCGCAGAGCGCGCAATCCGTGGGAATGGTGAAAGGGGTTGCGGCCATAGGTGCTGAATCGCACCAGGTGCTGCGTTATTCTCGCCGAAGTTCAACCGAATGAAAAGGGCAATGGGGCTCAGGCAGGCTGGATCAGATGGCGCTATTCCGGATATCCGGGGACAATCGGGGGAGCAGCTCTTTCCAGTTCCAGGGAAGTGCAGGAGATTCGGATTCCGAGGAGGCCCAGGGCCAGCCTCGGGGGAGGGGGGACTGGAAGGCAAGCTCGGTCTTCAGGGTGGGGTGGTGGACCGTGAGCTCGCGAGCCAGAAGCGCGATCTGGGCCTGGGGCAGGGGGGTCGGGGCGCCGTATCGAAGATCGCCCACGATGGGATGGCCGATGTGGGCCAGTTGAGCGCGTATCTGATGCCGACGCCCGGTTTCGAGGGTGATTTCGAGAAGACTCCGTGATGCGGACGCATCGAGAGTCCGGTAGGCAAGGCGGGCCTCCTGGCCCGCGTCGCCGGAGCCTTCGACGATCCGGCTCGATCGGTTGTCCCTGCGCTCCAGCCGGTGAACGAGCCTTCCCCCGCTTTCACGAACCCTGCCTTCCACGACGGCCAGGTAGCGTTTCTCGACCGTTCCAGCCCGGAACTGCTCGCTCAGCCGGGCCGCCGCCTTGGAGGTGCGCGCAAAGAGGAGAGCCCCGGCCACCGGCCGATCCAACCGATGCACCACTCCCAGAAACACTCGACCCGGCTTCCCGTACTTGACCTTCAACCAGTTCTTGGCCAGATCGAGCAGGCATACGTCTGCGGTTTCATCCCCCTGCACCAGCAGCCCCGCCGGCTTGTAGAGGGCGAGCAGGTGATTGTCGAGATGAAAGACGGGCCAGTCGTCCAGCAGAAAAGGCCTCCAGGATTGAGTCCGCATGCTCACCTCGGCCCAAATGCATTGCCTGAGGACCGAGAGATTCGAATTCTCTCCTTGGTAGCTGCCTCAAACACAAAATTCGCTCATGCCGTCACCCGTGCGAAGGCGAGGGGCAAGAAATGTTTGGAGAATATGGATTCCCACCTTCGCGGGAATGACGCTCTGCGCAGATTGGTCCATTGTGAGATGTTCACCCATTCTTTCCATGATGTCGCTCCCGATGTCCCTTTGACCCTTCAAACGGCTCGCACAGCTTGTCACCGAAAGGGTTTCCTGGTATTGCCCATGGGCGTCACCATTGATCAGGTTCGGGAAAAGGTGCTCCCCATGAAAGACAAAGAAGGCCTCCCCCCCAAAGGGCAGCGACCGACCAGGTCCGACGCGGCCCGGAACCGCAGAGCATCCCCCAGGTCGGAGGAGGTCTTTGGTCCTGATCGCATGGCCACCCTTCTGGAAGGCGCGGGAATCCGCCTTGGCACGGAGCGGATCCAGCAACTCTGGCGATACCATGAGCTCCTCCGCGAGTGCAATGCCGATCTGAACCTGACTCGAATTCACAGCTTCACGAACATGGTTCAGAAACTGTACGTGGATTCCATCCTGCCGGGAAAGCTCATGAAGCTCCCCTCACCCCTGCTCGATGTCGGCACCGGCGCCGGAATGCCCGGAATTCCCCTCAAGATCGCCTTCCCCGACCTGGAGATCTGGCTTGCCGAAAGCCGCGGCAAGCGGGTGGCCTTTCTGGAGCGGGTCATCGAGGAACTGGGGCTCTCGGGCCTGAGAGTGATCGGCCAGGGGATTTCCATGTCATTTCAGGAGCCTGTTAGCGGGGTGATCACCCGGGCCGTCGAAGCTTTGGCGCCGAGTCTCGAGCGCGTGAGGGGGTGCCTCTCCCGGGGCGGTCGGGCTGTTTTCATGAAAGGGCCCCGCGGATCGGACGAGATCGGCGAGGCCCTGCTGCGCTGGGGGCATGAGTATCGCCTCGTCGAGGATCTGCCCTACGCCATTCCGCACACACCCTTCGAGCGGAGGCTCATTGTATTCGAACGAACGCAGGAATCCATAGCGGAAGGAAGGGCGCGAGCCATGAAATCCTACACGGTCAGAACGGTCGAGAGCGAGCAGAACGAGAGCTTCAAAGGTCTTAAGAAGCTGCTGCAGAGCCGCGGCATCCGCAAAGAGGGCAGGGCGGTTCTCTCCGGGCGCAAGCTGGTGGAAGAAACCCTCAGGGATTTCCCGGACCGCTGCCTCGGATGGATCACGCCGGGCGGGGACGATCCCCCTCCCGTGGTGCCGGCTTCGCGATTCACCTGGTTTCAGCTCGCCCGCCCGCTTTTCCAGGAACTGGATGTCTTCGGAACGGGCTCACCGCTCCTGCTCATTGAGGCTCCCCCACTTCCTGCCTGGGACCCTTCGGAGGAGCTCCCGTCCGGATGCAGCCTGCTCGTGCCGTTCCAGGACCCCGAGAACGTCGGCGCCGTGATCCGCTCCGCCGTGGCATTCGGTGTGGCCCAGGTGATTCTCCTCGCTGAAAGCGCCCACCCGTTCCATCCCAAAGCCCTGCGGGCATCGGGAGGGGCCGTGCTTCGAGCACGCCTCGCCGAGGGACCGTCGATTCAAGACCTCCCGGCCAACCAGCCCCTCATCGCCCTCTCGACCGAAGGGCGGGATATCGCCACCTTCACCTTTCCGGATCGATTCGCACTGCTCCCTGGCGTGGAAGGCCCCGGGCTGCCGAAGCCCCTGAGGCCCCACTCTCTCGCCATTCCCATTCAAGGGGGTGTCGAATCTCTCAACGCGGCCGCCGCAACGGCCATCGTGCTTTATCTCTGGGCGGTCAGGCGATCAGTCTGAACCCTCGCAGAAGTTTTGTCACGGTCAAGCTCTGCACGATCATGAGGGCAAAGACGACGCATGAAGGCGGCAGAAAGGGCAATCCTTCTCGCCAATGGTTCACCTCAGAGACGTGGAATACCCCGAGAAAGCCTCCAAGAATCCGTTCGTGCGATCTCTGTGATCACTCCCGCCTCCGGAGGTGAACCGTGAACACTTTCCTCCTGCAAGGGCAACTCTCTGCACGAACCTGCGGCCCTCCGAATAGATTTTAGGATTGGATCGGGATGATATCCAGCACCACGCGACGGTTCAACTGGCGACCGGCCTCGGTGCCGTTGGAGGCGATGGGTCGACTCTCGCCGAATCCGCGAACCGATATCCTTCTCGGGTTGACGCCCGCATCGGCCAGTGCGTCTGCAACAGCCCGGGCGCGGGCTTCGGAGAGGGTGTAATTGGACTGCTCAGAGCCGGTGCTGTCCGTATGACCGCTGATGCCGACCCGTGTTTCGGGATAGCGATTGAGGATATCCGCCACCCGGTCGATTTCGTCATATGCGCCCGGCTTGAGACGGTAAGAGCCCACATCGAAGAGCACGTCTGTCCGGAATGTGATGGCCAGGTTGTCCCCTTGACGCTGCATGCTGGCCCCCTCCATCCTGGCCATTTGCGCCTGGAACTCGCGCTCTTGGCGGTCCATGTAATCGCCGATCATGCCGCCCGCGAGACCACCCACCGCAGCGCCGGCCACCGCGCCCAGTACCGTCGCCCCCGTGTTGCGACCGATGGCCTGACCGAGGGCCGCCCCCGTGGCGGCACCCACCCCTGCTCCGACGAGCGTTCCCGTGTCCCGTCGGGTGGCACAGCCCGACAACATGAATGCTCCCACCACAAACAACGCAATCCAGCTCTTTTTCATCTTCGTTCTCCTCGTTTTTCTTGGCCCTTCGTCGCTAACGGTCTTCGCTTCCCAAAGCGCCGTTTCCATGCTCTCCCCGGTCAAAACGCAACGCTCACCTCTGCGCCGGGGGGGGGGCGAGCGAAGGAGCGATCCTCCAGACTCCCATCAGATCCCCTTCACTTCGTTTCTCCGTGCTCCCGCGGAGGCGATCGGACAAGATGCGCAGCCCATGACGTGAAACTAAGGGATTCTGGAAAAAGATGCAACCGAACCGAACCGCTTCATCGCGGGCTGTGCTAAATCTGTTTGATCGTTATATACTCGAGAAGGATGCCCCTGCGTTTTGTGAAGGTCGTCTGGATTCCGGCTTAGAGACTGCCGGAATGACGCCTGAAGCGGCATCTACATTCGTCATGCCGGCAAAGCTTGTCCCGGCATGCTCAAGCCGGGAGCCGGCATCCAGGGGATTTGGAAAAACGTCACATTTCAACCTCACGAATATAAGATGGGAGAGTCCCCGGAGGGTTCCGGAGGCCGCGTTCTTTCAACCCGGAGCGCTGAATGTGCCATGAAACGGATTCTTTTCGTTGAAGATGATCAAGCTCTGCGCCTGACGCAGTCCATTTATCTGAAGCAGGAGGGCTTTGAAGTGGTCGCGGCGCCCGATCGAACAGCAGCCCGCGCCAGCCTCGCGCGTGAGCTGTTCGACGTGGTCGTCACGGACCTTCGGCTGGGAAAACAGAATGGACTCGACGTGGTGCGGGATGCCCGTGAATTGCAGCCCCTGGTCGAAATCATCGTGATCACGGGCTACAGTTCCGTGGAGAGCGCCGTGGAAGCGATGAAGGAGGGGGCCTACGACTACCTGACCAAGCCCGTGGATCCCGAAGTGCTGGTGCGGATCATCCACAAGGCGGTCGAGCATCAGGATCTGAAGCGGCAGGTGACCACCCTGAGGGACAGCATCGCCCGGGAGACCGGCCTGGACCAGATCGTGGCCGTCAGCCCGGCGATGCAGGAGATCCTGGCCACCATTGCGGCCGTTGCGGGCACCGACGCCACGGTGCTCATCGAGGGCGAGAGCGGCACCGGCAAAGAGCTCATGGCCCGCCTCATCCACCAGCGGAGCGATCGGGCCGAGCGGCCTTTCCTGGTGATCAACTGCGGGGCCATGCCCGAGAACCTGCTCGAAAGCGAGCTCTACGGACACGTTCGCGGGGCGTTCACGGGGGCACACAAGGACCACAAGGGAGTCTTCGAGGCCGCCGACGGAGGAACGCTCTTTCTGGATGAGATTTCGGAGGTCTCCCCCGGCTTCCAGGTCAAGCTGCTGCGGACGCTTCAGGAGCGCACCATCCGGCGGGTCGGCGACACGAAAGAAATGCCCGTGAATGTTCGTGTCATCGCCGCCACCAACCAGGATCTGAATCAGCTCGTTCGGGACGGCGGATTCCGAAGAGACCTCTTCTTTCGGATCAAGGTGATTCCCATCCACCTTCCGCCCCTCCGCAAGCGGCGTGAGGACATCCTGCCATTGGCCGAGAGTTTTCTGGCGCGCCTCGCGGACCGGATGGCGCGACGCGCCCCCCGGTTGAGCGGATCGGCCCGTCAGAAACTGCTCGAGCACGATTGGCCGGGAAATGTCCGTGAGCTCGAAAACACGCTGGAGCGAGCGCTCATCTTCCGGCACGCCGACGAGATCCATGCACGGGATCTCTCCGTGGAAACGTGCATCCCCGCGCGGGACTGTCGGGAAGACGAAGCACAAACCCGGATGTTGCCCCTCCACGAGGTCGAAAGACGGCACATCCTGGAGGTCCTGGATCGTTGCAGCGGCAACAAGGCGCGTGCAGCGGAAGTCCTGAGCATCGGGTACAACACACTCTGGAGAAAGCTTAAAAAATACGGCAGAATAAATGAATAAGGATAAACAGAAAGCGAGTCGGCAATCGGCGACAGCCAGTCATGGTGAGATGGCTCCTCAAGTGAGTAAACCGGCCTTGTAGCCAGGGGGATTTCAACTTTAAACCTTAAACTTGAGACCTGAGACTTGAATCCACAAGATCGAAACCCCAAATCCGAAGCTCGAAACCTTCATGCGCAGGATGCGGAATCCGAAAGGGATCGCCTGAAGGCCATCCTCGACAGCATGGAGGATGGCATCTACATCGTGGGGCGGGATTATCGCATCGATTTCATGAACCTGGCTCTGCGCAGCGAAATGGGGAATGGAGAGGGAAAGCTCTGTCACGAGTTTTTCGGCCATGATGTCGCCAGCTGCAGCGACTGTCAGCACGGCATGGGCTCCTTCGGCCCCCAGATTCGGAGGGAGTGGACCGTAGCCGCCACGGGCAAGACCTACGACATGGCCGTGGCGCCCATCCACGAGCCCGACGACAACATCTCGAGGCTCCACATCCTGCGCGACATCACGGAAAGAAAACAGCTGGAAGCCCGGTTGCAGGAATACTCGCTTGATCTCGAGGCCAAGGTCCGCGAACAGGCGGAAAAACTCCTGCGCCAGGAGCGTCTGGCCCTGCTGGGAGAGATTTCGGCAGGACTCGCCCACGAGATCCGGACCCCGCTCGGGGCCATCATCACCGGGATCAAGCTGCTCGAAAAGGGGCGTGAGAGCGAGGATGACCGCAAGCTGATCTTCGATCTTCTCATGCGTGAGACGACGCGCCTGAATGTCAAGGTGTCCGAGTTCCTGACCTATGCCCGGCCCCGGACCCCTCAGCTGGCTACTGTCTCCGTTCCGTCGCTCTTCCGCGAAGTGAGCAGCCTCGTCTCGGTGGATGAAGCCCTTGTGGGAGAGGTTCGCCTGGAGAGCACGGTGGATTCCGGTCTACCCGACTGGCCCATGGACAGGGATCTGATGAAGGAAGCCCTCCATAACCTCTGCGTCAACGCCCTCCAGGCTCTTCAGGGGAGGGGAGTGCTCCGGCTGGAGGCACGCTTCGCCGAAGGCGCCCTGGAGCTCCTGGTGAAGGACGACGGGCCGGGCATCCCGACTCACGAAATCCAGAATATCTTCAAGCCATTCTACACCCTGCGATTCGAGGGGACGGGGCTGGGGCTCTCCATCTGCCGAGAGATCGTCGAAAGCCATGGAGGCCGCATATCCGTCTCCAGCGTCCCAGGCCGCGCAACCACCTTCCGGATCCTGCTGCGAAATCGCCACAAGCATGAAGGCGAGCATCTCCAGCAGTGAGACACTATGGCCCCTTCAACGGGCAGGGGAGGTATTCCATTCCGGCAGACCTCATTCCATAGTGGAACGGTTGATGAGCTGCAAACTCTCCAGTCCAGTTCTATCTAAAACGTAATTTATTGAAATAAATGATATTATATGAATTGTCTCCATCGGCATGCGATTTGCGAAGGATTCTCCGCGACAGGGCCAGTCGGCCATATGCCAGCGCGAATCACATACCCACATGAGGAGAATATCCATGGCGGAAGAGAAACCGAAAAAGGTACTGAATTACCGGGATCTGTCGATCTGTGAGTCCACCATCACCATGCTGCAGAAGATGGCGGATGACGGCGTGGAAAACGCCTTCACCCGAGCGGCGGACATGAAGGCCTGTCCCATCGGCGCCGATTCGGCCTGCTGCAAGCATTGCTTCATGGGTCCGTGTCGTCTGAACTCCAAGGACCCCTATTCCAAAGTGGGAGTCTGCGGTGCGACCATCGACACCATTGCGGCGCGCAATTTCGCACGCATGGTGGCCAGCGGCGCATCGGCTCACACGGACCACGGCATGGGCATCCTGGATGCCTTCCGCGGGATCGTGACCGGGAAGATCCAGGATTTCAAGATCAAGGATGAAGAGAAACTCCGCAGCGTGGCCGAGTCCATCGATATAGAAACGGCAGGTCGCGACTCCATGGAGATCGCCAAGGAGCTCTACACGGCGCTGGAAGGCACCTACACCCAGGTCGAAGGCGAAATTCCCTGTGCC
>Ga0105106_10002485_pt1 | contig 13281 bp, 13 predicted proteins | sample PPLLaktember2015_5_FD_79109 | JGI IMG/M metagenome (GOLD analysis project Ga0105106, IMG submission 79109) | Freshwater sediment microbial communities from Prairie Pothole Lake near Jamestown, North Dakota, USA - PPLs Lake P8 Core (1) Depth... | ecosystem: Environmental > Aquatic > Freshwater >...
CCCACCGACGAGATGGCGAAGACGGCAGCCGAAAACATCCGCCGCGTCATGGAAGGGCAGTCGAGCCTCGCGTGCAAACAGTTCGGCAGCATACCGGGCGTCTGCGTGATGGATGCGGGCAACAAGGAAGTGTGGATCTTCACCAACCGGCTGTTCCCGCCGCGCCGGTTCGCGATGATGCTGCCGAATATCTTCGGCGACTGGCTGAAGGTGGGCGTCGAGAAGATGTTGATGCTCAAGTACCGCCACGGGTGGTCGTTCCTGCCATGACAGCCCCGGCTCCTGCGCAATCGGCAATGGTCCGCGCCTGTCGGACGTGTCAGGGACGAGGCCACCCGGCGGCGGGCAATCCCGGCGTCACCTTCAGGGCATTCTCGTAATACAGCTTCCTCAGCACAACGTCGGGAAGATCCATCCCGTATAGCTTCCAGAACGCGTGATAGTCGCGGTAGTAGTCGAAGTACTCGTCCGCCGTCTCGAACACGCGCCAGTAGTACGGAAACTCCGAAGGGGCGTAGGTGTCCTTGCCGAACAGCACGCGATTCTGGTACTTCGTGAAGAAGGCTGCCGCGGCGCGCGGCTGGCGTCCGAAATCGTAGAGGACTGCCGCAACCTCGAGGTACACGTTCGGCAGCCTGTCGAGCAGCGCGCCGGCGCGCTTGAGATCGTGGCCGTGATACCCGAAGTGCGCGGCGATGAACCGCGTCTTCGGGTGCCTGGCAAACACCCGATCGCGTTCGGTGATGAGCTGCTCGAACTTCACCTGCGAGGGAGAGTAATTGCGGCGGCTCGGGAACAGTGCAAGCTCGAGCCAGCGTTCGTTCGTGTAGTCGGGCGGCTCGAAGAACGAGGGAGGCTCGCCTGTGTGAATCAGGACGGGCACGTTGAGGCGGCCGGCGGCGGCCCACACGGGATCGAGCTCTGGATCGTCGATCGGGATCCGCGAGCCGTCTGCCTTGCGCGCGGTCATCCCCAGGTTCTTGAAGATTTTCAGGCCGACGGCGCCGTTCCGGACATCCTGTTCGAGCTGTGCCGCCGCGTTGGCACCCCAGCCGGCAGCGAAGCCACCGAAATCAAGGTTGGCAAACACCGTGAAGCGATCGCGATAGGGGCTGTTGCGGATCGCCTCGACGTGGCGCTTGAGCGCGTCGCCGCTGCCCCCGCTGAGATTGTTGAGGACGCGCAGATTCAGCGCGTCCATCTCGCCCACGAGCCGCGCCATGTTTTCGGGGGTCGCCGCCTGATGGCTGTGGATATCGACTACCGGGAACTTCGCTTTCGGCACCGGTTGCTCGTCGACGACGAGCGTGGATTTCGGCCGGTAGTCGAGGATGCTCGGCGGCGCGGCTTCAGGCGCCTGACATCGCCCGGCCCGGACCTCCGTCTGGCCCGGGGGGCATTCGGTGTTGGACGCCTCCTGCGTTGTGCGCGTCTGCGTCGGCCGGGGCGTGGTCTGTCGTTGGGCGAAGAGGAACGCAGATGCGGTGAGGGCTGCCGCACCCATCAGAATCGCAAGTCTCTGGCGCATGGAGAAATTGTAGCCGTTGAAGGGCTATGGGGATTCGCAGATTCGCAGGTTTGGCAGATTGAGAGATTTCAGGGGTATGCTGAGCACGAGTTAATGGAGGTGCCCATGGCGGAGAAGCTCAGCGACATCTCTGACGAAGACCTGAAGCAGATGATGAAGGCCATTGCCCGCGCCAACGGTAGGCCGTTGACCGACGAGCGCGTCGAAATCGATCTGCCTGCCTACAAGAACTATCTTGCGGCCGTCGAACGGTTGAGCGCCTACGCGTTTCGCGTCGAAGACGAGCCCGCGTTTCACTTTTCCTACAAGCCGGGTCCCGCCGGCGGGACGAAGGAGCGCGAGCGATGACGGTCTCGAGACGCGCGTTTCTTGCAGGTTCGGTAGGGATGATGAGCCTGCCTGCGGCTGCAAGGGCGCAGCAGGCATTGCCGGGAGATTTGCACTACCTGACGATCGCGCAGGCGGCGGCGCAGATCCGGGCGAGGCGGCTGTCGCCCGTCGAGCTCACGCAGGCGGTTCTCGCGCGCATCGATCAGGTCGAGCCAAAGGTTCGCGCGTTCATCACGCTGACGCGCGACGGCGCGCTCGAGGCCGCCCGCGCTGCAGAGCGGGAAATCGCGGCGGGTCGCTATCGCGGGCCGCTGCACGGCATCCCGGTCGCCGTCAAGGACACTCACTACACCAGAGGCATCAGGACTACCTGCGCGTCGCCGGTGCACGCAGAGTTCGTGCCCTCGTTCGACGCCACGATTGTCGCGCGCCTGAAGGCGGCGGGCGCCGTCCTGATGGGGAAGACCAACCTGCCGGAGTTCTCATCGGGTTCGTCAGGCAACGGGACGAACAACCCATGGAACCTCGAACGCCCGACCGGCGGCTCGAGCGCGGGCAACGCGGCGGGCCTTGCGGCCGGTATGTTTTTCGGCGCGAGCGGCGGCGACACGGGCGCCTCTATTCGAGGTCCCGCGGCGCTGTGCGGTGTGGTCGGCCTCAAGCCGACCTACGGGCGTGTCAGCGGCTATGGTGTCATGAAGCTGAGCTGGTCGGTCGATCACAACGGGCCGATGACGCGCACGGTTGAAGACAACGCGCTCCTGCTGAACGCGATCGCCGGCTTCGACCCCGAGGACTGGGCAACCGCCGAAGTGGAAGTGCCCGACTACACACGCGCCCTCCGTCGAGGAGTGCGCGGCATACGCATCGGCATTCCGCAGCGGCAGATGCTCGAGGGGTTTCACGACGACGAGCTGCGCGCCTTCCAGGCGGCGCTGGATGTCTTTCAGAAGCTTGGCGCCCGCGTTGCAGAGGTGGAGCTGCCTCCGACGCTTCCGGTGATGGCCGACGCCCACAACATCATCCGCATCTGCGAGGCGGCGTCCTATCACGAGCCCTTCCTCGCGGCAAAGGCAGATCTATACGGGCCGTCGAACGTGAGGCGCGACGTCGAAGCGGGAGCACTGCTCACGGCCGGTCAGTATCTGCGTGCGCAGAAGATGAGGAAGATCTTCGTCAAGCAGATGCTTGGCGTCTTCGCCGGCATCGACGTGATGCTGACGCCCGAGACAACGCCGGCCGGCGAGCCGAACAAAGCGAGGTTCAGCCCGCATTCGCCGTTCAACGACAGCGGGTTTCCAGGGCTCGTCGTGCCGGCCGGGGTGTCGACCTCGCCACTGGGGCTGCCACTCTCGATTCAGATCGTCGGCAAGCCGTTTGCCGAAGAGACGGTGTATGCGGCGGGGCATGCGTACGAGATGGCGACGCGCTGGCACGAACGCCGGCCGCCGCTGTAACCCGGGCCGTTCTTTCGCGGCTTGCGCCTGCCCGCATATAAAGCTAGGCGCTCGCCACCGGCGCCGTCAGCAGCGCTTTACCGTCAACGTTGAACTCGACGCGCAGGCCCACGTAATGCAGTCATGGGGCTGCTCGCGTATAATCCGCCCTTCCCGCACAGTCTGGCGATTCGCACGCGCGAGCGGAGGTTGGTCATGAATCTGGTGGTCGGCGCTACCGGCATGCTGGGCGGCGAAGTCTGCCGCATCCTCGCCAGCAGCGGACACCCCGTGCGCGCGCTCGTTCGGAAGAGCTCGGCACCCGAGAAGCTGTCGGCGCTCGAGGCGCTCGGCGCCGAGATCGCGTACGGCGATCTGAAAGACCCGGCATCGCTCGCGCCGGCTTGCGGCGGCATCCGCGCAGTGATCTCGACGGCTTCCTCTACGCTGTCGAGGCAGGAAGGCGATTCGATTGAGTCGGTCGACGAACGCGGGCAGTTGAATCTGGTCGAGGCGGCCGAGCGCGTGGGTGTCGCGCACTTCGTGCTGATTTCGTTCCCGCCGATTGGCGTCGAGTTTCCGCTGCAGTCAGCCAAGCGCGCGGCAGAAGAACGGCTGCGGCGGGGCCCGATGACCCACACGATCTTCCAGCCGACGTTCTTCATGGAAGTCTGGCTCAGCCCGGCGCTGGGTTTCGATCCGGCGAACGGGCGGGTCCGGATCTATGGTGAAGGACACAACCCGATTAGCTGGATCTCTTGCCGTGACGTTGCGACGTTCGCCGTCGCCGCGCTCGATAATCCACGAGCGAACAACGCCGTGATCAAGCTGGGAGGGCCAGAAGCGTTGAGCCCGCTCGATGTGGTGCAGCTCGCCGAGCGGATGTTCGGCAAAAAGATCGCTGTCGAGCATGTACCGGAGGACGCCCTGCGTGGTCAGCACCAGTCGGCCGCGAACTCGCTGCAGAAATCATTTGCGGGGCTGATGCTCTCGTATGCCGCGGGCGAAGTGGTTGAGATGGGAGACACGCTTCGCGCGTTCCGCGCCCAGCGTTTGAGATCCGTACGCGAACATCTTCAGGCAGCCGCATGAGCCCGTGTGCAGGTGTGCGCGCTCGGGCTTCTAATGGAGGCGAAAATGCACAGCCGAATCCTTCTCACTGTCGCGATTGTGTTCACCCTGCTGCAGGCGTCGACGTTCGTCCAGTCAGGTGCCGCGGCGAACGCCGCAACCTACATCACCACGGAAGACATCAAAGCGGTGCTCAGCCACACTCCATCCTCAACCGATCGGCAGATTCGAACGCTCGATCTCGGAAAATATCAGCTGGCAGTGGGCGTGATTCATCGGGGGCCGACGCAGGCTTCGGGAGGTGCTGGACGCGCTACGGGAGCGGCTGCAGCGCGCGGCGCCGCCGCCGCAGCGGCACCGTGCGGACAGAAGGAAGGGGCGCTCAGCGGTGCCAGCGGTCTCTTCCATGATTCGACCACCGAAACCTACATCATCACCTCGGGCGGCGGCACCCTGGTGACCGGCGGCTATATCGTCAACGGCCGACGATCGGCTCCCGACAATCAGGTGACGACCATTCTGAACGGCCCGTCGTGCAGTGGCAGCATCGCGGGAACAGATGTCGTTCGCCGGCAGGTGAAGGTTGGCGACGTCATCGTCATTCCGGCCGGCGTTCCGCACGGCTGGACAGAAATCACCGATCACGTGACCTACCTGAGCGTGCGTCCAGACCCGGACAAGGTGCTGCAGAAGGGGTATGTGCATCCCGCGTTGGTGAAATGATGGAGATCGGCGTGCTCAAGGCAAAGCCGGCGTAACCAATGCCAGACACCACGGTTGAGAAGACAGCGCGCCTCCAGGTCGATGACCCACTCGGCCGACGGATCGTCGTCATCGACAAGCCGGTCTTCCGCATCGGCCGCAAGAGCGAGAGCGATCTGCGATCGATCGGCACCGACGTCTCGCGCGAGCACGCCGAGATCGTGCGCCTGGAGGACGGCCGGTTCATCCTGAAGGATCGCGGCTCGCGCTGCGGCACGTTCGTCAACGACGAGCAGGTGAGCGAGCGGCCGCTCCTGCATCGGGATCGGATCAGGCTCGGGCGGAGCGGGAGCGCCGAGATGGTGTTTCTGACCGACGACGAGGCGGCCGAGTCGCGGTCGAGCCACGTTTCGGGTGTGGTCGATTTCCGTCCGCTCACGACGCTGCTCGATCGATTGCGCGGCCTCGGCCCGGCACGCGTGCTCGACGAAGTCCTCGTCCTCGTCATGGACTCGGCCATCGACGCCACCGGCGCCGAGCGCGGCTTCATCATGCTCGCGAACCCAAAGGGCAAGCTCGAGTTCAAGATTGCACGCGCGCGGGGAAAGGTGACGCTCTCTGGTCAATCGTCCTTCGCGACCAGCCAGAAGATTCCCCAGGAGGTGTTCGCGACCGGCCGTGAACGAATCGTCGCCGACCTGAGAGAAGGCGATCTCGCGGGACAGCACCTGGGCACTGTCGCACTCGGCATCCGCCACGTGCTGTGCACACCGCTGCGCGTCGTCCGGTATCTCGAGCAGTCGAGCGCACAGGCCGACCAGCGGCCCATCGGCGTGCTGTATCTCGACAGCCGCGAGAAGGGGCAGTTGATGTCGTCGGCGGCGCGTCAGGCGCTCGAAGCGGTCGCGGGTGAAGCGGCATCGGCGATCGAAAGCGCCCGTCTGTATCGAGAGGCCACCGAAAAGGCGCGCATCGAGCGCGAACTGCAGCTCGCAGCCGAGATACAGCGCGCCTTGCTGCCCGAGGCGCTTCAGTCGGGCCCGCATTTCGACGTGGCCGCCGCGTCGATCCCGTGCCGATCGATCGGCGGCGATTTCTTCGACTACTTCAATCTCACGGACGGACAGTTCGCGTTCACGCTCGGCGATGTTGCCGGCAAAGGCCCGCCGGCCGCGTTGCTGACGGCGATGATTCAAGGCGCCTTCGCCGCGCAGGTGACATCCACGGACTCGCCCGCGGCTTTGATGGCGCACATCAATCGCACGCTGATTCGCCGCGCCGTCCAGTCGCGATTCGTGACCGTCATGTACGGCGTGCTCGCGCCAGACGGCCGGCTCACCTACAGCAACGCCGGGCACAATCCGCCGATCCTCATCGGCCGGAACGGCGTGCGGCGTCTCGAGACCGGCGGACTGATCCTGGGCTTGTTCCCGCACGCAACCTACGAGGAGGAAACGCTTACGCTCGATGATGGGGACACGCTGGTCGTGTTCAGCGACGGTGTGACGGAAGCGGTGAATGCGGCGGGTGAAGAGTTCGGCGAGCCGCGCCTGCTGCAGTGCGTTGAAGAACATCACAACAGCGCGCCGGAGGCCCTGCGCGACAGCATTCTTGCGGCAGTCAGAACCTTCGCAGCGAGCGCAGCCCAGAACGACGATGTGACTGCGCTCGTCCTACGGTACGGAACGCCGCGAACGGCGCGGGATTAATTGAACTGTTTCAGGGCGTCCTGCTCGGAGTCGAACGTGTCGAACACGGTGAGCAGCTTGGTGATGCTCAACAGATCCGTAAGCCGTTTGGTGAGGTTCACCAGTTTCAGGCTGCCGCCGGCCTTCGTCACCGTGGTATAGGCGCCGACCAGCTCGCCGAGCCCCGCGCTGTCGACGTGGGTCACATTCGCCATGTTGACGAGGATCTTCTTGTGCCCCTGGTTGACCAGGCTGTGAATCTTGTCCTTGAACAGCTGATCACCCTGCGTGAAGGTGATCTGACCGGAGAGATCGAGCACTGTGACGTTACCGGCCGTGCGTTCGGCGATATCCATAAGACGCTCCTTGGGCTTGGAACAAGAACGTGGGTTACCGCGGGGTAGGACGCGGATAGTAGTCGAATGACCGGATGTGTGCAACTACATCCCCGGTTTCTGGACCATCGGCACGAACTGCACGGCGATCGTACGCCTCTGCGTCACGCCCTGCGCGGTTTTGGTGATGACGACGATCTCCTGATAGCCGGTGCCGACCGGCACGACCATGACGCCCCCGACGGCAAGCTGATCCACGAGTGCCTGCGGGATCTCGGGCGGCGCCGCGGTGACGATGATGCGATCGAACGGCGCGTGCTCGGGCCATCCGAGATATCCGTTGCCGGTGCGCACTTCCACGTTGCGATAGCCGGCTTGTTCCAGCGCGCGGCGCGCGCCCGCGGCGAGCTCGGGAACGATCTCGATGCTGTACACCTGCTTTGCGATCTCGGCAAGAACGGCGGCCTGATAACCCGAGCCGGTGCCAATCTCGAGCACTTTGTGCGCGGCCTGGAGCTGGAGCGTGTCGGTCATGTAGCCCACGATGTACGGCTGCGAGATTGTCTGGCCCTGGCCGATCGGCAGCGGCCGATCCTCGTATGCGTACGCGCGCACCGCCTCGGGCACGAAAAGATGGCGAGGCACCCGTTCCATCGCCCCCAGCACCGCCTCGTTGCGCACATTTCGCGCGCGGATCTGCGTATCGACCATCTCGCGGCGCAGCGCCTCCACGTTGTCGGGCTGTGCACACGTGATCGCCCCGGTGAGGATGGCGATGACGAAAGCTATAATCAGGTTCATGCGTCGTATTGGCCGCGTCGTCGCGGCGATTGCGGTCGCGGGTTTCGGGTACCTCGCGTTTCTCTACCTTACGCTGCCCGACGTGCGCGAGCTGCGCACCAATAATCCCGAAACGACGGCGTTCATGGAGCTCCGCGCGCGCGAAGCGCGTGCGGAAGGCCGAGAGCTGCGCCACGTCCACGAGCCCGTGCCGTACGGCAATATTTCTCCGCATCTCAAGCGAGCGGTGCTCGTCGCCGAAGACGCGCGCTTCTGGGGCCATGAGGGTATCGACTTCGAGGAGCTCCAGAAATCGTTCGAATCCAAGTGGGGGGGCATCTTACCCGTGCGCGGCGCGAGCACCATCACGCAGCAGCTGGCAAAGAACCTGTACCTGTCGCCGACGCGCAATCCGCTTCGCAAGCTGACCGAGCTGTTCATCACGCGGCGTCTCGAGCACGAGCTGAGCAAGACACGCATTTTCGAACTTTACCTGAACCACATCGAGTGGGGCGACGGGATTTGGGGGGCGGAGGCCGCCGCACGCACCTATTTCGGCATCCCGGCGTCGGCGGTAGGGCCAGAGCAGGCTGCGCTGATGGCCGGGGCGATCGTGAACCCGCGAGTGCTCAACATCGCGCAGCCGAACGCGCGTCTTCGTGCGCGTCAACGCCTCATTCGCGGCCGGATGGGATACGTGACGCCGCCTCCGATCGTGGCAGTACCGCCTCCCGCAGACAGCGCAGCGCCGGTCGAGCCTGAGGTGGAAGACGAACACGAACTGGGCCCGGAACCAGAGCTGGCACCGGAATCGGCGCCCGACGTTCTGCCGCCCGCAGAGTCGAGCGTGCCGATCGCGCCCGACGCTCTGCCTGCGACACCCGAAGAGCCACCGCGAGACGAGACCACGCCTGCGGCTCCCAGCACTCCGTAGTTACGCCGGATAACCTCCGTTGATGTACTGCTGCAGGTGCTGAATCATCTCGCCTTGCACCGTAATAACCGAGCGCACCAGATCGCCGATCGAGACGATGCCGACGATCGACGAGCCTTCGACGACAGGCAAGTGCCGGATGCGCTTGTCGGTCATCAACCGCATGCACTCCTCGACCGTGTGACCTGGGCTGACGGTAATGACGGGGCTCGACATGATGTCGGCGACCAGGGTGTCTTTTGACGACCGCGATTGCAGCACCACCTTACGCGCATAGTCGCGTTCGGAGAGGATTCCCACCAGGAGCCCATCGGCGATGACCAGGAGCGCGCCGACCGAATTTTCCGCCATCAGGGCGATGGCCTCATACACAGACGCGTTGGGCGTTACTGTGAGGATCTTCCGATCTTTGCGCCGCAGAACGGAGTTGACGGTGTCGGGCAGCATGACCACCTCCGCTGGGGTTGTCGAAGAGTGGGGATTATAAACCCATTCCGGGGGGCAATGGCTACAAGGGATTAGGGATCTGGGATTGGGGATTGGCGTGGCCGACGTATAATTCGCGCGATTTCCGGCAAACGAGTCTTGGGTGTGGCCGTAGGGCGGGTCTTGCAGTGGCTGTAGGGCGGGTCTTGTAGTTCAAGACCCGCCCTACCTGCAACCTTGCGGTTCAAGACCCGCCCTACGTGCCGTTCAACAACCGGGAGAGCGTCATGCAAACATTCATCTCGCGTCGCGTGGTTCTCGTTGCAGTTCTCGCCGCGTGGGCGTCGACCGGAGCAGGACTTCGCGGCCAGACCGGTGCCGTCAACGGCGAGTGGCGCGCGTATGGCGGCGACACCGGACACACCCGATACTCGCCGCTCGATCAAATCAACGCCGCAAACTTCAGCAAGCTGACGATCGCGTGGCGCTTCAAGACCGACCATCTCGGGCCGCGGCCCGAGTTCATGTTCGAGTCGACGCCGATTATGGCCAACGGTGTGCTGTATTCCACTGCGGGCAGCCGGCGCGCGGTTGTGGCGCTCGATCCCGAGACGGGCGAGGAGTTGTGGATGCACAGCGAGCGCGAGGGCGCGCGCGGCGCTGCGGCGCCGCGCCAGCTGTCCGGGCGCGGCCTTGCGTACTGGACCGACGGCAAGGAGGAACGCATCCTGTATGTCACGCCGGGCTACCGTCTGGTCGCGCTGAACGCGAAGACCGGCATGCGCGTTCCGACGTTCGGCGATGACGGCATCATCGACCTCAAGCAGAACAACGATCAACAGATCGATCCCATGTCGGGCGAAATCGGCCTCCATGCCACGCCGATGGTGGCCGGCAACGTCGTCATCGTCGGTGCCGCTCACCGATCGGGCGGCGTGCCCACCGGCAAGACGAACATCAAGGGGTACATCCGCGGATTCGATGTGCGAACGGGCAAACGGTTGTGGATTTTCCACACGATCCCTTCGCCCGGCGAGTTCGGCAACGAGACCTGGCTGAAGGATTCGTGGTCGTACACGGGCAACACCGGCGCGTGGGGGCAGATCAGCATCGATCCCGAGCTTGGCATCGCGTATCTGCCTATCGAGAGCGCGACGGGCGACTACTTCGGTGCCGATCGGCCGGGCGACAATCTGTTCGCCGAAAGCCTGGTGGCCGTCGATCTGCAGACCGGAAAACGCAAGTGGCACTTCCAGTTGGTGCATCACGGCATCTGGGATCACGACATTCCGTGCGCGCCGATTCTCGTCGACATCAGGCGCGACGGCAAACTCATCAAGGCGGTTGCTCAGCCGACCAAACAGGCCTTCATGTACGTGTTCGACCGCGTCACCGGGCAGCCGCTCTGGCCGATCGAAGAGCGGCCGGTGCCCAAAGGCGATGTGCCTGGCGAATACTACTCGCCGACCCAGCCGTTTCCGCTGAACGGTCGCGGGCAGCCGTTCAACTACGACAGACAGGGCTTCGTCGAGGACGATCTCATCGACTTCACGCCCGAGCTTCGCGCCGACGGGATGAAAGTGATCTCGAGATACAAGTACGGGCCGATCTTCACACCGCCGGTCGTGAGCAGGAAGGAGGGCCCGCTTGCGACGTTGACGCTTGCGTCGGCGGGCGGAGGAACGAACTGGCCGGGTGGCTCGTACGATCCGGAAACCGGCATCCTCTATGTGAACTCGCAGAAATCCGTCAGCCAGCTCGGGCTCGTGCCGCCTCGCGATCCATCACGCAACGATCTGGCATATGTCGTCGGTAATGCGCTGACGGGCGCAAGGACGACGGGGGGAACGGGATCGGCGGCGGGAGGCGATCGCGCGCCAGCGCCGGGCGCCGCAGCCGCGCCGGCGGCGCCAGCTGGAGAGGGTGGTCGTGGCGGAGCGCCTGGACTGAACGTGCAAGGGCTTCCAATCATGAAGCCGCCCTACGGACAGTTGTCGGCCATCGATCTCGGCAAGGGAGAGATTCTGTGGCAGGTTCCGCATGGGGAGACGCCCGAGGCGATTCGGAACCATCCGGCGCTGAAGGGACTGAATATTCCCCGCACCGGCCGTCCGGGCGTTGTCGGCTCGCTGACGACGAAGACGCTCGTCATCTCGGGTGAAGCCGGCTTCGGTCCGACGCCAACCGGTGCGCGTGGCGCGATGCTGCGCGCCTACGACAAGGCAACAGGCAAAGAGGTGGGCGCGGTGTACATGCCGGCGCCCCAGACCGGATCGCCGATGACCTACTTGCTCAACGGCAGGCAATACCTCGTCGTCGCCGTCAGCGGCGCTGGATATTCAGGGGAGCTGATCGCGTTTCGGTTGCCTTCGTAGCAGGTAGCCGACAGTGCCGCCGATTACGCGCGAACGCTCGTTAGCGCCCGGGTGTGGTCCCTCGGGCCGGAGCGGGCGCTGGATGCAGCGCCGTGGAGGGTGGCACGATGCCCTGCATGCGCAGGTAGGTGGTAATGGTTCCGTAATCTTCGGCCGAGTGCACGGCGTTGTAGATGAACGCGTGCGCGCGGATGGCCTGAATGAGACCGCTCGACGAACCTCCGACCCCCGGAACAACTTCCATGAGCCACGACTCGGCAGCGGCCGCAAGCACGCGATCGCAGTACGCGATCGATTCCCTGAGCGCGGCGACGATGGCCGGCTTCGACGTAATCGTCGCGAAGCTGGGCGCGGTCTGTTTCTGCACACCCGGAGGCAGCCCCGCCTGGTTGCAGAACGAGTAGTTGGCGCCCGTCGCGTGGTTGATTTGTTCGCCGAACGTCCGAACGTCTGGCGTCGGGCGGAAGCCGTAGCTCGACTCGGGCATCATCTCGGCGGCCATCACCAGATAGTTGGTGAATATGTTGAACGACCGCTGGATGACGCCGCCAAGGGGGCGATTGGCGAACGTCTCGAGGCGTCGTTTCTCTCTCGGACCTGACTCATCAAACTTCGAAGCGAGCGACTCGCTCAATTTGATCTGTTCGGGCGTCATGGCGGGCGCAACCGGACCTTTCACCTGCGCTGCGGCAGACTCAGCCAGGATCAGCGTGAAAACGAGGGCGAATAAGCGGTTCATGGCGCTAGTTCGACGTCAGAAACGTGACCCTGCGCGCGCCGACGTAGCGCTCTCCCCAGTAGCCTGAGCCGAGTGTTTCGACACGGACGACCCCACTCGAGTTGGGCGCGTGGACGAAGCTGTCCTGACCGATCGCGATGCCGACGTGCGAGGCGCCGTGACCCCATCGCTGGGTGTTGAAAAAGATCAGGTCGCCAGGCTTGATCTCGGAAGGCTTGACCTTGTCGCCGATCTCGTACTGCTCTTCGACGACGCGCGGCACGAAGATGCCGTACTGGGCGAACACGTATTGCACGAGCCCGCTGCAGTCGAATCCCGTTGGATCGGTGCCACCGAGCCTGTACGGCACGCCGCGGAATCCCATCGCATACTGCGCGACGGCCAATCCATCGAACCGATGGCCGAGCAGCCCCGCACCCATCGCACCCGTTGCACCCCCTGCACCCGTCGCACCTGTTGCACCCGTTGCACCTCCCGCACCTGCTATCGGCGCTCCGGGAAACGGGCGAGGCACGGCAGGCGAGGTCGCGCGCGAGGTGGCGCACGAGGCAGACACCGCCAGAGCGGCCATCATTATCAGGACGTGGCCGCGCCGGGAGCGAGCCAGGCGAGCCGAAGGATGCATAGATGTGAATTATCGGTGCGAGCGCGCCCGAAGTACAGTCCCCACAGTAACTTGACAGTCGCGCGGTTTGCCAGCGAAAATTATTGGACGCGGATCTTTGGCCTGGCGGAGCGTGTGTCGGGGCCCCGCGACAATGGAAATGGAGCAGACACTCCTCCTCAACGCGACGTACGAGCCTCTCAAGGTCGTCAACTGGCAAAAGGCTATTACTCTGCTTTGCCAGGGGAAGGTGGAGGTGATCTCGGTCTACGACCGGGAGATTAGGGCAGTATCCTTCAGCATCAAGCTGCCTTCCGTCATCCGCCTGCTCCG
>Ga0105106_10002487_pt1 | contig 13279 bp, 11 predicted proteins | sample PPLLaktember2015_5_FD_79109 | JGI IMG/M metagenome (GOLD analysis project Ga0105106, IMG submission 79109) | Freshwater sediment microbial communities from Prairie Pothole Lake near Jamestown, North Dakota, USA - PPLs Lake P8 Core (1) Depth... | ecosystem: Environmental > Aquatic > Freshwater >...
GGAGCCTGGTCACATTATATCGGAAGTGTGGCAAGAAGGGGTGTCGGTGTGAGCGTGGGGAGAAGCATGGGCCTGCCTATTATCTTTCCTACAAAGAAGGGGGAGTGACTCGGATGGTTTATATTCCTGTTTCCCGGTTAGAAGAGGTAAAGAAGGCGATGGAAGCTTTTTCAAGGTATTGGGAGCTTGGGGTGAAGCGATCGCGGTTAAATCTGGAGTACATGGGGATGGGAAGGAGGCAGAGGTGAGGAGAGAGGGCAGAGCTTCTGAGTTTAATGTTGGGCAGCTCGAGAAGGAGAAGACCTGGAGGGTGCGACTGAGGCGGATTAACCGTGAGCAAATGGTGCTGCGGCCGATGGATGTGGAGTGGTTGGTACCGGAGGATCATGAGGTTCGGGCGATCTGGGAGTTTGTCGGAAGAATGGATCTCAGTGGATATTATGAAGAGATTGAGGTGGTGGAGGGAGAGGCGGGGCGTTCGGCAACGGACCCGCAATTACTGATCAGTCTGTGGATCTACGGCTATAGTAAAGGGGTGAGTGCGGCAAGGGAAATCGCGAGGCTGTGTGAATACGATCCGGCCTATCAATGGCTCACAGGGTTAGAGCCGGTCAATTATCATACGTTATCGGATTTTCGGGTGGATCACAAAGAGGCTTTGGATGAGTTATTCACGGAGGTTTTGGGGTTATTGAGTGCAGAAGGATTAATCAGCTTGGAGCGGGTGATGCATGATGGGTCGAAAGTGAAGGCCTGTGCGAGTGGAGATACCTTTCGACGAGAGGAGCGGATTCGGGCGCATTTAGAGCTGGCCCGTGGGCAGGTGGAACAGATGGGAGATCCACGGGCAGCGGAAGAGGTGAGTCCACGAGTGGCGAAGGCGAGGCAGCGTGTGGTGCGGGAGAAGAAGGAGCGGTTGGAAATGGCATTGGAGGAGCTGGAAAAGATTCGAGCCACGAAGTCGAGCAAAGCAGAGAAGCAAGATGTACGGGTGAGTATGACGGACCCGCAGGCTCGGATCATGAAGCAATCCGATGGGGGATTTGCCCCGAGTTACAATGTTCAGATTACGACGGATGCCAAGGAGAAGGTGATCGTTGGGGTGGGGGCGAGCCAGTGTGGGAGCGACTATGGGGAATTGGTTCCGGCCATGGAGAAAGTGGAAGAGAAGATGGGTCGTAACCCGGGGCAGGCGGTGGTGGATGGGGGATTTATAAGTCGACAGAACATTTTGGCCATGGAGCAAAAGAAGATCGATTTCATTGGTCCGATGGGAGATGGGGCGGAGCAATCCGTGGGCCAGCTGAATCGTCGAGGCGTAGAAGAGGCCTTTCGACCGGAAGCGTTTTGTTATGATGAAGGCAATAACACCTATACGTGTCCAGCGGGGAAGGTGCTAGCAGATTATTCGGGTAGGGGAGGCTTTAGCCTCCCTTTCCTTTTGGGCGACTAAAGTCGCCCCTACCCCACTATTCAACTAGGATTTCGGATTTCGATATTCGCCTGCCGGTAGGCAGGGATTTCGAAATTTCGCATCCATCTCTGCTGATGCGTCCTCTAATACGGATTTGAAAAAAAGGAATCGAAGATTTCTGTCAAAATCTCATTGAAGGTTTTTTCCATCCACCCGGGTGTCAACCTCGCTAAAGTGACTTCCCGGTTTACTTCCACATCTTTTGAAAAAACCTTTCCCTCTTTCTTTACTCCCAGATGAATGACGAGGTGAATGGAGGTCTTGGCATTCGTCCTGAAAGCCGCTCCGCTCCCCTCGATCCAAAACTGCTTGATCTCGATCATCAAGACAGAATCTGTCTCCAGCTCCTTCAAAGACTCTGGCTTCCCATCCCAATCTGAAATCGGAGTCGTTTTGATCCCGTATTGAAAAAGGGGTCCCAAGAGAGATTCTCGGATGGCCCGCTCCAGAGGAGAGGGATCGCTCTTAAAATAACTTGCACTTCCAAAAAAAGAGAGGTGGTAACCGATGTATAACTTATCCGATCGTTCATCTTTAAAAGGAACCAGGCCGAGGTTAGGTCCAATCTTCTCCTTCAGCAGGGGAAGATCCTTCGCAGGGTTATACCTGAGGTTAAGGGAATAAGTATCTCCATAGACATCCGTCATGATGGTAAAAATCCCGAAGAGAGAAAGAATGAGCAGCCAACGAAACGATTTCATCACACACCTCCTGATCAGAATATGCAAAACTATCTTATCACACTTTGGACAGATGGAAAAACCATTTATTCATCTTCGACCCCAAAAAGGAAGGTGAAAAGCAGGGATTTAACCTCTTTCCTGTTCACTAACTCACGAATATTAAAGGAGTAAGATGGCCAAATTTTGTTTGACAAAGCACCTTTTTAACTTTATCATCAATTCGTTTAAGGGGTTTCTGAGAAAGTTCAGAACCCCCTGATTATGCCCCTGCCTACCGGCAGGCAGGGATTACGAAGCGATTACACGGATTACAAATAGACTGAAACATAAAGGGAAATCTGTGGAATCATTTTTTTCAAATCTGTGTAATCAGGGAGCCAAAAAAAATTTTTTAGCTCTCTTTAAGGAGAGACCCATGCTTTGTCCAACCTGTGGGCAACCGGTGATGGAAGGAAGTCGGTTCTGCATACATTGTGGTTCTCCTGTCACCGTCACGGGAACGAAGGAGAGGACCGTGATGGAGGAATTAGAGGCCACGGTCTTGGAATCTTCGGGAGACCTTTACGAAACGACGGTCATGATCTCTCCAGGCTCGCCTTCCCCGGAACCTGAAAAGCCAAGAAAAATCCAAAAGCCTCTCTTTTTCGCCTGGCTGGTGAGCCTCGAAGGACCTGAGAAAGGCAAGGACCACCGGGTTTTAAAGGAAAAGACCTCCATTGGGAAGCAGGAGAGTTCCGATATCGTCATCAAGCGCGATTTTATCTCTCGCAGCCATGCCCTTCTTCTCTATGAAAACCATCAGTTCCTCTTATCGGACCTCCATTCCACCAATCACACCTATGTGAACGGTGAAATGATCTCCAAGAAGACTCTGAAGGATAATGATATCATCAAATTCGGAGATGCCGTTTACAGGTTTAAATGTCTCTGAGGAGGGGAAGTTGGCAAAGCAAGCAATCTGTCCTAATGGCCATATCATCCCGGCATCGTCCCTCATTTGCCCTATCTGTCATAGAAACCTCAAGGACTTGGAACTTCCTGAGACAAAAGCCGCATTGGAACCTCTGGCTCCTTCTGAGGGAAACCCCTTCTGTGGCTGGTTGGTGGTCCTTGAAGGAAGTCTTCAGGGAGAGGACTTCCACCTTCATGGGGGAAGAAATATCATCGGGTCGTCCCCCCCATGTGAGATCCAACTCCAGGGCGAAGGGATTGAAGATCGACATACGAGCATCCGTTTTTCATCAAATCAATGGACCCTGACCGACCTCGATTCTGAGAGTGGGACCTTCCTCAATGGAAAGAGGATCTACCGACATGAACTGAAGGATGGAGATAAGATCATCATCGGGAAATCCCTCCTCCGAGTCAAGACGTACTAAGTCGAGGTGCTTCGTGAAAGCCTCTGGGATTGAAGTTGCTCATCTTACCGATATCGGAAGGAAACGAAAACATAACGAGGACGCCTTCGGCCTCTTCAGCCTGAGCGAAGATGAGGTGCTCGCCGTTGTGGCCGATGGCATGGGGGGGCACGCTTCTGGAGAGGTGGCGAGCCGGATGGCGGTGGAGATTATTCAGGAGGTCTATTCGAAAGAACGACGGGAGCAGGATGTCTTAGAGGCTTTGAAATCGGCTTTTGAAGTGGCCAATTTTACCATCCTTCAAAAGTCTTTGGAGCAAGAGGATTTGAACGGAATGGGCACAACGGCAACCGCTCTGGTGATCAAAGGGGATCAGACCTTTGTGGGCCACATGGGCGATAGCCGAGCCTACCTCTTTCGGAATACCACAGTTCATCAATTGACCAACGACCATTCCATGGTGAACCGGATGGTAGAGCAGGGCCTTTTAAGCAAAGAGGAGGCCCAACGCCATCCTCAACGCAACGTCATTTACAAAACCCTGGGCGTCAACAGGGATGCAGACCTTGACCTCATCGGTCCCCTTTCTGTTCAAGGGGATGACATTTTCCTCCTCTGCTCCGATGGCCTCACCAACTTGGTGAGCGATGAGGAGCTTTTCAAAATCGTGAAAAAAGAGTCGCCTGAGAAAGCCTGCGAAAAGCTGATCCAGCTGGCCAACAAACGGGGAGGAGATGATAACATTACGATTCAAATCTTAAAAGTATCGAACCAGCGGGGTGAGTGAATGGCGCGACCCCTATCCAACGGAATTCCCCCGAAGGCTGGGACTAAGGTCGAACCCGAACCCAAGGACGTGGCCGAACCAAAGACCGTGGCCGAACCAAAGGACGACAAAAAAGAGTTCGGTGCCTTAACCATTAACATGGGCGGCCAATTGGGCAAGAGCTATGCCATCGGTGAGAAGGGGTTAATCATCGGAAGGGACCCGGCACAATGTGACGTTGTCATCATGGATCCAAACGTTTCCAGGGTCCATGCCTGGGTCACCGTAAAGAAGGGAGAGGTGGTGATCATCGACCGGGGGTCGACGAATGGAACCTATGTGAATCAGGTCAAAGTGGAGAATGCCAACCTGAAATCCGGAGACAGCATCCAACTGGGAAGAAAATGCAACACCACCTTAGTGTTCAACCTTTAGAGGAGAGGGCTTGTCCTTTCCCGTGATCAAGCAGAGGTTAAGATGTCGATCGACTGGATATTTGGAGAGTATAAGATCCTGAAAAAGATCGCCACAGGAGGAATGGCCGAGGTCTTCCTTGCCAAGAGGATTGGGATGAAAGGATTCGAAAAGCTCCTTGCCATCAAGAGGATCCTTCCCCAGTTCTCTGAGAATGAAGAATTCATCGCCATGTTTATTGATGAGGCGAAACTGGCAGCAAAACTGAGCCATCGAAACATCGTCCCGATTTACGATTTTGGCAGCCAGCAGGGGTCCTATTATATCGCCATGGAGTACATTTTTGGAAAAGACCTCCGGTCGGTTCTGAAAAAATCAAAAGAAAGACGGGAACGCCTTCCACTGGCTCAGTGCGCCTATATCATCACCGAAGCGGCCAAAGGACTCGAATACGCCCATACCTTAAAAGATCACTTTGGCAAACCCCTCCAGATCATCCATCGGGATATCAGCCCTCAAAACATTCTCATCTCTTATGAGGGGGAGGTCATGCTGGCTGATTTTGGAATAGCAAAAGCCGCTTCAAAAGCGACCGAAACCCGGGCGGGGGTCCTGAAGGGGAAGATCTTATACATGTCGCCCGAGCAGGCGTGGGGAAAACCCATTGATCGACGGACAGACCTTTACTCTCTTGGAGTTATCCTCTATGAAATGGTCACTCAGCGGAAGATCTTCGATGCGGACTCCGAATTCTCCATGCTGGAGAAGGTGAGGAATGCGGTTGTGGAATTCCCTCCGAACGTTTTCGAAAACATCCCGAACAGTTTCCTCCAGGTGGTTCAAAAGGCGCTTGATAAGAATCCGGACCATCGTTACCAGAGCGCCCACGACATGCGGGTCGACCTGGAGAATTACCTCCTCACCACCCAGGAGAGGCTCAGTGAGAAAGCCATCTCAAATTATTTGAAGCATCTTTTCAGAGAAGAGATTGACGAAGAGCGGAAGATTTTGACCGAAGGCACCGAGATCTTGGTCGAGAAAGTGGCTAGCAAAGAACCCTTCGTTAAGCCCCCGGATCGAGAACCTGAAAAAATTTCCATTCCGAAAAAACCTCCAGTCCCTGAAGGAGAGGAAAAAAGGGGCTTTGCATTCACTTTCCAGTTGAGGTTTATATTGATTCTGATCCTCTTCCTTGTCGGTGGATTCGCAGGGGCTTATTTTCTAACCCGCCCTTCCTCTGACATCATGGTTGCCCAAAAAGGGGACACCTCAGCTCCACCGGCTCGAGCCAAAGCCTCTCCGTCACCTCCTGCGACTGTCGTTGAACAACCCCAAGAGAAACCGTACTTGGAGGCAAAGAAGGAACCCCTCCCTGAAGAAAAACCTTCTCTTCCTGTTGAAAAACCATCTCCCTCAGCCAGGAAACCTTTGCTCCCTGCGAAAAAAGCCGTCCCTCCTTCCGAAAAACCCTTCCCTCCTCCGGCCAGACGAACTCCTCCTGATGAGAGACCCGCCATCCCTCCAGAAAAGCCGAAACCTGTTTATCAGGCTGAACCCGAGGTTCAACTTCCTACCCCTGTCCCCGTTGAAAGACCAAAACCCATAGAAGAAGAAAGAAGAAAAGCGCAGCCCGCTGAGACGCCACAGCCAGCGGCGAAGCCAGAGAAGGAGGCATCGTTAAAGGGACCTGAGCCAAGACCCTCCTCTCTCATGGGCGACCTCATCAGCCAAGGCACCCAACTCCTTACCGAAAACAGACAACTGAGAATATTGGAACAGGTCCAGAAGCTGACGCCGGAGGAGAGGCAGACTATCAATGTCAAGGTTCTCGAGTGTTTTGCCCATCTGAAGAGAATTGTCGTGGATAAGGATAAACATTCGAAACCGTTTTGGAATCAGCTGTACGAGTCCCTTGAAAAATCAAATAATCGAAATGCCACTCCCCTGCTCATCAAGATTACCAAGGACCCAGAAGTGTATACCCGACTCTATGCCGTCACCCTGCTCGGAAACATTGGTGACCAGAGAGCCATCGGCGATCTGCAGCAAATCGCAAACTCCGACCCCAATCGAAAAATCCGAAGGAGTGCAGCCAAGTCCGTTGCCCTGATCCAAAAGAGAGGATAGACAGCATTATTCTATTCCTGAAATTCGCTATCACTCGAGCAATTCGGTTTCATCATTAGACAGAAATCCTAAAATATTGTAAATTTGATATATGGCCTTCTAAAGGCTATCCTAGACCGGCTAAAGAGGGGGAGGTGTTTATGAAATTTCCACAGGTTAGACTGAGAAGGTTGCGAAAAGATGAGATTTTTCGTGAAATGGTTCGAGAGACCCATCTCAGGCCGGACGATTTCATCCTTCCTCTCTTTGTCCGTCCCGGGAAAGGGGTGAAACAGGCTATTTCTTCCATGCCGGGGCATGCCCAGTTCTCGATTGACCTCCTCATCAAAGAAGTGGAGGAGGCAAAATCCTTGGGCATTCTGGGAGTGATCCTCTTCGGAATTCCTGAGAGGAAAGACGAAATGGGTACAGAGGCCTACGCGGAAGATGGAATCATCCAGAGGGCGCTGAGAGCCATTAAGGAGAAGGTAGACGGGATCATGGTCATCACCGATGTTTGCCTATGTGAATATACCAGCCATGGCCACTGCGGAGTGGTGAAAGGGGGAAGGATTCTCAATGACGAAACGCTCGATCTCCTTGCACGGCAGGCCCTTTCTCATAGTAAGGCAGGGGCAGACATGGTTGCCCCTTCGGACATGATGGATGGAAGGGTGGGAGCCATCCGAAAGAAGTTGGATGAAAACGGGTTCGACGACATTCCCATCATGGCCTATTCGGCCAAATATGCCTCCAGTTTCTACGGACCCTTTCGAGTAGCTGCCGAATCCAAACCCCAATTCGGAGACCGGAGATCTTACCAGATGGACCCAGCCAATGGAGATGAGGCGCTGAGAGAAGTCCGCCTCGATCTTGAAGAAGGGGCTGATCTGGTGATGGTGAAACCAGCCCTTCCCTACCTGGACATCATCTATCGGGTGAAGCAGATGTTCAACATTCCGGTGGCTGCTTACAACGTGAGCGGGGAATTCGCTCTGGTCAAAGCCGCTTCACAACTGGGGTGGGTTGACGGTGAGCAGGTGATGATGGAATCCCTCGTTGCCATCAAAAGGGCAGGAGCCGATCTCATCCTCACCTATTTTGCGAAGGAAGCCGCCAAGAAACTAACTTAAGTTCGGAGTTCGGAGTGGTGAGTTCGGAGTAAGGACAATGTGGAGCCGGCCACAGTGCCGGCTAAAGGTTTGGGGTAGGGGAGGCTTTAGCCCCCCGAAATCCCTGAAATTATGAGTTGAGAGTTCGTAGGGAACGCAGATCTGCGTTCCGTCGTACAGAGTTAATTGGATAAATTCAAAAATGAAGAGCCATGGGCTGGAAGAAACTAACCGTAGAACACGAGTAACGGATAACGAATCACAGATGACGGATCATCCGTTGAGGATGATTGCGTGGGAGCTCACGCGCAGCTGCAACCTTGCCTGCGTCCACTGTCGTGCCTCCGCAGAGCGAGGCCCTTACCCAGGGGAACTCTCCACCCAGGAATGCCTCAGCGTAATGGATGAGATCGCCTGCATCAGCAAACCCGTGATCATCCTCACGGGGGGAGAACCTCTCCTCCGACCAGATATTTTCGATCTCGCCCGTTATGGAACCGATAAAGGATTTCGAATGGTGATGGCCACCAATGGTACCTTGATGACGGAAGAAACGGTTCAGAAGATGAAGGCCTCGGGCATTCAACGAATCAGCGTCAGCCTCGATGGCCCCGATTCAGAGACCCATGATGCTTTTCGAAAGGTGAAAGGAGCCTTTGAGACTTCCCTGAAGGGGATTGAATTAGCCAAGAAGGGAGGTCTTGAGTTCCAGATTAACACGACCATCACCCGGATGAACCTCCATTTGATCGCCGACATCCTCAAACTTGCGGTTGACCTCGGTGCGGTAGCCCATCACATCTTCCTCTTGGTTCCCACCGGAAGGGGAAAGGAGCTTCAGGATCAAGAGATCTCTGCCCTCGACTATGAAAAAACTCTCAACTGGTTTTACGAGCAGAGGGAACGGGTTCCTCTCCAACTGAAGGCCACCTGTGCCCCGCACTATTACCGGATTCTTCGCCAGCGGGGCAAGAAGGAGGGCAAGAAGGTCACTCTGAAGGAGTACGGATTGGATGCCATGACCCGGGGTTGTCTGGGAGGGATCTCCTTCTGCTTCCTCTCCCATGTGGGTCAGGTTCAGCCCTGCGGCTATCTGGAACTGAACTGCGGGAATGTGAGGAAACAATCGTTCAAAGAGATCTGGGAGAACGCCCCGGTCTTTCTCAATCTCCGGAACACGGATGGCTATAAAGGGAAATGTGGAATCTGTGAATACAGAAAAGTCTGTGGAGGTTGTCGTGCCAGGGCCTATGAAAGCTCTGGGGACTATATGAACGAAGAGCCTTACTGTATTTATGAACCTCATCACGTATGAAACGATTTGAATCCTTTTTACGTTTCCGAATCAGCTTGACCTTCAAACTTATCTTCGCCATGATCTTCCTGGTCTTGATAGGTGCGGCGGCCTTTGGGTATTTCTTCTTGGCAAGGGAGAGGATCCTTCTTCAGACCGAAACGGAGACCTATGGAAGATCTGTGGCCAATGCCTTCACCCCGCTCTTCCGGTATGGAATTGGGATATCCGATCGATCCTTTCTGGAAAGTCAGGTGCAAATCATCGTTGAGGATGAGAACATTGTGCAATGTGGCCTTCTCGATCGAAACGGAAAACAACTGGTCTCTGCAGTGAAAAAGGGCCCCTCTCCCAATCCGGATCTCATCTACCGATTCTCTCACCCCGTGTATTCTCAAGAGGAACAACTGATTGGAACGATTCAGATAGGGTTTTCCCTTCATCGCTTTAGAGCCAGGTTGGATGCCTTGAAGAGGGACATTCTTTTTGTCACCTTAGGGGTGATCGGCATAGGGGTTCTCTTTACGATCATCCTCACGCGGATCCTTCTCCGGCCCATCGAAAAGCTGGTGGCAGCCACGGAGATTGTCGCCAGGGGGGAGTTGCTTTACACCGTCGATATCCATTCAAGAGACGAGATCGGAGACTTGGCCAGGGCCTTTAACCAGATGACCCTCCAATTAAAAGAGTCCAGGACCGATCTCGAGAAGAAGGTGGAGGAACGGACACGCCTGTTGGAGGAGAACATTAAGGAGCTGAACCGGACGAGGACCTCGACCCTAAAGATGCTCGAGGATCTCCAGTCCGCTAAGAAAGAACTGGAGATGATGAACCGAGAGTTAACGGAGATGGATGAAACCCGGATGAAATTCATCGGTACGGCTTCCCATGAACTGAAGACTCCCCTCACGGCCATCAAAGCCAATATCGATTTCATCCTCTCTGACAAGGAGGTAAAGGTCCCTGAAAACCTGAAACCCTATCTCCTCACCATTCAGAGAAATACGAACCGAATCCAGGGGACCATGGATCATATGCTCGATCTGACACGGATCCGATCGGGCCGTTTCCTCCTCACCCGGGAAATAATCCCTCTCTCGGAGGTCATTCACGGCTACATCAATGAGGTCAAGCCCGTGGATAAACACCTCGCCATCCGGGTAGCGGTCCCCCATGACCTCCAGGTCTATGCCGATCGGGGACGGCTTCATGACATCTTTGTCAATCTCCTCTTCAATGCTTTCAAATTTACGGCTGATGGGGGCCAGATCACCATCACCGCCAGTCGACAGGATGCCTTCGTCCTCCATGAGATCCGAGACACCGGGATCGGTATTCCAGACGATAAGATGGAAAAGATCTTTGAAGAATTTTACCAAGTGGAAAGTGGCAAACATGGTGGAACGGGATTAGGCCTGGCCATCACCAAACGATTGGTGGAGGAACACGGAGGAAAGATTTGGGCCAAGTCCCGTTTAGGGGAGGGTTCTACCTTCTATTTCACCCTCCCTCCCTCAGCGGAGAATGCAGATGGAAAAGCACTTCACACCTAACCCTCGAAAGGGAAAAGTCCTGATCGTCGACGATGCCCCAGATACCTTGGACATCATCCAGAAACTCCTCTCTTTTGAGGGCTATGAGGTCATCCTGGCTGCCACGGGCGAAGAAGGGGTGAAGAAAGTCGAAGAAGAAAAGCCGGATGTGGTTCTCATGGACATTAGCCTTCCGGGGATTGATGGCACCGAGGCGCTGAAGCGGATTCGAACGATCAACCCTATTCAAAGCGTCATCATGCTCACTGCCTTTGCCACAGTGGAGAATGCCATTCAGGCCCTTAAGGAGGGGGCCTCCGACTTCGTTAAGAAACCCTTCGAGAATGAACATCTCATCCATATCGTGAATCAGGTCCTTCAAAAATCCCGGACCCTGGCGGAGAAGGAGAAACTGGAAGAGGAGGTGAGACGGCTTTCCGTCACCGACGACCTCACCGGACTCTACAACCACCGGCAATTTTTCAAAACTCTGGACTCCGAGTTAACCCGCTTAAAGCGTCAGAAGACCTCCCTCTCCCTTTTGATGTTAGACGTCGACAACTTCAAAAGATACAACGACACCCACGGCCATGTAGAAGGGGACAGAGTGTTGAAAAAGATCGGAGAGATCATCAAGCACTCGATCCGGCACAATGTCGATTCTGGCTATCGATACGGTGGAGATGAATTCGCCTCCCTTCTCATCGGGGCCTCCCTTGAACAAGCCCTGACGATCGCTGAACGAATCCGCTTAACCATTGAGGAGGCTGGATTTAAGGATGTGACCGTCAGCGTCGGGTTGGCAGCATTCCGAGATGGTTTCGATTTAGAAAGGTTTGTCAAATCGGCTGACGACGCAATGTATGTGGCCAAGCATTCAGGCGGCAACCGGGTATATACCAACGTCCTGTGAGATAATCCAATTTCAGATTTCAAATTTTAGATTTTAGATTTTTCAATCTGCAATCATCAATCTAAAATCTGCAATTAAATGAACTGAGCGTTATGCCCAATCGTCCTCACCTTTATCTGATCGATGGCTCTTCCTATATCTTCCGGGCCTTTTATGCGATCGGTCACCTCTCCAATTCCAAAGGCCTTCCCACCAACGCCGCCTATGGGTTCACCCAGATGCTTCTCAAAGTCCTCAAAGACCACCGGCCAGACTACCTCATTGTCGTCTTCGATTCAAAGGCACCCACGTTTCGGACTCAGGTTTATCGCGAATACAAGGCCAACCGGCCAGCCATGCCTGAAGGGCTCGTTCCCCAGATTCCCTATATTAAGAAGATCATGCAGGCTTATCGCATTTCCACGTTGGAGATCGATGGATACGAGGCGGATGATGTGATCGGGACACTCGCCAAAAAACTGGAGTCCGAGGCCGATGTGGTAATCATCACAGGGGATAAAGATATCCTTCAACTGGTCAGTGACCGGACCGAAGTCTACGATACGATGAAAGAGAAAAGGTTTAAGGTGGACCAAGTGATCCAGCGCTTTGGAGTTCCTCCGGAGCAGGTGGTGGAGGTGATGGGCCTCTCCGGAGATGCCATCGACAATATACCGGGCGTGCCAGGGATTGGAGAGAAGACGGCGATCGAATTGATCAAGGCCTTTGGATCGATCGAAAACCTTCTTGTCCATTTGGACCAGGTCCCGAAAAAGAAACTGAGAGAGAATCTGGAAACCTATGCAGAACAGGCTCGCCTCAGCCGGCAACTGGCAACGATCCATACGGATGTGCCCATCGACCACCCACTGAAAGAATCGGTTCTCTCTCCTCCTGATCTGAAGAGCCTCCGGGAGCTCTTTAAAGAGTTGGAATTCAATAAACTCCTCAAAGAACTCCCAGAAGAGAGAGTCGATCACCCAAGAGACTACTACCTGATCATCGGACAGAATGAATTCCTTTCCTTGGTGGAAGACTTAAGAAAGGCAAAGTGCTTTGCCGTTGACCTCGAGACCACCTCGCCCCATCCCATGTGGGCCGATCTGGTTGGCATAAGTCTATCCCACACTCCGTATCAGGCCTTCTACATTCCCGTGGGACATCAGCCACGGGAAGGCATTCAACAGCTTCCCCTCTCCTGGGTCTTGGAGCGATTGAAGCCTCTCCTTGAAGATGAGGCCTTGAAGAAAGTGGGGCAGAATATCAAATACGAATGGGTCGTTTTGAAACGATATGGCATCGAGCTTCAGGGGATTGAAAGCGACACCATGATCGCTTCCTATCTCCTCAATCCCACTAAGCATCATCACAACCTCAGCGAAATCGCCCGGGAATATTTGGACCGTTCGGTCACGGAGTACAAGGACGTTGCCGGGACCGGCGCAAAGGCATTGACCTTTGACCAGATCGATCTTGAAAAGGCAAAAAATTACAGCTGTGAGGATGCGGATGTGACGTTGCAGTTGTCTCAGCTCCTTCTCCCGAAATTGACCGAAGGAGGGTTTAAGGATCTCTTCGATCAGGTGGAGATGCCCCTCCTGGTCGTCCTGGCCAAGATGGAGATGAATGGGGTGAAGATCGATATCGA
>Ga0105106_10002489_pt1 | contig 13278 bp, 9 predicted proteins | sample PPLLaktember2015_5_FD_79109 | JGI IMG/M metagenome (GOLD analysis project Ga0105106, IMG submission 79109) | Freshwater sediment microbial communities from Prairie Pothole Lake near Jamestown, North Dakota, USA - PPLs Lake P8 Core (1) Depth... | ecosystem: Environmental > Aquatic > Freshwater >...
AAGCTATGCAACCCATATCCTTCGGTCGCTGGTTGGCAGGGGGTTGTTCTTGTTTTGGTTAGCGCCTATGGGTTGTGCCAGACCTATTAATCAAAGCGAATAATCACTCTCATCCCCCAACGTAAGAGGGGATCAACCTGGTCAATCGCAAGCTTCACCTGATAAGTAGTATCGCCCTGCTTCTCCTCATAAATATCAGCAATCGAAACAACCTCTCCAGCAAACTCCAAATCGGGCAGAGCATCTGGCACAACAGATACCTTCTGCCCCAGGGCAACCTCTACTACCTCATTTTCGGTTAGATTATCGGTTTCAACATACCACTTCGAAAAATCCGCCAGCAGTAGAACTGGCTCACCGGGTGAGACAAATTGCCCTGGAATCAAGTCGAGTTCCACTATCTGACCATCAAATGGAGCAACCAGTTCAAGGTTAGCTAGGTTTGCTTGGGCCGCAGTTAATTGGGCAAGGGCTGTATCGATTCGCGCCTGGGCAGATGCCAAATCATCAGGATCTGGTCCATTGAGAAGCAGCTGGTAACGGTCTTCGGCAATTTTCAATTGATTGCTGGCGATCTCGAATTCTGTAGCTGCTTGATTGCGGTCGAATTCGTTTGCTGTCCCGGTCAGGCCATTGTAGCGACGAACTGCATCATCATAGGCTTTTTGAGCAGCTGCCTGAGCGATTTGTAATCTGGCTCGCACAAGATTGTCCTCAGGTTTATTCTTGTAAGGCGCAAAGTCATCATTTGCATTATCCAGGTCGTTTCTAGCAAAGACAACCTGCGCGGCTGCGTTATCAATATCCGCCTGAGATGCGCGTGTGCTCTGATAACTAAGCTTTTTCTCTGCATCGCGTACCGCCTGGCGGGCATTGTTAAATTCAATTAAAGCCTGATTTTGGGTGATTTGCAGGTTATCACTCAGAGATTTGTAGGCCTGTTCGGCAGAGAATAGCTCGAATTCAGCGCTGGAAATTGCAGCTTCTAGCTGGGCGCGATTGCCTAACAGCGCAACCACCTCACCTTCCTTGATAGTATCGCCTTCCTGGACTCGCACTTCGGCCACAGAGCCTGAATTAACAAAAGCAAGCCTGACCCATTTGTGCGGGACAAGCCGGCCTTCAGCCAGGGTAGCAGTTTGCTCCAGCTCCAGGGGCAGCTCGGTGGGTTGTGGATCGGCTGTTGCTTGGGGAGCTATCTGGTCACAGCTTGTTAGAACAAACAACAGTCCCACCACAAGTACGGATAATAGATTTATTTGCTTTTGCATGGTTTTTTATGCCTCCCAACGGAATCTGGAAGAAAAAATGTGATCTCACTCTGGACGATTATTTTTTATTCATACTGGATAGCTTCCAGGATGTGGATACGGGCAGCTCTGGCAGCAGGAATGATTGCCGCAAGATTGGCCACCAGAATTGCTATCATCAAAGCAAACCAGATGCGCTCATTTGGCAGTGTATAGCTGATGGTATATCCTGACATTGCAGTCATGGCCTGCAAAAAGATATGCGACAAAATGATCCCAAAGACAACCCCTATTAACCCGCCAATTATCCCCATGATGCCTGCTTCTGCCAGGATCATGCGTAGAACCTGGCTGCGTGTCATTCCAACCCCTCTCAACATACCTATTTCTTGAGTGCGCTCGATTACATTCATTGTCATTGTGTTGGTGATCCCAAAAAAACCAACCAGTATCGCAATCAGAGCCAGGATATCAAATAGACTGAATGCCTGCGCCATTAAAGTCGATATCCGGCTTAAGATTGCCTGGTTAGATTCGATGATCAGGTGATCGCGTTCTCCATACAAGGCATCAATGCGCTTCTCAACCAGCTCGGGAAGTAAGCCAGGCTCGACTTTGACCAGGTATGTGTTGGCAACTTTTTGATGAAAATAGCGGTTCATGTCAGTCCAGTTCATATCCAGCACCATGCCCTGGTTGTAAAAATCTACCACAATCCCCGCCACGCTAAAATCCCGTGGACCTGAACGAGTGACTAATTTTACAGTGTCCCCCGGTTTCAGACCATATTTTTCAGAGATCACACTGGAAATAAGTATGGAATCACCTGCTGCCAGACGAGAGAGCGCCTGGCGTGGATCTGTTTCCGACTTGGAAAAAACAAACGAAGTGACCTGGATATAAGAAGCAGGATCGATCCCCATAGCGCTGATTTTTTCCTTTTCACCTCCAGGAGGAATCCAATCGACCTCAAAATACCGCACAGGTGCAACTGCGGCAACCCCATCGACAATCTTCAGGCGTTTCCAGACCTCAGCCCGCATGGGTACCGATGAGGTCACATACAGGTCTCCACCAATATAACCTTGTAACCATTCTTCCAGGTCCCCTTTGAAAGAACCGGTGATGGCCCAAACCACAATGATCATGGCAACCCCAATCATTAACGCAGCCACGGTCAGGGTGGTCCGCAGGCGAGCACGCTGGATATTACTGCAGCCGATTTGGCCGCTGGTTCCATACAACAATCTTATCAAGGGCCGTAACACCCGTTCCCAGAAGCCAACCGAGATTGGGATCATCAACGTTCCCCCAAAAAACAGGCTGAATACCACCATGCTACCGAGTCGAAATTGGACATCGTAGGGGAAAGGATTGATGATGAGAATCACGGTGGAAACACTGAGCAGGACAAAGCCAAGCCACCAGCCGTGCCGGATCAACCAACCTTCCCGGGAACTGGCACGGACGCGCAAGGCCTCCAGCGGGGAGATCCGACCGGCCTGGTAGGCTGGCAGCGCCGCGGCGAATAAGGTGGCTATGATACCTATCATTAGTGCCGTAACGATGAGACTTGTGGGCGCCTGTCCAATCGTCAAATTCTGGTTAAGCAGGCTGCTCATCAACTTTGCTAATCCTTGAGCCATTTGGGTGCCCAGGAAAATACCCAATACAGAGCTGAATATGCCAAGCACCAGGGCTTCACTCATTACCTGGCGAGTAACCTGAGCGCGGGTGAACCCGATGGTTCTTAGAAAGCCGAATTCGCGCGTTCGCTCGATTACGGTCATGGAAAATGCATTATAGATCAGGAAAGCCCCCACAAAAATCGCCATCCCACTCATAAAGTTGAGACCGATCTGATAATTGCCTAGCATCTGGGTCATTTGCTTGCCCTGGGAGGCAGGAAATATGATCGTATAAGCATCTCCCAAGTATTTCTGCAGTTCTGCCTTGATATTTTCCAACTCAGCGCTTTTTCGCAATTCAGGCTCAACCACCAGATCGATCTGGTCTATTTTTCCTTCCCTGTAGAAAACCTTTTGGGCATACTGGATGGGTAAAACCCCGAATGAACCATTGTTCAATTGTCCAGCGCCTTCTCGTGCAATTAACCCTACCACGCGTAATTGAATGAGCTCATCTTTGCCCAGAATCTCAATCTTGTCGCCGATTTCAATCTCATTTTCTTTCGCATAGTTTTCTACCAGGACAATTTCTGCTTCGCTTGATTCAGCGTTAAAGAAACGACCTCCAATCAAAGTGTATTCCCGCACCTGTGTATCCAGTTCGGGATGGATCCCGTAAAGGGTCAACCCGTCCACGCTGGCCCCGAAAAAGCTTAATCCGATTTCGGTTTGGGTAGCCTGGGTGGCCAGTATGGTTTGGATTTGTAGTGAAGGTGCGGCAATCGCAATTCCTGGAAATTCAGCAATCTTATTTGTGATCTGCTGGTTAAAACCGCCTTGCTCAGCTTCCGAGGCTGTCACTACCAGGTTGGATTTTCCGGAGGTGTTCTCAAACAGGCGTGTGATTGAATCCAGGGCGGTCTGGTTAGTGATTCCAATGGCCAGAATCCCGGCAACTCCCAATATGATGCCAAAAGCGCTTAACAACAGCCGGATTGGGCGTGCCCGGATTGAACGCAAGGTAAGCAGTTGCAGCAGAGTCATGGTTGGGATAATCGTTGGCTGGTTAGCTTTCGAGAATTTCGATAGTCTCAATAATAACCCGCAGGTTATCTGTGATGCTCGCCCCCGCTTCGAATCTTAGCTCGTGCGAGATCTGACCATCTTTTAGAAAAACCACCCGATCTGCATACGCTGCGGCTCGCGTATCATGCGTCACCACAATGATGGTTTGCCCAAGGTCATCTGCAGATTTCCGCAGCAGCTCCATAATAGCAATCCCGTTTTTCGAGTCGAGGTTTCCGGTTGGTTCATCAGCCAGGACGATAGCTGGTTGCGTGGCCAGAGCCCGGGCCAGAGCCACGCGCTGTTGTTCACCACCCGAAAGTTGATCTGGTTTGTGATTGCGCCGCTCGTAAATCCCAACTAGTTTCAAGAGCGCCTCCAACTGTGGTTGGATTTTGCGCAGTTTTTGGCCATCAATAATCAGCGGCAAGGCAATATTTTCGTACGCTGTGAGGGTGGGCAACAGATTGAAGAATTGAAAAACAAAGCCTACATTCCGCCGTCGTACCAGCGTGGCATGTTTATCATTGAGCAGGGAAAGTCGCTGACCCGCCAGGGTAACTTCACCTTCGGATGGTTTATCTAATCCACCCAGTAAATGTAACAAGGTGGATTTGCCACTTCCGGAAGGCCCCATAATGGCAACGAATTCACCTTTCTCCACCCCAAAATTCACCCCGTTCAGGGCATTGACCTGATGGTCACCTAATTGATATTTCTTATACAGAGCTGTTGCTTCTAAAACTGGCATAGATTTCTCCTGTGAGCTGCCTCACCTGGTCAGGTCTTCGACTGCAGGATCTTCATGGATTATTACATCACCAGTAAATCCATCCACGGTCACCAGAATTCCATCCGCCAACCGCAGGACACCTGGAATAGAGACAACTGCCGGAATATTATATTCCCGCGCAATAATAGAGCTATGCGAAAGCATACCTCCGGATTCTGCGATCACAGCCCCGGCTTTCGCAAACAGCGGGGTCCATCCAACATCACTATAAGGAACTACCAGTACATCGCCAGATTGCATCTTTGAAAATTCATTCAGGCCGCGGATCACTTTTACCGGGCCTGTGTAATAACCCCGCGAGGTGGGTGTACCTTTCATCGTGTTACTGCTTACGGGATGGATGGGAGGTGGATCTTCACCATAGATTACTTCTGGTAGCGGGATATTCTCGCTGGACACCAATTCTTGTTTTCTGGTTTCAATGCGCGCTTTGTATTCCGTTGCCAGAGCATTATTCTTTACCAGCTCGCTGATCTCGTTGGCATACAGGAAGAAGATATCCTCAGGGTAGGCGATGGATTGTTGCTGTACCAGTTGGTGAGCTATTGCAAGATAATAAGGGCGGAAAAGGCCATAGCTATACGTATATAGTGAGCTAATTTGCTCGCGGTATAGGCTGTATTGCCTGGCGCGCTGGTAAAGCAGGCGCAGGAACCAGCCGCGTAGCCTGCCAGGCTTTAGCTGGTAAAAGTGGATCCGGTCAGACTGTTCTACGGCAGCTGGCTGATAATGGGATATCAATTCCAGTATGATCTCAGGTTTTTCCCGCCACGGAACCGACGAAAAATCGTTTCCGCTGTCGCTCAGATGACCAAATTGGGAGATAAATTGCTCCATTTTGCTTTTGAGTTCATTGATCTCAGGATGATCGGGCAGTTCATGTTTGCCATTGCTCTGTATCTGGGCGCGCAGCGGTTCACTAAGTTGCAGGTATTGCTCATGCAGGACAGCCAGATGGTGGTTGGGATCATAATCCTTCAACTCGGTAAGATCAGCAGTTATATCTAATTTCTTATAGTCAATATTGAGCCCTTTCAGTTGCCGGATAAACACGCTGTGGTAGAGAGAATTCAGCAAAGGTCCAACGATATTGTAGTAGGCTATCTGGCTTGTTAGCTGGTAGATCTTATCGATTTGCTCAAACAAGCTGGCAGGCGATAATTTCTCTATCTCCTTAAAAGAAAATGCCTGTAACGCCAACTTTGCCTGGGGCACAAAACGATTAATTCGGCCTGAAAAATAATATTTGTCGGCCGCAAATTTCAGCAAGCGGGGTGTTTTTAAGATCAATTTTGGAGAGGGTCGGAAGCGTGGTTTGCGTACTTCTGCTGGAACAATCCCCATCATGATCTCGATCGATTCGCGCGGCAATCCCACACTCTTAAACACTTTCCCAAAGGTCCCCATATTGAAATAAGTGCGATAATAAAAGGCTTTGGTCAGGCTATCCGGGTCTATCCCGGTAACCCCGATGGCTTCATCGATCAATTTCACCCATACCTGATTGACCAGCCGGGTGTTGATCGACCAGATGAGCGGCTTGATCTGCCCCGGTAACATTTCCTTGGAGATGCTATTCGAGTAGATATTGAGTTTAGTGATCGAGGTGATATCCCGCATTTGGACCCAGTAAACCTGATTGCCATTAAAAACCCATTCTAAATCTACATCACTGTCCATTTCACTGGCAATCTCCCGAGTTTGCTGGACAATTTCGTCTATCACCTGTAAATCGACTCCCGACGCCGTAGCTTGTTGCAACCAGGTACCCCACTTGTTTACCCAGCGCAGCGGGTTAACTCCTTCTTGAACAAGCAGCGTGCCTGGGCCTTGCACAGCCTCGACAACAACTTCGTCCATGCCGGTCATCGGATTTTTGCTGAACGCAACCCCAGAAAGCATAGGCGAGATCATTTCCTGTACCAGTACAGCCATCCGAATTTCTTCACGCCCTGGCGATTTTTTTTCCTGATAGACACGCACTGTTTCGGATTGAACAGATTGCCAGATCGACCGGATCGCCTCGAGAATGGCTTCCAGCCCGCACACATTCAAGAAGCTTTGAAATTGACCAGCATAGGAGTGGCTCAGACTATCTTCAACATTTGCGGATGAGCGGATGGCATAATATTGTTGGTTCGAGAGATATTTGGTTAGTTGATTGCTTAAAACCGTGTTCAAAGTCGGATCGTTTTCCAGGTAGCGTAGGTGAGCATTCCAATTACAGACCAGCGTTTTAGGGATACGGAAGCCTTTGTCCGCCAACCGGCGCAGGTTCATCGCCTTATTGCCCACGTTGGGTGGTATACGCCGTCTATCTAAAGGGATGATCAAAGTCTGTACCATCGTTTGCACCTGCTTAACCTAATTCATTAAAGATGCTTTGTGAATTCAAGGATTGTTCTTTCGCAAGCCAAGCCTATCCATTATTTTCAGCATGGAGCGGCCCATCGGAACGCCGTCCATCATGCTCCTTAATTCACCTTTACCATATTTCTTGCGTAATTGAAGAATGTCTCTTAACTCAGGGAGCATTGCCAGCAGAAAAAACAGATTAGCCGCCACACCATATAACAGAAACTTAAGATCAAAGGTTGTAAACCAGAGCCAGGGGACGATAAGCCACAATCCTGCCAGGTATGAAATCAGAAAATCCTTAAATAGCACCATCCCGGCTGCCATGCCAATAAGAGAGGTGACAACTGCACCGATTGGATCGATAGCCAGTAATCCCCCATAGAAAGCCGAAATGCCACGTCCACCCTTAAATCGATAATATACTGGCCAGTTATGTCCTACCATACCCCCCAAAGCAGGAAACAAGTAATAGGGCACATCCGGGTAAAGCAGGCGTATTACAAGAGTTGGGATGAATACTTTCAACATATCTAGCGCGCCAATTGTGCAGCCAACCCGCGGCCCATATTTCATGGAGGCGGTGTTTGCACCCATTGCATGCATTTTCATTTTCTCTTGTGTACCTGCAATCGGTAGGTAAACGTCGCCCAGGTTGGACTGAGGATCAATCAGCCTGGTTGCTATGCGCGCAAAAGAAACCGCTCCCAACAGGTAACCTAGCATAAAGAAAAGCACAACCAGGAATGCGTCCATAATGCTCACTCGCTTGTAGAGGCTAGATAGGTATCGTCTTTCAGTAGTTGCCGTGAAGGTGCCCCGATTTCTCCACGGTATGGCTTTCAATACCTGTTACTTCCCTGGCAGGAAATATGGGCGTAATATTATTGTGAATTGGACTTGAAGATTGGATCCATTTGGGCGTGTAACAGTGATAAGAAGATGAAGCCACTCATGAATACCATTAGAAAAACGTTGATTAATTATAACGAATTCTCTGTAAAATAAAAAGTACAATACTGCCAGTGTGCCAATACCTGGAACATCCCTTTTCACTGCAGCGTCTATAATTAACAGGCTGGTGGTGGTACAGGCCTGTAAAGGAGCAAGCCATGCAATCTACATCCTTCGGTCGCTGGTTGGCAGGGGGAATTTTCGCATTGTTATGCGCCTCCCTGGCGTTTAGCGCTTCCCCGGCGCGCGCCGATATCGGCCTGCCGCCCCTGAACCCGGCTGGCGCCGGACTGGGGCTGGGAGAGGGCGTAGAGACCCAGGTGCGCATGCTCTCTGAAACGGTGGACCTGACCATCGAAGAGCATGCCCGCCCCCAGGATGCGATGGGGGAATCCCCGGGAGACTGGATGCGCGGCCGGGTGGAGGCCGAGTTCCAGATGCGCAACCTGGGGACTGTAGAGGAAACCCTGGATGTGTGGTTCCCCCTGGCAGCCTCCTTGCGCTACCCGGGGGCGCTGGCGTATTTCCCGGACCGGCTCATCCAGGACTTCAAAGTCTGGGTGGATGGCCAGCCGCTCGAGACGGAGCAGGTCACCGGGCCCGACCTGATCGAGCCCAGCCAGACCAGCCAGTGGGCGCACTTCCCGATCACCTTTCCTGCCGGGCAGGATGTGAGCGTGCGCCTCAGCTATACGGTATATCCCACCGGGCGCCGGCCGTTTGGCGGCTTTGAGTACATCCTGCAGACCGGCGCCGGCTGGAAGGATACCATCGGCGTGGCTACCATCACCATTTATCTACCCCACGAAATCACCCCCGAGAACCTCTCCCAATCCGGCAATTCGATCGAAGGCCATCCGCTGGCGCCCAACCCGCCCGGCTATGTGATCGAGGGCAACCTCATCCGCTGGCAGCTCACCGATCTGGAGCCTAGCGCAGAAGACAATATATACGTGGATGTGCTGGAGCCGCAGCGTTACCGCGATCTATTGCAGGCGCGCCTGCAAGCCGAAAATTCCCCCAGCTCGGTCGCCGCCCAATTGGAGCTGGCACAGGCCAGTGAAAACGCCTTATCCCTGGTCAAACTGGTGGGCAATCACGGGGGCGGCAAGCTGCTGGCGGAGCAGGTCAATCTGGCCTACCGCCGCGCCTTGGAGCTGGATCCGCAGCAGGCCGAGACCTATGGCCTATACGCCTCCTGGCAGATGCGCAGCGGCGGCTGGGTGAAGCTGATGCGCGGCGAGGGCTGCCCCGCCGAGCTGTGCGAGCTGGTGCAGCGCGGCCTGGAGCGCTTCCCGGACGACCCTGAGCTATTGCGTATCGACGAAGAGATCCGCATGTTGCAGGAGGAATTTGAGCCCTTCCACACCCAGACGGCGATCGCCATGACACCGCCGCTGCCTGAGCCAGTCCCCCCCACGCAGACGGCAGTCGCCCATCCCCCCATAGAGACCCCACTACCCTCTGCCACACGCACGCAGCCTCCAGCCACGTTGGCACCCAGCCCCACGGATACCCCTGCGCCGACCGCGCAGCCGGCTGGAGGGCTGTGCCCGGCAGGTTTGCTGCCGCTGGGTTTTGGCCTGCTGATACTGCTGATTTTCGGGTTGCGCCGGGCCTGAGCGGGGATCGCCCGGGTTACCAGCCGATCTCTGCCCAGTGCGTGGGGTGGTCGGTGGCCGATTCCGGCGGCAGCAGGTACACCGGCTCCCGCACTTCCAGCCCCGGCCAGACGAAGATGTGGTCGATGCGACTCTGCTCGGGCATCGTCCCGCCATCCGGGAAGATCGCCGTCCAGGCATTGATCAAAACCGCATCGATCAACCGGTAAGCCTCTTCATACGGGTGCAGGTTGAAGTCGCCCAGGGCGATCATATTTTCCTGGCCCGCCGAGCGCCGCAATAATTCCTCGGCAAAGGCCAGCATGGCGGTGTCCGAGCCATCCGGGTGGACGTTATAGATATTGAAGCGCCGCTCCCCAACCTGGATTTCGGCCAGGGTGGTGCCGATCTCATCCTGGTCGCTGAAAGTGAAAACCGTGCTGGTGTTCTCCAGCGGGTAACGCGAGAGCAGGGCAGTGCCGAAGGTGCCGGTCACCGTCTTGGGGCCGTAATAGCTGTAGTAGCCCAGCTTGCCGGCATAATAACGTACATAGTCATTGTTGCCCAGCGAGATGCGCGCCGAGTCGCTTTCCTGCAGCGCCAGCACGTCCGGGTTGACATGCCGGATCAGCTCAAGCTGGCGCAGGTGGGATCTCTGGGCGTCTTCGTCCTTAGCTTGCTGGATGTTGTAGGTCATCACCCGCAGCGATTGTACGTCACCCGCCGGCGCTGGCAGGGTGCGCTCGCTCAGCCAGGCTGCAACCAATGTGGCGGCAAACAGCCCGCCCAGCAGCAGCCCGGCAGGCAGGCTGGGCTGCGCCGCGTAAGCCGCGGGGCGTGGCTCGCCAGACATGCGCCGCTGCGCCCAGGGTGCCAGGAGCGCCGCCAGCAAAGCCGGCAGCAGGTAGGGTAGCCAGAATTTACCGCGGAAGAATGGGCTGACCGGTTCGACATAGCCCCACACATTGCTGAAGATGTACATGAAGATCAACAGCACCAAGAAGAGCGCTCCCAGCAGGAATCCACCTGCCAACCGCCGCGGGCTGGTCTGGGCGCGCTGCAGCACCCCCGTAAATACAGCCATATCCATATACATCACCGGCGAGAGCAACAGCATGGCCACCAGCAGCGCCTGTTGTAGCCCACCAGGCGCGCCGACGACCACCGCAGGGTTCTCCGGCGCGGCTGGGAACGGCACGCTGTGGCTGAGGATCAGCCCGGTGAGGGCGGCGGCGAACAGGAGATTCCAGGCCGCCAATAGTACCGGCGATAGCTTATATAGGAAATTTGGTTGAGTTAGGGAAAGCCACAGCCAGATCAGTGCCAGCAGGCTGACGCTGCTCACGATCAGGGTGTAGCTCCCCTCCGTCCAGCGGGCGATCACAGCCGGGCTGAAGAATGACAGGTAACCCAGCGCCAGGATGGCGAAAATGCCCAACGCACTGCGCAGCGCGCCCACACCACTCCCCTGCGCTGCGGTGGGCAGGCCGGCCTCTACTCCTTCTTGCGCATAGGCGCGCGTGGGCCTCGAGAAAATCGTTCCCAGCCAGATCAGCCCCAGCAGCCAGCCGAGCCAGGTGGAGCCTGGCTCGAGTGAGAGATCAAGCGAGTAATTCAGCGCCCGCAGCAGCACGGAGAAGCTCAGCGCCAGGGCAAAGCCCTCTGCCGCCGCGCGGCTTGCACTGGGCTCGCCCCCCGAGTGGTCTTCCCACAGCCATACGGGCAGCAGGATCAGCGCCGCACTGGTCGCCATGCCCGCCGCCAGCAGGCGTCCGCTGGTATCCAGGTAGGGCGCCATCCCCCGGCTGAAAAACAGTGCCAGCGCAGCCAGCCAACCCAGCCATCCGGGGTACCCCCACCAGCTGGGGTCGCCCCGCCGGAAGAACAGCAGCAGTGCCGGTGAAAAGAAAAACAGGATCCCTGCAGCTTTCTCGTCCAGGCGTGTGTTCATCAGGTCCAGGATGTAGATCGCCTCCACCAGCAAGCCTGCCGACTGGATGAAGAACAGAAACAAGACTGCATAACGGATGATTGCCAGAGTACGCCGGAGATGATTGGGGGCCATGTTCGCTCCTTTCCCTGAATCTGGTTCGATTTTAATGCACCTGGCCGCGCCGGTCAAACAGCTCCTGGACTTGCTGGCGTCGAATCAAGCTCCGCGCCTGTTGTGTTGCGCTGGATTCTCTTGTATACTGAATACAGGTCCGGGATGCGCGGCATGGGTATCTGCCGCTTCAGCGCTGGAAATTTCTGCTGCAATACGCCCGGCAGCCCGCAGGAGAGAGGTGATCCCATGAAACCCTTACTTCAGGAAATGACCATTGCCGACTACGAAGAGGTGCGCTCCCTGTGGAGCGAGTCGGAAGGTCTTGATCTCAGCGATGCCGATTCGCGCAGCTCCATAGAACGTTTTTTGGAGCGCAACCCGGGGTTGAGCTTCGTGGTGCGCGAGGACGGGCAGCTGGTCGGTGCGGTGCTGTGCGGGCATGATGGCAGGCGAGGCTACATCGACAACCTGGCGGTGCGCGCCTCCCATCGCCGGCAGGGGATCGGGCGTATGCTGGCCAGCCGCTGTGTGTACCAGCTCATCCGCATCGGTATCAGCAAGTGGAATTTGTTCGTGCGCGAGGATAACCAGGCAGCCATTTCCTTCTGGCGTCAGCTGGGCTGGCACCAGCGCGTCGAGCTGCTGACCCTCTCCAACCCGGGCGGCGAGGGCGGCTGAGCCTGGCTGCATGGCATGACGCACGCCATCTCCATCCGGCCTCGAGCCCGCAGCAGTTGTCCGATGCAGATTTCTTCTGTATACTAAAGGCAGTTACAAGCCCTGTTTGCGTGCAATTTACACGTGCACAACCATCCAATCCTCTAATTTAACCTCTAGCCAAAGAAAGGAGTCTCCTAATGTCAGTAGCCCGAGTGACCGAGATCAAAGCCGCTTCCTCTGTCAGTTTCGATGATGCGATCAAAGAAGGCATTACCCGCGCCCGCCAGACCCTCAGGAACATCAAATCCGCCTGGATCGAGAATCAGGAAGTGCTCATTGATGAAGACGGACGCATCACCGAGTATCGCGTGCAAATGCGCCTCACCTTTGTACTTGACGACTGAAATCCGCAACCCCATTCGACCATAATGCTTACGGGCGCTGCCACAAGCTGGCGGCGCCCATAAGTTTTCTCCCCTCCACATCAATGGGTGAGCGTGGTTCAAATTTCTCCTTGACAGCTCCGGCTGGAGCGTGATAAACTCATGCCGTTCTAATCTTTGAAAGAAGGAGGCGCTTTTTGAATACTCAAGTCGTTGTGCTGGTCATCCAAGACGCATGGGCGCGCCTCCGGGCAGTTGCATAGCCTGATCTAGCCGGCTACCTGCCAACGATCCTGCCAATCTGCAGCGGTCACGGGTGCTCTCATGCCCCGTGGCTTTTTGTTTAACCTGTAGGGGCGCATGGCATGCGCCCGAACGCCGGTTTGCAACAATTTCGCGCCAGCCACGGGAAGTTTCACGTGGCTGGCTTTCGTTTTAACACAGGATTGAAGACGTTGAACACTTTGAACGCATACACCCTTCCCACCAGTCATGGGATCGTGATCAAGAAAAACCAGACAATTTATACCGTGCAGATGGAT
>Ga0105106_10002491_pt1 | contig 13270 bp, 8 predicted proteins | sample PPLLaktember2015_5_FD_79109 | JGI IMG/M metagenome (GOLD analysis project Ga0105106, IMG submission 79109) | Freshwater sediment microbial communities from Prairie Pothole Lake near Jamestown, North Dakota, USA - PPLs Lake P8 Core (1) Depth... | ecosystem: Environmental > Aquatic > Freshwater >...
CGGGATCGGGAACGCCCTGAGCCATCGCGATCTGCTTCGCGGGCAGCATCACCAGGAAGACGTAGGCGATGAGACTCGGAGTGTTGATGCCGTAGGGCAGGGCGCAGACGTCGTCGCGCCCTTCGGCCCGGGCGAGCCGAAGGGCTTGCCATGCGTAGAAAACGTTTCCGACCAGAAAGGAGATCGCGACGCCGGGAAGAATCCGCCCGTACACGAGCTCGGTCGAGAAACCGAGAACGTCGCGGCACAGCGCCACGAGAATCAAGAACTGGACGATGTGGTTGATGAAGACCGAGAAGAAGCCTTCCCAGTCCCCTTTGACGAGGAGCTTCATCGCGCCGGAAGCGACCGGATGAAATGCATCGTGAACCGCGCCGCCTGATGCGCCGCGATCTGTCCGAGTCGCCGGTAGTCCTTGCCGGGGCTCGGCTGAGCGAGGTTGCTTCCGCTTCGGATGACGAGGTGAGGCACGCCGAGCTGCCAGCACACCTGCGCGGCGGCGGAGCCCTCCATCTCGATGAGATCGCTCCCGAGTTTTTTCCGGATGTCGTCGATCTTCTGCTGGGTCAGACCGAAGACGTCACCCGAGCACACCTTGCCGGTTTTCACGCGGGGCAGGTAGGTCTCGCCGTTCGCGGTCACCGTCTTTTTCGGGAACGTGCGGATGGCGGCGCGAGCGAGCCCCAGGAGCCTCGGGTCGGCGGCGTACTCGTAGGGAGTCATCTGTCCCGGGAGCGGACCGCGCACCTTGCGATAGACCATCCCCGACTCGGTCCAGTTGCCGGCGTTGTGGTGCGCGGTCTTCTTCGAAACGATGACGTCGCCGGTGCGAAGCGCTGGGTCGAGGCGCGCGCCGGAGCCGGTGAATACGAGCTCCGCAGGCCGAACCCGGTGCAGGAAGAGCGCCGAGGTCATCGCCGCATTGGTGATGCCGACGCCGGTAACGGCGACTACGACCGAGCGATCCCCGAGCTTGCCTCGATGAAACGGATACCCTTCGAGCTCACCCTCGCTCCGCGAGGACAGAGCGGGAACGATCGAGACGATCTCCGACGGCATCGCGCCCAGGATGAGTGTGAGGGCTTCGGGCATGGCGTGGCGGGCGACATGCTAACACGAGATCAACGCGGAGCTTCCGCGTAGAGGCAGTCCACCGCCACCCTTCCGCAGTGGGCTCCCCTTGCCGCCGCTTTTCCGAAGGACGTACCGTGGAGGCTGTTCCCGGCCAGGTGGAGATTCGGGAAGGACAGAAGCTCCCTCTCGATACTGGCCAGCCGCGCGAGATGCCCGATCTCGTACTGGGGTATCGCCCTCGGCCAGAGCCTGGCTCGGGCAAAGCGAGGCTCGGCGTCGTGAGAGAAAAGGCGTTTGGACTCCCCGATCGCCGTCCGCACCATCTCCGGAGGATCGACCTCCCCGACTCCCGGATCGAACGTTCCGCCAAAGAGCATCCGAACGAGCAGGTGTCCCTCGGGGCCTCGTCCAGGGAACAAGTATCCGTCGCAGGTCACGCCCAGAGCGCGATATCCCGCTCCACGCGGGATCAGGACGCCGAAACCCTCGGGGATCGAGGCGAGTGCGCCGCGCTCGTAACCGAGAGCGACGACGTAGATGGGGGGCGTCGGAATCTCGAGGAGTCTTCGGGAAATCGCCGGCGCGACTCGCGAAAGCAGGGCGGCAGCCTGGAATCCCTCGCAGGCGAGAACGACGGCGTCGGCGGTGAGGGGTGCTCCTTCCTCGTCGAGCGTTATCCGAAAACGTCCGTTTCTCTCCACCGATCGAACGGTGCAGCGGGTGCGAACCGTGAACCCGCCGCGAGCGGCGAGGCCGCGCGGAAGCGACTGCATTCCCTCCCGGAACGAGGAGAGCACGGAGGGGCGAGGGCCGCTCTTTCGGCGAGCGCGGGCGATCTGGGCGCGGATGAGCGAGCCGTGCTCCCGTTCGAGCTCGGCCATGACGGGAAACGCGGCGGAGAGAGAAAGACGTTTCGCGTCGCCCGCGAAGATGCCGAGGACCATGGGGTGGATGAGGCGGTCGGCGAACTCCGGGCCCAGTCGACGGGCGGCGAAGTCCCAGACGGACTCGTCGCCCTCGTCTCTCTTTGCCGGAACCCAGGGCTCGCGCGCTGCCCGCAAAAGGCCGCCGAGGCTCAAGATCCCGCTCGAGACGAAGCCGAGGGGACTCGCCTTGACCTCGCGCGGTTTGCCGCGCGCGAAGACGAATCGATGGGACTGAGCCTCGCCCGCCCGAAGGACCTCGCCTTCCAAGCCAGCTTCCATCGCGAGCTCGTCGACGATGGGGTCGCTGTTCAAATAGCCGAGGGGACCGGTCTCGAAGAGCCACCCCTCCTCGACCTGGCTCAGGGCCTTTCCGCCCACGTCGGGCTCTTTCTCGAGGAGAACGACGTCGAGCTCGCGCGAAAGCTGCCGCGCGCGTTTCTTCGCGGTGAAGGCGGCCGCCGTTCCGGAGATCCCGCCACCGACGACGACGAGGCGCTTCACGGTTCCGATCAGACGGTCCGGCTGAAGACGGGCGCTTTCTCTCCCGCGTGTTTTTCGCGCATGTAGCGATCGAAGCACATCGCGAGGTTGCGCACGAAGAGCTCGCCCACCGGGGTCGCGCGGATCGACGTGCCGTCGACGAGAACGAGGCCTTCCTCACGGTAGGCGTCGAGAAGCTCGAGGTCCGGAGCGAAGTAACCGCGGAAATCGATCCCCCATCGCTCTTCCACGGCGCCGATATCGATGACGAAGTTGCACATGAGGCGATGGATGACGTCGGCGCGAATCTCGTCGTCCCGGCTCCGGACGATCCCCCGAACCGCCGGAAGGCCCCCCTGCTCCACCAGGTCGCGGTAGCGGTTCAGCTTCTTCTCGTTCTGGAACATCGCTCCGCGGACGTCGCCGATCGCCGAGATTCCGAAGCCGAGAACGTCGTCCCCCGGAATCACGGCGTAGCCCTGGAAGTTCCTGCGGAGCCGTCCTTCGCTTTTGGCGCGAGCGAGCTCGTCCTCGGGTTTCGCGAAGTGATCCATCCCGATGGCTTCGTAGCCGGCCCCGAGGAGCTTCTCCCTCGCGATGGCGAAGAGCTTCATCTTCGTTTCCCTCGACGGGAGCTCGCTTTCGTCGAGCTTCCTCTGGTGGCCGCGCATCCAGGGCACGAAGGCGAAAGAGTAGCAGGCGACGCGGTCGGGCCCCATGTCGATGACCCGTTTCACCGTCTCTTCGAACGTCGCCGGGCTCTGGAGGGGAAGACCGTAGATCAAGTCCACGTTGATGCCGCTGTATCCCCGCCCGCGCGCCCGGTCGATGACGGCCTTCGTCTGCTCCGGAGTCTGGATGCGGTGGACCCGCTCCTGGACGTCGGAAGCGAAGTCCTGGACCCCCATCGACACCCGGTTGAACCCGAGATCCGCGAGGGTGTCGATGTGCTCTGCCGTAGTCACCCTGGGATCGACCTCGATCGCGAGCTCGGCCCCGGCGATCGGCGCGTAGTGCTGGAGAAGCGAATCGACGAGGAACCGAAGTCCCTCGGGTGAATGGTACGTCGGCGTCCCACCCCCCAGGTGGAGCTGAGCGAATCTGCGCCGGTTGGGTGTTTTGCCCGCGACGAGCGCTATCTCCTTCGCGAGGAGCTCGAGGTAGGGCTCCGCCCTTCCCCGATGCCTGGTGATGATCACGTGGCAGCCGCAGAACAGACAACGCTCCTGACAGAAAGGAAGATGGACGTAGAGCGAGAGCGGCGCTTCTCCGAGAGCGTCGGCGGCGGCCAGGTGCTCCTCGTAGAGCCCGGCGTCGAGATCCTGGAATTCGACCGCCGTGGGGTAGCTGGTGTATCGCGGCCCGGGTCGATCGTACCTGGCGATGAGCTCCCGGATGCTCTCGCGATCCGCCGGAATCCCGCCGCTCATGATTTCGCCCCCTCGACCAGCGTCGCCAGGGACCGGACGAAGCGAGGATGCGCCTCGACCACCGGAACGCGAAGGAACCGCGTCCCTCCCGCCTCCAGAAACGTCTTCCTGCCGCGGATTCCGATCTCCTCCAGGGTCTCGAGCCCCTCGGTGACGAAGCCTGGGGTCGCCACGGCGATGCTTCTCACGCCCGAGCTTCCCAGGCGCTCGAGGACCGAGGCGGTCGCCGGCCGGAGCCAGGGCTCCGGGCCGAACCGCGACTGGTACGAGAGCGTCGCTTTCGCCTCGGGCCAGGCGAGCGCCTTCAACAGGGCTCGAAACGTTCTCTCGCAGTCCGCGCGATACATACCGCCTTCCCGGCGATCGTAGCGCAGCGGGATGCCGTGAAAGGAGACGACGAGGTGCTCCGGCGGCGCGTTTCCCACCGACCGATGGAAGAGGTCGGCCGCCGCCTCGATGTAGCCGGGATCGTCGGGGGCGATATGTCGGATCTCGATCCCGCTCGATCTCTCGATCGCCGACTCGATAGAGCCCGTCGTCGAGCCCGTCCTCTGCGGGAAGAGGGGTACGAGGGTGATCGGCACCTCGCCCCAGGCCACCCGCTCGCGAAGCGACGGACTCCCGTATCGATAGGCGTGGTGCACCTCGACCCCGAAGTGCCGGCCGAGTGCGCTCGCGATGCGCTCCGTCCCTCTCTCCAGCGGGTTGCCCTCCTCGGTCCAGATGGACCGGTACATCTCCGCCACTTTGTGGGGGCGCGATCGCAGGATCTTCGCCAGAACCGGTCGCCACAACCATTCCGGATAGTCGACCACCATCGGGTCGGAGAGAAATTCCCGGAGGAACTCGCGAACGGCCTCGGGCTCGGGCGCGCGGGTGGTGCCGAGGTTCACGAGAAGGATCGTAGCGCCCATCGTCAGCCAGATTCTACCGAAGTTGGAGGGAGGCCGGGCGGGTACCGGGAGGCGGACGGAGTTCACCAACCGGGAGTTGCGGCTCGACCCCACGCTGGGCCTTCCCGAGATCACCGACAACCTCGAGGCTCGGTTGGTCCTTCTCGAGCGCCGCCTGACGGAACGGGGCGCTCCCATCCGAATCGAGAAGGTCGGGCGCGGACGATTCCGCTTACGGGTCGCTCGACCGCTCGAGCTTACCGAGGTTGGCTAGCGTAAAGTCAGCGCCGGGTCGCCCAGCAGGTGGTAGATGCGCAGAAGCTCGGGGAATGCTCCCGTCGCCGCGTAGGCGGACTGCGCGGCCAGGAACGCATCGCCGAGTCGCGGGTGTCGGCCGGAGACCAGCTCGCTCAGAAGCGCCTTGTGGTATTCGTGGGCCGGCTCGTTCAGGCTCAGGCCGGACGGGGAGATGGTCGCGATCGCTCCCTTCCCCTCGGCCTTCACCAGCTCTTCCGCCAGGGAATTGAAGTAGGGAAAGTGAAAGTAGCCGTTGAGACAATTCATCGTGAGGACCAGCGGCTGCCCGGACTGGGAGGCGAGGGTCTTCACGCTGGAGCTGTCGAAGATGTTCTCGGACGCCCACAGGTGGATTCCTCCATGGCCTGCGTAGCTCACGATTGCCGCCCCATCATCGAAAGCGCCGACGACGGCCTGCCGTGTCCCCTCGGTACCCAGAGTACGCAGGTAGATCCGACTGGGGTTGTGCGAACCGAGGACGGTTTCGGCGATCTCGTCGGCGTTTCGCTCGAAATCGCCCGCACTGTCGGGGTTGTCCGCAACCAGCACCGCGGCACCGAGACCGGAACCACCGCCCTCCTCGTACGCGAGAATCTTCGACACCATTACCCGAAGCTCGTCGACGCTCGCCGCGGGCAGCCGCCCCATGGCGACGTCGGGAAGCAGGTCGTCCCCGTTCACAGCGCCATAGGCCGCGTCGGACGCCGTCCACAGGTACGATGTCTTCTCGATCATCGGTGGGACCTGGTTCTTCACGCCCGTGCCGAGGTAATCCTTGAAGTCGTAGGTGGCGTCACCCACGAGTACCACGAACAGGGGAGCGGGCTTCCGCCAGTGATGGTAAGCGTAGGAGAGAAACTCCCGAATGGCTCGAGGGTGCGATTCGCCGAAGCCGAACTCGGAATCGATCTCCTCGAGCGCCACCGCCTGGCTGGAAAGCCCTTGACGGCCTCTCAGATCGAGCAGCGGTGCTGCCGCCTCGAGAAAATCCGCCGGCCCGATTATCAGGTAATCCGCCCGGTTGTTTTCATTCTTCAGGTCGGTTCGAAGCGGCGCGCGAATCTCGGGCTTCCTCACCGCCTCAGAGCTCACCACCAGGTAGCGGCGGCCAGCCTCGACGGAAAGGCTCGTTCCTGAAGGGGTCGCCTCCGCCCCGCTGAGCCACCTCGGCTGCGCCTCCGTCAGGTCGAGCACGCTCGCTCCCGAGACTCCCCCGATCTCCGCCCGACCCGACTCGCTGAATACGCCTTCGAGCCATCCGCCTTCCGCGACCAGCCGCCGCGGGTATTCCATCTCGAACCGTTCGAGCATCATCATCGAGTACGCGGCACCGGTGTCCCCCACGTTCTCGACGGAAAGGAAGTTCTCTCCCTCTCGCAGCGCGCCGGGCGGCACCTGCGCCTCGATCCGAAACGGCTCCTTCCCCTCGAACGATTCCTCGGCCACCGCCACGCCGTTCACCGCCACCCTCACGTGGTGATCCGGCGAGACGGGAAAGTCGCTGACCCCCTGTAGCCTGAGAGAAAAGCGGATTGGTTCCGACGAGGCCGCGAGGGCGCTCGCGTGGAAGGCGTAGCTTTTTGCCACCGGCGCAAACAGAACGTCCCAGAGCCACGGATCCTCCGCATCCAGGAGCGCCGCCTGGTACAGGTGGTTTTCTTCACGCTCCAGACGGTGATGGTAGAAGCCGAGGGGCAGGCCCGCGGCGGGCGTGGCCGAGCCGCGACGCATCTCCATACCTCCGGTGCCCCTCTCCAGCTCGTACACCACTTCAGCGCCGTGGGGGTTGAGCGCTGCCCCTTCGCTCCAGAAGAACAGACGCGAGCCCGGTCGGAACACGCCGTTGTCGGGCTCGAGATGAAACGCGGTGGGCTCTCCTTGACCGCTCAGCCGCAAGCCGCTCGCCGGCACCGGACGGCCTCCCAGCGAATCCTCGAATCGGACCTGGTACAGCCCCCTCTCGCGCACGGCCAGGCGCACCGCCGCCCGCGATCTCCGGTGACTCGCCGTCTCGCGATGCGCCGGCTCGGGGCCTGCGAGCACCAGCCGCACGATCAAGCGCCGCGCCAGAAGGAGCCGGCCCGTCGCGCGATCCCGCCTGAGAGGAGCGAACTCCAGAAGAGCCTTCGCCGCCTCGCCTTGATACCCTCGCTCCACCAGTCGGGCGGATTGCTCTGGATAGAGGCCGGAGCCGCGGAATGCAGCGCCTTGCCCTCGGGACCTTCGGACGGCGCGCACCGTCCCTCCGCGCGATGCCTCGAGCTCGGGCGCATCGGCCGCGGAGAGTCGCATGGAAGAGAACACCTCCACATCCTCCGCTCGGACCGCACCGAGTCGAACACCCCGACCCGCTTCGACATCCACCCAGCTTCGCTTCACCGGCACCGCCGGTGAGCCCGGATCCCCCGCCACCTCGAAGCCCGGAATGGAGAGCCGCACCGTGCCGTCATCCTGCACCTGCGCCTCGAATCCCTCGGTCCTCAGCTCGAGAACGATCTCCTTCCGCGAGCGGCTGACCACTCGAAGCACGCTCCCCGAAGCATTCCCGTACTCGATGGCGCCCGCGGACGAGAACCGACTCTCCGGGTTGGCCCCGGCGATGGGCGATGCCGAAACGGGGCCATGCCGTTCGGTCTTGCCCGTGGTCTCGATGTCTTCGAGCTGGTAGAAATAAGTCGTCCCGTTCACGACCTCATGGTCGGTATAGCCGTAGCGAGCGCCGGCCGGTGAAGATCCGAGCCCTGGAATCGCGAACTTCGTGATCCGCTCGTAGGGCCCGGACGTCGACACCGCGCGGTAGAGGTGGAAGCCGAGGTTGTCCAGCTCGGAGGCCGTTTCCCAGGAAAGCTCGACCGAGGACTCCCACCCGCGCGCTTCGAAGGACGAGAGCTCGACCGCGGTCACGGCCGCGAGATCGTCGGCCCCGATGTCCCAGATAGCCTGGCGGGTTCCATCGTCGATGTCGACCGTGAAGATCGAGGTCAAGGCCGTTTCCTTGTCGATCGCGTAGCTCGTGCCCTGGAGGTGCAGGTCGACCGTGCCTGCCGTCGACACGAAGTTCACAGCGGCGCCCATGCCTCCCGTGAGCGGAATGTTCGGGTGTCCGAGGTCGGCGGGGCTGTGCGCCGTCGCCGTGGGATCTTCCGAAAGGTTGCCACTGCTCGCCGGGTCGACGGAGTCCACCGGGTCGGCCGCGTAGTCGGCGCCGACGTTCCCGTGCGAGATGTTGTTCCGCAGCAGCAGCGTAGGGGCGGACGCGCCGGCGATCTTGGAGATGCCGTCCTGCGCGCTGCGGAAGACGGTGTTGTTCAGGACGCGGAAGCGGCTCCCCGCGAGGAGCGCGCCCATTGAGAAGCGGATGCCGCGGGCGCCGGCGTCGTGGATGAAGTTGTTGTAGATGTCGACGCGGCTATTGTCCTCCGACACCTCGATCCCGCTGCCGCGGACATTCCGGATGAGATTCTGCCGGAGCACGACCTGCGAGGCGGCGGCGAGCCCGCTGACCTCGATGCCGTCGTTGGCGAAGCTGTTCCCGCCCGTGATCTCCAACCACTCCACGGTGACGAAGTCGTCCTGCACGCGGATGGCGGGGTTCATGGAAGCGTTGTTGATGGTGACTCCCTGTCCGGAGATTCCGTAGTGGCGGTTGCCCCCGTCCGCCGTGAGCGTGATGGTATGCATCGCATCGGTGACGGACCCGTTGATGAGAAGCCCGCCAGCGAGCACTGCGTCCGCGTAGGCGATCCCCACTTCGGAGCGCCCGTTCGCGACCAGACTGGCGCTGGGCTGAGCGGGAAACGCCCCGCAGGCGGTGAAGCCGTCTACGCAGTTTTCCCAGGTCGCGAGCGTACCGAACTGGCGGAAGATCGTGTAGGGGCGGCTTCCGTTGGTCGCACCGGCGTAGGGCTCCGTCAGGCGCAGCTGTGTGTCGGTATCCACCGCGTAGACGGTGTAGTTGACACCGTTGATGTTGATCCGATCCCCGCGGCCGCGGTTGGCGGTTTTCCAGGCAGTGCCCGAGCCGTTGACGACGTTCGAGCCCTGGATAACCGAGACCGTGTTGACCGCGTAGTTGGCCAGAGTTCCGATCGAGCGGTAGTTCGTCTGGACGAACGAGACCACCGACCAGCCGATGTCCGCGGTCGCACCGGTGAATCCGCGCCGCAGAACCAGGCCGGTGGGGCTTGCGAGGTCCAGCGTGACCGAGCCGACGCCGATCTGGTCGTCGGTGGTGAGCGACGAGCGACCGCCGCGATGGTAGGCTCCGCCGGCGGTGACGATCGAGGCCTCCGGAGTTACCGGGGCGAAGGTAGCTCCGCGCAGGCTGTCGGCGGCGCCGAAGGCGGTCGAGCCGCTCCGTACGACGGTCTGGTCGGTGAACTCGACCAGGTACCAGGTCAAGCTGAGATTCTCGCCGGGCCCGGTGACGCTGCGGTCGAACGTCAACGTGGTTCCGTTGGTCACTACTCCACGCAACAGCTTCGGGCCGATGTTGGTGTCGTCCGGGCAACCGGTGTTGCACTTGTAGGTGAAGAGAAGCCAGGACTTGCCCGGGTTGACCGCGGGCGCCAGCGGGGCGGTGCGCAGAGTCTGGACGTCGCTGAAAACGAGGTCGCCGGTCTGAACCGTGGCCTGCTGATACTCCACCACCTGCCATTCGACCACCTCGACGGCGGAGCTCGCGCCGGGAAGGTATGCCAGCTCGAGGTTGGCGCCCCCGCCCGTGATTTTCGCCTTTACGAAGTCGTTGGCGTTGATGTTCGAGCCGTCGGCGCGATAGCTGAGGATGGGGAAGCTTCTCGCGGTGTTCACCGGCGCAAGTGCCTGGTTGAAAGGCACTCCGAGGGTGAGGTTGGCGGTTCCCCTCTGGACGGAGACGCCGGCCGCGAACTCGGCAACGTACCACTCGACGGTGATCGCTCCGCTCGTGCCCGCTCGCGCGAACACGACCTGGTTCCCAGCGGCCGCGAGCCGGCCGCTGACGTTCCCGTTCAGTGGCAGGTTGGCGGATAGCGACACGCTGAAAACGAGGAAGGCCTGGGTCGCCGTGACGGACTGAGTGAGCGCCACCGTGGTAACGCTGCTCCCGTTTGCGATCGCGGCCGATCCCGACTGGAGAGATCGGAGCTGGGCAGCTTCGAGGGAGGTCGAGCCTCCGAGTGAGAGGAAGACCGACAAAACAACAAAAAGCGCGAGGCAGGCAGCGGTGCGGACTCTTGGTGAGAACATCCGACCCCGGAGCAGCAAGCGACGTGCCACTTCCCGAACCGTTCAAATGTTTGATGCACAACGCGATACGATCGGGGACAACACCCTCGTTGTGGGGAGATTCCCGCGGTCGGGTGGCCTGACGACCACGTCTCCCGTCGCGGAAAGGCCGGTCCTAACGGCCCGACGGCCGGGGCATCCTCCGGAGCTCCTCGATGAACGCCTCGTTCTCGCGGGGAAGCCCGACGGAGATGCGCATGTAGCCTTCCATGTCGAAGGCCTCGCGCACCTTGACCTTCCTCTCTCGTAGGGCCTCGATGAGCGCTTTCACCCCCGAGCCTACTTCGACCGTCACGAAGATCGTCTGCGTACGGATCGCCGGGTAGCCGATCTGCTCGAGCTGGGCATAGAGGTACTTCTTGCCCTCGCGCACGGTCTCGACCGTCTGTCTCACGTGGTCGGGGTCGTCGAGCGCTCCGAGCGCGGCCGCGATCGAGAGGGTGTTCTTGTTCAAGGCCCCGATTCCGAAGCGCTGGAGCTTCTTCAGGAGCTCAGGGCTCGCGATTCCGTATCCGACCCGGGCCCCGCCGAGCCCGTAGGCCTTGGAGAACGTGCGGGCGACGATCACGTTTGGATACTCTTTCGCCAGAGGCACCGCCGAGGGATAGTCCGGATCGTCGGCGAAGTGAATGTAGGCCTCGTCGATCGGAACGATCACGTCCTCCGGCACCTTCGAGAGAAAACGCCGCAGATCCGCCGGGTCGAGGACCTGCCCCGTCGGGTTATTGGGGTTGCAGAGGGTGACGATGCGGGTCTCGGAGTCGATGGCGGCCGCCATGGCGTCGAGGTCCAGGCTCCAGTCGGGACGAAGCTTGACCCGCCGCACCTCTCGACCGAGCTCCTCCGTCTCCCGCGGGATCTGGGGATACGAGGGAAAGCCCGTCACTGCGTTCCCTTTTCGTTCATAGAACGCCGAAAGGGTCACGAGCCGCAGGATCTCCGTCGAGCCCACGCCGGTGAGGATCATCTCCAGGGGGACGTCGTGGTGCTTAGCGAGGGCCTCCTCGAGCGGAGTGTCCATGATGTAGCGGTTCATCCCGAACATCCGCTTCGCGACCTCCTCGATGGCGCGCCGCGGCGGTCCGAGCGGATTCTCGTTGATCGAGAGCTCCACGAGCTCGGGATCGGCGACACCGATTCCTCGGATGTCGCGCAGGGGCGGCGCCTCGAGCATTTGAGCCGCGGCCGCCCAATAGTGTGTCCCGGCGAGCGCGAGTCCGGCGCTTCCGGTGAACGTGCGCTGCAGAAAACGACGCCGACCGAGCCGGGTCTTCATCTTCTCGTCTCCTCGCGACAAAGCCGCCGAAAGGAGGAGGGCCGATCCGATCGGCCCTCCTTCCATCAGGAATAGTCCTAGAACGCGAGCCTTTTTCTGGCCCGCTTCGCCCCCTTGGCCACGTCGGCGAGTATCTCCTTCCTGGCCGCTCGAACATCCTTCTTGATCTTCTGAACGTCCTTCGTGGCCTGTTTCAGGATTGCCGCCGCCTGCTTCTGGCCCTTGCGCTCCATGGCGGAAATCTTCTTCCGGGCCGCCTTCAGCGCCTTCGCCGCGGCCGCCGCCGCCGGGCTCTTCCGTTTCAGTATCGCCACTCGAATCACCTCCTTTCGCGTCAGAACTTCTGCACCACCCCGCCCTTGATCACCGCCTCGACATTCTGGAGATAGAGGACGCTGTCGAGAGGGTTCCCCTTCACCAGGATCACGTCCCCGAGCTTTCCCGGCGATATTACTCCCGCGTCGACTCGCAGCGTTTCCGCCGCGTGCTTGGTCGCGGCGAGAATGACTTCGTTCGGGCTCATTCCCGCGAGCCGCACGAGGGCGTCCGCCTCTCGCCACACCGCGTCGCGATGGAAGAATCCGGGAGTTCCCGAGTCGGTGCCCATGATGATCTTCACGCCGGAAGCGAAGAGCTGGCGCCCCGCCTCGGGAGCGATGCGCATCTCGAGATGAATGCGCCCGAAGTAGGTGAGTCCGGGGAAATTCCGGAGCGACTCGCGGACGGGCCCGGCGAAGCGGCCGAGCTCGCGCGCGAGATCTGGATCGTCGACCCGCTCGGGCCAGGTGAGGTGCGCCGGGTAGAGCGTGACCCGGTGGGAGATCGACTGGCCCACGGGGATCTGCCGCAGCGCCATGAGACGGAGGGTCTCCTCGGAGTAGAGCGGGTTCTGATGACCCGAGCCTGCGTGGTCGAGGAAGTCGGCACCGCCTTCGATCGCCGTCACGATCTCCTCGTCGGTGTAGACATGGGCGCCGACGATCTTCCCCCGTCGATGCGCCTCGTCGGTGATGGCGCGCATCTGCTCGAGCGTGAGGCCGGTATAGGCCTTGATCGCGTCCGCGCCGTTCTCGATGAGGGCGGCGGTCGCCGCCCGCGCTTCTTCCGCGGTATGAACGTTGTAGTTGAACCGGCGGTGGTGCGCCCGCGCGCGCTCGTCGGGCCAGTTCTGGATCCAGCCGCCGCTGATGACGAGGCGCGGGCCGGGAATCTCGCCCGACTCGATGCGCTTCTTCGTACGCACCGAGGCTTCGATCTCGCCTCCCGCATCGCGCGCCGTGGTGACGCCGTGGCGGAGGAGTTGGCTGGCCGAAAGCGCCATCACCTCCCCGTAGTCGGCTCTCGCCATCTCGTGCCACGTGGGATAGTCGCCGTGTCCCAGGATATCCAGGTGCACGTGGGTGTCGATGAGGCCGGGCAGGATCGTCAGGCCTTCGGCATCGACGATCGGTGTTCCCTGAGGAATTTCGACCTCGCCCTTCCGTCCCACCGCGACGATCCTCTCGCCCTCGATGAGGACGACGGCGTCGTGAAGCGGCGGGCCGCCGAATCCATCGATGAGGAACCCTCCCACGATCGCGATCGCCGATGCGAGCATGCTTCTCCTCCCGTGGACCTCAGTGAACG
>Ga0105106_10002493_pt1 | contig 13265 bp, 14 predicted proteins | sample PPLLaktember2015_5_FD_79109 | JGI IMG/M metagenome (GOLD analysis project Ga0105106, IMG submission 79109) | Freshwater sediment microbial communities from Prairie Pothole Lake near Jamestown, North Dakota, USA - PPLs Lake P8 Core (1) Depth... | ecosystem: Environmental > Aquatic > Freshwater >...
CAGTGCCAGTCCATGTGGTAACACTCCGTCAACAGCCGACATCGTCAGAAGCGGAGGTGCTGCCCCACACGGTGGAAGCGGGTCGCGCCTGCGTGCACTCGGACTACCGCGGCAGCGCGGTGCTGGCGCAGCTATGGTCGGCGATCATCGATTACGTGCGCAGCAGCGGTGCGCAATATCTCATGGGTTGTGCTTCAGTCAGCCTGGCTGACGGCGGCGCCGCGGCGCACGCGGTGCGAGAGGCGCTGCGCCGCGTGAAGGTTCCATCGCCTGCCGTCAGTCCAAACAGACCTTATCGCTTCCGTCCCCGCGCGCTCGCCGCACCGAACGCTGCGCCCGCGCTCGAGCCGCCGATTCGCAGCTATATCCGCCTCGGCGCCTCGGTCTGCGAGTCTCCTGCGTGGGATCCCCAGTTCAACACGGCCGATTATTTCGTGCTGCTTCCGATGACCCGGTTGAACGGACATTACGCGCGCCGCTTCGCCGGGCGCCTTCCTCGAGCGCTTGCGCCCGCGGCCGGCTAGGGCATCGGGCACACCTGTCGCGGCATGCTCCGGTGCATTCGGCTTAACCGATCTGTCACATTCGAGTCCTAGACTCGTCTTCGATTTCCTCTCAATGCACCCGTGTCCTCCTGCAACCCCCACGTGCCGCTTTTCCCGAGTAACGCGCTCTGCGCACCCGTGCGCATACTGCGCGGCGGCTTCACGCTGCTCGAATTGCTTGTCGTCATGGTCATCATCGGTCTCCTTGCAGGATTTGTGGCGCCCCGATATTTCTCGCAGCTCGGCAGTTCCGAAGTGAAAGCCGCGCGGGCCCAGATCGACGCGCTCGAGAAAGCGCTCGATCAGTACCGCCTCGACACCGGCCGCTATCCGACGACCGAACAGGGTCTGGCCTCACTCATGGCGCGCCCGCAGAACGAGGCCCGCTGGTCCGGACCGTACCTCAGGAAAGCATTGCCTCTCGACCCCTGGGGCAAGCCGTATCAGTACCGGTCGCCCGGCGAGCACGGCGATTTCGACCTCTACAGCCATGGCCGCGACGGTCAGCCGGGCGGAAGCGCCGAAGGCGCGGACGTGACGAACTGGTAACCGCGCATGCAATACCGCATCACCGGCATCGACGCTCAGGGCGCGCTCGTCACGATCGAGCTGGATGCGCGCACCCCGGCCGATGCTGCGCAACTCGCCGGCGAGCGCGGCTGCACCGCAGTGCAGGTGCGCCGCGAGTCGCGGTGGGCGCGCGGCGCGGGAGCGCGCCCGGCGCGCTTTTCGGTGGTGCTGTTCAGCCAGGAGCTGCTCGCGCTGCTCCAGTCGGGCATCACGCTCACCGAGTCGCTGGAAACGCTGGTCGAGAAGGAAACCCGCGGCGGGGCACGGCGCACGATCGATGAGCTGCTGACGCGGCTGCGCGAAGGCGCCACGCTCTCATCCGCGCTGGAGCGCTCGAGCGGCGAATTCCCGGCGCTATACATCGCGGCGATACGCGCGAGCGAAAAGACGGGCGACCTGCCCGAAGCCCTTGCCCGCTATGTCGCATATCAGTCGCAGGTGGATACGCTGCGCAAGCGCCTCCTCGCCGCTTCCATCTACCCTCTTCTGCTCGTGGGCGTCGGTGCGGTCGTCACGCTCTTCCTGCTCGGCTACGTGGTTCCGCGCTTCAGTCAGATCTACGCCGACCTGGGCGAGAACCTGCCATGGCCTTCGCGGATGCTGCTCGCCTGCGGCGCGCTGGTGCAGCAGTACGGCGTCGCGGCCGCACTCGGCTTCGCGCTCGCCGGCATCGCCGCATGGCGCGCGCTGCGCAGCCCGGCGTCGCGCGAGGCGATCGCGCGCATGCTCTGGCGCATCCCGACGGTCGGCGAGCGCCTGCGCGTCTATCAGCTCGCGCGCTTTTACCGCACCACGGCCATGCTGCTGCGCGGCGGCATCCCTGCCGTCACCGCGCTCGAAATGGTTGCGGGCCTGCTCGCGCCGTCGCTGCGCGCCGGCCTCGCGCGCGCGATCGCCGAGGTGAGGCAGGGACGCTCGCTCTCGCAAGCACTGGACAAGCACGGGCTCGCCACGCCGGTCGCGCTGCGCATGCTGCGCGTGGGCGAGCGCAGCGGCCGCATGGGCGAAATGATGGAGCGCATCGCGTCCTTCTACGACGATGACCTCGCGCGGTGGGCGGACTGGGCGACGCGCCTCTTCGAGCCGCTGCTCATGGCTTTCATCGGGCTTTTGATCGGGCTCATCGTGGTGCTCATGTACATGCCGATATTCGATCTCGCCGGAAGCATCCGATGAGCGCGACGCTTCCACATCCGCCGGCAGCCTCGGCGGCCCTGCGCGAGCTGCTGCCTCAGGCCCGCGCGAGCGCGCGCGAGTCCGGCAAGCGGCTGATGGAGTGCCTGGAAGAGCGCGCCGGGCTGCCCGCCTCCGAGTTCATCGCCGCGGTGGGCGCGATCGCGCGGCTGCCGGTCCTCGCGATGGACGCGCTCGACGCGATGGCACCCGCGTTCGAACGGCTGTCGTACACCGAATCGCTGCAGCGCGAGTGCGCGCTGCTGCGTGCCGGCGACCGCGAGATCCTCGTGCTCGCCGACCCTTTCGACCCGCGAGTGCGCGCCTGGGCCGACGAGCATTTCGAGCAGCCGCCCGAGTGGCACCTCACGCATCGCGCCGACCTCGCCGCGTGGCTCGCGAAGCACGAAGACACGATGCGCGCGCTCGACTCGCTGTCGCACGAGAGCGGTGATGCGGCGGCCGGCGGGCTCGCCGTCGAAGACCTCTCGCTCCGCGCGATCAGCGAAGACTCGAGCCCGGTCGTCCGGCTCGTCAATTCGACGCTGCACGACGCGTTGAAAAGCGGGGCGAGCGACATCCACCTCGAATCGACCGCCGACGCGCTCACCATCAAGTACCGCATCGACGGCGTGCTGACACTCGCGGGCAGGGTCGCCGGCGCCGACACGGCCGAACAGGTGCTCTCGCGGATCAAGGTGATGTCCGAGCTCGACATCGCGGAGCGCCGCGTGCCCCAGGACGGCCGTTTCAAGGCGTCGCTCCGCGCACGCGCGATCGATTTCCGCGTCTCGGTGATGCCCAGCATCTACGGCGAGGACGCCGTCCTGCGCGTGCTCGACAAGCAGGACCTGGCGGACGAGGCCCGGGGGCTGCGCCTCGATCTGCTCGGCTTCGACGACGCGGCGCTGACCGTCCTGCGGCGTCTTTCGAGCGAAGCGCACGGCATGGTGCTCGTCACGGGTCCCACCGGCAGCGGCAAGACGACGACCCTTTATGCCGCGGTGAGCGAGATCAACCATGGACGCGACAAGATCATCACGATCGAAGATCCGGTGGAGTACCAGCTTCCGGGCGTGCTCCAGATCCCGGTGAACGAAAAGAAAGGGCTCACCTTCGCGCGCGGGCTGCGCTCGATACTGAGGCACGACCCGGACAAGATCCTGGTGGGCGAGATCCGCGATCCCGAGACGGCGCAGATCGCGATCCAGGCCGCGCTCACCGGGCACCTGGTGTTCACCACGGTGCACGCGAACAACGTGTTCGACGTGCTCGGCCGCTTCGCGCACATGGGCGTCGATCCGTACAGCTTCGTCTCCGCGCTGAACGGCGTCGTCGCGCAGCGCCTCATACGGCTCGTGTGCGGCGGCTGCGCGGAAGCTGCGGTGCCGGATCAGGCGACGCTGCGCGTATCCCGACTCGCGCCGCGCGACGTTGCCGATTTCGATTTTCGCGCGGGACGGGGCTGCGGGCAGTGCCGGGGAACGGGCTACCGCGGGCGCTCGGCGATCGCCGAAATGCTCATCCTCGACGACGAGCTGCGGGAGATGATCGCCGCCCGCGAGCCGATTCGGCGGCTCAAGGAGACCGCCCGCGCGAAAGGCACGCGGCTCCTGCGCGAGAGCGCGCTCGACCTGGTGCGCCGCGGACGCACCACGCTGGACGAGGTGAACCGTGTCACCGTGGCGTGAATCGGTCGTGGTCGGCTTCGCGCCGAATGCGGTTCAGATCGCGCGCGTAGCGCGCGGCCTGAAAAACCGCACGCTCGAGCGCCGCAGCTACACCGTGGACGCCGCCGGCGCAGACTGGAGCGCGCCGCTCGCGACGCTCGAGAGCGTGCTCGAATCGAGCCGCCTGCGAGGCAGCCGCTGCCGCATCGTCCTGTCGAACCAGTTCGTGCGCTTTCTCCTCGTGCCGTGGCACGACGAGCTCTCGTCCGCGGCAGCGCGCGCGCGCCTCGCGCAGGCGCAGTTTCGCGCGGTCTACGGCGCGGCGGCCGGCGCGTGGTCGGTGCGCGTGGCGACGGCGTCCTACGGCGCGCCCGCGCTCGCCTGCGCCACCGACGTCGACCTGATGAACGCACTCGCCGGTGTCGTCTCCGCGGGCGGGCTCGAGCTCGCATCGGTCCAGCCTCACGCGGCGGTCGCGTTCAATCGCGCGCAGCGCACGCTCCCGCAACCGGCTTTCTGGTTCGTGACGCTCGAGACCGGGCGCCTGTGGCTGGGGCGCGGCGAGCGCAACGGCTGGAGCGCCATCGCCGCGCGCCGCATCGCCGACGGGTCGGCGCAGGCGATCCTCGCCGTGATCGAACAGGAGCTCGCCGCGAACGCACACGAGCCGGGGAGCCCGCCCGTCTATTTCAGCGGCGCCGGTCTCGCGCCGGAAGTGCTGCGGGCGCTGCGCGACGCGGGCTACACGAGCGCCACGCTGGAGACCGAAGGGCCGCTCACTCTCGGCGTGGGCGCGGAGGCGGTCCACTAAACGCATGCCGCCGCTCGACCTGGATTTTGCGCCGCGCCCGCGTTTGCGCGCCGCGGGCGTAGCGCTCCTCGCCGCTGCTGCCGTCGTGACAGCGGGAGTCGGCGCGTGGGACTCGACTGTGCGCTCGGAAATTGCGGCGCTGGAGCAGCGCAAGGCGGGTTACACCCGCAGCGCCCGCCGTGCGCCGGCAGTCCCCGTCTCGAATCGCGCTGCGGGTGCGGACCGCGATCAGGAAGTGCGCGCCGCGCGCCGCGTGATCGGGCAGATGACGGTGCCGTGGGACGAGCTTTTTCGCCAGCTCGAAGCGGCCAACGATCGCAGCGTCGCGCTCCTCGGCGTGCATCCGGACGCGAACGGCGGACAGGTGCTGATCAACGGCGAGGCGAAGAGCCTGCAGGCGATACTCGCCTACACGAGGCGCCTCGAGCGCACCGGCGTATTGCGCAGCGTTGTCGTCCTCGGGCACACGATGAAAGCGGAGCGCCCCGGGCGCGCAGTCGAATTCTCGGTGTCGGCGGCATGGCAGCCCCAGCGCTGAAAGCGGCGCTCTGGCGCGCGCGCCTCGTGCTCGAGCACACGGGCTGGCCGGGCGCGCTGGGCATAGCGCTGCTCGTTCTGAGCACGGCCTACGCCGCGCTCGCCATCGCACCCGCGATCGCCGAGCGCGATGCGCTCGCGCAGGAGCTCGTGGGCGCGCAGGAGCGGCATCGCACGATGCGTGGCGACCCGCAGCGCGCGCTCGAGGGCGATGAGGGCCTGCAACGCTTTTATGCCTACTTCCCCCCGCTCGCCACCGCGGCCGACTGGCTCGAACGCATCTACGGCGTCGCGGAACGGGGCGGCCTCACACTTTCGAGCGGCGAGTACCGGCTCGTCGACGATCGCGACGCAAGGCTGGCGCGATACCAGGTGACGCTGCCGCTGCACGGCAGTTACACGCAGGTGCGGGCATTCCTTGCGCGCGTTCTCGACTCGGTGCCCGCCGCCGCGCTGGAAGAGGTGACTTTCAGGCGCGAGGCCGTGGACAGCACGACGCTGGAAGTGCGCGTGCGGCTCACGCTCTATCTGGGGAAACCGGGGTGAGGCCGCGCCTGCGCACCTGGGTGCTCGCGGCGGGGCTGGCCGCGGCCCTTGCCGCAGCGGGCTGGGTCGGCGGCGAGGAGCGCGCCGCGAGCGTCGAGCCCGCCCTCGAAGAGCGCGCGCCGCCGCGCGCGGAGCGCCCGCGCCTGACGCCCGCCGCCGCAACGCTCGACTTGGCGAAGCTCGCAGAGCCGCGGCTTGCGGAAGCCGCCAGCGACATGTTCCAGACGCAGACGTGGACCCCTCCGCCCGCGCCGGAAAGGCGGCGCCCGCCCGCCGCGCCCGAGCCCCCGCCTTTGCCCTTCACGTTTTTCGGCCGCATGAGCGAAGGCCCGCAGACGACGGTTTTCCTCTCGCGCAACGAAGAGATTTTCACGGTGCGCGCGGGCGACACGATCGCGGGCACCTGGCGCGTGGACGAGGTGAACGATGCGGCGATCGTGCTGACTTATCTGCCGCTTTCGCGCCGGCAGGTGCTCGACATCGGGGCGATCAATTGAGTCCCTCCAGGCCCGCCCTTCAGGGTCTCCTGGTCGTGACCGCGGTGCTTGCTTCGTGCGCCGGCGCACCGCAGGCCCCGGACGGTGCGCGGCTCATCGCGCAGGGGCATGTCGAAGATGGACTGGCCGCGCTCGAGCGCGCCGCCCACGCCACGCCCCGCAACCAGACGCTGCGCTTCGAGCTCCTGCGCCAGCGCGAAGCGGTGGTGGCGCGCCTCATCGCGCAAGCCGAAACCGCGCTTGCGGCAGGCGATTACGCACAGGCCGAAGCGGCCTTCCGCCGCGCGCTCGACATCGCGCCCGGCCACGCGCGCGCCGCGGCGGGACTGGCGGGCATGCACGTCGCGCGCCGCCACGCCGGACAGGTGGGGGTGGCCGAAGCGCTGCTCGCGAAAAGCGATTTCGAATCCGCCGAGGAGAAGCTGCGCGCCGTGCTGGCCGAAGACCCGGTGCATCGCGAGGCGCGGCTGGTCCTGCGGCGTGTGGTGGACGCCCGTGCCGGCGCCGCGCTCGCGCGGCCGCGCCTGAAGACCGGCGCCGGCAAGCGCGTCACGCTCGAATTCCGCGATGCGAACATACGCGCCGTATTCGACGCGCTCGCGCGCACCACCGGCGTCAACTTCGTTTTCGACAAGGACGTGCGTCCCGACACCCGCACCACGATCGTAGTCCGCGAAACCACGCTCGAAGACGTGATCAAGCTGATCCTCGCCACCAACCAGCTCGATCACAAAGTGCTGAACGACAACACGGTGCTGGTGTATCCCAACACCGCCGCCAAGCAGCGCGAATACCAGGACCTCGTGGTGCGCAGCTTCTATCTCGCCAACGCCGACGCGAAGCAGGCGATGAACCTCGTGCGCACCGTGCTCAAGACGCGCGACCTCTATGTCGACGAAAAGCTGAACCTCCTGGTGATGCGCGACACCCCCGAAGCGATACGCCTGGCCGAAAAGCTGATCGCCTCGCAGGACCTGGCGGAGCCCGAGGTCACGCTCGAAGTCGAAGTCCTTGAAGTGGCTTCGAGCCGGCTGCAGGAGCTGGGCGTGCGGCCGCCGTCGCAGATCGTAATCCAGGACCCGGCAACCCTGCCGGCGCCGGGCGGCGTCGCGACCGGAGGCGCCTTGCAGCGTCTTTCGGGCAGCCTCGTTGGCTTCGTCGCGACGCCTGCATTCGTCGTCAACCTGCGCAGCGAAGACGGCACGACGAACGTGCTCGCCAACCCGCGCATACGCGTGAAGAACAAGGAGAAGGCGCGCGTGCACATCGGCGACCGCGTGCCCGTCGTGACGACGACCTCGACGGCGAACGTGGGCATCTCCGCGTCGGTGACCTATCTCGACGTGGGTCTCAAGCTCGAGGTCGAGCCGAGCATCCATCTCGAAGGTGACGTGGCGATCCGCGTCGGGCTCGAAGTGAGCAACATCGTTCGCGAAGTGCCGGTGAGCGGCGGCGGCCTCGCCTATCAGATCGGCACGCGCAACGCCGCCACCACCCTCAGGCTGCGCGACGGCGAGACGCAGGTGCTCGCCGGTCTCATACAGGACGACGAGCGCACCGTCGCGAACGGCGTCCCGGGGCTCGCGCGCCTGCCGGTCGTCGGCCGTCTTTTCTCGAGCACGCTCGACAATCGCCTCAAGACCGAGATCGTGCTCCTCATCACGCCGCGCGTGGTGCGCACGCTCGTGCGGCCCGAGCACGCGGTCGCCGAGTTCTATTCCGGCACCGAAAGCGCGGCCGGAGCGCCACGCCTCACCATTTCACCGACGCCCGACGGCGCCGTCTCGGTGTCGGGACGCCCGAGCGCGCCGAGCACCGACGCGCCCCAGGCGCCCGGAAACCGCAGTAACGGCGACCCGCAGCAGAAGCAGCCGGTGCCCGTGCCCTCCGCCCCGGCGGGAGATCTTCCGCGGTGAACGCATCGCTGCGCTGTCGCCGCTGCGGCGCCGGCTTCACGCTGATCGAGCTCCTCATCACGGTAGCGATCGTCGGCATACTCGCCTCGGCCGCCCTGCCTTACGCCCAGCTTTCGGTCCAGCGCGCAAAGGAGCACGAGCTGCGCGATGGGCTGCGGCGCATCCGCAGCGCACTGGATGCTTACAAGCTCGCCGTCGACGAAGGCCGCATCCGCCGGCGCGCCGACGAATCGGGCTATCCGCCCACGCTCCTGCACCTCGCCGACGGCGTGGAAGATGCGAGCACCCCCGAGCGCCGCAGGATTTACTTTCTGCGGCGGCTGCCGCGCGATCCCTTCGCGGCGCCGGAGGTGCCCGCCGCCGAATCGTGGGGCCAGCGCAGCTACGCGAGCCCCCCCGAGGCGCCTGCGCCCGGGCTCGATGTTTTCGACGTGTATTCGCTCGCCGAAGGCGCCGGTCTCAACGGCGTGCCCTACAGGGAATGGTGATGGCGCGCGGTTTCACGCTGATCGAGCTCATCGTGGTCATGGCGATCATCGCGACGCTCCTCACCATCGCCGTTCCGCGCTACTTCCAGAGCCTCGAGCGCTCGCGCGAAGCGGCGTTGAAGCAGACGCTCGCCGTCACGCGCGATGCGATCGACAAGTACCACGGCGACACCGGCCGCTATCCGCAAAGCATGGAGGAGCTGGTGACGAAGCACTATCTGCGCAAGCGCCCGTTCGATCCCGTCGCCGAGAGCGACCGCAGTTGGGTCGTCGTTCCGCCCACACCCGACGCGGCCGCGAAAGGCGCGCTGTTCGATCTGAAGAGCGGCGCGGAAGGGCCGGGGCTCGATGGAACGCCCTACAACCAATGGTAAGGAAGGGACTGCCATGAGCGCACGGGCCGGAGCACAGGGAGGCTATACCTACCTCTTGCTGCTGTTCTTCGTCGCGGCCTCATCGATCGCACTCGCGATAGCCGGCGAATGGTGGTACCGCGATGCGATCCGCGAAAAGGAGCGCGAGCTTCTGTTCGTGGGCGAGCAGTTCGCGGCGGCGATCGGCCGCTATTACGAAAGCTCGCCTTCCGCCGCGAAGCAGTTGCCGCGAAATCTCGAAGACCTGCTGCACGACCGGCGCCACGCGGCGGTGCGTCGCCACCTGCGCAGGATCTACGTCGATCCCCTCACGGGCAGGCGCGAATGGGGCCTCGTCAGGAATCCTGGCGGCGCGATCATCGGGGTCCACAGTCTCTCTTCGGGGCGTCCGCTGCGCCGCGCGGGCTTTACGCCCGGGCGGGAGGATTTCGCCGCCGCGGGCGACTACACGCGCTGGCGCTTCGTCTATTACCCGAGAGCGATCCCGCAGCGAAAGTGAAGGTAGAAATCATGTTGTCCGAAACCACGGCCGCATACGACGCAGGGCTCGCGAGCGAAACGCTCGCGCTCGTGCTCGAAGCCGGGGCGCACGTCGCCTTGCGCCGCCAGTTCTTCGGCTGGACGCAAGGCGCGCTCCAGGCCCTCATCCCGCACGAGGTATTGATGTGTGCGGTGAGCCGCCACGGTGCCGCCCCGGCAGTGGAGCTCTTCTCGTGCCGTCCGCTGCCGCCCTCCTTCATGACGGAAGTGTGCGCGGTGGAAAAAGGTCTGTACGCCACGGTGCACGCCGCGTGGGAGCGCAACGGGAGAAGACCGGTGGTGGTGGACGATTGCGCCGGCGCGATAACAGGCACCGATCGCGAGATCCGGGAAGACCGGACGCATCCCTCGTGCATCGCCGCCCACGGGATCGACTCGGGCCACGGCTACCCGCGCACGCTGTTCGCTTTTTGCGGCGTGCCCGGATCAACGAACGCCAGCCCTGCGCGTGCGCTCGCGCTCCTCACGCCGCACCTGCACGCCGCGTGGCTGCGCATCCTCGATAATGGCGCGGGGCCGCACACAGCCCGTGAGCCGCACGAGCAGGAGCCGCTGACGCCGCGCGAGCGGCAGATACTGGGATGGCTGCATGCGGGAAGGAGAAATGCCGAGATCGCGAGCGCGCTCGCGATCAGCCCGAACACCGTGAAGAACCACGTCCAGAAAATTCTGCGCAAGCTGGACGCGCAGAATCGCGCGCAGGCCGTGGCGAAAGCGCAGTCGCTCAACCTCTTCGAATATCGCCGCGATCCGGCCGGCAGCGGCTAGCAGTCGCGGTAAAAGGCGGCAATGGTTCGTTCGGACTACACGCGCGCACGAAAGACCTTAAGACCGCGCGGCCAGACTGCACATCGCGCCGGACTACCGTCCCCAGCGAGCGGATGGATCCCTGGCACCGGCGCTTACTCGATCAGGAGAGGTGTAATGAACAGCAACAAAAAGGAACAGCAGGCGATCGCCGATGCGGATGCGGTGCAGACCGGCAGGCGCAGTTTCTTCAAGTGCGCCGGGCTCGTCGCGGGCGGCGTCGTCACGAGCACGACGCTCTCGGCGCTCGCGATGCAGAGCGCGTTCGCGGGCGATCGCGGCCGCGGCAACGGCCGCAAGGATCAGCGCGGGCGCAGCAGCCACTACGGCGACGTGCGGCCGACCGCCGACATGGACGGCAACACCATCCTCGCGCTGCCGGACGGCTTCAAATACGTCACCTTCAGCAAGATCGGCGAGACCTTCGGACCCGGCCTGGTCGTGCCCCGCAATCACGACGGCATGGGGTGTTTCGAAGGCCGCGGCAACACCGTTCGCCTAATACGCAATCACGAAGTGCGCAACGCCCCCGGCGACTTCACCTTCGGCGTGAACGGCCCGGCCAACCTGCGCTACGACGCCAAGGGCACCGGCGGCTGCATGACGCTCGACTTCGATATCAAGCGCAAGCGCCTGGTGCGTCAGTTCATCAGCATCGGCGGCACCATCGTCAACTGTTCGGGCGGCTGGTCGTATCGCAACACGGGATGGCTCACCTGCGAGGAGTCGGTCGCCGGGATCAAGAACGGCTTCGACAAGCCACACGGCTACACTTTCTTCGTGCCGGCCTCCGCCGACAGCACCATCCCTGCCGTGGCGCTGACCGCGATGGGCCGCTTCGCCAAGGAAGCCGCCGTCGCGGACGATCGCGGCATGGTCTACCAGACCGAGGACGCCGGCAACAACTCGGGCTTTTACCGCTTCACGCCCAACCGGCCCAACGATCTGCGCGCCGGCAAGCTGCAGATGCTCGCGGTCAAAGCCAACCCCGGCGCCAACCTGTTCGTGGGCCAGACCGTGGGCACGCGCCTGCCGGTGCAGTGGGTGGACATCAATACGCCCAATCCGGAGCTCGAAGCCGGCGCCCCAAGCTGTTTCGCGCAGGGCCGCGCGCAAGGCGGTGCGGCGTTCAACCGCCTCGAGGGCATCTTCCGCGCGGAAGACGGGCTGTCGATGTACTTCGTGTCGACGAGCGGCGGCGACGAGCGCGGTCCGGACGGCGACGGTTACGGCCAGCTCTGGCACTACGTGCCCGCCAACCCGCAGACGCAGAAAGAGCACGAGCTCGTACTCGTGTTCCAGTCCACTTCGGGCAGCGTGCTCGAGTCGCCGGACAATCTGTGCATCACGCCCAACGGCAGCATGCTTTTCTGCGAGGACGACGCAGTCAGCGACGCCGATACGCATCCGCTTGCGAGCGGCATCACCGACGTGAACCGCCTGATCGGCCTCGGCGGGAAAGGCGAGCCGTTCACCTTCGCCGTGAACGTGCTGAACGACAGCGAGTTCGCAGGCGCGTGCTTCAGTCCCGGCGGCGAGATCCTTTTCGTCAACGTGTTCGGCGACGGCACCCCCGGCAGCGGCATGACGTGCGCGATCTGGGGCCCGTGGGAGCGCGGTCCGTTCTGATTTCTTCGGTGCATAGAGAGCTTGCGGCCGGCTTCATGCCGGCCGTTTTTTTGTAATCAATCTGTCGCCAAACCTTAACAACAGGTGCGTATCGTCGGCCGGGTTTACTCACCGGAGGACACCATGCGTCATCTCTCCCGCCTCGCCGCTCCCGCACTGCTCGCACTCGCCGTCTGCCCCGCTTCCGCCCAGGACGCGTCTCTGCGCGTCGGCGGTTCCACCACTGCGCTGCCCATCATCTCCACCTGCGCCGCGCATTTCATGGAGAAAGTCGGGACCTGGGACAAGGCCGACCCGAGCCTCGGCAAGGAACAGGTCGTCGTCTATGTCACCGGCGGAGGCTCGGGTTTCGGCGTCAAAGGGCTGATGAACGGCACCATCGACCTCGGCATGGTTTCGCGCGATCTCAAGGAGAGCGAAGTGAAGACGCTCAACCAGCCGGTGACGCACGTCTTCGCGCGCGATGCGGTGGCGATCGCAACCAGCGCCGCGAGCCCGCTCTCGCGCGCCAAGCCGGGATTCACTACCGCGGAGCTCGCCGGCATCTTCTCGGGGCAGATGGCCGTGTTCTCTCACGTCGACGCGAAGCTCCCGGCAAAAGCCATGGTGCTCCTCACGCGCGACGCGAGCGGCGGCGTGACCGAGATCTTCCAGGAGCGCGTGATGAAGAAGCAGCGGCTCTCGGCCGGGCGGCTCCAGTTCCCGTCGACCGCAGCGCTCATCAAGAAGCTGGAGACGAACGACGCCGCGATCGCTTTCGTCTCGGCGGGCGCGGTCGGCCAGGATCCGCAATTGAGGACCTATGCAGTGGACGGCGTGACGCCCACGCAGGAGAACATCGTCAACGGCAAGTACTCGCTCAACCGTCCGATGCTCATCGTTTCCAAGCCGAACCCGCCGCGCCGGGTGCAGCTCTTCATGGATTACGTGATGGGCGATTGCCAGGCGACCGTGAAGGATATGGGTTTCGTCCCGGTTCGCACCGCGCTCGATAAGCCTTGATGTCATTGCGAGAAACACAGTGACGAAGCAATCCCGGGGATCCCCGGGATCGCCACGGCGCAGTCTGCGCCTCGCGATGACACTCACACAGGCATTGTCGGGTTAGCTCCAATGGAAGGCGCCGCCCTCGCGGACACGCTCTTCCGGCGCGCTACTCTCG
>Ga0105106_10002495_pt1 | contig 13259 bp, 12 predicted proteins | sample PPLLaktember2015_5_FD_79109 | JGI IMG/M metagenome (GOLD analysis project Ga0105106, IMG submission 79109) | Freshwater sediment microbial communities from Prairie Pothole Lake near Jamestown, North Dakota, USA - PPLs Lake P8 Core (1) Depth... | ecosystem: Environmental > Aquatic > Freshwater >...
ATGCCCCAAAAAGCGGCAGGTTATCAAAATAGCTGCCAATAGTGATCGGTAGCTCTATCTGCGCACCATCTCGAATAAATTCATATTCGACCACCTCTCCAGGACTGATACCCGGCCTGTAGCGCGGTTCGCTGCGCAATGGATCGACTAACTTTCCATCGATAGCCAGGATTCGGTCGCCAATCTCGACCCCCGCAAAATCTGCCGGCCCATCCGGATAAACCTCAAATACTTCACTCAGAGGCGCCTCCTTGTATATTGCCATTCCATCATAAGGTTGAAAAATGTAAAAGGAGGCGACGAATATGATTATCGCACACAGGGTAAGTATCGCAAGGATAACCTGCCCTTTAGGGTTGGTAATTAACGCAATTACACGCGGATGATCTTCAAGCATGGGTACCATCTTGTTAGAAATCGTATCCCCGTTTCGAAAAGCAAACCCTGGAACTGGCCAGACGAGGCATCGAAACCGGCTTTTAAACGAGCATTGTCCAATCCGCCAACGAGCGGTGTGTAATCTTAAGTCATCCCCGTTTATTTTTCGAGAGGCGCATGTCCCGTAGAAGGCTGGTCCTATGTCCCCTTTTCCTTAATCGGATGCCAGTAGACCCAATTCGCGCGCCTTATTAATGGCGGCAATACGCACGTTGATCTCTTCGCTCTCATGAAGATCAAACTTGGCGTATACTCTTGTGAGCAAGTTGCGAACCCGTTTTTCAGACACTTTTATGGTTCGAGCAATACTCTCGTTGGTTAAGCCCTGAGCAACCAATCTCACAACGACAAGCTCCTGCTCGCTCAGTACGGCTTCGTCACCCTTTTGTGGGTCGAACAGTTTATCGATGACGTCTTCCGAATAAAAGCGCTTCCCCTCGTGTACCCTCTGGACTCCTTTGGGCAGCATCAGGGATAGGTTGTCGCTTTTCAGCACATAACCATGCGCTCCAGCATCAACAATTCGGCGAATATAGGTTTCGTCCTCATAACCAGTTAATACCAGAATACGCAGATCGGGAAAATCTTGCAGAATCGAACGCACGGCTGTGATCGGTTCGAAGTTCCCGGTGGACATGCCCAGATCCAGGATAACCACGTCCGGCGAATTTTCCCGCACCAGGCGCGGCAACTCCGATCCGTGCTCGGACGTCCCCACCACCTGAATGCCCTCTTGGTGGGAAGAGAGCTCTTCCAGGATCGCCTTCAACATCAGCGGATGATCTTCGATTACAACGACACGGATAGGCATAGCTGTCTTACGGGTAAATTGACCACTCTCACAATTTCTTGAGAATTATAACCTTTAATGTCAACAATCATCCATTTCGCCGGGACTGTCAAAATAAGTATTGATATGCTTCTTTGTATCAGATCCATTGCCGTACATTATTATTTGGAGTATAATACTTGAAAGTTTAATGTCGGAGGATATAGATGAAACCCTTCATCGGACGCGAGCGAGAATTGTCGTTACTGAACGCATTATGGGACTCCCCACAAGCACAAATGCTAATATTGTATGGCCGGCGCCGAGTTGGAAAAACTGTTTTGCTCACTCATTGGTTACAGACATCTGGACGACGAGTTCTTTATTGGGTAGCAGCTCCAACTTCGGCGCTAGCGCAGTTGAGGTCGTTTTCTCAAGCGGTTTACAATTTCGCTTCTCCGCGCTCCCCGGCCCCGGATGGATTTACCTATGGGAGCTGGGAGCAGGCCTGGCAGCAGGTCGCCTGGCTATCGCAAAATGAACGCCTGGCTCTGTTCATCGATGAATTCACTTACCTCCTGGAGGTTGATCCGGGCGTCGCGGGGCAGTTGCAGAACTTTTGGGACAGCACGCTTTCTCAATCAAACCTAATGTTGGTTCTATCTGGTTCACATCTCGGTATGATGAAACGTGAGTTTCTGTCCTATCAAGCCCCGCTCTACGGGCGGGCAACCGCCCAAATTCACCTGCAACCCTTGCCGTTTGGGATGACGCGGGCTTATTTCCCCAACTATTCCGCCCTAGACCGCGTAGAAATATACTCAATCTTCGGCGGGGTCCCCGCTTACTGGGAACGCATCGATCCAGACAAATCCGTTTCCGAAAATATCCGCCAGCAGCTTTTGAGCCCCAATAATTTGATGCAGTCCGAACCGCGCCTGCTTCTGCAGGATTTCATCTCCGATCCGCATAACTACGTGGCCATCCTGACTGCAATCGCCTACGGCGCACGCACACCGAAGGAAATTGAAGTATCGACCGGACTACCCAACATGCAAGTTCCGAAATATCTCTCGGTGCTCGCCGAGGCAGGCTTTGTCGAGCGAAAAATTTCGGTCACCGATAGCCCAAAAGCCCGCCGGGGCAGGCATCACATCATCGACCCCTACCTGCGGTTTTACTATCGATTTCTTGCCAGCCGGCAGGAACAAATTGCTCTCGAAATACAGGATCAGGCCCTGGCAGAAATTAGCCGGCACATGGTCGATTTTATCGGCGTCCATACCTGGGAAGAACTGTGTCAGGAATGGACACTCCGGGCAGGCGGACAAAACGCGCTTCCGTTCCTCCCCGACCAGGTTGGCAGCATCTGGACTACCAGCGCCCAAATCGACGTGGCCGGAATTAACCGCAGGGGAAAAACGCTGATCTTGGGAGAATGTAAGTGGGGGCAAACCGCGAGCGGACGTCCAGTGCTCTCAACCTTGATCGATAAGGCTGCAGGTATTGTCCCGCCCCAAGGAAAGTGGCAGGTTTACTTTCTCGGTTTTTCCAGAAGCGGCTGGACGAACGGGGCTCAATCTTATCGAGATGAAGTCGAGCGAATACCGGTATCTGGAAAAAACTGGGTCACAGCGGGGATGGGTCTGCTCGATTTGGATCAGCTCGATCGTGATTTGGAAAAATGGTCCCTGTAGATTGTAATGCTCATAAAGAGTGCAAAAGCTAGGATTACTTGCCAAGAGGCAACGTCATATTCCATCCTTCTTTGCATCAATCACTGCGGCCGAAAGTTCCGGAAAGCAGCTCATCGTCTCGCTCCTGTCTCATCTGCTCAATGACTGTTGCCGGATCGATCTCCAACGGCTTGCCGCCTCGTTCGGCCAGGATGGCTTGCCGGTGCGCATCGATCTGCTCCAACCCCTCCAGGCGCTGGCGGAGGGCTTCTTGCTCACCATACCCGGCCAGCCATTGGCGCACTGCCTGCCTTACCAAAGAAGAGACACTGCCGCCTTCCCGCCGGGCTATCTCGGCCAGCTTTTGGTATTGATCGAGCCCCAAAAGGATTTGTGCCTTGCGCATTTTGGCCATCACACTCCCCAGTTCAGGACGACCTCCTTTGTCGAATAATAAATTCTTCCACGTCTTCTTCCCGAATTCGAACATTCCTTCCCAGACTGATCACTGGGATCTCGCGCGCCTAGATCATGTTGTACACCTTTGAGCTGCTAATCCCAAGGATTTTAGCCACTTCTTTGGCGTTGAGAAGGCGCTTAGGTCCGCTCACCACCTGCTGATTATCTTCAGGTTTTAGTTTTCGAGTTAGAGGGCCTGACGGCGCTGGCGGTTTCTCTTCAGGTAGAAGTCCCTGAATAGAAGATGTTGATAGTGCTGGCTTCAGATATTTCAGATTCTTCACCTGTCGTCTTTCACGGATTTCCCCAACCTTCTCACTCAACGACCAAAGGGCAAATTGTTCAAAAGACAATCCTTCAGACCGGATATAACTATCGATTTCCGAATAGAGGTCAGAGGGCAGGTTTAATTCTAACTTCTGAGTCATAACGGCTTCTCCGGTGAAAGATCTAGCGAACACTCCTCCGCTAATTTTTTCATCTCTTCCTCCGACAAATGGGTGCCCAAAAACGCAAGAAGCTCATCTTGTCGTGGTTGCCCGATCACTGCGCGGTAGACAGCCAATGATTTTTTGAGATGCTCAAGCTGACTAATCTCTCGGCTAAGAGGAAGCATTGGTACAACCCGCTCAATCGAGTGTGACGTTCACTGATCATCTTATTCCCACAAATCTTCTAACCGCCTGCGCCCGGCTTCCAACGCCTGGCGCTCCAGAAAGCGCTTCATCACCGGCCAGGGCGTGCGATCGATCATGCGCGGCATGGGCAGGGCCTCAGCATCCTCAAAATAAGCTAGGGCGCGCGTGGCGCTGATGGCAAAAGTGCGCACACGTGCATATTTCAGTGCGGCTGTCTGAAACAGTTGCTCGATCGGCATATGTTGAAGAATGAAATAGAGATCGATAAGATCCTTACGGGTGCCGCGATCGATGATGGCTGCCAGCTTCATGGCGCCGATCTCTTCCAGGCTTGCCAATGGCGCCCCGGCCACCAGCAAGGTGGGCCGCACCAAGGGATACAGGTACAGGCGAAAGAAACTCACACCCACACCGCGCCAGGTGGCCACAAAGGTGGCATCTTTGTCGAAGGTGATGGACAGGGTGGGATCTTCGAATGTTTCCCTCAGCGTGGAGCGCTGGTCCGCCCCAACCGCGTCATCCTGAGCGGAAAAGAAATCCAGGTCAACCGAAAAGCGGTGTCCCAAATGCAACGCCAGACCGGTTCCACCGGCCAGATAGAAGCCCCTGGTAAACTCCAGGCCAGCAATTTTGTGAAAGGCCTGTTGCGTCTCGGGAGTGAGAGCTTCCCAGTGGGGGCTGGCAAGCTCTATCGTTTCCATAACTCGCCTTTGGCGGTGGGGAATGGCGAGGCCTGCCATTTTTTGATCCCCAGCAACCGGCGCCAATAATTGAAAGTCACCGGCGAGAGCCAGCGCTCGCCGCGCTGGCGCAAGAAGGCGCGGATGCGTTGCTTTCCATAAGTCATGAATAGCCAGCGCACCTCATCCCAATCGCCGAATTCCAGGGTGCGCTGAATGACCAGGTCGGCGTCTCTCTCTAGGTTCAGGAGGGCAGGATCATATTCCTGAAAATGAGGCCACAAGCCGGACGGGATTTGGATGGAACCTCCTGCTGAGAGACGTGTGGCCGGAGACCTGGGGCGTAAATCGGGCGAGATCTCCAGCTTCAGGTAGTTTCGCAGCAGGAACTCCGTCAGCACCGAGATCGAATAATTCTTCTCTTGAGCGTCCATGGCGACATGCTCCCAGGTGCCTTTCCGCAGGTGGAGATTGCGCCGCTTGAGCTTTTCCACAGTTTTCCCTCTGGGGCGGCGTGGGGGTAGTTTAATCGCAGGCCTATACTTCAAGAATGCACCCAATACGTAGTCGGTGAGCTTGCTGGCGTCGCTCCCTTCCATCACCGCGCGGCGCTTCAATTCCCCCCAGACGGTATTGGACAGGTAAAGCGTATGCAGCTCAGCTTCGCGGTGTTTTGGATCGTCCATTTTATCAAAATTTCATCCACGGCAATCTTCGAACCATAAGAACACTTAAATGTAATTATAACTCAAATTACTCTCACCGAGCGAGCGCCACAAGGATTATTACACTTAAGTGTAACATACCGCCGCTTCCCTAATATGCTCCAGTGCGTGATCAAGAGGAATAAACCCAGCGTCGAATATCAGCAACCCCTAATCCCATTGGCTCCTGATCTTGGACGAGTCAATCCCCAGGTGCTCCAGCAGCTCCAGGATTTTTTCGGTCGAGGGCGTTCCCATGGCAACTCGCCAGTCGCGGTTTTGAAAGCTTCGGTATTCAACATAAGCCCGCAGCCTGGCAATGATTTCTTCCGGCTTATCCCCAGCAAGCCGCAGGTAGATGCCGCCCTGCCCATCCTGGGGGTGCACTTTGAGCTTCTCGACGATGTATCCCAGTCCCAGGTTATCGCCCTTGCTCGATGCAATATAGAACAGGCACGATAACACCGCCTCAGCCGTGACGTCTTTTTCGAGCAAATCCCGCTTTACATGGGGGCTGAAGTTATTTAATAATGAATCCAAATCCCATTTTTTAATTTTACTATCAGTCTCCACATCTACCCCGCCATTGTCCCTATCTAAATTGGCATCTTGCTCCTCGGTAGTAGTTGTAGAGGTTATCTTTTTAGTAGTATTAACTTCAGTATTTTGAAAATATTCTTTTAGAGTTATATCCAAAGGGTTATTTAAAACCAAGTGTTTTAACCCTCTCACATGCGCCCAGAAAACCAGCCCCAACCCTCTAAACGCGCCCGAGTCGGCGGTGGTGATCTTCTCAATCGCGCCTGCGAACAACGCTAATATCCTCCCAAACCCGCCCAGATTGGGGTTGGTGATGCTCTCATCCGCGCCTGAATTCCCCTGTGGGATCTCATCAATCGCGCCCAGGTCGTCGGATATGAACCTCCGATTCGCGCCCAGATCGCTGTTTGTGATCCTCTCAATCGCGCCCAGAAGTTCGCCTGCAATGGCATTATCCAACGCACAGGGGAACTCTGGCCGAAAGGAGATCCGGTGCTTTTGGATCAGCTGATCGGCTGCCGAGCGGGTTTCTCGGATGATTTTCTCGATAGCGCTCGCGTCTAGTGCGCAGGTTTCATCGAAAGCATCCAAGAAAGCAGCCCTCTGTTCCTGGGGCAGGGTGAAACAGCGCTGGGCGAAGGGAAACAAGGCGTTATACAGCGCTTCGTGTACCGGGGCAAGCGGGTCGAACACCTTGACGCGCGCCTTGAACGCCGATACTTGACCGCGCCCGTCTGCCTCGGCTGTGGCGATCTCCACGAATTTAGCGGCGTATTCTTTGACAAAGCCCCGTTTCGCTTGGGCGATTGCTTCCAGAAGCTCCTCGGAGGACAGGTCGGCGTTTTTGACCGTCTCCTTTCGGGCGCGTGGGGCGGGAAACCACTCGCGCACGGTTTTTACCCGCTGCAGGCCCAAGGCATCGGCCAGCTCCTGGTACCCGCCCTTGACGTTGACCGTGTCGCGCAGTTCGCCAGTCTGGCGGTTGTAAAAGCAGCGATCGCGCAGCAGGGTAACCGCCCAGCCTGGACCATGGCCGAGCAGCGGCTGCCAGTGCAGCAGGTAATACCAGCTCAGGTGAAGCTGGTCGTTGGTTGGCAAAAGGCGCTCGACCAGCTCGTCCACCAGGTCGGCGAGGGGTTTCGAGGCCGATTTGGCTTCGATTCCGATCGCGGCGTAGATGATGTTATGAATCAGGCATGCTTCGGGATCCCCTGCCTGCCAGTCTTTGGGCGGGGGAGGGGCGGGGAATGGAAAGACGTCGCGCGGCTCCACCCGGTATTCGCCTCGCACTAGGGACGTCAGCGCCTCGAGCGGGTTCTCTTGGATGTCCAGGTCCTTGAGGTAGGCGCATAACGCGGCAGCATCGCCCGGGGTCAGCGGGGAGGTGGAGCGAAACAGGAAGCGCGTCGGCCTCCTTTTGGTAAGGCCGGCCCCTTTATCTCGCACCCAACGCTTTTCGCCGGCTTTATAGGGCGCCTTTTTGAGAAACCAGCTTAGCTCGGGGTCATTCAGATGGCGCCAGACGCTGCTCTCGGCGATGCCGGCGACCGCAGCCAGGAGCGGCCCGGGCGCCTCAAAGGGTAGATTAGCCCGGGCAGTCGTCCTCCTGGACAGATAGAAAGCCTGGAAACAGGCCACCACAATGGAGGTGCGCAAGGGACCGATGTAGGGCAGCCAGCGCAACAGGTAGCCCGGGACGACCACGACCCTTTTCGGTGAAGTAAAGACGCCCCGCAGGCTGCTCTGAATTAGCCCCAGCTGGATCTTGTTGAGAGGCGGCGCTTCCTCCTCCACGTCGTCGATGGTTTCTTCCGCATCTACTGCGAGAATGGCAGGTCCTTCTAAGGGTTGGCCGGCTTCGGTCTGGTCTGACCCCGCTGGTTTCCGGGTGAAATCTTCAATTAGGGCTGTCAGCGAGGAACCGTTTTCGTCGAAAACAACCAGCTCAACCCGTACCTCTTCTTCAAAGACCTCCTCCAGCGCTCTTTCCAAAGCCGTTCGAGCGTAGGTGTTGATTCCGGCGAGCGTGGCTGGATCGGGAACGCCAAACACGAACAGCGCCTGGCCGGGATCAATGAACAGCAGGCGCAATTGCTGGATCAGCATGTTGGTGTATGGGCCGAGCGCGCCGGCCCGCGGCGCGATGCGCTCGTACACGGCGTGGGTGGCGCTCAGCAGCGTATGGGGATCTGTAACGATCTTGGACGTAGACGTTGTATCCGCCATTCTTCTCTCGCCCCCCGGTGCCTTTTTGGAGGAATGGCGCACGAAAGCCCCGAACGCAGTTCGAGTCGGAACGAAGCCTTGACTTTCCCTGTTTTATAGAATAAAATCAGGGCACAGAGAAAGTAAAACCACGCCACTTTCGGGCGCACTCCCCTAACGCTTGCCGGCTCCGGGGAGTTTCGCTTTAAAGGGGGTAATTACATGTTCCAGCCAGCGTGCCGATCAACAAGGGTCAGGTCATAGATCATCTCCCCTAAAATTGTAGCCTAGGGTGTATTGGGGTAAGGGCGCTCGGGTCAACCGCCACCGGGGAGAGCCTTACCTGAGCTTGGCCTCCAGATAGGCCTGGGTAGTGGACGTGACCACGGGCAAAGCGGCGGCGTCCAAACGCTCGGTGCTCATGGCGTTCAGCACACGACCGCAGATGTTGATGACGTCGCTGGGGTTGCCGTAAGTCGCTTCCCAGATATACATCAGGGATTCCGAAGAAAAGAGGGGGGTATTTCGCCCGGCGACCATGCAGCGGAAGTTGATCATGGTCACGGTGTCCTCCAGATCGAGGTCCGCCAGGGTGTAGTGGTAGGCCTGCTCGGCGGCCTCCGGGACGCGTCCCAGAGCGACTGCCAGGCTGGGTTTGCCAAAGACGAACACTGGGGCCAGGCGGGAGGCGATCTCATACAGCTGGGCGATCACTTCACGGGCGGGGTCATCTTGGAGATCGACCACGATCACGGTCGCCTGTCCATTGGCGGCCTGGCTTTTGACAAAGGCTGCCAGCTCATCCCACTGGCCCTCCACGCCTTTGCGCCGGTTAAGCGCCAGGGCATCCGAGACGGCTGCCAGCACGGAATACTCGGTATCAAGAGGGACGTTGTGCAGGTAAGCCACACGATATTCCTCTGGCTGGCAGAGATAGTATGATTCCAGGCGGCGCGCCACGATGGATTTTCCCACTCCGGCGTGCCCGTCCACCACTACCAGCCCGGAGGATCGCTCCACGGTTCCGAACAGGCGTTCTAATAAAGGGCCGTGCTGAGAGGTGAGGCACAGGAAGCGCGGGTCCGGGATCAGGCCGAATGGGTCCTCGGAAAAACCCAGGGTGCGCAGATAAAGGGTGCGTGCAGGGTATCTCGGTAATGCCAAGGCATGCTCTCCTGTGAGGGGTGGATCCAAAGCGCCGATCGTGAGTGAATATGATTTTACAACAACCTCTCTCGGATGTCAAACGGTTTCCGGGGGAATTTTTTCGCCTGCAAAGCTTATGAATTGAAAATTCGGGCTTGCAAAAACTTTGTTTTTTGTCTATAATTATGGAAACAGTTCGAATTGGCCTCGCTTCGGGCAAGCCAACCAGCAGCTTGTCGCCTTTTTGATCGCCGTGTGGAGATTATGAACGCCAAGGTCATTGGGATTATCAATCACAAAGGGGGATGCGGCAAGACCACCACCGCGGTCAATCTGTGCGGGATGGTCGCCGAATGGCCGCCAGCCGATAGCCATCGCAAGGTTTTGCTCATCGATATGGATCCCCAGGGCAGCGCCCTGAAATGCGTCCTCTACGACCAGAACCCTTCCGGGGGAGGGGACCTGGCCGAGCTGATGCTGGCGACCCCGCCTGGCCGGCTGCCCTTGGCGGTGCACATTCAGCGCAGCGCCTGGCCGGGGCATGTCGATTACGTGCCGTCCAGGGAGGAGGCGATGGTGGAGGCGCAGGCGCTGATGACCCAGCGCCACATCAACCCCGTGGCGGTCCTGCGCAGGCTGATCAAACCAGTCCTGAGCCTGTATGATTACGTCATCGTGGACACCGGTCCCACCCAGGGTATCCTGATGTGGAACGTGCTGTATGCGATCGACTACGCCATTGTCCCCACCATGCTGGACGCCATCTCACTGCAAGAGCTCCCCAAGGTGCTGAGAAACCTTGACCGGCTGGAGATCGAATTCGACCAGCGCCCCAAACTGCTCGGCATCCTGCCGGTGTCTTACCGCAAAGGGGTGACGATGCAGGAAGAGGTGCTGGGTCATCTACGGCAAAAGTTCCGCGGCCTCTTGTTTGAACCCGTGCCCTTGAACACAGATGTGCCCGAAGCCTATCACGCCAAGCTCCCTATTCATCGCTACAACGCCAGCGCGCCGGCCACCAAGGCGTATGCGGCTGTAACCCTGGAGGTGATGAACCGTGTCCAAAAAGCGTAGACCCCTGGTCGACCTCCCTGAACTGGATGCTCTCGAGGAAGAGAGCAGCCGCTTGCCTGGCAGCTCCATCGAGACGCATTACCTGCGCCAGACGAACATAGAGCGCGAGGAAGAAGGCTTCATTGCTTCGGAGTATCCCCTGGCTGTGATCGAGCCGGATTTTTACCAGGGGCGCGGCGGGGTGCTGCCGCGCACCCTGACCTTCGATGTCATCCGCAAGACCACCAGCCACCTGCAGGCGCTGGAGACGTGGATCAACGGACTGGTGGAAGGGACTCCCGAACATCTTGAGTACCAACGGCTGGTCAGCCTGAAAGAGTCGATCCGCAGCGTAGGGCTTCTGCACCCCATCCACGTCTACACGGATACCGAAACGAAAGCCTTCCGCATTCTGGCCGGCGAGCGCCGCTATTGGGCCTTCTGGCTGCTGCGCATGGAAACCGGTGAGTACGAGACGATCCCGGCGGTAATCCACGCCGAACCCTCCCGGTTTCTCCAAATCACCGAAAACGAAGAGGTCGAGCCGCTTTCTACGATCGGCCGGGCGCGCCAGGTGGCCATCGCCTATCTGGAGACGCTGGGAATCTACCCGCCGGCCTCCCCTCCGGGCAGTGACGAGGAATATTGGGGCTTTTACCGCCAGGCGCTCTTAGGCCCGGAGGAGCTTTTGGGGCAAAAGCGGCTTCCGGATAATTTTTGGTCCCTGCTGGAAGAAAAGATGGGCATGCACCGGGTGTCGATGTTGGGCTTGCTGGGCCTGCTGCGCTTGCAGGAGGTTGGCTTGCACGGAGCGGATAAGTGGCGCTTGAACCAGAGCCAGATCGAGGCCATCCTGAGCGCCCCCGAGGATCTGCAAGAGAAGTTTGTCGAGCTGGCGACCTCTTACCTGCTGCCCGCTTCTGAGATCAAGCGCCTGGCGCGCCTGGCAGCCATGCCTGGGCGGGGCGCCTTCGACGCCGCCCTGCGCGAGCTGGAAAACCCGCGCCGCGACGATGCCCGATACAAACGCCACCAGCGCCCACCCATCGAAGTGCAGATGACCAAGATTCTGAGCACCTTCCGGGCGGTTGAAAAAGTGACCGGCGGGGATTTTCGCGGACTGGCGCGCTTGATCGTTGCCAACAAACCCAAAGAGGCTGGCGAGCTTTGCAACCAACTCGAGGCCGCCGCGGCTGCGTTGCGATCCGAGTTGGACGCGGCCGCAAACGAAGGTCAGGGCGAGAACAGTGATTAGCGGCGCCAAACCCATCGTGCAGTAACCTGTAGAAGGTTCTACAGGTTCGGATCGAAAACAGGAGATAAACGGGTATCATGCACGTTTATCTCCAACCAAAGCAGAGGAGATACGGGGTCATCATGACCCTATATGTCCAGATGAACCTGTATGATAAAGGTGCATCTCCTGAGATGGGCCTGTGTCACACAGGCTCATGTTGGTAATTTGGGGAAAATACAAATGGAGGCCTCATGGATATTGTGCATAGCGTGCCCTTCGTTTTTTACGGTGAAGTGTTCAAAGCCTATTTGGTGGACGACCGCCAGTGGTACATACCTATCCAGGAAGTGTGTAACGCGTTAGGGATTGACGCTGAAGGACAGCGGCAGCGCATCCTCCGGGACGAAGCGATCTCTGACCGCCTGGCCAACCTGCCGCTAGAGACGCCATACCGGGACGCTATTCGTATTCAAGAAGTCGCCTGTTTGAACTTGCGCGGCTTGCCGTACTGGCTCGGGACAATCGACGTAAAGCGGGTCAAGGAGGAACATCGCAAAAAGGTGATCCTGTTCAAACGCGAGTTCGCTGAAGCAGCCTGGGCGGTGTTTCGCGCTGACATGATCCCCTCCGAGATGCTGGCAGAGATGGATGCGCACCTGCCGCCGCAGGAACGCGAGTATCTCGAAGCAATGGACCAAATGCGCCAGGTGCGCAAGAAACTTGACCTATTGAGTGGGAAGCTGGACGATGAGCTGGCTAAAGTGGGCGCAGAGCTGCAAGATATTACTGGGCGTCTTGGAACATTGGAAGAGGCGCTGGTCGGAAAGAAAATCGTGAACGCAGCCCAGGCCCGGCTTGTCCAGGAGATGATCGCCGCGGTGGCTGAATCCAAACACGCTAAGACAAAAAAGCCAAAGTCACAATGTTTCGCCGAGGTGCACGAAGAGTTCAAATCGGCTTTCCAGGTGCATATCTATTCCATCCTGCCCGAAGAACAGCTGGAGGCGGCGGCTGCGTTCTTGGGCGCGCGATGGGCGTTCTACAACCCGGGACAGCTGCAGCCGGAGATCTTCGGAGGTTCCCATCAGCCCTCGCTGTTTTGAGCGATTGTGTTCTTTTAAACGCCACCATCCACCCAATCTAAAACTGAAAAGGAATCTGTAGAAGCTTCTACAGATTTAAAAACAAGACGCCAGCATGCGCCCCTCTGAGGGGCGCATGCTGGCGCCTGTGTTTGTGGCAGCTAAAGCGAGTGGATTGCTTGGTTTTTCTGTGAGAGGCAGTGGCCCGCTCGTTATGAGTGTGCCTCGAACCTGTAGAACGTTCTACAAGTTTGTGCTTTATCTATGGGATGTTCTTCATTATATATGCTTGCTCTGATCAGCAACTGAACCATGGCATTAAACGGATATACACCTACACTTGGTTCGCTCACGATTTATAAGCGAGATTGTATCGGCAATTCGAAAGTGTAGAACATTCTACAGGTTATCGGATATAGCATAATTGGCAATCTGGTTGCCATCTTACTGGGTCCTGGTGTACAAATTTCTAAAAAACATTTTCGTCCCACGTATCATTGGTTCTTCACTAGAGCCTGTTATGAACTTATAGGACATGAGCCATCACGCTGACGAAATTCTTGAGCATCAGAATGGCAAAAGCCAGGTAATGCAATCCAGCCAGGGTCTCTGGCAGGCGCTCATAGTCACGC
>Ga0105106_10002496_pt1 | contig 13259 bp, 12 predicted proteins | sample PPLLaktember2015_5_FD_79109 | JGI IMG/M metagenome (GOLD analysis project Ga0105106, IMG submission 79109) | Freshwater sediment microbial communities from Prairie Pothole Lake near Jamestown, North Dakota, USA - PPLs Lake P8 Core (1) Depth... | ecosystem: Environmental > Aquatic > Freshwater >...
TGACCGAGGCCGCCGTGAATCCGGTCACCGCCCCGTCGCTGTACCGGGTGACATCCTCTCTGCCGCCAGGATTCGCCCGGCTGCGGAGATCATCCAGGCGGAGTCCGGCTGCCAGGTCAAGACCGGCGATCCCGTTGTAGTCGCCGGAGATGAAAAGGCCGATGTCCCGCCTGTTCCCTTGGGTATAGGGATGCTCTTCGAAGGTCCTGATGACCTCACCCTGGGGGCCGAGCGACTTGTCCGTATTGACAGCGTCGGCGCCGTTTCGGCCATACCAGTCCAGCCCCGCTGTGAGCCGGAAATAAGAGGCCAGCATTTTGTCGAAAGAGAGCTGCACTCCGTAGTCGGTGCTGTCGGTTTTGCTGTAGGATTCCTTGGTCTTGTAAGTCGTCACCGAGTCCGTCCGGGTCTCTAAGAAGTTGGGGTTGGCAAAAACATGGAAGGAGAGAGCGCCTTCTCCCCAAACCTGTTTCTCCTTCCAGTAGAGCTGAAGAAGGTTCTGGTCCTCGCGGGGGTACCATGTCGGTTTGGCCGGGCCGTCCCGGTTGGGCTTGCCGATCTTGTGGCCCCGGGCCAAGAGGAAGCTCCCCGAGACCTCCCTTTTGTCGGTCTGGTGCCGGATCTTCCCGAGCAGGCTTGCCTGGGAGTAACGGGACTGGAGGACCTCGGCTTCAGGAGACCGGTAATCTTCCGCATCGACCCCTTGAAAGGAGAAATAATAACCGAGAGATTCGGGTCCCCCGGCCAAGGAGATTCCCGCGCCCTTTTCCTGATTGACCGAGCCGAACCGGGTATTGACCCTTCCCCGGAGTCCTTCCCCGCTGCCGGGCTCCCGGGTCAGGATATGGACGACGCCGCCGATCGCATCAGAGCCATAGAAAACAGAAGATGGGCTGCGCAAGACCTCGATACGCCCAATATCCTCAGGGCTGATAAACGAGGCGCCGGGCCCGGTCCGCCTGTCGCTGGAAAGGCGCGCATCATCGACCATGAGGAGCACCCGACGCCGGGACAGGCCGCGGATGGAAGGGACGAGAGAGAAACCGCCCGACCCGAGCTCGGCTACTCCGGGCAGGTTGTCCACCGCTTCCGCGATGTTAGGGGCCATCGCCCGCTGGATTGTCTCGGAAGAGAGGACCGTGCTGGCAGCGGGGATGTCGGCCGCCGGCTCGGGATGTCTCATCGCCGTTACCACGACTTCCTCGCGCTGCCGGATATAAGGGACGAGCGTGATGATCAGCGGGCGCTCCTGGGCCTTGGCCTGGAAGTCAAGAACTTCTTCCATGTAATCCGGGTGGATGATGCTGAGAGTCACTTTCTCCGCCTGGGGAAGGACCAGTGAAAACCGGCCGTCCTCCCCAGTGACGGCCTTGAGGCCGCTGGCCCGATGAAAGACCACGGCCGCGGCCACCGGCTTGCCCTGTGTGCTTATGATGCGGCCCTTCCATTCGGCACCCGAGCATAGAAGCGCGAAGGCGACGACCGCTGAAATGATCAGGGCGGCTTTTCTCACGACAGCCTTGATTCCCTAGAGGATGGCCGGCTCTGTGGGATCTTTATCACAGCCGACTTGTCCGGCGTGTTCTTATGGAGCTCGCATATGCTCTTCTTGAGCAACGGATGGACGGCCCTGGGGGCGATCTCGAGAAGAGGAACCAAAACGAAATTCCGTTCGGCCATCCGGGGATGAGGGACGGACAGCTCCCGGGTCTTGACGAGGCAGCCTTCTGCCATAAGGATATCGATATCGATCGCCCGCGGCCGATTCCTGCGGGCGGGCCGGCGTCCCAGCGCCCTCTCTATCGTCTTTATCAAGGCGAGAAGTTCCGCGGGTTCCAGGTCCGCGCTCACCTCAACAACTCGATTGTGGAACCAGGGTTGGGCCGCAAAACCGACCGGCTGGGTGCGGTAGAGCGAAGAGGACCGGAGGACCTTCACTTTGGCCTTTTTCAACGCCGCCAGGGCGCGGGCGATATTGGCCCGCCGGTCGCCGACGTTGCTGCCGAGGCTCAAGAAATACCGCATCGCCGCCTCATTCAAGAGACCGACCCATCATAGCATCGCATCCTGCTCATCTCAAAAGAAAATCGCTCAAAGCGAATGGATATAATAGAAGTTTTTGAGATCCTCTATTTCCACCGGGTCCTTCCGGAATTCCAGCATCCCGGCGTTTTCCCGATGTCTGGCCAGGCGCCTGGCCTCCCGGAAATAGGCGGCCCGGAAAAAGGCCTTGCGGGAGAGGTCCGCGGACCGCGTCCGAAAATCGCTCTCCAGCGAGAGGTCGGGTCCTTTCTCCCGAAAGCCAAGGTGCCGCCATTCCCCGGTCCGCCAGTCGAAGCCGTAATCGCACAGGAAGCGGCCTCCGAAAGCCGCCACGAACCCAACGGCCTTCGCCAGGAAATCGATGTCGTTCCTGTCAAAAGTATAGTGGATGTTGATACGCACCCAGCCCGGCTTGATCCCCTGCCAGCCTCGGCCGATGTGGCGCCGCAGGCGGCCCGAGGTCTCCGCGTCGATGCCGAGGAGAAGATGTCCGTATGGACCGGCGCAGCTGCACCCCGCGCGCGACTGGATGCCGAATAGATCGTTGAGCAGTTTGGTGACGAATTTTGGATGGAGGATCCTGTCCTTATGCGCGATGTTGAACGAGACAATGGGGGTAAGGTCGGGCGCGGAATAGCGGCCGACAAGCCGGATCCCCGGGATCTCTCGCAGCCGGCCCAAGAAACGGGCCAGGTTTTCCTTCTCGATCTTTTCGATCCTGGCTGCCCCGATCCTGTCTTTGACTTCCATAGCCAGAGCGGCCTTGATGGTCTGGAGGATAGGCGGAGTCCCGGCCGTTTCCCGGATCTCGATGTCTTCCGCGTAATCTTGGCTGTCGAAGCCGACATAGACGACTGTCCCTCCCCCTGCCGTCGTCGGCGGAAGGTCCCTTCTGTAGAGATGTTCGTGCATCACCAGGATGCCGCTGCTCCCCGGCCCTCCCAGGAACTTGTGCGGAGAGAAGAAAATGGCATCGAAGTAGGACTTACTATCCCTATTCATATCGATCTCGGCATAGGGGGCCACGGCAGCAAAATCGAAGAACACTGGGACGTCGTGCCGGTGACAAATCCGGGCGACATCATAGACAGGGGTTTTAACCCCGGTGATGTTGGACCCGGCCGAGAACGACCCGAACTTGACCCGGCCCCTGAACTTGGAAGAGGAGACTTTCTCCTCCAGGTCGGCCAGGTCCAGCCCGCCTCGCCCGCTCAAGCGGACGACCACGACTTCGGCCAAGGACTCTCTCCACATCAACTCATTGGTATGGTGTTCGTAAGGGCCTATGAAGACAACCGGCTTTTTGACCTTGGTCAGAGACCGGCCCAGCCTCTCTTTTGTCAGCGGGGGGATGGATACTCCGATGATCTCCTGGAGCTTCTTCAGGGCTCCTGTCGAGCCGGAGCCCGCGGGGAAGATTTTCCCGTGCTCTCCGGCATTGACGAACTTCTTGATCCGCGCCTCCGCCTGGTGGTACAGACCTGTCAGGTACTTCCCGGAATAATCGTCTTCGGTGTGGGTATTCGCATAGGACTCTTGGATGCGGAGGAGCTTCTGCTCGATAAAGCGCAGCCCGCGACCAGAAGCGGTGTAATCGGCATAGAACATATTCCTTGATCCGTAAGGGGTCTCGAACAACAGGTCATTCCCCAGGATCTGTTTTTTGATGAACTCCAAGTAGGGCTGTCTCATTCCGGACCCTTTCTCGCCAGGACGGAGTTGAGGACATAGAGGCTGCCTGTCCGGCCGTCTCGGCGAAGTCCCATTCTAGCACGTTTATTGAAAACACGACGGCCTTTGGTATAATCGGGAGTCCGTCCATGAGTCCTTTACTCCGCCTCCTCGAGAACGAGATCCAACTCTGCGCTCTTTCCTTTCTGGTGATCGTCTATGTCTTTCGGATCCTCTGGATCCTGCGCTTCAGGCCGTACCGGGAAAGGACTCAGCCCGCCGGCAGCGAAAGAAGGGGGATTACCTATTCCCTCCTGAACATATCCATGCCCTGGTCGATGGAATCCGTGCGCATGAATCGGGGCTTCTATCTCCAGTTCGTCATATTTCACCTGGGCGTGGCCGCCGCTATCGCCGCCACCTTTATCATACCCTACAGCCCTGAGGTCTTCCGAGTAAGGGCGGTGGTCCTGTTATTCCAGGTCATCATAAGCGCAGCCCTTGTGGTTGGCCTAATGAGGCTCAGCCGGCGCCTGCGCAACCCCGCCGTCCGCCTGATCAGCACGCCGGACGACTATTTCTCCCTGCTCCTAATGATCGTCTATTTCGGCGCCGCGATCCTGGCCGTCCCCAACCGCTATTCATCGGCCGAGTGGCCCCTAATCCTCTTCTTTGGACTGACCGCCTTCTTCCTTGTCTATGTCCCTTTCAGCAAGATCTCGCACTATCTTTACTACCCTTTCGCTCGTTACCTTTTAGGAAAGACGCTGGGGCATAGGGGCGTCTTACCTCCAAAGGGGGCAAAGGAGGGAACAGACTTTGGCCCGCTCGAAAAATGAGCCGCCGCCGGCCGTGAGGTCGCCCTTGGAGACAAAGTCTCAAGACAGGGCGCGCGCCGATAACCTGGTTTCGGTCGCCGAAGGGCGGCTCAAGCTCTATGACCCCCAGGCCGATAACATCCAGAAATTCCTCGACCTCATGGGACAGAGGATCAACCGACCGCTGGCTCTATCCTTTGCCGCCTGCGTCCATTGCGGCCTCTGCGCTGAATCCTGCCACTATGCCCTCGCCCGCCCCAACGACCCGACCATGACGCCGGCCTACAAGGCCGACCAAATCCGCCGCATCTTCAAACGCCACAAGGATTGGACCGGACGTATCGTTCCCTGGTGGGTCCACGCCCGCTATCCCAAAGACGACGAGGAGCTCAACTTCCTAAAGAATATCGTTTTTGGGACCTGCAGCGCCTGCCGCCGCTGTACGCTCAACTGCCCCATGGGCGTGGATACGGCCGCTTTGATCCGCTTCACCCGCGGTTTACTCACCGAGCTCGGCATCGTTCCCGAGGGCATCTTCAATGTGAATCGAGACCAGTGGGAGACCGGCAACCAGATGGCGGTTACAGAGGAGGAGTATCTGCAGACCATCGCCTGGGTCCGGGACGAGCTGGAGTCTGAGACCAAGATCCGGGGGATCGAGATCCCGGTCGACCGGCCGGACTGCGATTTCTTGTATGTCATCAACCCGAGGGAGATCAAGTTTGACCCGCGCTCGCTCGCCGACGCCGCCAGGATCTTCCACTTCGCCAGGGAAAAGTGGACATTGCCTAAATGGGGTTGGGATATGACCAATTTTGGGCTTTTCTCCGGGGATGACCGCCTCGGCGCTTACGTCGCAGAGAACGTCTACCAAGCCGCCGCCCGGCTTCGCGCCCGGCGGATCGTCATCTCAGAATGCGGCCATGGCTATCGTTCCACGCGCTGGGAAGGGTATAACTGGGCCGGCCACGACCAGTCGCTGCCGACGGAATCTGTGATCATGACCTTGGTCCGCTATCTCAGGCAGGGACGGATCCAGGTCAACCCCGCCAGGAACCCTGAGCCTGTCACTTTCCACGATTCCTGCAATATCGCCCGCTCGGGTGACCTCGTCGAGGAACCCCGCTGGGTCCTCCGCCGGGTCTGTGCCGATTTTCGAGAGATGGAACCTCACGGCCGGGAGAATTTTTGTTGCACAGGGGGAAGCGGCCTTCTGTCTACACCCGAATACCGGCCTCTGCGCCTCGAAGCGGCCAAGATAAAAGCCGGGCAGCTCCGGGCTACGGGCGCCAGGCTCGTCTGCACGATGTGCCACAACTGCGTCGACGGCCTGGGGGATGTCATCAAGCACTACAAGCTGGACCTGAGAGTGGTTCAGGTCCTGGAGCTTGTCTCCAGAGCGCTGACCGATGCGGATGTCAAAGGTTGAGGCCTGGCGTCTGAAAGAGCTGTCCATACTGCTGGATGAGCTCATCTTCATCCTTAATTTGGGAAGAAATCGTGAATGGGCCGGAGTGTTCGCCCACTTCGGCCGCGAATTGGTCCTCCTCGGTTCGGTCGAATCGACGGATGACAGATACCTGCGCAGTCTAGTCGGCAGCATGAAGTTATGCCTCGAATCCGGCAGCGGCTTCTCCCGGCTCGTCCTTGAGGGTCAGGAATCCGCTGAAGACGGCGCTCTCAACCTGAAGTTCAGCCAGCTCAGAGAGGCCCTGGTCATTGCGGTAGAGGAAATCGGAGAGATGCTGGCTGAATTCGTGAACTAGTGCTCAGGCGCGCCACAAACCGAACCGCTTGAGGGCCCGCAACACGGCCAGTGTCACCCAAAGATGGTCCTCCAGGGCGGCCTTTTTGCTCCCGCACTCCCAGAAACCCTGGCTATTCTGTTTCTTCTGGAGCCAGGCGAGCCCTTTTTGGATGGTCTCATTCTCGGCGCTGAAGCCGACCTTGGCAAGGGAATCCAGACTGCCCAGGAGGTCGGTATTCCAGAAAGGATAGCAGATCTGTTCCCAATCGGAGGGGAAGGTCTTGTCTTCGTAGACCTCGTCGCAGAAGAAGCAGCTCAGGAGCTTCTCCCCTGCCTGCCAGGCTTCCTTGCTGCCCTTCCAGGTCGGAGACTCGGCAAAGGCCCTCAAGACCATGCCTGTAACATGATGGGAAAAGGGCTGCGACTTGCGCGGCTTAAAGGGCTGCCCCCTGGGGTTGGTCCAATTAGGCGTAGAGGGCTTGCCGGCGCTTTGAGACGGCCGAGGATGATAAAGCGCCCAGCCACCATCCTTCTGCCGATTGTTCAAAATCCAGCGAAATCCCTTCTGCACGCGGCGGTCCCTATCCAACCCGTACAGGCAGAGAAGCTCCAAGCTTAGGGCGTGGAATGTCGGAGTGTAGACGTTGAGTACCGTCCCGCGGAAGTCCCCTTCCTTGGACTGCAGGGAGAACAGGAAATCGAGGGAGCGCTGGATACCCTCTTCCCCAGCTGAACATCCATAGTCATAGAGACGGTACAAGTTTCTCAGAGTATCAACACGGTAGAGCGTCCGTTCCCAGTAAAGGGGCGTATCCGAACGCTTCTCCCACCAGCTTCCGTCCGGCTTCTGTGTTTGCAGGATGCGGACGCGGGCCGCGAACTTGCGCATGTTCTTGCTTTCGCGGTCAATGGGGACGCTAAGGATATCTCTCTTTAGCCAGAAAAGGATGGGGAGGCTGCCTCTGGCCAGGAGGAACTCGATCGCTTTAGCCGTATTGAATTTCATCATCAGCGGGATTTGGTATCCGGGCGCGAAAAAATGATCGGTCGTAACCGGGGCGGCAAAAAATCGGTGCCCAACGGGGCATTGGGTGCGAATTTGTCCACGGGCGCAGACTCATATTCTAGTCCAAGACAGCCGATCCTGTCAATCGATCCGGCCTTCCAGAACGAAGTCAGATTGGGAAGCAAAGAAAACGGATTGATTTTGGCGAATCGTTTATTTAGTATTGGACCTCCCTTCTTGGGCGAAAACTGTGCCGGAAGACGAAGGAGTTCGATCATGGGCAAGCTGATCTATTTGGACAACGGCGCCACTTCTTTTCCCAAGCCCGAGGAAGTTTATGAGTACATGGATCGATTCTACCGCAATTTTGGGGTCAACCCCGGCCGCTCCGGCTACGACCTCTGCCTGGAGGCGGGAGCCGTCGTCGAGGAAACCCGGAAGAGGCTGACGCGTTTTTTCAATGGCCAAGACCCGAACCGGCTATGCTTTTCCTATAACTCCACAGACGCGCTTAACCTGATCATCTTCGGCCTGCTCCAGAAGGGAGATCATGCCGTCAGCACGACTCTTGAGCACAATTCGGTCCTCAGGCCGCTCTACCATCTCTGGAAATACGGCGGCGTCGAGGTGGACCATATCCCGTTCGACAGCCGGGGGTTCATCGACCCCGACGATTTCCCCAAGAGATTCAAGACGAACACTCGCCTGGTTGTCGTCAACCATGCTTCGAATGTCATCGGCACGGTCCAGCCCATCAGGGAGATCGGCCGGTTTTGTCGTGAGAGAGGGATCCCATTGGCCGTCGATGCCTCTCAAACAGCCGGAAAAATCCCCATCGATATCGAGGCCATGAACATCGACGTCGTGGCCTTCACAGGGCACAAGTCCTTGCTTGGACCAACCGGCATCGGCGGGTTGTACGTCAGGGAGGGCGTGGAGATCCGGCACACCCGCGCCGGCGGAACCGGGGTCCGCTCGGCTCAGCGCACCCACCTCGACGAATATCCTTATCGCCTCGAATACGGCACCCCCAACACAATCGGCATCGCCGGTCTCCAGGCGGGATTAGGATGGATTGAAAAACAGGGGCTCGACTCCATACAGGAACACGAGATGAAGCTGACGGCCAAGCTCCGGGACGGGCTCAGGGATTTGGATGGAGTCGACCTCTACGCTCAGGAAGACCTGACTGACCATATCTCTGTCCTCCTCTTCAACGTGAATGGGCTGGACGCATCCGACACCGCCACCATGCTGGATGTGGACCACAACATCGCCTGCCGTTCGGGGCTGCACTGCGCTCCTCTCGTCCACGAGCAGCTGGGGACCGATAAAATTCACGGAGCGGTCCGGTTCGGCATTGGACCTTTCAATACGGGGGACCAGATAGAAATGGCCGTACAGGCGGTCCGGGAAATCACCGAGTTTCGGAAAAAAAGAAGGGCTGGATAAGGCGGGGAATTAGACACAGCCGTCGGGCTTGGGCAGCCCGGCGACTTTGCAGGCGCCCTTGGCGGGGCCCGAGGGGAACAATTCGTAGATACGCTTCAAGGGAAAACCCGTGGTCTGGCAGACCTTCCGGACCATGGGGGCGAGGTTATTTTCGAGAAAATATCGGCGGATGAAGTGGATCACTTCCCAGTGTTCTTTGGACAGCTTCTCGATGCCCTCTTCGCCAAGGGCCAGGACCGCGGCGACGGCTTCGGTCCATTCCTCCGGGTGTACCAGGAATCCTTCCTCGTTGAGTTCGTATAACCTGCCTTCGACCTCTACATGGGACACAGCTGTCTCCTTATCAAAAAAGCTGATTTTCCTGTGGACCAACAATCACGGGTATCCAGAGATAGTTTATTATAGCACAGGCGGGCGAGGACGAGAAAACAGCCTATCCAACGGTTGCAATCAGGGGATGGGGTCGGACCGGCGAACGATCTCTCGCGGAACTCCCCAGGCGAGAGGAATCGCCTTGGAGCGGTGGAAGGTTTTCGGCCGCCTCCAGGCGCAAACGTTATTCTCCTTGGCCCCCGGCTCGAAGATCCCGCCGACGTTTTCAGCGATCTGCTTCCGCCCGACCCATTTGAGCCAGGGTGATGACCACGCCATCCTGGGCGGGCAGGAACGAGGCTCTGCAGAGAATGGGATTGCCGCCGAACAGCATCTCCTCCGCCAGACTCCTCTTTTCCTCTTTCACCCGGCGGACAAGGTTCACGAAAGGAGTCAGCCTCACCATTTCCCAGAAGTGTTTCCCTTCCAGAGCTTCCTGGCCGATGATGTTCTTGGCGCTCTGGTTGCAGAGAATGATCTTGCCCGCCCTGTCGAGGACGAGCAGCCCCTCTTGCATGGAAGCTACGATATTATCCAGCTCTTCTTTGCTCTTCTGGAGGTCATTGAACAGGGTTTTGATATCAGAGGTCATGGCGTTGAAGCTCGTCGCCAGTTCCTTCCATTCGTCGGAGCTCCGGACCCTCACGCTGGCTGAAAAATCCCCGGCGGCGACCTGCCTTGAGGCCCGAATCAACTGGCGCATGGGACGGGTCAGACTCCGGGAAAATAGGTAGGCGGCGAAAATGGCGAGCACGATGATGATCCCGACGGCCCGGCCGATATCTCCCCTGATCGCTTTGAGCAGGACGTCGATGTCCCGGACGAACAGGCTAAGCCGGAGGACTCCCTCGAGCCGGCCGTTCCGGTCGAGGGGCAGAGCCACATACAACATCTGGGTCTTGAGCGTGCTGCTGAAGCGGAGAGAACGACCCACCTGGCCCGCCAGAGCGGCGGAGATCTCCGGCCGGAAACGGTGTCCTTCCATGGCCGAAGGATCCCGCTCCGAGTCCGCCTTGACGACCCCGTCGGGACCGATAACCGTGAGACGGGCGCCGATCCTCTTGCCGCGTTCCTGGAGAAAACCCTTCAGCTCGGCAAGCCGGTCGCTGTCCAGGTATTCAAAGATGCGGGCATCCAGAGCCCGGCCAACATTCTCAAGATCATGAGCCAGCGTATCCATGTAATGTCGCTTAATGGTGCTGAAGGAGAAGAGAAGGAAGATGGCCGAGAGAAGCAAGAGAAGAAGGACATGGCCCCCGAAGACCTTTAAGAAGATGGACTTTTTCATGCTTCCTGCTTATTCCTTCCAACCCTCCATCATCTCCCATCTCTTAACGGCCTCGAGGAACGTCCGGGCGATATAATCGGCTTTCTTGGCGGTGTAGGCCTTCGCCTTGTCCACGTCAAAATCGAGATAGCCCGCTCCTTTCTCCGGGTAGGCCGTTGTCGCCCAAGCCGGCATAAGGACGACTCCGCTTTCGGTCCTGGCGCTCCCAACGTTATCCTTTCCCAGCCGCTCGTACATCTCGCGGTCGACGAGCTGGGGATCATAGGCCATGACCAGGGCGGCTTCCTCCAGATCTCCGTGGCCCGATTGTTGGGCCTTGGCTCCGTAAACCTCGTTGACGATGTTGAAGGCCACGGTCCACCAATCGACGATCATGAAGTGAGCGCCCGTCTCTTGATGAAGGCGCGTGATCGCCTTCTTGGCCGGGTCCGTATTTCCACCGTGCCCGTTGATGATCAGGACGTTGCGAAAGCCGGTCCGCACCAGGTCCTTGAGGACATCATAGAGATACTCTTCGAAGACCTCAGGACGGATGGTGATGGAGCCGGGGAACCGGGAGACGCTTGCGCCCGTGAAGCCATGGTTAATGGCAGGGGCGATCAGGGCGTTGCACCGCTCCCAAACCTGCTCTGCCAGGTTGGCCGGGATCAGGTTATCCGTCCCGATCGCGCAGGCGCCATGGGATTCCACCGTGCCCATCGGCAGGATGATGCGGTCCGTCACCTCGGGGACGACCTCTGCCAGCCGCATCCAGCAGTACTCCTGGAGATGGTGGAATTTAAGGTCCTTGACAGCTTTCTGCGAAAACAAAGGACAAACCAGAAGCCAAGCGGCGAGCCCGGTCCATAAAAGGGAAATGCGTTTCATGGCAAACCTCCTTTCTATCCGGGTCAAGTATAGATGGAGGGTTAGGAGAATATCAATATCCGCAGCGGTTCCCGAAAGCGAGCGGCCGGACGCTATTTCTGTTCGGCTTTGGCCGCGGCCTCGCGCCGGATCTCCTCGATGTTGTGCTTGATCGTCTTGCCGAGGACGAGGTAGATCACATCCTCGCCGATGTTGGTGGCCTGGTCGGCGATCCGCTCGAGATGACGGCCGATCAGGATAAGTCCTACCGCCCGGTCGATGGTCGTCGGATCGTTCATCATATAGGTCAGGAGCTCGCGGAAGATCTGGTCGTTCAGGGAATCAACCTCGTCGTCCCTTTCGCACACCGCCCGGGCCAGCTTTTCGTCCCGGTTGACGAAGGCATTGAGGGAGTCCTTGACCATCCCCTGGGCTAGAGACGCCATTCGGGGGATGTCGATGAGAGGTTTGAGCGGAGGCAGTTTGAGAAGGTCCAGGGAGACTTCGGCGATATTGACCGCCAGGTCTCCAACCCGCTCCAACTCGCTGGCGATCTGCATGGCAGAGGTGATGAACCGCAGGTCGCTGGCCACCGGCTGCTGCAAGGCGAGAAGCCGCATGCAGAGCTCGTCGATCTCTATCTCCAAGAGGTTGACGTCCCTTTCCGTTTTTAAAACGTCCTGAGCGAAGGTCTCGTTCCTCTCCTTCAGGCTTTTCACGGCCCTGGCCACGGACTCTTCCACCAAACGGGCCATGTGGAGCAATTTTTCATTTAGAGCGTTGAGTTCCAAGTCGAAATGTCTGTCCATGGTCGTCTCCTCAAACAGCTTCAATCTTAGCCAAATTTGCCGCGGATGCAATCCTCGGTCAGCTCATTGGCCAGGTTGGTGAATATTTTCTCCGTTTTGCCTGAGCCAATCAAGTCCCAGGACATCAGGATTAACAATCTTCTGATTTTTGGTATACTGGGACCCGAAGGAGACGCGAAATGAGCTTTGTGTTCAACGCCGATGAGATCTTCGAGATGGCCCTGCAGATTGAGCGAAACGGAGAGAAGTTCTACCGGGAGTCGGCCAAGAGGATCAAGGACTCAGATGCCCGGGACCTCTTGACCAAGCTGGCGGACATGGAGATCGAACACCAGAAGGTCTTCCAAGGAATGAGGACGGCCTTGACACCGGCCGATCAGAAGGCCATGACCTCTGACCCGAACAACGAAGCCGGCCTCTACCTCGCCTCACTGGCCAACACCAAAGTGTTTTTCGAAAAAGACATCGACACCTCCCAGCTCCAGGGGATTTTCAAATCCGCCTTGGCCGCGGAAAAGGATTCGATCGCCTTCTACCTGGGGATGAAGGATCTGGTGCCGACGGGCAGCGGCCGGGACAAGATCGAGGAGATCATCAGGGAGGAAATGCGGCATGTCCGGCTCCTCGGCGAGAAGTTAGCCGCGCTGAAAAGGTAGCTCAGACGAGCTTCCGCGCCTCCATGTAAAACCGTTTCTCCGAGGCCTCCCCCATGGAGAAAGTCTTTCGGGGCAGCGCTCCATCCAGGATGACCGTCTTGAACAGCTCGCTCTTCTCCATCGCCGGAAGATAGAAACCCGCGCAGCCGCTCCCGCTTCCCAGCCGGAGGACCGGCTCGGTTCCGTGCACATAATCGACCTGGCGAGCTCCCCTCTCCTCCATAAAAATATCCAGGAAGTTCTGGAGCGTCCCCACGGGCAGGTTAGAGTCCGGGTGGGAGATTTCGACGACGCTGAACCCGGCGGACGTGATCAGGCCGATCCTGTGCGGGCTGCCCTTCTGCCGGTCGACCATCGCCATGACTTCATCCGGACCCTGGCACTCGACGGTGCGGAACCGGCCTCGATAGGACCTTTCCATATCTCCTACCAGGTTCCTCCCTGGATCGAGGCCGAAGAGCACACGGTGGATGGGCTCGAAAACGAGAGCCTGATCATGGAGGTTGACCAGTGCCACCAGCGCATAGCGGAGGGGCAGGTGCATCGCGGCA
>Ga0105106_10002499_pt1 | contig 13254 bp, 14 predicted proteins | sample PPLLaktember2015_5_FD_79109 | JGI IMG/M metagenome (GOLD analysis project Ga0105106, IMG submission 79109) | Freshwater sediment microbial communities from Prairie Pothole Lake near Jamestown, North Dakota, USA - PPLs Lake P8 Core (1) Depth... | ecosystem: Environmental > Aquatic > Freshwater >...
GGGGTGAGACGTTCACGTTCCTGAAGTTTCGCTCCATGCAGGTGAAGCAGGCCGACAATCCCCACAAGGCCTACATCGAGAAGCTCATTAAGGAAAACCAGAGCGCAAACGGCGACAGCGGCGAGCCGGCGGTCTTCAAGCTCACCGACGACCCGCGGGTCACGCCCGTGGGGCAATTCATCCGCAAGACGAGCCTCGACGAGCTGCCCCAGCTCATCAACGTGCTTCGCGGCGAGATGTCGCTTGTCGGCCCGCGGCCGCCCGTGCCCTACGAGTTCGAGATCTACGACGTGTGGCACCGGATGCGCATGCTGTCGGTCAAGCCGGGCATCACGGGCCTCTGGCAGGTCTACGGCCGAAGCAGCACCAACTTCGACGAGATGGTCCGCCTGGACCTCAAATACGTCACCGACTGGTCCCTCTGGCAGGACATCAAGATCATCCTCCGGACCCCCTGGGCCGTAATCGCCGGCAAGGGAGCCTACTGAGCGCGAAGCGCTCAGTAGCCGACAGCCAACAGCCGATAGTCAACAGCCTGCAGAAGAGAAGAGGATGGGCCCGGGACGCCAGAATACAAGAGTCAGCAGCTTCGAGGACCTGGAGGTTTGGAAAAGGGCGGCTAAACTTAGTGCCGAGATATACCGCGAACTTCAGAATTTAACAGACTGGGGGCGCATCCCGTCAGGAGGCGCAACCATGTTTGGTTCTTTCCTTACCGGGAAGCCACGCCGTGAAGGCCGTGTGCTTCAATACGGATTCCGCGATCAGATCACACGATCAGGTCTATCCTTTCCCAGCAACATCGCCGAAGGTTTCGAACGAAAATCCCATAAAGAATTTGCCGTCTTCTTAAATTACGCTCGCGGGAGCTGTGGAGAACTGCGTACCCAGGTACATATTGGAAGGGAAATTGGCTACATCAGTGCGGAGGCAGGAAGGGCCTGGCTGGCAGAGACAAAAGAAATATCAGCCATGATTACAGCCCTGATCAAGACCACAAGAGGATTCATCAAGGAGCCGCCAAAACCATAACAACCCCCGTCTTTTCTCGACTCTTTGTTCTTTACTTTTGCCTGTCGGCTTCTTCTCTTTGCTGCCGGCTGTAGGCTGTAGGCTTCTTCTCTTGGCTGTAAGCTGTAGGCTGTCGGCTGTCGGCTCTTGTTCTGCCGGCTTCCTACGTGACTATTGAATGAAATAATGTGAAAGGCAGAACCCAATTCCTATGCAAACGAAAAGTGAAAAAGCGTCCAAGGTTGACAAAGGTACGGCGCACGCATCCGAATTACGGCTGGGCGTTGTCGGTTATGGCTACTGGGGACCGAATATCGTCCGCAACTTCAGCTCCGTGGACGGAGCGACCGTGGTGGCCGTGAGCGACCTCCGGGACGAATCCCTGAAGAAGGCCGAGAGGAACCACCGGGGTTTGCGGACCACAAAAAATGCCGACGAGCTGATCCGGGCCGCGGACATCGACGCCGTGGCCATCGTGACGCCCGTCTTTACCCACTTCGAGCTGGCCAAAAAGGCCCTCGAGGCCGGCAAGCACGTCTTTGTCGAGAAGCCCTTCACCTACACCGTCGCACAGGCCGAGGAGCTCATCAACCTGGCCGAGCGGAAACACCTCAGGATCATGGTGGACCACACCTTCCTCTTTACGGGGTCCGTCCGCAAGATGAAGCATCTCGTCGAAGACGGCACGCTGGGCAAGATCTACTACTATGACTCCATGCGGGTCAACCTGGGCCTGTTCCAGCACGACGTGAACGTGGTCTGGGACCTGGCGCCACACGACCTGGCGATCATGTTCTACGTGCTGGGCCGGAAGCCGAAGGCCGTGGTGGCCACGGGCTCGGCGCACGTCAAGCCCGAGATGGAGGACATGGCGTACCTGACCTACTACTTCGACGACAACGTGATCGCACACATCAACGTAAACTGGCTCTCGCCCGTCAAGGTCCGGACCACCCTGGTGGGCGGTCAGAAGAAGATGCTCGTCTGGAACGACATCGAGCCCGACGAGAAGATCAAGATCTACGACAAGGGCGTCGAGGTGAAGAGCGTCAACGGGGTCTATGACCTCCTGGTGAGCTACCGCTCGGGCGACATGTGGGCCCCGAAGGTGGAGCAGACCGAGGCCCTCAAGCTCGAGGCCCAGTACTTCATCGAGTGCTGCACCAACGGCACAAAGCCCATCAACGACGGGGCGGCGGGCCTCGAGGTGGTGCGCATGCTCGAGGGGGCCATCGCGTCGCTTCGCAACCGCGGAGGGATGGTCGAGCTGTGAGCGAGCCCCCCCTTGTCGTCATCGCCCCCGACGTCAAGCTCGGGAAGAACGTCAAATTCTCGAAGTTCATCAACCTCTACGGCTGCTCGATCGGCGACAACACCAAGATCGGCGCCTTCGTCGAGATCCAGAAGAACGCCCACGTGGGGGCCAACTGCAAGATCTCGAGCCACACCTTCATCTGCGAAGGGGTGACCATCGAGGACGACGTCTTCGTGGGCCACAACGTGGCCTTCGTCAACGACACCTACCCGCGCGCCACCGCAGGGGGAGGCGGCCTCCAGACCGAGGCCGACTGGAAGGTGGAGTACACCCGCGTGAAGCGGGGGGCCTCAATCGGCTCGGGCTGCACCATCCTGGCCAACCTCTCGATCGGCGAGAACGCCATCGTCGGTGCGGGCAGCGTCGTCACCAAGGACGTCCCCCCCAACACCATCGCCGCCGGCAACCCGGCCCTCATACTAAGAAGGATCGAGGTCAAAGGATAAAGGTCAAAAGGCTACAGGCCACAGGCCACAGGCTAAAGGCTAAAGGTGAAGGGCTACAGGCTACAGAAAAAGAATACCGGGCGTGCATACGCAGAAACTCGGAAACATGCGATTTGAAGACCTCGAGGTATGGAAACGATCGGCTCGGTTGAGCGCGGATATTTATCGTGCGCTGAATGACCTGAAAGACTTCGGATATCGTGATCAGATAACCCGCTCAGGACTTTCCATACCAAGCAACATAGCCGAGGGCTTTGAACGGAAGTCAAAGAAGGAATTCATGGTATTTTTGAAGTATGCCCTCGGATCCTGCGGTGAACTGCGAACACAGACCTACATCGGCATGGATATCGGATATATCAGTAAGATAACGGGTAACAACTGGATTCAAGAGACAAAAGAAATATCAGCAATGCTTACCTCGCTTGTCAAAGCCAACCGTCAATTCCTGAAGGAAACAAAATGATTTGTGGGCTCTCGTCCATTTTCTGTGGCCTGCAGCCTGTAACCTGCAACCTGTGGCCTGTGGCCTGTAGCGTGTAACCTGGAGCGAGCAATATGAAAGTGCCCTTTCTAGATCTCAAAACACAGTATCTGACCATCAAAGACGAGGTGAAGAAAGCTATCGATGACGTTTGCGAAGCGACTGCTTTTGCCGGCGGACCCTTTGTCGAGAAATTTGAAAAATCATTTGCCGCCTTCTGCGGCTCGAAATATGCCGTGGGCGTGGGCAACGGCACCGACGCCATCTGGCTGGCCCTCCTGGCCCTGGGCGTTGGCGAGGCCGACGAGGTGATTACGGCGCCCTCGACCTTCATCGCCACGGCCGAGGCCATCAGCTTTGCCGGGGCCGACCCCGTCTTTGTCGACATCGACCCCGACACCTGCAACATGGACCCCGCAAAGCTCGAGTGTGCCATCACGCCGCGCACCAGGGCCATCATCCCCGTCCACTTGTTCGGCCAGCCCGCCGACATGGACCCGATCCTGGCGATTGCGAAAAAGCACAACATCCCCGTCCTCGAGGACGCCTGTCAGGCCCACGGGGCCCTGTACAAGGGTAAAAAGGCCGGCACCATGGGCATTGCCGGCTGCTTCAGCTTCTACCCGGGAAAAAATCTGGGCGCCTTCGGCGAGGCCGGGGCCGTCGTCACCGACGACGAGGAGCTGGCGAAAAAGATCAAGGTTTTTCGCGACCACGGCCAGCCCCAGAAGTACCACCACGACGTGATCGGCTGGAACGGAAGGATGGACGGCATCCAGGGGGCCGTGCTCAGCGTGAAGCTCAAATACCTCGACAAGTGGAACGAGGCCCGCAGGGCCAACGCGAAAAAGTACGACAAGCTGCTGGCCGGCGTGAGCGAGATCCGCCTGCCCGTCGAGAAGGACTACGCCCGGCACGTCTACCACCTCTATGCCCTGCGCGACCCCAAGCGCGATGCCCTGATGAGCTTCCTGGGCGAGAAAGGCGTAGCCACCGGCATTCACTACCCCGTGCCGCTCCACATGACGAAGGCCTACGAATACCTCAACCTCAAGCCGGGGAGTTTCCCCGTAGCAGAGCAGGCCGCCTCCGAGTTCGTCTCGCTCCCGATGTTCCCCGAGCTCACCGACGACCAGATTTCCTACGTCGCGGAGTGCATAAAAGAATTTCATTCGAAATAGTTGATGAGTGGATGAGTTGACGGGTTAATTGGATACTGGGAATTGGGTATTGGAAAATCCCGAATCCGGAATCCCGACCAACGAAATAAACGTGAAAGTTACTTCATTCGAAGACATCGACTGCTTGCAGGAAGCACGGCTTCTTGTTAAACTTATGTATGAAAACACGCGAAAAAAAGATTTCAGCGAAGATATGAGATTCTCCGGCCAGGTCCAGGCTACTGCCATCTCAACCATGGCAAACATAGCTGAAGGATTTAGACGGCATGAACGGCACAAACGATACAGACGGAGCGTCGGTGACGTTTATCTCGATAACGATGGTGCGCGCCGTTGCCATCGTCGCCATCATCATCGAGAACTGCTTTATGCTTCTGCCCTGGAAAAACGGTGAGTCGGCCGCTGACCTGCTTGCCACCCTTGTCACATCGGTGACCGGGACGTTCGTTCACCTGTTTTTCATCCTCAGCGGCTTCGGGCTTGCCTTCTCGTGCCTGAGGCAAAGCCCCGTCTCCTGGACCGACTGGGCCCGGAAGCGGTTCACGAAGATCGTCGTTCCTTTCTGGGCGACCGTTATCGTAACATTTGCCCTCGCAAACCTGGCTTACATCTGGGCGACGGACGGCGGGCAGCAGCCGTTCTCCTGGATGACACTCTTGGCATACCTCGCTTTTCTGCGCAACGCCTACAGCCCGGGCTGGGAGCTCAACTCGACCCTCTGGTTCATGCCGGTCATCATCGGCCTCTACGCCCTGTTCCCCCTGCTGCTGCACGTGCTGAAGCGATATGGCCTGACGGCCCTCATGGCCCTGGCGCTTGTCATGGGCAACGGCTCCGTGGTGGCGTGCCTGTACCTGGGATACCCGGTCAGCCACCAGGGCGCTCTGCCACTGTACTTCGTGGACGAGTTCGCTTTGGGCATGGCGCTGGCCGCCGTGGCCCTGCGCGACCCCGGGCAGCTCTACCGGCTGGCGGGGCTGAGGGCGTTCTTTGCCGGGATGGTTTTTTATGCCGCAGGCGGTCTTATGGCCCGTTACGAGTGGCTGGGGGCCGGGTCCAGCACCTACAACGACATCTTCACAGCCGCCGGTCTTTATCTCATGCTGGTGCCTGTATGCGGCCGCGTCAGTCAGGCCGCCTCGCCGGGGTTGCTGAAACTCTTCGACAGCGTGAGTCGCAATGCGTATTTCATGTACCTGATCCACGCGCCGATCATCCTCTACATCCTGAAGCCTTACGTGGGTGCATTCTTCAGGACCAGCGTGGGAGCCCTGCCGATGATTCTGTGGGCTGGCCTGTATGCCTTTCTGATGTTCACCCTCGTCGAGGGCGTGCACCTGGTAAGAAGGACCGCCACCGCCGGCCTGACGGGATAGACCGGACAGACCAAAAGAAGATGAAGATATTAGACCCAACGCTGCTTGACTCCTGGGACGCGGAGGTCGCCGCCCTCCCCGGAGCCTCCTTCTTCCACGGCTCCGCCTGGGCGACCGTCCTGAAAAAATCTTACGGCTTCACGCCTGTCTACTTCACGAAGGCGGAGGGGCGGCTTTCCGCCGCTGTTCCACTGATGGAAGTCAGCAGCTTTCTCACCGGCAAGCGGGCCGTCAGCCTGCCTTTCACGGATTACTGCGAGCCCCTCGTGCCGCATGTCGAAGTCTCGAAAGTGCTGTTCGAAGCGATCGTTCAGGAAGGCAGGAAAAGGCAATGGAAATACATCGAGCTCCGCGGAGGAACTGATTTTCTCGGCGACGGCCTCGCCTCGGTATGGTTCTATCGCCACATTCTCAATCTGACACCGGGGACCGACACGCTCTTCAAGAGCCTGCGCGATTCCACCCGGAGAAACATCAAGAAGGCCGAGAAGGAAGGCGTCGATGTGCGGTTCGAGAGCACCCCGGAAGCCCTCCGGGACTTCTATCGCCTCAACTGCCTGACACGCCGCGAACACGGCCTGCCGCCCCAGCCCTGGCATTTCTTTGCCCACCTTCAAGAGGAGATCATCGCAAAGGGGATGGGCACTGTGGCCCTGGCCTCTTTCCGGGACAATGTTGTTGCCGCCAATGTCTACCTGCACGCCAACAGCGAGGCCATCTACAAGTACGGCGCCTCGGACAAGGCATGGCAGAGCCTGAGGGCCGCCAACCTCGTCATGTGGGAGGCCATCAAGCATTACGCAGGAGAGGGCGTCAGGAGTCTTTGCTTCGGCCGCACGGAGCCCGAGAACGAGGGCCTGCGACAGTTCAAGACAGGCTGGGGCGCAGAGGAGAGCATCATCAACTACTACCGTTACGATCTGGCGGCCGGCGCCTTCGTCGCGGGGCCGAAGACCGTCTCGGCCCGGGCGAACCACGTCTTTTCCCGGATGCCCATCCCGGCCCTGAAGGCCATCGGCGGCCTTCTCTACCGTCACATGGGCTGATCAGGCCGAAAAAGTCATGCAGTATCAGTCATTGGTTATCAGTGCTCAGTCATTAAGCAACTTGCAATTAGGGAAAAAAAAGATCAAAATCAACAAAATGAGTTACTGAATCCCCTGAGAAATATTTTTCGTGATTGCTTCGTCACTTCGTTCCTCGCAATGACGAAATAAACGAACAAACCAAATAAACGATGTAGACCCTCATCTCTTGACGGGATAGACGGAACAGACCAGTATTTCCAGAATCCTGCCGCCCCGCGGTATGATCTCCAAAAATTGACGCAGGATGACACGTATTCCTGCTGCCTGTTTCCGTACACGATTTACGGCATCCTAATAGTTTGTTATTATAGCTTATTTCTTATCTTCCGATTGCCCATTTTCGGAATGAAAATTGCAGTAATTTGATGCTGTTAAATACCCCGTTGGCAGTATACTCACCTGGTTTTCTCTTCGTGATTTCAAGGACATTGGCGGCCTCTTGAATAACCACATAGGATTAAAGGAAAATGCTGCAAGATATCTACTATAGGTTGAAACCCATCGTGCCCCGATGGCTTCAGATCGAGGCGCGCCGGAAGTACGCCGACTGGCAGTTAACGAAAAACGGCACCCACTGGCCGATCGACTTCGAGGCCGGGAAAAAACCGGCCGGATGGCCGGGCTGGCCCGACGGCAAGCGCTTTGCGGTGGTGCTCACCCACGACGTTGAGCGGGAAGAAGGCCAGAGGCGGTGCCATGATCTCATGATGCTCGAAAAGAGTCTGGGCTTCCGCTCGTCCTTCAACTTCGTGGCCGAGGACTATCCCGCGGACCGGGAGCTGCGCCGCCGGCTCGTCGAAGAAGGCTTCGAGATCGGCCTGCACGGCGTCCGCCACGGGGGCAACATCTTCAAGTCCGAGGAGGTGTTCCGCAAGGAGGTCCCCCGGATCAACCGCTACCTGAAAGATTGGAACTGCGCGGGCTTCCGGGCCCCCCGGATGTACCACGACCTCGAAAAGACGCACCAGCTTGACATCGAGTACGACTCCTCGACCTTCGACACGGACCCCTTCGAGCCGCAGCCCGACGGCGTGCGGACGATCTTCCCGTTCTTCGTCCAAAACGGGTCGGCGGACACCGGCTACGTCGAGCTGCCCTACACCCTGCCGCAGGACTTCACGCTGTTTGTCCTCATGGGTCACAGGGACATCGGCCTCTGGAAGGAGAAGCTCCGCTGGATCGCCGAGCACGGCGGCATGGCACTTTTCATCACACACCCCGACTACATGAGCTTCGGGAAGCTGGGCGGCAATGTCGAACAGTATCCCGTGGGGTATTACAGGGAATTCCTCAATCACATCAAAACAACCTACGAGGGGCAATACTGGCAGGCGCTGCCGCGGGACGTGGCGCGCCATGTAAAGGAAGCCGGGAAAAAGGAAATCAGGAAGGGCAGGGAAGGCATCAGGCAGCGGAAAGCCCTGCCGGCGCGCAAGAGGCAAAAGATCTGGATCGATCTGGACAACTCGCCCCACGTGCCGCTCTTCAAGCCCATCATCGACGAGCTCGGGCAGCGGGGCTACGACTGCATGGTCACCGCGCGGGACTGCTTCCAGGTGGCCGGTCTGACGGCACTGCACGACGTGAAGTGCACCACCATCGGCAAGCACTACGGCAAGCATACCCTGCTGAAGCTCTTCGGGCTCGTCTACCGGGGGATGCAGCTCGCCCCTGCGGCCATGAAGGACAGGCCGGTGCTGGCCCTGTCGCACGGCTCGCGCTCGCAGCACCTGGCCTCTCTGCTCATGGGCATCCCCACCATCATCATGAACGACTACGAGCACGTGAAACTGCTGCCCTTCAGCAGCGACACCTGGATCCTCACCCCGGAGTACATCCAATCGTGGTCCGATAAGATCGACCCGTCGCATGTCTCGAAGTACCCCGGGCTCAAAGAGGACGTCTACGTGCCGAACTTCCATCCCGACCCCTCCCTCCTGAAGGAGCTGGGCCTGAGCGCAGACCACCTGATCATCACCGTGCGCCCCCCCGCCACGGAGGCCCACTACCACAACCCCGAGGCCGACAGGCTCTTCGAGGAAGTCATGGAGTACTTCGGGGCCATGGAGAATACCGCCATGGTCATCCTGCCCCGTAACGAACATCAGGCCGACGCGATCCGGGCAAAATGGCCGAACCTCATCGAGACGAGGAGAGCCGTCATCCTGGACCACGTCGTCGACGGCCTGAACCTCATCTGGTTCTCCGACCTGGTGATCAGCGGCGGCGGGACGATGAACCGCGAGGCGGCGGCCCTGGGCGTGCCCGTGTACAGCATCTTCAAGGGCGCCAAGGGCGGTGTCGACAAGTACCTCGCAGAGCAGGGGAGACTCGTCTTCCTGGACACCGCTGCCGACGTGCACACGAAAGTCGATAAGGTCCGCCGGGACAAGTCCCACAACAGCGTGCCCCGCAGCAAGGTCGTGCTGAACCGGATCGTCGACGAGATCGTCCGCATCGCCGAGACCTGCAACAGCCACTAAATAAACAGTGACTGGGACTTGGTAATTGGGTACTGGTGACTGAAAATACCCAATTCCCATTTTCCCAATTTCCTGTTCATAGTCCCAATACCCAATTCCCCAATATCCCAGTGCCTGCCGCTAAGCGGCTAGTTCCCAATACCCATTGCCTATGCTGATACATCTCATCTGCGCGGCCCGGCCCAATTTCATGAAGATAGCGCCGCTTTATCACGCGCTCAAGAAGCAGCCCTGGGCCCGCCCCGTGATCATCCACACCGGCCAGCACTACGATCTCAACATGTCCGACGCCTTCTTCGTGGACCTCGGCCTGCCCGCGCCCGACATCAACCTCGATGTGCGCAATGGCTCTCACGCCAAGCAGACCGGCAGGGTCATGATCGCCTATGAAGAGCTTCTCATGGAACAGAGACCCGACCTCGTCGTGGTCGTCGGCGATGTGAACTCCACCATGGCCGCAACCCTTGCTGCGACAAAAGTCGTCTACCCAAATCCCGGTCATGTCCTGAATCCTGACTCCAGGTATTTGTCCGGAAGCCTGAAGCCCGATTTTCAATCCCGCCCCCTCGTAGCCCACCTGGAGGCCGGCCTGCGTTCCTTCGACAGGACCATGCCCGAAGAACTCAACCGGCTGGTCACCGACGTCCTGGTCGATATCCTGTGGACGCCATCGAGGGATGCCGACGAGAACCTGATCAGGGAGGGCATTGCGCCGGAGAAAATCAAACGGGTTGGCAACATCATGATCGATTCCCTTGAAATGTTGAGGGGTAAGATCGAAAACCAGAAGTCTTACTTGAACTTCGGCCTGAAGCCCGGGGGCTACGGGGTGGTCACCCTGCACCGCCCGTCCAACGTGGACAACCCGGATATTTTGAAGTCGTTGTGCGAAAATCTCCGGGACATTGGCAGGGAAGTGCCCCTGGTGTTCCCCGTACACCCGCGAACCCGCAAGAACATGGAGGAGAGCAACCTGCTTGCCGCCCTGGAGAGCACGAAAGACCTGTTCATGCCCGAGCCGCTAGGCTACACCGCCTTCATGAACCTGGTGTTCAACTGCGCATTCGTAATCACCGACTCCGGCGGCATCCAGGAGGAGACAAGCTACCTCGGCATTCCCTGCCTCACGGTCCGGGAGAACACGGAGAGGCCCGTCACCATCACGCAGGGCACCAACCGCCTTTGCCACCTGGAGGACCTGATGCGCATGGCCGGGGACATCCTTCGGGAGAAAACTCGCAAGCCGGCCAACATCGAATACTGGGACGGCCACACCGCCGACCGCATCGTCGCCTCCATCTGCCAGCTGAGGGAAGGAAATATTTAGTATCCCAGTACCCAATACACAATACGCGCCACGCAGCGGCAAGCCAAATGTTGTCATTGCGAGTCGAGCCTCGCGAGACAATCTTCCGCAAGAAGGGGCCCATGCCCAAACAGAACATCACACTCAGTATTGACAAGGATTTGATCCGGCAGGCGAGGCAGCTTTCGGCCAGAAAGTCCACTTCTGTCAGCAAACTGCTGAGCGAAGAACTCGAAAGAATGGTGCGGGATCACAAACAATACGAGTACGCCAAGTGAAGGGCCTTGTCCACGCTGAAAAAGGGCTTTCATATGGGCGGGACAATTGCGGCCACGAAGGATCAGTTCCATGACAGAAAGGGTCTTCGCTGACGCAACTTCCCCCTTTAGTAAAGGGGGATTGAGGGGGATTTGTACGAAATAAACGAAACAAACGATCTTCTCTAGACGAAAGAAGCGAAATAGTGTATCTTTAATGCACAATTATCAAAGAGGAACTTGTGCAATGAGAGCAACTGTAACAATTGAAAAAGATGTGCTCGACGAACTGGTAAAGGCTACCGGGGCAAAGAGTAAGTCGGCGGCCGTGAAAAAAATCATCGACGAGTATCTGCGCAAGCGCAAGGTGCAGAAAATAATGTCTCAGAAGGGTAAACTCTTTTTTGACCTTACGGCTGATGAAATACGGCACCATGAGCGCTAAGCGGATCCTGATCGATACGTCTGTCTGGATCGAATACTTCCGGAACCAGTCGGCGGGGCTTGTCGGCCTTGTGGAGAAGATGGCGAAGAACGGGGAAATATGCGTTCCGCGGGTCGTCATGGCGGAATTGATACAAGGGGCGAAATCGGAAAAGGAGATCTCCGTCATCGGGGAGTTCATGGAAGCCTTCACCATTGTCGATCAGACGGATCAGACGTGGCTCAAAGCCGCAAGGTTGTCCTATGAGTTGAAGCGAAAAGGGAAAAACATAAACCTGACGGATTGCTATATTGCCGTACTGGCACAGGAAAACGACTGCGCCGTACTAACCCTTGACCGGCACTTCAAGGACATCCGCCAGCATACACGACTACAACTCGTCGACGTCGAATCCTGATTCCCCGCCGCGAGCGGCATTCTTGATTCCCGATTTACTAATCCCGAAGCCCAGGATCCAGTACCCAGTTCCCAATACCCAATACCCGCCGCCCCGCGGCATTGACGGAATCCCCGCCGCGCAGCGGACCCTCTTCCTTTTCCCTTGCCTCATCGGGCTGAATTGATTATAAAAAAAGAAAATCGACCGATCGGGGCAGTCAATGAGCGGATACGTTAAGACATCAGAGCAAATAGCCGAATATGCCGACCCTGTTTTCCGGAAGTATGGCGTCAGAAAGGCGATCTTGTTTGGTTCGTTTGCTTCGGGCAGGCAAAGCCGGAAAAGCGACGTCGATCTTGTCCTGATCCAGGATACGGATAAGCGTTATTTTGACAGATTCGAGGGTATCCTGGGAGAACTCTACGACGCCATTCGCGGCCGGGACATCGACGTGTTCATTTACACACCGAACGAACTCGAGAAAATATCTCACCGCAAATTCATTCAGCGGATCTTGCGGGAAGGCAAGGTCATTTATGAGTCTTGAAAAGGACCATCACGAGGCGCTTCGATGGCTCAAGACCGCTGAGGAGGATCTGGGTGCGGCCAGGGGCCTGCTGACGATCAGGAAGTATTCTCATGCATGCTTTATCGCCCAGCAATGCGCGGAGAAGGCGATGAAGGCCCTCTGGTACGCCTTGGGCGATGATCCCTGGGGGCATTCGATACGGAAACTCATTGAGGAGATTCCGGATAAAGCAGCAAGGCAGAAACTGATGGCGAATCTGGAGGCAGGCAACATTCTGGACAGGTATTACATCCCCACGCAATACCCGAACGGGCTTCCGGACCTCACGCCCGGAGAGGTCTATCTCAAGAAAGATGCCGATCTCTGCATCCGGCATGCTCGCAGTATTCTCACTGCAGTAAAATCACAGATTAACAGCCTGTAAAAGATCCGGTCTTCCCATTTCATGTAGCCCCGCGGCTATTTCCCAGTACCCAGTACCCAGTATCCCAATTCCGCCGCTCTGCGGCATGACCAGACAGACTCTTTCTTCCCCCGACCAGACAGACCAGATAGACCAGATAGACTAGAAAGACCAGACAGACTCCCATGAAAATTTCCAGTTTCGAAAACCTCGACTGCTGGCAGGAAGCCCGGCTTCTCGTCCGGAAAATATACGACGCGACGAGGGATGGAAACGTCAAGAAGGACTTGCGGTTTGTAGGGCAAATACAAGCAGCGGCAACATCGGCCATGGCAAATATAGCAGAAGGATTTACCAGGCGTTCGGACAAGGAATTCATTCAGTTCTTGTACATTGCAATGGCCTCGACGGCCGAAGTTCAAAGCCATCTGTACGTCGCCCTGGATCAATCCTACATTGCGAAGGAGCAATTCGACGAGATTTATAGACAGGCAGACAAAACAGGCAAAATGGTTTCGAATCTCATCAAGTATTTGCGTAACTCCCAGACC